>ERZ1032852.297-NODE-297-length-12930-cov-12.585165_pt1 | contig 12930 bp, 11 predicted proteins | sample MGYA00516689_ERZ1032852 | MGnify/ENA primary metagenome ERZ1032852 (study PRJEB33719, sample SAMN04262499) | wastewater metagenome | biome: rural village; feature: composting latrine chamber; material: composting feces with ash | place: El Salvador | collected...
GTAAACTATTAGACTTTACTGAAAACTTCCTTTCTATTTCTCTTTACTATTATAACTATTGAAAAAGAGAAAGATTAAGTCCTTTTCAGTGTAATTTTTTAATTCACTCAGTAGGCAGAGATACAACTACAAGATATTAGCTGTTTCTTACTGTCAGATGAGATAGATGAAGTGTAATTTAATTAAACAGATGCCTAGATAAGATAGAAGATACCTTTATCTTCATTGTCAACAGTTGTTCTGTTGTAGATTTATTCTGTTTTGCCAATCTACAATGCAATCTAAGATGCTTCCATATTGATTTAATCAATTATTATAGTTGTATGCGAATGAACTTATCTTGTTTCTCCAGTCCACTATCTAACACGCAATACATCTAGTCCATTTCTTCAATCCTACGCATAGAATTGTGCAAACACATCTCATTTCTGTCTTCTTTTGTCGACAATAGAGAAAATCACATGTAGTACTGTCGGCTTTGTTTAAAGAAAGTTGCAATTTAGCCACATTTTCTCAATCTATCTTGTGAAAGAGGGGTTTAAACGGGAATTGTTTTAGAAAGAGTAGGAGAACAAACAAAAACAGAGCTTTTTTCTTCACACTGCAATGGAATGAAGGAAGTAAGATAGTATTTTATCATTTCGCTGATAAAAATAAGAGGAAATGCTGCACACAGGCTTTCAGCCAGCAAGTTTAGTGCAAAGCAACTAAGAAGCTCAACTTTTTTGGGTTGACAATGGTAAAGAGCATACTGTTTTTGTTTCACACTCCGTATATTGTTGATAAGTGTTTAATAAATGTTGTGTGAATAGGTGTGAATTTATTACATTTGTACCTAGTTGTAATCAACTGCTTTTTTTAAATAACTAACATCATGATAAAACTAAAAAAAATACCTTTATCAAAGCTGCGTAATGTAGAGATTGTTATATTGTTAGACAATGTGCTTGAGGTTTTAGAAAAACACAATTTAGAAACATTGCACTTGCAAAGCATGCACGATGTTTTGTTGATGCAAAAGCCTGTTGTTAAAATACTTGCTGCTCCTCTCGGAGAACATCCCTTAACAGCCGAGTTGGCACGACTTCATAAAAAACGATTAATGTATGCATCACTTATCAATGCACAGGTTAAAGCCATGCTAAATATTGATGACGAAAAGATGCAATATATGGCAGTTGTGGCAAGGCGAGAGACCCAAAAACACCTCACCTATTTTGGGCAGCACGGACGTAGCTATGCTGACTATAATTTGAATATGTTTCTTTTAAAAGTTAAGTCAGAAGAGGATAATTATATAAGGGATGCTTTTGTATCCTTAGGTTTGGAGCCTCAAATAGCCGAGTTGAGGAAAACACAGACCAGGTATTTGGAGCTTGACGAAACAAGAAGAGATGATTTAAAGAATAACTCTCGCAAGAATTTTAGTATTGTTAGAAGAGATGCGCTTTGGGTGTTACGTCTATTTTTTGATAAGATTATCACCAATCAAAAAAGTTATAAAGATGTCGATTACTCGCAACTTATCAATGAGTTAAATGTGTACCTGACAGCCAATTCGAAAAGAATAAAAACGCGCATTGCTACCAATAAGCGTAGGGCTAGAAAAAAAGAAGAGGCTAAACAGGAGACCATTGAAAAGAAAGTGGATTCCAATGATAATTTGTTGGCAAAATCTGCACCAGAAGCTAAAAAGGAGACTAAATCTACTACAACTATAAGCCAGAATACATCTAATGTAAAGCCAAGCAGTGCTTCTCGACAAAAAAAGAGTAAAGAGCAACCTATCGATAAGAAAGATTTGATGAAGGCGTTGAAGAAGAAAGGGAAGGGACGGGGTGGTTCATAACGTGTGTTGTTTGCTTACTACTATCGTACAATTGCATCCAAAGCAAAAGTAAATTGCTGTAGCTTATTGAAGCAAACATTACTGTATGTAATGTTTGACTATATGATTGTCAGCCTGATAGGTGAATTTATAGATGCAATATACAAATTTGACGAAAAGTATAAGACAGTATAAGCATAAGGGAGAGACTTATATTTATTTACTATTTCCAAATTTAGTATCTTTGTGGATAGAAAAAAGGTTATTACAAATATAAAAAGATTGATTTTATGTACTTGAAAAATTATAAACCCACCGATACTGACTTCTGGACAGGAAGAGTTGATGACCTATATGACATCGACTCGTTTAGAATGCATCAGATAATTAAGCTGTTAGATCTAAAAGATTTGAAGGACTTGGAGGTAGACCCTTCGAAATTCAACATCTGTTTTCTGGGTTATGCTAGCGATGAAGGTATTAGAAGAAACTCTGGCAGATTGGGTGCAAAACATGGTCCTGTCGATATCAGAAATAAGTTTGCAAGCCTGCCAATACCATTTTGCGACCAAACGGCAATGTACGATGCAGGCAATTTGTATTGTGTAGATAGAAACTTGGAGGAGACACAGGAGCAACTGGCAATTGCGGTTGAAAATATATTAGACAACAACCTGTTTCCAATTGTTTTGGGTGGTAGTCACGATGTGTCGTATGGTCATTATAATGGTATTGCCAATCATCTAAAAAAGAAGACCGACAGGCCTAAAATAGGGATTATAAACTTTGATGCGCATTTCGATCTCAGACCCTATGACGTTGAACCATCGTCGGGAACAATGTTTGCGCAAATTGCAGACGATTGTGCTAGAGACAATCAAGCGTTCAACTACTTTTGTGTAGGAATTCAGACCTCGGGCAATACCAGAAGCCTTTTCAATAAAGCCGACTCGCTTGGAGCCAAATATGTGCTTGCAAGAGAGTTTATTGAGTCTGACCCTGAAACTATTTCAGCCAAGATAAGAATGTTTGTTAACGAGAACGACTATATCTATTTAACGGTTTGTGGAGATGTGTTTAGTTCGTCGTCTGCTCCAGGGGTATCGGCAGTACAACCTTTTGGTTTGAAGCCCAGTGATGTGCTTAGATATACTAAAGAGATATTGAAGTCTAAAAAAGTAGTTGGCTTCGATATTGCTGAGGTGTCTCCGCCACTAGACGATGATAAGCGTACTGCTCGATTGGCTGCCAATATAATATATGCAGTAATAGAAAGTCTTTGCGAGTAAAGGGAGTAAGGGTTACAGAATAGAATTTCTAGGTGTTGTTTTTAAATAAAAAGATAAATGACTGTTCATAAAAGACACAGAAATATAGATTGTTCAATGCGATTTGCTATGCTGGGTCATTGGTTGGAGGCTGCAAAGTTGAGGGCTACAAACGATGCCGAACGAGAGCTGTTTGAGTACAATGCAAGGGTGCAAATAACTACTTGGAGTTTTCAAGACTCTGATTTGCACGACTATGCGCATAGAGAGTGGGGTGGTTTGCTTGCCGATTTCTACCTGCCAAGATGGGAAATGTTTATCTCTAAACTAACGGCAGAGCTAAAAGGAGAGCAAACAGAGAGCATAAACTACTACCCGTTTGAAGATGCGTGGAATACGGAGCAAAAGGTATATCCAACCAATGAGCAGGGCAGTTGCATTGAAATTGTGAATGAGTTGTACCGCAAATATTGGGATGAGATAAGCAGTGCCTATCAATAGAAAGAGAGTTGCAAACCATGAAAAGCAGAAGGTAATGATTACAAGATTAATTTGGCGCAAGAGTTGGATAAATAATGAAAAAGACTCTTTTTGGGTAGAATGTACCGATCAAGAGGTTGTTGATCATATATTTCCCTTACAATCGGATGATGATTTTAAGAAGGAGATTGAGTTTAACAGGGGTCCTTCGACGATAAATGGAAATCAGAATGAGAATATCTATACCAACTTCTTTCTTATCTCGGTTGACCTAAAAGATATTCTCAGCTTCAATTGGGTATATCCTTATGCGGGTATGTGGAATGCAGCAAACCCTTTTACAGAGATTGATAAGGTGCATTTTGATAACCTTGAGCAGTTGAAGAAGATTCATGGGAGTCTGTTATAGAGCAATTGAATTGCTGATTTGATAAAAATGCATATTGTAAGAGGTTTTAAAAAACAACTAAGCTCAAATAGCTGTTTATATAACAACGAATAAAAGATATAACTAGATAATAAACCCTGATAACTATGAGTAGCAGTAAAGACAATTCTGATAAACGTGTTCAAGACCTATTGGCATTTTCAATGGGCATAATGAATGGCGAGAATGGCAAGATGCTAATTGAAAAATATCAAGAAGCTATTGACAATGTGACGCCTCACGATATGCTTGCCCTTGAAGACAAGCAGGTGCAGATGGGCATCTCTCCGGAAATGATAAAAAAAGATGTTGAAAAAATAATCAATGTTTTCACAAAAGGACTGGAAAGCTATGAGTGGGAGAAACCCAAAGAAGGTACTTTTTTGTACTACCTAATGTTGGAGAACGAAGCTTTCAAATTTAAACTGAATCAGATAAAAAAAATTCTGAGAGGTTATAACGGACGTGAAGCCTCTCATTTTCAGGAGATGAAGCAGGAGTTGCTTCCACGATTTGTTGAGTTTAAACCGTTCGACTATCACTATATCAAAAAAGAAAACATCTTGTTTCCTTATCTTGAAGAAATTTGGGAAAGTTATCGTCCACTAAAGGTGATGTGGTCGCTACACGATGATATCAGAAGAACATTGAAAGAGGTTATTGCTCTATTGGAAGACCCATCTACAGAGTGGAGCGACTTTAATCCCCTTTTGGGAAAATACTACTCTTTGGTTTTTAGAATGATTCAGAAGGAGGATATAATTATTTTTCCTGTTGCTACTGAAACAGTGAGCGATGAGAATTGGCACGAAATGCATCTGCAAAGTTTTGAGTATCCCTTTCCATTTATAGAAACTCCCGAAAAGCCCGAGGATGAAAGCATTAAAGAGCAAACAGGCAAGGATGATTTAATGGTGCCAGGTATGTTTGTTGCCGAAACCGGAAGGATGACGCTAGAGCAAGTGTTACTTGTGTTTAATCACCTACCTGTTGATATTACGGTAGTTGACGAAAACGATAGGGTGCTCTTTTTTAATAAACCCAAAGAGCGCTTCTTTCCACGTTCTCCAGCTATTGTTGGTCGTAGTGTAAACAACTGTCATCCACCCGAAAGTGTGCATATAGTAGAGGAGATAGTAGAAACATTTAGAAAAGGCGAAAGAGATACAGCCATCTTCTGGATTGAGTTGAAAGGTCGTTTCATACTTATTCAGTATTTTGCTCTACGCAACGATGATGGCGAGTATAAAGGTGTGATGGAGGTGAGCCAAGATGCCACAGAAATAAGAAAACTAGAGGGGCAAAGACGATTGTTGAATTGGGAGTAATGTTTTTGGTATGATAAATAAGAGATATACTATTAATCTTATCTAAAAAAAAGACCGCCTATTATCTAGGTGGTCTTTTTTGATATATACCTTACTACAAACGATTTGTAGCTTATTTCTCTTTGGTTTTCAAAGTGTGAAGTTTTTTATTCTCCTCTTCTTCTCTTTTTGCAGCTTTCTCTTTTTCATCTCTTTCGTCTGCAGCTTTCAATAGATTTCTAGCATCCGTAAGATTGGTAATTATAAGAATAGCACACGCTGCTATAACTAAGTAGTAGATAGAGCCTTTGAAGAAATATTCAGCTGTAATGATTGCCATTAATATGATACGCAACTCTGTCGGACCAAAAATGCCCGAGTCGATTGAGTACTTGCCTGTTACTTTATATCTTAGCTGTGCAGTTACCATTTCCCATCCATAAAGCACAACAAATACGTAACCAAGCCATTTCCAATGATCTTCGGCATATAGCAAAAATCCTAACCCAATCATTGCAAGTCCTATCCAGTCGATTGTTATATCAAGGCTAAAGCCATACCACTTGCGCGGAATTTTACGATAGTAGGCTAGTCGACCGTCAAGTGAGTCACCATACCAATTGATAATAAATCCTGGTAAACTTATAAGTAGATATATGGGTTGACCAAGAAAACCTGCTAGTGCAAGACACACAGCAACAAACAAATTCCCAAATAGGCCAATATAGGAAAGTCCATCGGATGTGAGCCAGCTGGGCACTCTTTGAACTAAATGAGCTATTAGTTTTTGTTCTCCATTGCGCAGAATATTTGTTCTGTCACGATCTTGTGCAATCGTTTTAAGAATTGATGAGAGTTTCTTTTTATTTTCCGTCATATAAGCGAGTTTTTAATTGTCAAATTCTTTGTGTTAATACAGAGTTGAATACCTATTTGACATTGTTCAATGAATTATTACTCTTATTAAGTTGAAAACTCAAAGTTAACAATTTATTTCAAATTTAGTGCAGAATCTATAAAATATCAAGTTTTGAAGAATGTTGCTACACCAATAGAAAAAGCACTCCAACAAGCATTTTTGTAGCTTGCATGGAGTGCTTAATTAAATATTTACATTGCTATTCTATGCCAATCCCCATATCTCTTTATTATCGGTGCCTTCGCCTAGAAGGTTATCTTTTTCGTAGAAAAACTTCTCCTCGCCAAATGCAGGTTTCAATTGATCAAGCCAAGTGGCTTCTGCATCAAACTTTGCAAAGAATGGTATTCCCACAAGATCGGGGTTGCGACACTGTAGGAAGTTGAGAATGAACATTTTCTCTCCTTTTATTTCTCTCACACCCCTTACTGCTACTTTGCCAGGATAGGCACTCATGCTGGGTCCTCTTACTGTGCGGCATATACCACTAACGCTAGAGTATGCTTTGCTAAATAATTTCCAGGCATCAACAAGTGGCACTTCAAAAAATGCTTTAGAGCCAGTGTCACGTGCAATAAACATATAGTAAGGAATGCAACCAAGGTCAACTTGCTTTTGCCACATCTCTGCCCATATTTCGGGGCTGTTGTTTATTTTGTCTAGTAGTGGCGACTGTGTACGTATTTGTGCACCAGTGCTTTTGATGCATTCAATAGCCTCTTTCACAACGTCGGTTGATAGTTCGGTTGGATGGTTGAAATGTGCTTGAAATGCAAGGTTTTTACCTGCTTGTCTCACTTTTGTAAAAAGCTCAATTAGGTTGTCGGCATCATTATCGGTAAGGAAACGATAGGGCCAATAGGATAGGGCTTTAGAGCCTATTCTAATGTTGCGAATGTGATCAAACTCTTCGGTGAGCAATGGCTCAATATAGGTTGATAATACTCTACTTGTAGTTGTAAGTGGGTCGCCTCCAGTGAAGAGCACATCAGTTACTTCTTTGTGTTGGCGCAAGTATTCGTGCAGTAAATCTGCCTCTTTCATTGCAAACTTCAAGTCGTTCATGCCTGAAAATTGTGGCCATCTAAAACAGAAGGTACAATAGGCATGACATGTTTGCCCTTGGCTGGGAAAGAACAATACTGTTTCTCTATATTTGTGTTGCATCCCATCCAGGCTTTCTCCTTCAAGAGTAGGCACATTATGTGCCTGTCCCGCAGGATTAGGATTGAGCGTCCTTCTTATTGTATCAATTATCTCTTTGTAAGCCGGATCTTTGGGGTCATCGTCAAGCATGTTTAACACTTGATTGTAGTATTCCTCCGATAGCATCTCTTTACGAGGGAAGGTGAGGGTAAATATTGGGTCATTAGGGATGTTGTTCCAATCAATCAACTGCTCCACAACATAGTTGTTTGCTTTAAATGGCAACACTCTTCCAACAACTTCAATTGCTTCAATATCTTGTGGAGATAAATATTTTATTTGCGGTAGTTCTTTATAATTGTGTAACGTATAGGCACGATACTTCATCTCTTTGGTCATAGTCTTTTCTTTATTTATTTAGGTGAGCACTTGATGGGTGGTGTGAAGATTTGAATAGCTTACTAGATTGGGCTCTACATCGAGTTGTGTCTAGCAAAAATACAGGTAAAAAAACACCACCTCATTTTAACAATAACAAATATACTGTTTTTTGCTGGAAATACCAACTCTTTTCAGGTTGAAAATTATGATACTTCTTGTAATTGCTTGTAAATGTGTCATTATGAACCCTAAATTTCTTTTTCCTTGTAGGATTTGACTTTTATCCATTGATTGTCGAATCTACCTCGGTAGATTTGATTTTTGTCTCTTGTTTGTCAAATTCACCATGGTAGATTCAAGTTTTGTCTCCTGATCACCAAATCCTACACAGTAGATTAGAACTTTATGTCTTGTTCACCAAATCCACCACGGTAGATTAGAGTTTTGTCTCTTGATCGCCGCATCTTCCACTGTAGATTTGAGCACTATGCCTTGATTGCCAAATTCACCATGGTAGATCTGAGTTTCATCTCTTGATTGAGAAATTCTACACGTCGGATTTGACTTCAGACTCATAAAGGTGGTTTTGCTTAACAACTGCAATTAAATTCACCCTAAAGGTTAAGATTGGTAAGTTTTTAGCATAAGAGATATTATTAAATCTGTTTTAATCAGCTAAAATATAAGAGTAGTCTCATTATTCTGTAAAAAAGTTTTAACGCATTGTTCGTCTGTCATATTGTATGATATAAAGAGTGTTTTTAAGAAGTTTGCTACTTAAATAACTGTTCATATCGAGATTTGTCACCCTTAAAATGAGCACTATTTCTGCTTTTACAGCTAAACTTGCCACCTGTTTATATATAATCATCTTCTTTTTGTGTCTTTTACTAGTCTGATATGCAGTCTATTAGAAAGGTGTGATAGCTGTGTTGTATGTGGTTTTCCTTGATGAGATACCTCTGTTGCATGCAGTTATTATGTATACGTAAAATTTATCAATACGTTTGCTAGCGAAAATAAAAAACGAATAGATAGCACCGACGATAATCGGTAAACTTCTGCACGTTTTATTAAAAATGCAAACTTACGTAAACATCGAGAACCAATTGACAAGTATGAACAGACAATTAAAAAAAATCCTTTTTGTTTTAACGGTTACCTTGCTATTTAGCTCCACAATAGTGGCGCAAAAAGTTGCTGTGAAAACAAACTTGCTTTACGGTGGCACAGCAACTCCCAACTTGCAGTTAGAGTTTGGGCTCAGCAAGAAATCTACATTAGATATAGGAGCCGGTCTTAACTGGTTTGATTTTAGCGACAACAAAAAGTTTAAACACCTATTAGTACAACCAGAGTATCGTTATTGGTTTTGTGAATCATTCAACGGGCACTTCTTGGGTGTGCATGCACATGGTGCACAGTTCAATGTGGGCAATTGGGACATTCCAGTTGGTCGCCTCGACACATTTAAAGATCGTCGATACGAAGGGCATCTCTTTGGTGGAGGCCTCAGTTGGGGCTATCAGTGGGTTGTGAGTCCTAGATGGAATATTGAGGTAAACCTTGGAGGTGGATATGCTCGTATAGACTATACTAAATATTGTGGCAAGGAGTGTGGGTCGCCAATTAGCTCAGGAAAACACAATTACTGGGGGGTGACGCGTGCAGGATTATCAATTGTTTATTTCATAAAATAATGAAGAGAATGATGAAAAAGATACTATTTAAAAATATAATGCTAATGGTGCTGCTTGCAGGATTTGTGTTTCCCTCATTTGCAAAAACCTCACCTCTTAAGGTTAAAATTGTAAATGAAGTTATTCAGAAAGTGGGAGATCAAGTAACAATTGATCTTGATTTTGTAGTTGATGATGTAACTGTGCGCAGCAATGAAATGATTATATATACACCTGTTATAGTTTCAGCTGTTAATAGCAATGATCGTTTAGAGCTTCCATCAGTATTACTTACTGGTAATAGACGCAGCAAAATATTGAAGCGCCAACAGCGACTTAATAAACAGATAAGTGTGGTAAGCAATCCTACATTGAAAATAGTGAGGAAACAGAAAAATGCTGAGCAGACAATAGAATATGCTGCTACAATTGCTTATAGCGAATGGATGGAAGGGGCAACCTTGGCAGTTGAAACTGCCGTATCGGGATGTGCTGATTGCTATGATTTTGTAGATGATTTGTTAGTGGCAAACAATATAATGCCCCAGAAAGAATTCCCAATTCTTGCTCTCACATATATAGAGCCAGAAGTGGAGACTGTAAAAGCACGTGCTGATAGACATACTGCTACATTCAATTTTGTGGTGAATCGCTACGAACTCCTGCGTGACTACAAGAACAATCGTCTTAAATTTGAGGAGGTTGATAAGATAATCAAAGAGATTGCAAGCAATGAAGATGTAGAGATAACGGAGTTTAATATAGCAGGTTATGCCTCACCCGAGGGATCTGCTTCGCACAACAAAATGTTGGCTGAAAGACGTTCCGATGCATTTGCCAACTATTTAATAACAAAGTTCAATGTATCGAAAAGTAAATTCACGGTAGAGAGCTTTGGTGAAGATTGGAACGGACTAAAAGAAGCTGTAGAATCTTCTACTATTACCGATAAGGATGAAATCCTAAACATTATTGCCACAATAGACAATGTGGATGCACGTGATGAACATTTGAAGAAACTGTCAAATGGCGCAACCTATCGCGCATTGCTCAATGATTTTTATCCACCACTGCGCCGCACAGAATATACCATTGCTTACGTAGTGCGCTCATTTGATGTGGAAGAGGCAAAAGAAATAATCAAAACCAACCCAAAGCTATTGAGCCTAAACGAAATGTATATGGTAGCACATAGCTATGGAGCAGATACTCCCGAGTTTAAAGAGGTGTTCGACATAGCAGTACGGATGTATCCTGACAGCGAAATAGCGATTCTGAATAGTGCCGCTGCAGATATTGAAAATAATGCCTTTGACCGTGCCATTAATCAAATGCAAAAACTAAATGATAATCCTAAAGCATGGAACAACCTTGGAGTAGCTTATGCTCTAAAAGGCGATTTACAGAAAGCATCAGAGCTTTTTGATAGAGCTGCTAAGGCAAATGATGCAGATGCTGTACGGAATTTGGAGAGCCTCCAAAACTATATGGGCACAGCGAACTAAACCTTCGCAATCATATAAAGTAAAATAGAAATACCCCTTTAATTAGAGATACTATAAATTCGATATAAAAACAAAAGCTATTTTAATCAATTCATTTTAAAAGATTTTCAAATATGAAAACAATTCACAAATTATTTTTAATTGCTACTATAGCCCTTGGATTGGGTGTTGTGGCGTGTAACGACTCTGATCCTGTTTCGGCAGTAGATGAGTCCAAAGCAAACACTCATGTTAGTGTGACTTTAAAGCTAGGTGGAAAAGCTTCTACAAGATCCTTGCCAGAAGACTATAACTACATAGGTGAGTGGGCTGGTCTAGATGAAATTACAGACGTTACTGTATATATTTCTGATAACGTAAGCGTAAATGGAACTAACTTTTCAGTTGGAGCTGTTGGAGGGGGGAAAGATTATGAAGTTTCAGGAGGAGTTCTTAAGCCAACTACAGCTGCAGCAATTAAGACAACTGTTGGTTTGAAAAAAGTTTATGTATTAATCAATGGAACTGCTGATGCAAAAACTCTTTTGACCGAGACTGATGCTAACGCTTTTGAGGCAAAATATGCTTCAATAATGAAACCAGCTAACTCAGGCGCATTTGAACCTGTTTCAACGTCTGCTTCGAAACTTGCTACAGTAAATGGTACTACTGAAAAAATTATGATGACTAACATCGAGCCACAAACAATCAACGTTGCGCCTAATGTTACTCAAGATGAAACTATCACTGATTCAAAAAACCGAGTAAGTTTAGATGTTGATAGAGCTGTTGCACGCGTTATGGTAACAACGAAATCTGAAACTTATGATGTTCCAAGTGTAGATGGTGGATCTATAATTGGTACTGTGTCTGATGTAACTTGGGTACTAGCACAAGGAGAGAATTCTCTTTATGTTCAAAGAAAGTCTAACTGGGAAACTCCAAATCATACATGGAAGCCAAGTGGAAATGCTGACTATTGGGCTTCTGCTGGTGATAAATATGACTATTCAGGTTTATATGAAAACTATGATGCTTCCACAAAATTTGGTGGAACTGTAGTTCCAACAATGGCAGCATATAATGTTTCTCCTGGTAATTTTGGATCTGATCTGACTACTGAACTTGAATCTTTAAGAGGAAAGTTCATTCTTCCAACAACCCATGAATATGGTGAAGGTGTAGCATCAAAATACAAAAAAGGTAACACTGCTTATGTATTGGTTAGAGCAAAATTCACTCCAAGTGCTTTTGCTGATGGTACTACTTATAGTGCAGGAGATGACTTCTATTTGGGAGCAAATGGTAAATTCTTTGGCACAGCTAAAAATGCAGTTGATCCTGAAAAAGGTGGTGTTGTAGGTCAAACTGCTGCTAAATATGTTGGGGGTAAAGTATTGTACTACGCTTGGGTAAATCCAGATGAAGTTCCTCAATGGTATAATTCACCCGTAATTCGTAACAATATTTACCATATCCATATCACAGGTTTCAAAAACTTGGGAACCAACTGGAATCCTTTGTTCCCAGAAGATCCAGATAATCCAACGTTGGTAGAAGATCCAGATAATCCAAGTGGTCCAAAAATACCATCGAATCCTGATCCAAAACCTACAAAACCAACTGATCCAACTGATCCTAGTGAGCCAGAAAACCCAATTGATCCAGAAGATCCATTGACTACTCCTGAAACATGGATGAGTGTTGACGTGAAAGTTCTTCCATGGAAGGTTCACTCATACGGTGTTGATTTAGGAATTTAAGCAAAGTACTGTGTAATTCCGACTAACAGGAGGAATCTATTAAAATATTCTACAGAAGATTAGCAGATTCTTCACTACGTTCAGAATGACAGAAGAGTCTTACTGTATGTAAAACACAAATAACAGACTATAATTATTCTGGGGAAGCGTGGGGCTTCCCACCCTCCCCAGAATTATTTTTTAAACAAAAGATAACTTTAATTTTAGCAACAATGCAACAAATAAAGAATTTGAAAATCAAGCTATTG
>ERZ1032852.300-NODE-300-length-12866-cov-7.396925_pt1 | contig 12866 bp, 14 predicted proteins | sample MGYA00516689_ERZ1032852 | MGnify/ENA primary metagenome ERZ1032852 (study PRJEB33719, sample SAMN04262499) | wastewater metagenome | biome: rural village; feature: composting latrine chamber; material: composting feces with ash | place: El Salvador | collected...
TTGATGGTCTTGTACGTGATGTTGTCAAAAGAAACCAGGCCATCGGGAATCGTGGGAAACAGGGCATGTTTCTGGTGTTTATTGCCGGGTTGACTGACTCTCTCGGATCTGATTGAAGTCCCCGATTGACGGGTGGTTGGTGCCAGGTCTGTGTAGGAGGCTAGTGCGGTTGCGTTCTTGAAGGATTTGGCTAAGAGTTCAGCGATGATGACCGCGGCGGTCCTGCCCCCCACTCCTGGCACTGAGGTTACGACCAGGTAAAGAGGGCGGCCCACTACGCCTTTTCGACCTCGCGGGCAACGTCAGCGCGCTGAGCGTGGAGGTGGATCTTGTTGAACAAACCTCGGATGCGATTGGAGACTTGGTTAACCTGGCGGGATAGGTCCAGATCGAAACCAGCGAGCCTCCCCAAGGTCGCTTCATCCACTTCTGTTGCGGTTAGTGCACGCAACGGGTGCGGCAGATTGGGGGCTGCGCCAGCAATGATGAAGGCGTCTTTCCCATCAGTTTTCGCATCCCCGAGGTGCGGATCCGCGATCCGGTGCATCGTCAGGCCCGGCAAGTAAGCAACCGGAATGTCGGGGTGCTGAACCACAGCTACAGGCAGGCCCCCGATCGTCGTTGGTTGATCCACAAGCACCAGCAGCGAGCCATGTTCCTGGAGGCGCTTGTACATGTCCACAGGTCTCGCCTCCTCGATTGGTGGCGCCTTATTCCAAACGATCTTCTGATCAGCGGTAATAACGCAAGCCCAATATTCAGACTTGCCGACATCCAAGACTAAGAAGATCCCAGGTTTCGTGAGCGATCATCGTTGCTCCCCTCAACCAACGTTTCATTTGGTCGATTAGGGCCAGGCAGCAAGCCTCACATCCACTCCTGCGACAGGCATTCGTGCTTAGCTCCGGGCCCCTAATCCACCAATCGCCCACTGCCAACCAACCCCAGCGGTAATCCCGGATCATTGGATAGACAGGGGTGATACACCATGCCAGGGCGACTGATCGACAAGCCCAACCAATACCCGCCAGGAGGGCCTATCAACAAGGTAACGGGGGACGACAAATTAATACACAGAGAGAACGCGGGATACACGGCCTCCGCGGTCAAAGATGCGCTCGTTGATGTTTCACCGCCCATCGAAGGGCGCTGGCCTGAAGGGTTTACAGCCTACGATGTGTGGGCTGGGTACCTTTTATTGGACGCCTGGGTTGCGGGACGGGACCGCCACCATGAAAACTGGGCGGTTATCGTTCGAGGTGATGTGCGGCGATTAGCGCCGACGTTTGATCATGGCAATGCGCTGGGGTTCCAGGAACCGGACGAACGACGCCTCCGGATGCTCCACGACGGGCAGTACTTTGAAAGATGGTTACGGCGAGGGACCAGTCCCCACTTCAGCGGAAAGCCGCACCTGATTACACTCGCCTTGCAGGCACTCGACATGGCATCCCCGCACGCACGCTCGCATTGGCCCCTGCCGTTGGAGGAGGTCGACGCGATCTTGTCGTCGCTCCAGAATGGCGCAAAGCTTGAACTGGAACTTGAGGCGGATAATCCCTCGAATCCGCTGGCCGTCATCGTGACCACCAGCGACGGCCAGAAAATCGGTTATGTTCCCGATTGGCTCTGTTCCGACGTACGGGACCTTATTGAACAATCGTGGAGCGTGGCTGCAGTTGCGGAGCGCATCAACCCAGATGCACCCGCGCATGTGCGTGTTCTCTGTCGGATTGATGCGCAGCGCTCTTCTAGATGAGTCCAGAATATTCCTCAAAAACTGCGCGCGGTGCGCTCTCCAGGTCGACCGTGATTCTGCGCGCCAGGATCGTCTTTGGGGTGCCACGCGCTAAGTGCCCGCGACACCCCAAACGTGCGACGTTACTTTCTTCGTCTCCTATTGTGCGGTCAACTTCTCAGCCACGTCCCGCGCCGCGATGTAGCCGAACACCAGGCCCTGGCCGATGGTTGCACCGGCACCCGGGTAGGACTCGCCAAATACGTTGGCCGCAGTGTTGCCGATGGCGTAGAGGCCGGGGATGGTTTGGCCTTCCTCGTTCAAAACCCGTCCCTTATCGTCGGCGACTAGGCCGCCGCAGGTGCCAAGGTCAGAGACGACCACCTTCACCGCGTAAAGATCACCGCTGAGTGGGCGCAGGTTCGGGTTGGGGGCAACTGTCGGATCGCCGTAGTACCTGTCGTAGGCGCTTCCGCCGCGTCCGAAGTCGTGGTCCACGCCCAGTTTGGCTAACTGGTTGAAGCGGTTTATTGACTCCTCGAACTGGTGGACGGGGACTCCCATGGCTGCGGCCAGTTCGGCTGGGCTGGATCCTTTCACGGCGATGCCGGCGTCGAACCACTCCTTCGGGATGGGCATTCCGGGGAACAAGCTGCCAGCCATGATGTAGCTGTTGCGGTACTTCTGGTCAAAGACCATCCAGATAGGTTCGCCCAGGGTTTTGTCCCGCATTCCATTCAGCACCGTCTGGCCGAATGTCATGTAGTCGATGGCTTCGTTGATGAAGCGTTTGCCCTCGTGGTTCACAATGAATGAGCCGGGAAGAGAACGCTCAGCCAGCATCACCATTGGCAGCTGTCCGGGTAGGGGAGCGAAGCCGGGGAACCACCAGGCTTGATCCATGAGGGCGGTCTGGGCTCCGGCGTTCTTGCCCGCCTTGATACCGCCACCGGTGTTCCCCTCGGCGCCCAGGGATAGATCTTCTTCCACCAGGGGAGCCTGGAACTTCCTACGCCACTTCATGTTGTGGTCGAAACCTCCGGTTGCCAGGACCACGCCGCCGCGCGTGCGAACCTCGACCTCGTTGCCGTCCTGCACCAGTTTGGCGCCGACAACCTTGCCGTCCTCGACGATCAGATCCGTCAAGTCCGTCCTCGTCCACACGGGAACCCCGGCGTCGATGAGGCCCGCGAACAGTCCGGCGGCGAGGGCTTGCCCGCCAGCCATGTACTCGCGGCCCAGCACTTTGCCGCCCATGCCTTGCGCTGCGCGTTTGACGATTCGTGGCAGGCCTTTGGTGGGGGAGGCTTTCACCAAGTTCATCCACTTGTAGTCCGCGCCGGTGATCGGCATGGGGACGGGTGCTTCCATCATGCCGGGGCGGAGGCGCGCACGTTCCTCACCCAGTTTCGCGGCGTCGAAGGGTTTGGATTCGACGCTTCGCCCCTCGGCGGACCCACCTTTTTGGTTGGGGTGGTAGTCGCTGTAGTACTTGGCCCAGAAGAACTCCAGGGGCGTGGTGCGCTCCAGCATTGCAACGGTGTCTGCGCCGTTCTCGACGAATGCCGTCCAACGTTCTTTGGGCGAGGTGGTGCCGGTAACGGACTGGAGGTAGGTGAGGACTTCGCCTTCGCTGTCTTCCGCGCCCTCCTTCGCGAGTACTTCGTTCGGCGGGATCCAGAACGCCCCGCCCGAGCGCGCGGTGGAACCTCCCACCACTTCGGTCTTTTCAACAACGAGCACGTTCAGTCCGGCTTCTTTACCGGCGAGGGCCGCTGCCATTCCCGTGCCGCTGCCAACTACAAGGAGGTCAACTTCTAGATCTTTTGCTTCCGGGCCTCTTGGTGTTGTTTGGTCTGTCATTGCTTCCTCTTCTCCGTCGAAGGTGGGGGTGGATGCATGCTGACTGGGAGCCTGCTGCTAAACAGCCTAGCTTTATGGGCTCATTGGCGCTGGTTTGGCTTCTTGGGCGAGGAACCGCGTGGGCATGGTTTGGGTCGTGAGCCGGGCCGCGCCGGTGGCAGTGGCAGAATGCCCGACTGTGCCGTTGAGTCATCGGCCAGGCAGGTGAGGCATCGGTCAGGCAGTGCGTGCGTCCGTCGAAGAGAGAAGCACGTTCGGAGGCGTTTCTTCAGCCGCTGTGCGTCTCCAAAAACTCCCGGATTGCGCGGAGGACCCGGGTGATTTGCTCCTCGGTCAGCGCTGACCCGCTGGGGAGGGTGATGCCCGTTTCAAAGAGAGTTTGGGAGGTGGTGTTGTCGAGGCTCTCTTCGCCTTGGAAGACGGGTTGTAAGTGCATCGGCTTCCACAGGGGCCGGCTTTCAATGTTGCGCTCAGTGAGCCACTGGGATAGGTCGCCAGCGTCCCAGCCCGCGGTGGTGGGGTCGATGAGGATTGCGGTGAGCCAGAAGTTGTCCTCGTCATCGCCTGGGTTGCTGTCGTCCTCGTTGCGGCCAAAGATTTGGACGCCGGGAATGGGGGAGAAGAGGTCGGCGTACCGGTCACGCAGTGCTTTGCGTTGGGCCATCATGTCGGGGACACGTTCTAGTTGGGCGCGTCCGAGGGCTGCCAGCAGGTTACTCATGCGGTAGTTGTAGCCGATATCGGTGTGTTCGTAGTGGGCTACGGGTTGGCGGGCTTGGGTTGCCAGGTAGCGGACTTTGTCTGCCAGCTCCTTGTTGTCAGTGACAAGCATTCCTCCGCCCGAGGTGGTCATGATTTTGTTGCCATTGAAAGAAAAGATGGCAGCCTCACCGAACTTGCCGGCGGGGACGCCGTTCAGGGCTGCACCTAGAGATTCGGCAGCATCCGACAGGAGGGGGATGCGGTAGCCGGCTTGTTGCTCGTGGCGGTTGATGACTTCTTGGATGGCGGGGTAGTCCGCCACTTTCCCGAGGAGATCCACGGGGACGACGGCGCCGACCCGGTCACCTCGAGAAATGATCTCGGTAAGGGCCTGATCCAAGAGTTCTGGATCCATGTTCCCCGTGTCAGGAAGGGAGTCAACGAAGAAGGGCTTGGCCCCCACATAGGTGATGGCGTTGGCGGTAGCCGCAAACGTCATGGTGGAAGTGGGGACGAGGTCGCCAGGTTTCACGCCCAGAGCCAGCAATGCTAAGTGCAGGGCCGCTGTTCCCGAGGAGAGCGCTACTGCATACTTGCGATCGCATGCCGCTGCGATCTCTTCTTCGAAGGCGTCAACCTCTGGGCCTAGCGGGGCAATCCAACCGGAATCAAGTGCTCTTAGAATCGCTTCCTTTTCTGATTCGCCGACGTCAGGAGAGGACATGTAGATTCGCTCTCGCTTCACTGGGGCTCCTTTGTATCGGATCGCATGCAAGTTTCTGCGCCCGGGTTGATTGGCTTACCAGGTACAGATGGTACACCGCGGCCGCGAGACCCAATCACTGTGTTATTTATTGCATTGGGCCGAGAGCTGACATTTGGCGACAGTGCTAGGCTCACTAGAGGCTTGTGACGTGTCACGTAAGGAACTGTTTTGGAGCTGCAGGACTATCTGAGGATCTGGCGTAAGAACTGGATTCTTATTGTTGTAACCACGCTCGTGATCACCGCATTGTCTGCGGCATGGTCCCTTACGCGAACCCCGGAGTATCAGGCTCAAACCCGTCTTTACGTGTCTGTGCGAACTGGCGAAGCGTCCATCGGTGACTTGCAACAGGGGACCTCGTATGCGCGTCAGGCCGTGACCAGTTACGTGGATATTGTCAGCACTTCAATTGTCATGGACAAGGTGTCCGAGGAGATCGGGGATGTTCTCACCCCGGCGCAGCTTTCTTCTCGGGTATCGGCAAGTTCACCTTCGAACACGGTTCTGATTGATATCTCTGTGACGGATGATGATCCGTCGTTGGCAGCGGAAATTGCTAACACCACGGCCGCCGTGTTCTCAGACGTTGTGACTAACCAACTGGAAAAACCTTCTGAGGGATCACCGGCTCGGGTCCAGATTGATGTTGTCCAGCCAGCAAAGGTTCCTTCCAGCCCCGTAAGTCCCAATGTCACGCGAAACTTGGCTTTGGGTTTCTTGCTAGGGCTGATGCTTGGCTTAGCGGCAGCGGTTCTGCGCACGGTCTTGGACGTGCGGGTAAACAGTAAGTCCGACGTTGCTCAGATCACTGACCTCCCAGTTTTGGGGAGGATCATTCGTGACCCCAAAGTCGCGACAAGGCCTTTGACTGTGCAGGACGACCCAGGGGGTCCTCGTGCAGAAGCGTTCCGCCAATTGCGCACCAACCTGCAGTTCCTTCGTGTGGAAGGTAACCCGCACAGTTTCGTCATCACCTCTGCCGGGGCCGGGGAAGGCAAGTCCACGACTGCAGCGAACCTTGCTATCGCGTTGGCGGAAACGTCCGTTTCGGTGTGTTTGGTCGACGGGGACCTCCGGAAGCCAAGAATCGCGGAACTGTTCGGAATTGAAGGCGGCGTTGGCCTGACTGACGTGATCATTGGTCGCGCAAATCTGGGAGACGCGGTGCAGAAATGGGGCCGTGATCGGCTCTTTATCCTCCCCTCCGGGCGGCACGCGCCAAACCCCAGTGAACTGTTGGGATCCAAGGAAATGGCGACGCTCCTGAATGAGCTCACCTCGTCCTTTGACTACGTGATCGTTGACGCACCCCCGGTCTTGACGGTTACGGATGCGGCACTGGTCTCCAAGTCTGTTGGCGGGGCGCTGATGGTTGTGGCCGCAGGCAAGACAAGAAAGCCTGAGTTTGAGGCGGCCCTGGGAACGTTGCACACCATTGACGCCCGGGTTCTCGGCATCATCCTCACGATGGTCCCAGAGAAGGGACCCGACTCCTACGGATACTCCACGTATTCCTACGGGGAGGCTCACGATGAGCCTCTGCCGCTGGATCCGTCAGCGAACGTCCGCCGGTGGAAAGCGGTCAGCGCTACAGACCCCAGTTCGCCAGATGACGGATATGGGGGATCCAGGCCGATCCTCGGGAATTGAAGAAAGGGTCTAGGGAACGATCGCATGTTCAAGTTGATGACGGTTTGCACGGGCAACATCTGCCGCTCTCCTCTGGCGCAGGCGCTGTTGAGACGTGATCTGCCGTCGGATGTGTTCTCCGTGTCATCCTCGGGAATCAAAGCCGTCCCATCCGCTCCGGTCCCTCCCCGGCAAGTTGAGCTTGGAAGAGAGCTTGGCGTACTTGGGCTGGAAGAACACGTGGCTCAGCCCACCACAGCGGACTTGCTTGCCGGTTCCGATCTGATCCTCTCGATGTCCCGCGGACACCGCAAATACGTGATGCGGATGGACCCGTCGGTTGCTAGACGCAGTTTCACGCTTCGCGAGTTCGCGCGTCTTGCAGCCACGGTCACCCCCGACGATGTGAGGGCGAACCTGGAGATGTCCGTTTCTCCGTTGCATGCGGCAGTCGAGGCGGTTGCACAAAAACGTGGCCTGGTGCCCCCACCGGAGTCACCGGAGGACTTGGACATAGTTGACCCGTATAAGCAACGCCGAGCGGTTTACCGCAGATCTCGCGACGAACTGGTTCCTGCCGCGCATGTGACCGCAAAGTTCTTGAATCTGATCGTGGAGCTCTTCGACGTTGAAGAACATGACACGCCTACAACCACAGCGCAGAGCGAAATCGTCGCACACGAACTTCATTTCCCAAGGCGTTCCGACATCCACGGGCAGGCTCGCGATGACGATGGCAAGGTCGCAGGGCTGCCTGGTGTTGGTGCTTTATGCGAGGCCCGGTAACCGTGGGGCGCGCGTCAGGCCGGGGTGCCAAGTGGGGGCTGTACACAGTGATTGCTGTGTTGGCGGTTATAACTGTTGCGCTTGCCGCTTTGGCGTTGGGGCGCAACCGTGAACCGGTCAAGGGCGTCGGTGAGACCCCCGGTTACACACAGCAGTCAATCGGAGCCCCCATCGAAGACTCACAGTCGCAAGCGGATGGAGGAACCGAGTCCTCTGACGCTACCAATCCAGGAGGGGACCAGCCTTTCGTTGCGCAACCTGCGGGACGCGTTCTGGCGGCCTTTGAGTCGAACTTTTTGATGCGTGGCGCTTCGGGTCCATGTCCGGGGACGCCGGTGGTCGTGGAGACAACGTTTGATGGCGGACAGACCTGGGTGCCCCAGGATCTCAGCAGCGTGTTCAACATGTCTTCTCTGGCCCGAATTGTTGACGTAGGAAACGGGGCTGTTTCCGCGGTGGGGTGGAACCCGGACGACTGTTCGATCCCGGCGGCGGCCGTGGCAGTCCAGGGTGTCTCGCCGTGGGAGGCGTTTGAGGCCCAGAATTTCTGGCGCATCAACTCTGCTGATCCGACGACACTGCTCGGCCCGGCTGGCACCACCGCTCAGCCAGGGTGCACCGCAGTTCAACTCAGCGTCGGTGCGGGTGAGCGTCTTGCTGTGCTATGCCAGGACGCGACAGTGACAGCATCCCTTGACCTGGGGCAAAGCTGGGTTCGCACCGAAGCTCCCCTTGGGGGCGCAGACGCGATCGTCACCGGCTCTAGCAACACCTACGTGGGGAGCGTCGGAGTGGAATCCTGCGATGGCGTGCAGATCACCACCTTGGATGACGGCATGGCTATTGTCTCCCAGTCCTGCGCGGGTACGGGGGCGGGTGCGGTGCAGGGGCAAGTGGCTCTGGCAACCTCGTACGACGGCAGGATGTGGCTGTGGGCGGGGGATACTCTACTGAACTCGGCAGACGGCGGACAAAACTGGGGCTAGCCTCTTGAGGCTCGTCCCTTGGGGATTGGCCCCGGGGCTCCTGACGGGCTTCTCGCAGGCCTTCTGGTTGTGTCCCGTCGAGGGGAAAACTTCCCGGTTCGCCAGCGGAACTTCCCCGCGCCCACCACACTGGATAGTGCCACTATTAGGTGCAGCCGATTAAGAGCAACCGAAAGGACCGGTCTCATGCCTGATCCGTCTTCCCTCCACGCAGATATCGACGCCGTTTTGCCTCTTCGGGAACACCTGGTGGTACTGGGACCTTGCTATTTGAAGATGGTCGAGGACGTCGGGGAGATCCCGAACTCAGGAGAGAACGTCAAGGGAACCCCGCTCAAGGTTTTTCCTGGAGGCAAGTCAGGCAATCAGGCCGTCGCTGCTGGACTGCTGGGGGCGCCCGTGTCTTTGGTTGCGGCGGTTGGAAATGACGAGAGTGGCAACCTCGTTCTTCGGCATCTTCGCCAGGCACATGTGAACACCAAGCACGTGCAAACAGTGGATGAACCGACTACCACGGCGCTGGTCACCATTGATGCCGATGGAGACAGGACAGAGGTTACCTCCGCGGGGGCTAACGACCAGATCGACGTGAGCATGGTGGAGAACGTCTCCCAACTGATCGGTAATGCCTCTCTTTTGGGTTTGGCTTTGGAGATGCCGCTGAACGCCGTGCAATACGCGATGAAGGTTGCACATGCGCGTTCGACGATGGTTGTGCTGAATCCCTCGCCGCTCCCGGACACGTTGCCCAGTGACTTTCTGGGGCACGCTGACGTGCTCATTTTGAACGAGGACGAACTGGCCGGCCTCCTCGACGTAGACGACATCCATAGCTGGGAACGGGCTCTGGAAGGCTTGCGCGAGCACGGCGTGACCCGCGCGATCGTTACCCGAGGCCCCAAGGGCGCAGTTGTCCTGGAAGACGGGGTGACTGTCGTGGATGCGGTGCCGGTACAAGCAGTTGACACCGATGGTTGCGGTGATGCGTTCATCGGGGCCGCTCTGGCTGCTCTTGCAAGCGATGCGTCGGTTCTAGAGGCAGCCCGGTTTGCCTCCATCGTTGCGGCGTATGCGGCGTTGGGGCATGGGGAGCAGTCCTCCTACGGGACTTTGAAACAGATTGAACAGCGGTTTGGGATCAAACGGTAGGCACCCACATTTTCGTGATTTAGATCGCGTCAAACCAACGATTCGAACGTAACGCTGTTCCGTTACCCGATTGTTATCAAGTGTCGTTGACATGTTCAAATGTCCCGAGTGCCTTGAAGTGAACCGATTAACCTAGTGGTTGTTGGAGGCCCGTACCATGGGGGTGCGGATCCGGTCGGTTAGGGCACTGAAGTCCGGCGATGCGAGGGGGCAACGTGGCAAAACTCCAAGACGTAGCCCTCTCCGCGGGCGTTTCCACCGCGACAGTGTCTTTAGTCCTTGCAGGAAAGGATGAGGGGCGCGTTTCGCGCAAGACCTCCGAAAAGGTCAAGGCCACGGCGAAAGAACTCGGATACGTCGGTAATGCTGCCGCTTCCAGCCTTCGCACTCGTACAACCAACACAATTGGCTTCCTGTCCGACTACATCGCGGCCACCCCCTACGCAGTTGAAGTGATTGAAAGCGCCAACCGCGTGGCAGGGGACAAGGACCAATTGCTGATGCTAGTAAACACTGAGGGCTCGAAGAAGGCCGAACAGTTCGCCGTCCAAGAGTTCCTGCGCCGGGGCGTCACCGGCACCGTAATCGCAGCCATGTTCCACCGCGAAGTTGAGGTTTCCCCCCAAGTTGGGACAAGACGTGGTGATCCTGGACGGCTACTCCAAGGACCCAACGATCCCAGCGGTTGTCCCGGACGAACGCCAGGGAATCCTCGACGTAATGCAACTGCTGCTAGATCGCGGGCATACTCGCATCGCGTACCTTGGTGAACAGGACCGTGAAGGCGCCGCTGCGACGCTTCGAAGAGACGCATACCGGGAGGCCATGTACGCCGCTTCCCTGCGAATCGACAAGGGCTGGGAAATTGAGTGCGATGGCCAATACAAAGACGCCGTAAGTGCCGCTCACACCCTCATTGAGTCCGCGGAACCTACCGCCATCTGCTGCTACAACGACCTTCGCGCACACGCCGTCTATCGGGCGGCCAGGCAGTTGGGCCTGAACATTCCCGAAGATCTGTCAGTTGTGGGCTTTGACAACCAAGAACTTATTGCACCTCTGCTGATGCCACCGCTGACAACGGTCGCACTTCCTCACTCGGCCATGGCCCAGTGGGCTGTCTCCGCTCTTCTGGACGAAAAAGCGGATTCTGATTACTCCCATTACCCTCTCCGATTCCGCTGCCCAGTGGTCGAAAGAGACTCTGTGGCAGAACCGAAGGGATGACCCTTCCCCCAAGAACGTTTTTGCTAACCAAGACAATCAACCGACCGACAAACGAATACCCATCAAGTTAGACGATTGACCACGGGATCAATCACAACAGATAGGAAACCGAAGTGAACAGAAAAGTAGCAGGCTTCGCAGCCGTTACCGCTGTGATCGCCCTCGCAGGCGTTGCGGGTTGTTCTTCCGCAGGCAAAGAAGGCGCAACCAGCGGCGGTGGGGGTGGCTCCGCGTCCTCAATCTCCATGTGGACGCACAATGCCGGCAACGAGGACGAACTGGCTGTCGTCAACCAGGTCATTAGCGACTGGAACGCTGACCACGACGCCCAGGTGACCATGGAGGCTTTCCCCAGGCCTCATACAACGATGCGATTGTGGCGGCAGCATCATCGCGTGACCTTCCCTGCATCCTGGACCTCGGTGTTCCAATCATGTCTAACTGGGCATGGGCTGGATATATCACGCCGCTGGATGTTTCCTCGGACCTAATCGAGAGCATGTTGCCATCGACGGTGGGGATGTGCAAGGACGAGGTCTACTCCCTCGGCACCTATGACACCGCCGTTGGCTACCTGGCGCGCGTGTCCGCTCTTGACGAGGCGGGCGTTCGCACCTCCACAGTTGACGATCCTTGGGACCAAGCAGAGTTCATGGCAGTGGGGAGTTTTCTCCGACTGCTCCAACCCTGAAAGTGCGAATGAGTTCATCGAGTTCCTGATGCAGGACAAGTACCTGGTGCAGTACTCCGACGCGATTGGTACCTTCCCCGCAACGCAGGCCGCAACCGATGAATCGAAGTTCTACGGCGAAGGTGGTCTACTCCGCCCCTTGGCAGAGATCTCTAAGAACTTCGCCCAGGTTCGCCCTGTGACACCCGGTTACGCCGTGATCTTGTCGGTGTACGACAAGGCGTTGCACGACATCATGGCCGGCTCCGACCCGCAGCAGGCATTTGACCAGGCTGCAAAGGACATCGACGCCAACATCGCCGCAAACGACGGCTACGGATTCGAAGAGTAGTTGCTGGTTGCTGGGGCTGGCCACCACACCGTGGTCGGCCCCGCACGGCACTAGAAAAAGGATTCCAATGAAAAACAAGAGTGGGACAACTGTCCGCCGCGACCAGAGATCAGAGTCGCTGGGCGCGTGGGCCTTCTCAGCTCCAGCGCTAATAATGCTGCTCATGTTCCTGGTGATACCGGTACTACTCACCTTTGGGTTGTCGTTCACGAATGCACGACTGATCTCACCCAACCCGCCCCGATTCACCTTCCTAGAAAACTACATCCGCGCCTTCACCGGCGACCCCACCTTCACTCGTTCGCTGTTGAACACCGCCTACTTCGCTGTGATCGTGGTTCCAGTACAGGCAGGGCTTGGTTTGATCCTGGCGCTGCTGGTGAACTCCAAGGTCAAGGGCGTTACCGCGTTCCGTACCCTGATTTTCACCCCTGTCGTCACTTCAATGATTGTGGTCTCCATCCTGTGGAGCTTCATGTACCAAGAAAACGGCCTAATCAACTCCACGATGGCAACCCTGACCGGGGGCGCGTGGCCAATGATCGGGTGGCGGACCAACCCCGGCACCGCAATGCCGGCCATCATCGTCCTGTCGATCTGGCAAGCAGTGGGGCTTCACATGATCATCTGGCTTTCGGGGCTACAACTGATTGATCCGGCCTTGTACGAGGCCGCAGACTTTGACGGCGCATCCGGCTGGCGACGGTTCTGGTACATCACCTGGCCCTCGCTTGCATCCACCCGAAACTCCATTCTGGTGACGATCACCATCGCTGCCCTCGGACTATTCGTCCAAATCGACGTTATGACCCAAGGTGGCCCCCTGGACTCTACCTCCACGATTGTCTACCAGGCAGTTTGAAAGGGATACCGAGAACAAGACGTCGGCTACGGTGCCGCGATTTCGCTGATCTTCTTCGTGCTGGTGCTAGGCATTTCCATGCTGCAGCGGTACATGACTCGAGAGAAGGACTGACATGAGTAGCCACGTAACTAAA
>ERZ1032852.301-NODE-301-length-12811-cov-6.569458_pt1 | contig 12811 bp, 19 predicted proteins | sample MGYA00516689_ERZ1032852 | MGnify/ENA primary metagenome ERZ1032852 (study PRJEB33719, sample SAMN04262499) | wastewater metagenome | biome: rural village; feature: composting latrine chamber; material: composting feces with ash | place: El Salvador | collected...
GTTGTCACCGTTGTCAAGACCTTCTTTACAATCCAGACACAAAGGGCAGGAATCGTTGAACGTTTTGGAAAGTTCAACCGCATTGCTCGTCCAGGCCTTAACGTCAAGATTCCTTATGTGGAGCGAGTCAGCGACGTGCTCTCTTTGAGGGTTCAAGAGCTTTTCGAGAAGATCGAGTCTAAGACCAAAGATGACGTTACTGCCTCCTTCACTGTGGCTGTTCAGTACCGTGTCGATGGCTCTAGTGAGCAGACGATCTACAAGGCTGCTTACGAATTATCCAATGTTGAAAAGCAGATTGAGTCTTACGTCTACGACAGTGTTCGTTCTATTGTTCCGACAATGACACTGGACGAAGCCTTTGCTTCCAAAGACGTGATTGCTACCCATGTGAGTAACGAACTGAAAGCCACTATGGAGCAATACGGCTATCTGATCGAAAAAGCACTGGTGACTGACATCTCCCCAGCCCAGTCTGTTCGTGATGCCATGAACGAGATCAATGCCCAGCAGCGTCTTGCTGTTGCTGCTGAAGCGAGGGCAAAGGCTGAGAAGGTCTTGATTGTTGGTGCAGCCGAGGGTGAAGCAGAAGCCAAGCGTCTATCCGGTGAGGGTATTGCTAACCAGAGGAAGGCTATCGCTGATGGTTTAGCCCTCCAGTTTGAAACCCTAACCAAGGCAGGTATCGAAGAGGCAAATGCGACTCTCCTGCTCAACCAGTACCTTGACACGATGATCCAGGTAGCCAACGCCAGTAACACAAATACCGTGTTCCTCAATGGCTCTCCAGGAGGACTCGGCACGCTAAGCGATGAGATCCGTAACTCGGTCTTCACCGCCAATGTGACGGCTCAGGAAACCCTACAGGGGTCTACAAAGGACGCTTAGACCCCAACCTCCCTGATCCACACGGCCTTAAAGCCAATCGCTCTCACCTCTCATAAATCGTTGGAGAGGTGAGAGCCTGTGTTAAGGTGCGGACGGAAACAAAAGAGAAAGAGAAGAGAGAAAATGGCAACCATAGACGTTTATAGCTACATCCAAGGATCAGAAACAGCCAAAGAGTTCATGGTGGGAGCAACCCAAAGGTTTGGGATTAGAACCAATCGCAGCGAGGGACATAGGGACGAGCTACCTTTAGTCTGTTCCCCGCTAGTCAAGCCCTACTTCGAAAGACTTGAGGCAGCACATAGGGGCCTAGAGGCCCTCTCAAATAAGACAGATGAAGAGATTACTCTTGAGATCGACAGGAAGCAGGAAGAGTACCGTTCTAGGCGTGCTGAGATAGAGAAAAGAGATCAGGAAGAGAATGAGAGGGCTGAGCGCCTTGAGGCGGCTATTAAAGCCTATGACTTCCCTGAGAGGCTTACTCTCTACAGAGACACCCTCCTAGAGAGCCTTCGTGTTGCTAAAAACCAGCCGACTCAAGAGATGGAGTACCCGAAAGAGACTGTGGAGGAGTATCGCCAAAGGAAGCAAGAGTTCTACGAGGGCATGATCACCCGAGCCGAGGAAAACATCGTCAAAGAGGTCGAGCAGGCACAAGAGAACACCGAATGGGTGAATGATGCTAGAGCTGCCATTGATGAGATTTGCAAAATGGCCGAGCTAGAGTCGATTAAGGCTTAGTAGTCTGGGGTGAGTAAGGGGTTTGCTGATCGCTTTCACAAAACCCTTTGGTTCGCTTAGATGCTTGCCAAACACTGCCTCAAGCGTCCTCCAGAGGGTCCGAAGTTAAGTCGCCATTCCAGCTTTGTGCGCTAAGATTGTCTGAGTACCCAGATCTGGAGGTAATCCAAACGTGTTACTGAAACTAGGTGCATCTGTACTACTTGATGCCCGTACATGGCTAGCAGCAGCAGCATTTGCCCTTCCACTTCCCATCGCAACACTTGGAGTTGCTGACGAGGATGAAGTTCCAACTACTGAAGAGGTTGTAATTAGCAGTTGGATGGTTACTGTCCCCTACAAAACGATCTTGAAGGATGATGACTCCATCCCGGTCGATGTCGAGGTAGAGAAGACAGAGGGGAGCGACGGTAAGGTCTATAACTATGTTGTCGAGAAGAAGGATGGCTCTAGGGTCGTTGAGCAAAAGGTTATTGCTGAGCCAGTAGACCGAGTTATCCACCAAGGAACCGCCTTTGAACTGCCTACCGCTGAGGAACCACCAGAACCCGAACCAGAACCGGAAGAGGAAACCAACACCAATCAAGGTGGAGAAACCTCTAGAGGAGATATCCAAGAAGCACCCGCACCGACCCAGGCTCCTAGTAGCGCCATCTATTCAGTAAACGACATGATGTTCCAAGGGGTTATTAACTGGAACGGTTACAAGTTCACTTACTACTCTCAGTCGGTACTTCCAGGTCCCGGTCTTGCTATTCCAGGTCGCCACGTAAATTCTGGTGGTTTTGTATCAGATGGCGATGGGTACATAGTCCTAGCGGCTCCAAGAGGTGTAGCCCATGGGACTGTATTTTCAACACCCTTTGGCTATGACGGAAAGATCTATGACACCTGTGCTTCATGCACAACTTCCCCGATGTGGCTTGATGTCTATACACGCTAAGATAGGAACATGACAAATAAGAACGCTCATCCAGAGATCCTAGAGGAAAGAAGAGCTGACTGGGGTGATCCCGTCAGTACACATGAGAGGATCGCTTTGGTTTGGTCTGGGATACTAGGAACCAAGGTCACACCGCACCAAGTAGCGCTCTGCATGGTGGGGATGAAGCTCGTTAGGGCTGACCTTAACCCAAACAACCTAGACAGTTTGGTTGATGTTGAGGGGTACACGAGTATTGCTCAACAGATTCAAGCTAGAGGCCAAGAAACTCCATCCCAAGCCAGCCCCGAGTTTGATGTGTGGGCCGTTATGGGTGACTCCAGGGACTAGAGACACTTTTCTGGGAAGTCTTTAGTCTCTAGGTGGGGAGGATGTCAAGGTTTTCTTGGTATCACTAGCAAAAGCGCCGTCAAACTTAACCCCTTCGGCCTTGAAACTCACCTACTCTTTTAGCACTCTCTTTGCCTTCTGGAGTCAAGGGTGCATCAGACCACCCTGTAAAGCGGTGCGTTATGTTCAACATGGTTTTCCATGTCTTAGTAGGTGGATTTTGACCATTGTGACCTCTTGGGGGCTTATCATTATGCCCGGCTCTAGCTCGGAGGGACTTTTACCGTATCTCATTATCTGAGATACGGTTTACGTTTGTCGTTCACCTGATCTAAGATTAACCCCGAGAGAATAGATTGGCCTATTGGCCGAAACACAGAGAAGAGAGATATATGGAAAACCCAGGAATTCACATCAAGGCTAAGAAGCTACAGGAAGAGGTTTTGGATACCGACCTCCACGCTAAAGGGTCTTGCCGTCACGTAAACAGCTCAGCACTAGGTGAGCCAGTCGTTACTGCCCTCAAGGTGGTTCTAAACTCTGATCGCCCAGTTGATTGGAGTTTTACCGACAATGGACAACTAGCTATCATTTTCCCTAGGCATCGAGTCCTAGTAGTGGACACCTTGGAAAAAATGATCGCCCGCTCTACCCGCTCTGACCTACGAGAGAACCGCCCTGTTGGCTTAGAATGGTTCGAGTTCAAGTACTCAAGTGCCTTCTGGTTGCTTGATGAATACGGAACGATCCCGGTAGAAGATGTCGAAGAGTTCATCTCAAACTGGATCGAGGAGAACATCTGAGGAACAGCACCCCCGTCACTGTGTGGCGGGGGTTGGCTTTGGGGACGGAAAGATACGAACAGAACGCCCTCCGAAGCCGGAGGCTAGAGTGTCAAAGGGCAGAAGTAACCTAAGCTTTAGTTAGACAGGAGAGACGATGCTTAAATCAATAGACGAGGTTCCCGACGATATCTTGGCCGAGCGGGTCTTAGAGTTAGTCGTTATGCCTCCAGAGCACATTATCGCTGATGGGTTAGCTAACAGAAAGATTGAGTCGGAGGCACTCAAGGGGGCTAACAAGGGGGCTGCTGAGGTTCATCGTAGACTGCTCTCCCATCTAAGTGGAGACACCTTGAACCCATTTAGAAAGGTTCGTGTTCCCTATATCTTGGAACTTCCTCCAGAGCAGTTAGCTCAGAGAACCCGGAAAATCGTGAAGCGAATCCCTGAGAGGATTGAGCACCATCAAGAGCTAGCCCCAGTAGAGCACTCAGTAGAGGCTCAGGCCTTCCACTATGGGGCAGAGATGGCCTACTTCAAGATTGCTGAACACCTGACTGGTAACAACTTCCAGGAAGAGGAGCAGTACCTACTATGGGACTTGGAAGGTTAGAGAGGACTAAGAAGCCACAAAGGACTTATGCAGGAAGCGATCATCGAGAAAGCTCACCGAGCCACTTAAACTCTGGGCGTTTTCCCTTATCTCTTACATCCCTAGAAAGGCTATCTGAAAAGTCAGTTCAAAGGGTTTTTTAGGTGTTAGCGTGAAGGCACTAAGAAAGGGAAACATGAATAAGAAAGGGAAACATGAAAGAGACTACTACCGATGAAGGGCTGATCGAAAGAGCGCGTGCTCTCTTGGTTAGCATCCCTAAGCTAATGAATGCCCATGTTGGGGAGATGGAGGGGACAAACCCCGAGGTGTTTCAAGCCGCCGAGAGGGGGGCAGATGAAACCTACGGACGAGTCACCCTTACCCTGACCGGAGAACCACTAGACCTAAACAAACCACCTACAGAGGCATCTGATGAGGTGCTGCTAGAAGGTGCGAAGAAGCTCCTAAATGAACTTCCTATGGAGGTCATTACGAACTCAAACCGTCTAGAGCAAGACACATCTTTGTCTCTGAAGGAAAAGGCTGAAGTCGAGGGGAAAGTAATCACCACCCTGATGGTCTGGGCGTTCCTACAAGACGATGAGTTTAGTGAAGACTGAGGGGAGACCTATGACTGTCCCAATCGTTATTGTTGAGTCCCCATACTCAGGAAAAAATGTCATAGAGGTTGGCAGGAATATCCGCTACCTCCGAGCAGCCTTAGCCGACTGCCTGAGCCGAGGAGAGGCCCCATTTGCCTCTCACGGCCTCTACACCCAGCCGGGAGTTCTTGATGACAGAGACCCTGAAGAGCGAGAGCAAGGAATCAAGGCTGGTTTTAGGTTCCATGACGTTGCAGACAAGATGGTTGTCTATACAGACTTAGGGATTAGCTCTGGGATGCAGGCTGGGGTAGCAAATGCTGAGTGGCTCGGCCTTCCTATTGAGATGAGATCGCTAGAGGGCTGGAGCAAAAAGGAAGAGGGAAACAAATGAGCGACGAAGAGAAAAGAGAAGACCTAGAGTTCATCCTTTCGGACCTGAGTAACGGTCTGGCTGGGATGTCGATGGAGCGACCTGAAGGCATGGAGGGTATTCCGGTAGGTATTCCAAACTCGGAATATGGGAACTACTACGACCAGATCGTTGCTGATCCTATGTCTTGTGTGTACGTTGCTGTTCACAAACTCAATGACGCACTGATGGAGTGTCGGGAGCTTCTAGCGGACTGTGACGGGTAGTTTTACAGGACCCAACCACTACTTCCCACCTACTCACCACTTTGAGGGGTATTGTGGTAGGTAAGTGGTATGTTCTGCCCTCACAGAGCAATCTGGAGGCTCTCAGAGGGTAATTTGAGGGGTCTGCTACAGCGGATGAGCCAGTAAGAGAGAGCGTTTTAGGGAACTAAGATGGACGAAGATAAAGACAGGTTTCGGGTGTCCTCGGATTTGGTACGAAGCAACACTGTTGAGTTTTTGACGATCCCAAAAGTTGATAACCGAGACGAGATGTCTTTGAAGCAAGAACTACTGATCGTGGCGAGGGTGGACTTTGGGTACGACGATGCGACTCTAGATGACATCGAGCTGTTTGAGCGTAACGGTAGGGAGTACTACTGCTTGGTTATGGATGAAGAAGTGATTGGGACCGGGTACAACACGATGGTCTATAGTAACGTTGTTCCGGTTGAGGTGTTTTTGCCTTAAGTGATGATCGTGGAAAAGGGTGACCACTATCTCCCGATATCAGGTAGCAGGTCAAAGGGTAGTTTCTTATGGTCTTCTTTGATCAATCCGCTAGTTCTTGGCGGGCTTAGTGACTAGAGGTCGTTTAGACCGACTATCCCGCCTCAGTAGGTTCATCACTCGCTAGCGAGGTGACCTCTGCCAGAGTCTCCTTATAAGCAATGATCGCCCCTTCCCACTGAGCGCGTGACTGACTTGGTGCGCTGCGGTTCTCTAACAGGCGAGCATGTAACTTGATCTGGCTATTCAGCCATCCCATTAATACCTCTAGGTTGTGCTCTTTCGACATTGTTTCCCTCTCTTGTAGTGGTTTGATTTGAGTCTACTGATGTAGCTCTTGGTTGTTTTTTCGTCTCAGATTCTGAGACAAGGCTCCAGCTACCTCTTGATGTACTCGTATTCAACCGTTGGACGGAATCGAGTTATCTCCAACTTATCTCCGTACTCTCCAGTGACCGTTAGGCTCCCCTCGTCAAAGAAGTCAGTCCAAGGTTCAAGGACTTTGATGAAGTGGGGGAGTCCTTGGTGTTCTTCGATGGTTCCTAGGTAGCAAAACTCAAGCTCTGGTTTGTCCCAACTAGGCCACTCGACATTTACAAAAAGACCCTCGTTCTCAAGTAGAGAGACAACCTCGTTGATATTCTGCGACCTGAGATGGTGAAACCCAAAATACCTAAACAGCCTCTCTAGGTTTTCGCCCGAGCATCTGGGCTGGGGGCTAAATGTTACTTGATAAGACATTTTCTGAGATTCTTTCTGTGTGTTTTCATACCTATCTTTCAAAAGTTGAGTCTACTACACGTATTAGTTTGTGGGAACACACTGTCGAGTGTAGGATCATTCATGGTGGCTGTAGCTCAGCTGGTAGAGCCCTTGGTTGTGGTCCAAGATGTCGCGGGTTCGAGTCCCGTCAGTCACCCCACTCAGGCCTAAAGACATCAACACTGTCCTAAATTGGTTGGTAAACCTACTACAGTTGGAGTGACCTATGGCCCAGTTTCCTTGTACTAACCCAAAGTGTCCGAACCAGTGGCACAGGGTCCCACAGTGCCCAAACCTGCCAGCTACATTGGTAACCACCAACGTAGGTATGACTCCTCCGCCTCCGGCCTCTCGGGCTGCATCGACTGAAGAGCCTAATGAGAGTGTTTCCTTCACCCTCCCGTCATTCGCTATTGATGACCTCAAGCGGAAGATCAAGGCAAAAAACCATCGCCTCCAAGCGGCAGGATCACAAGAGGCCTTCTCTGTGACCTTCTCAGACCCTTTCTACACAAAGAACGAGGACGGGATCGCTATAGAAGAGGTTAGGGCTTTCATAAACAGACCTCGTATCCAATCAGGACCTTGGTCCTTTGTCGGTGCGCTTAGACAAGAAGATGGCGGTGTTCTCACCCATCGCTTCCAAGATGTTGATGACATGCCCACTGAGATCACCTGTGATCACTGCCAGTCCAACAGAGATAGGAAGATGGCCTACGTGATTCAACACGAAGAGGGAGACTTGATGACCCTCGGTTCAACGTGTGTTCAGCCATTCCTAGGTCTATCTGCCCCGACCCCAGCGACCTTGAAGCTCCTAGAAGAGGACCTAGAAGAGGACTTCTACTCCGATGAGAACCGTCATCGCTCTCAAGCAGCACCGATTGATGATGTCCTCAAGACTGCCTTAGCACTCACTGGTGGCGGGAAGAACTACCTGTCCTTCGACAAGGCTTCCTACCTTGGTCAAAGCCCAACCGGCCATGAGGTGAGAGATTATCTCTTTGGAGACGATGTGCTGATCGCAGGCAAAGTGGCTGGCGGCATGGCTTCACTAGCCGGGGAGCAAGACCTTGATGAGTTAGTAGATGAGGTCAAAGCAGCAGTCCGCAATGACAAGAGCAACAGCGACTACATAAGAAACCTTCAGACCATCCTCGATGGAAACTGGGTTTCCAAGGACAGTGTTAGTATCCTCGCCTCGGCAGTGACCGTACTTAACCGTCCAAAAGCGCAGGAATGGACCCCAGGATTTGTTGGGAACATTGGAGATAAGCTCCCATCTCAATCAGTAGAGATCGTTGGTAACCGCATCCTAAAGGGTTATGGTTTCAGAGGTGGAGACAAGAGCGTTGTTACCATGAGGACCGAAGACGGGAAGATGATGACCTTCTTTGCTAGCCGTGTGATTGACTTGAAGGAAGGTCAGCGAACAACCCTAAAGGGTGGAACTGTGAAGTCTACTGGTCAGTACCAAGGCAATGACCAAACAGTTATCGCTAGGGCACGTCTGGAAGAGGGTTAACGCCAGGTGTTTCTTGTTTCTCGATGTTCAGATAATCCCGTTTTGAGAAACAAGAAACACCCCTAGGTGCCATCGAAAGACACTCCTCCCCCCGAACAGCGCTGTTTAGAGGAGCCGTTTTTGAAGCACTCAGATTTTCCAGGATGTCGGATGAGTGTCGTATCATAGGAACTAAGAGAAGATTCAAGCGAACAACACTGGGAGATAAAATGGCTTTTGTAGCCCAATACGATGGAAAAATCATAGACGCTACCAAGATGACTGAAGAGGAGATTGACGATCTTCAGGCATCCCACGCCCCTATCACCTTGCTTGAGTGTGGACATGATGCTTACATTCGCAAAGGTCCGGGGAACCCCCACTTCTACCACGCCTATGGGGTTCAGTGTGACATCCCTGAGCGGCGAGGCATCCATCAAGAGATGGTTCAAGAGGTGATCGTCAAGGAAGCACGAAAACTGGGCTGGAGGGCCGAAACCAATGTGCTAGTGAGCAACAAAGAAGGACTCTTTGCTGATGTTCTGTGCTCTAGGGGAGACATTAGGGTTGCTTTCAACATCCTTTGGAACGACATGCACCCTACCCGACTCGCTTCTATCTCTGATGGGTTTTACGAAAGAGGCATCGAGCTAATCTGGGTAACCCAGGGTGAAAAAGGTGAAGAATCCCCCGTAGACATGTTTCAAGACCTGGAGATCGACCTAGAACGTGAAGAGGTTTGGGTGGAAGGGTACCCGCTAGACATCATGGTTGAGGACCAACTACGACTAGCAGTAAACGAACCACTCGAAGAGACACCAATGGAGGAACCAGAGATACCTCCTGTGGATGTTGACTACGACGAAGATGGAACCCTTCTTGGCAACCCGCTCTTTACTGTAGAGGACTACAAGGAGTGGAAGGACCGAGAAAAGGCTCTGCTAGAAAGAGCTGAGCGTCCAATCATCGTGAATGAGGAGAAGATAGTTAAATACGGGAAGATTCCCCCGAGTGACTACTTCCTGCTCTACAAGAAGTCCTGCTCTCGCTGTAACCGACCCATGTTGATCTGGGGTCTAGAGCCAGAGTTTGAGCGTCTTCATTGGAAAGACAACCTTAGAAGTGTCAAGCTTCGTAACTTTGTTGCCGATGCTGTTGCTGAATTTGTTGAAGATGAACACGGCGCTCCAGAAGTTGCCGGTGTTGGCTGGAAAACCATAGGGCCAAGGGATGAATACCAGTGGAGCTTCGTCTGCCCTAACTGGAGCTGTAACCAAGGTCAAGTTAGTAGTACCTTGGTCAATCAGTCAAAAAGATATGCAGTGATCCCAACCCCGCCTATGCTAGACATGGACAAGCGTCAATACTGAGATACGACCAATACAGACAGAAAAGGAAAGTACGGTCAAGATGAAAAACGGTTTATTCAAGAAGCTAGGTCTTTTAGCCAGTGCCCTAGTCCTAACGACTTCACTGGCTGCGTGCGGGTCTAGTAATAAGACTGAGATCGTTGAAGAGGTTGAGATTCCCCAATCTGAGGAGGTTATGGAGCCTCAGTCAGGCAGTGCCGTTGACTTCCCTCTAGAGGGTTCCTTCTTGGCTAATACTGCTGATCCTGAAAACACTGAACTCGATAACGCCTGTCTTCAGCTGCAGAACAACCTAAACGCTCTTGAGGAACCACTAGGTGACATCGACGTAGAGATGTTTACGGTTCCAGATAGCTCTGAAGAGAGGAAGGCCCTGGACGCGGACTATCTCAAGCTGTTTGGTATGGCTACTACCTCTATCTCTAACCAAGAGGTTGTGGACCTATGGACAGAGCATACTGCCAACCTGGGTGCGATGTTTGCTGGGATTGAAGCAGGAGACACCGATGCTATTGATGCCGCTTTAGATAAGTTCGAAGCAACTTCAGATCAAGTGACCAAACTATGCTTCACGGAGACACCCAACGAGTAAACAGGAAGGTGGCTAAGGAGACACCTCTTCTTAGCTACTACTTACTTAGTTCCAAACCCTGTACTAGGGTAGTTAGTAAACGAAAGGTATAAAATGTCGAAAGGTCTTTTGGGCAGAATCGGGGCTGGAGCTGCTGGCCTAGTCCTTGCTCTCTCTGTCTCTGCTTGTGGCAGTGGTGGTACCGAAGAAGTTGTTGAGGACTCCGAGTTAGAGCAGTCCGAAGAAGTAGGCTCTCAGTCAGGCGCTATGAGCGGCGAAGAGGTTATCCCGCTGGAAGGTCCTTTTGAGGTTATTGACCCAGAAGACCCTGAGAACTTACAGATAAAAAACGCCTGTATCCAACTCCAGAACAACACGGAGGAGGCAGAGGCGTACCTAAATAGCCTTGATCAACAGATGGCCTACATAGATCCAGACACCCCAGAGGGTATTGAGCTTCAGGATGAATACGTTGCGATGTTCAGCAAAATCTCTGTCAACATAGGGAACGAAGAGCTTGCTGAGGCCTGGAAGGCTCACTCTGAAAACCTCAAGCAACTTCTGGCTGACGTTGATGCTGGTAACGAAGAGGCTGCTGAAGAGTCTTACGCAGTGTTCAATGGGTCTGCCGAAGACGTTATGAACCTGTGCTCACCATTCTTCAACGAAAACGGAGAGATTGATATCGAAGAAGTGGAAGAGTAGACCACTGATCTCTGTCTAAACAAAACCCTCCAGCTTTCAGGCTGGAGGGTTTTGTTGTTTTGTGCTTAGTCTGAAACCACTATGCCGGAAACTACGGCTATACCGTTCTTGTCTAGTTCTTTGATGTTGTGGATGTCAGAAAAGTGTGAGCCGACACCGAAGATGGGCTCTAGGAATTCTCTGGTCTTCTCTACAAGGTCCTCATCGCTATCACCGTAGGACTTCCCTACCTCGATATGAGCAATGGACCGCTTCTTTTCACTGTGAGTATTGGGGGTATTCACTCAGTTCCTCTTCTTTCGATTACTAATTGCTAAGCCCCAACGATACATCGAAAATACGGGTCAGGGGGTGTGTTTCTAGTGACCATTTGGGGTAATAAAACCCACCCTACCTATCGAGAGAGGGTGGTTTAGGAGGATGTCAAAAAACTGGCTCCGTCTTTTTGGAAAGTAAGAGATGGTCTCCTGAGAACGGGAAGTAAATCTCCCCGTCAACCGAGTCTTTTTTTGCCTGGTAGATGTCGTACAGCCTGTCCACCATCTCGACCTTTACCCCAGAGAAAACCTCGGACACGTAGGCTGGGCATCGGGGGTTCTCATTGCATGTGCAATCCAGTCCGCCTGAAACAGTCTCTAGACAAGCGCCACAACACCTTTGCATACGTACTCCTAGTCTATGTAGTGGATAGGTAGGCTCGTATCCCCCACTAAGCCTTTTGTTGGGCTCTCTATCCTGATCCTGCTATACGGGGGTCGGTCTGGTAACCGCATGAGATCAGTTAGGAGGTTCCCTACTGCCTCTGGCTCTTTTACCTCGATCATAAAGGACTCGAAAAGGACTCTTTCTTGTTCGTCTTCACTAACGAAGATGGCAGAGTGGCTTGGGACAGAAGATACAACTAGGCCCTCTAATGCCTTTTGTATCTCTTCGGTTAGTCCGTCAATCTCTTCAGGATCATCGAAGTAGAAGTCCACACTAAACTCGTTAGGATTTGGCCTCCGCAAACTGGCTGTAAGGGACTTTAGTCCCATTCTCTCTCGGAGAGAGTTCGCACCTCTCCTCATACCCTTCAGGCTCATTTTGTATCTTCTCCATGGGTTGCTCTCAAAGACTCAGTATGGCACAGAACTAGTAAAACCGGTCCTTTTTAGGGATCTAGCACGAGGAAAACACAGGACCTACGTACTAAAGACGATGTTGTTTTCCCAAGCGGCTAATCTGTATGAAAGGAAGGTTCCCAATGACTAAGTTTCCATGTACTAATCCAAAGTGTCCTAATACCTGGCATTACACCCAAGAGTGTCCCAACGCTCCGAGTGGCGCTGGAGTAGGAAACAGAGTTAGCCCAAAGCAAGATGGGCTACTAACCCCTCCCTCTGGAGTCTCATCTATTCACCCCAACCTAGACGTTGAACGAGATGTCAACGACTACCTAGTGGCTGCTATCTGGACTAGTGAGGAAGAGATTGACCCAGAGGGTGAAAAAGACCTAACCATTTACGATCTCGATCCTGAGTCCCGTAAGCGAGCCGAAGATGACTACAGGAAGTTTGTTTCTCAAAACGCTGATGACATCGCAGAGATCATTGAAGATTATGGAGCAGCTGGCTCTCAAATTGGTCACGACTTCTGGCTTACCAGGAACCACCATGGGGCAGGCTTTTGGGATAGAGGGTACGGAGAGGCAGGAGAGCGTCTTTCAAGGGCCGCTGAGGGTTTTGGGGAGATATACCTAGTAGAAGGTGATGACGGGTCTCTGTACCTCGAATAAACGTAAATCGTGTCCTGAAAATAGCCATACACCTGTTTTGTGATGCCGGTGAAAAACCCTTCGCGATTATTCTCTTTGATGGCGGCAATTCCCTGAAT
>ERZ1032852.302-NODE-302-length-12728-cov-9.404009_pt1 | contig 12728 bp, 10 predicted proteins | sample MGYA00516689_ERZ1032852 | MGnify/ENA primary metagenome ERZ1032852 (study PRJEB33719, sample SAMN04262499) | wastewater metagenome | biome: rural village; feature: composting latrine chamber; material: composting feces with ash | place: El Salvador | collected...
GCTGTTTGAACTTTTCCGTTAAGCTAACTGAGCAGAGCCAAGCTTGCTTGAGCTATGCCATGGCGAGGAAAAGTCTAACTTTAGTGAATCGGTAATGGGTCACTAAATAGTGGAAGTTGAAATATTTAGCTGTAAAATCATTTCCGAAAGTTTATATTTAATTGTATCTGGGGCTTCTACAAGGGAACATTTGCCCACGTGAACTGCTTCGAGAACGCCTCTTCCCACCCTTCCGGCTCTTCGTTAAAAAGAGCATATACCGATGATCCCGAGCCACTCATCGAAGCGTAGACCGCTCCCATCTCGTAAAGCTGTTGCTTCACCCGGGAAATCTCGGGATACTTTTTGAACACGGGAGCCTCGAAATCATTTTTCATCAGTTCTTTCCATTCCCCCACGGGTCTTTCAATAATCTCCTTCAACGAGAGGTCGGGTATTCCCGGGGTAATCATGGCGTATGCCTCGTTCGTGGGGATCGCGATTTCCGGCTTCACCAGCAGAAAGAAGTAGTTTGATAAATCGAGTTCGATGGGTTCCAGTTGATCGCCGATGCCCGTGGCCAGTGATGGCCGGTTATAAATAAAAAATGGGCAATCGGCTCCCAGCGATGCGGCCATCCCGGCGAGCTCCTCCCCGGCAAAACCCAAGTGAAAGGTATCATTCAGTAGCCGAAGCATGAATGCCGCGTCCGATGATCCGCCGCCCAGCCCCGCTCCCGAGGGGATTTTCTTGAGCAGGTGGATGTCTACCGGCGGAATCGCCTTTTGGGAGGCGATCAATCGCAAGGCCTTCACTACCAGGTTGTCTTCCGTTTTGCACGTTGCCGGTATGCCACTTTGAAAAAAACGATACACCGGTTCCGTTGCGGCAGTTCCCGGTACCTGCACGACCTCCAAAGCATCTTTGAGCCCGATCGGGTAAAAGATGGTTTCGAGGTTGTGGTAGCCGTCCGCCCTGCGGGATAGAACATGAAGCCCTAAATTGATTTTCGCGTTGGGGAAACAGATCATTGTTTGCCTTTTTGTGCAAAGATAGTGAAAGCCGAGAGCAATGGCAAGCTTGCTTGAGCATTGCCAAGGCGCCTCCTTTCTTATGCAAAGATAGGGAATTTTGCGTTTAACTCAACCCGTGCCGTCACACTTTGTAAATCGTCATGTTGCACGAAATTCAGGATGTATTCATGTTAAAACTCGAACGCGGCCCTGACACCTATTTGCTTGAAGTCGGTTTTATGGAACGACCCGAAAATGCCCGCGTTAAAGAACCGGTTGCCGATGCCATACCCCAGCTCCGTGTAGGAGACGATTTGCGGGGTGTAAAGCTGGCTCAGGTATATCCGTTCCTTATCGGCAAAATCCGATACAAAAGGAATGTTCTTCAAGATAAGAAAGGGTGTTTCAAACATCGCGTGGGCTTGTATATAGGAGTCTGACGCGTTGTAAAGGTCCCTGCCCAAGATGTTGAAGTTGCCCCCGAGCCCGTCGTTCCAGTTCTCGGGGAAGTTATTCTTGGAGAAATAGACGAAATCGGCAAAATATTCCGTTTTCTGGTTGATGAACATGCCGGCCCCCACGTGGTATTGCAACGAGTGCATCAACCCGATGGGGACATTCTGGCTGATATCCAGCTCCACCCGGTTATACTCCGTGGTGCTCCCCAAGATACCTTGGAAGCTGCGTGACAGCTCGAGCTTGAAGGTGGGAAAGCTTGATCGCACGTAGATTTTTTGACGTCCCTCGTAGCGGTAATACTGCCGCGGGGTCCAGCTGATACGTACGAATGGCGCGAAGGAGCGGCGCGTGCCGAATAACTCTTCAATGGGTTCGGTTTCGGTATTGGCAGAGCGTAGCTTGGTGGTATTGCTTTCGCCCCGGCGGATATGGTAATCGATGCCTGTTTGCAGGAGCAGTCCGTTGGTAATCTCCAAGGTGTTATAAAGCTTCAGGTAGTAGTCTTTATAGTAGTTTAAAGAGATATCCTCGAAGGTGAGCCTCCGGTTTTCGAGGCTGTCCTGGATCTGTTCCACGAACAATGAACTGTACGTGGGATTCCCGTTGCCTATCGAGAGGGTCGCGCTCCCCATGTAAAACGGGTCGTAGTTCCACGTGGTAGTCAAATCGGTAAAAAACTCGCGGCGATGAAACATGTAGCCGGCAAACGCGTCGATATTCACGGTTCGCTGCCGGCTCATGTTGATATTAAAAGATAGCTTCTGCCGGTAAGTAAGCCCGTCTCTCGAACTATAACCCAGCATCAACGGGTTAAACAATCCCGAGTAGCCGATGCGGGTGGAACGGTAGCTGTAGCTGGAATTTAGCACCACTCGTTGCGCGACCTGTTGGGCTACCTTGTTGTTGAGCGTGTCTTCTTTTGCTTCCTTGGCCTCTTTCTCTGTTTGGCGCTGCAGGTGCCTCGAAATCACTTCCGCTTCTCGCGCTTGGAGGGGAATGGGCCTCCTTTCGTTCCAGAAGGCCGAATCGCTCTGCACGGGCACCGAGTCGAGCCGCACCTTGTAAAAGTCGCTGATATTGAGCGATCGCTCCGGTTCAGTAAATTGACGGAGCCGGATATCCTTGTAGTTGATCGTGGCTATATGTCTGCTCGCGAGTATGTTGCCAAGGTAGGAGGCCGTTTGGTAGATGGTGAACTCCACCGGCAGGTAGTTGGTGATCCACGCGTCGCCCATCGTGATTTCGAACGAGAAGTCCGAAAAAATATCCACCCCTTCACCCCGGAAGAAGACCACTCGCCAAGTGCCTCGCTCCACGATAAATGATCCTTCGAGGAGCTTCGTGTTCTTGTAGATGGGAGTGAAGTGGATATGGTAGTAGGTCTTTTCGTTCTCTTCAAATGTCTCGTGCAGCGAGTAACGGTAATATTTTGCCGTGCTTAAGCGGATGGGCATGAAGAAGCTTTCGTCGTTGGTGGTCTCCCCGTAAATGTTGATGCTGAGAAGTCTAAAAGGAATCATATCCACGTCCTCCTGCTTCGTTAACGTGCCCATCACGTGGCGGATATCTTGCACGTGGTTATTCGGGTAATCGAACCGGAACTCGCTGATGGTCTCGATAAGTGCTTCGTCGTTTTTAGGATCGTGTAGTACGAACTGGGGTATCAAGTGGGTGTGCTTATACAAGAAATTTTTTTTTATCGTCTCCACGTACGTGCGGGTATAGACCTCGGCGCTGTAACTCTCCACGAGCTCACTGTACTTTGCCGCGGCATTCATCGCCCGGAACAGGAGGGTGTCGATGGGAAGAGTGGGCTCCGAAGCGAAACCACAGAGCGACACGAGAAGCGCGGTGAGTGTATGTATGGTACGTTTACCCATTGAAAAAGTTAATCATTAACCCCGGTAAAGGCTATGATATAGTTTCCTGGCTCTTGGAATGATTTTTTTGCTTACCGAGGAAGTTCCAAATCAACCCCTATGTCATGATCAAGCATCGAAGATATTTCTTGCCTCACAAAAATAGCGGTTTTTTTATGAATAACCGCGAGTAACGAAAATTAATCGCTTAATTTTAAGAATACGAGGGCACTTTCGGGAGGGGCTGGAGAGAAGGTTTTCCGGGTCTTTTCTGCCTCTTTAACAAAATTTTCGCGAGTTTTAAGGATAATAGACAAAAAAACGGCTATATTTGTGTTTTAGAACATAGTTCTATAACACTCATGCCTGGGAAGAAAAAAGATGTAATAGATTTATCGTCCTCTTTGTCAGATATATGGAGGGTTTTATCGGACGCGGAGCGTGAGAAGCTGCGTGAGAGCGCCCGTGTCTTGCATTTCAAGAAGAACGAGTTAATTTACTTGGAGGATGAATGGCCCAAGGAGTTGATGTGCCTTTTCAAGGGGAAGGTGAAAATCTATAAAAGCGGGGTAGGGGGGCGTAGCCAGATCATCCGCATTGTCCGTCCAATGCAGTATTTTGGTTACCGGGCCTATTTTGCTCGCGAGCAATACGTCACGGCGGCCTCCGCTTTCGAGGCGTGTACCGTATGCATGGTTCCCATGGAGTTGATCGAGCAGTTTCTTCGTGAGAATGGTAACCTCGCGCTTTTCTTTATCCAGATGCTATCGGTAGACCTCGGTATTGCCGACCAGCGGGTGGTAAGCCTCACCCAAAAACACGTGCGGGGGCGCTTGGCCGAATCGCTCCTTTTTCTCAAAGAGAGTTACGGGTTGGAAGAAGACGGCGCCACCATCAACATCTACTTGGCACGGGAGGACTTGGCAAACCTCTCCAACATGACCACCTCTAACGCGATCCGCACGCTGTCGAACTTCGTGAACGAGCGAATCATCACCATCGACGGGCGCAAAATCAAAATCATCGACGAAGAACGGCTCCACAAGATAAGCCGCATTGGTTGACTTCTTTTTATCTAAAATTGTGATTTTATTTTTCTATTTTTAAAAACTCGTACCTACCTTTGCCCACCAATTGATACGAGACTCATGATTCAAAAAATTGCACGGTCTATACTTCTTTCTTACCACAAACCGGTTGAAAAATTCCTCGAAAACCCCATCGGCACCCAACAAAATACGTTGCAGTACTTGTTGGAGCATGGCCGCGAATCGCTTTACGGGGTGGAGCATGGTTTCGGGAACATAAAGAATGAAGCCGACTTCCGGGCCAAGGTGCCACTGCTGGCCTACGAGGATTTACGCCCGTACCTTGACAAGATCATCGTGGACAAGCAAGCGAATGTCCTTTGGGACACGCCCGTGAAGTGGTTTGCCATGTCGTCGGGCACCACGGAGGATAAAAGCAAGTACATCCCTGTCACTCGTGAATCACTTTACCACGGTAATTACCGGGCGGGATACCATATGCTGGGCCTGTACGCGGTAAATCATCCCCATACCTCTTTCATACTGGGTAAAACCTTGGTGATGGGCGGGAGCCAGCAAGAGAATCGCATCGGGGACGGTATCTATACCGGCGATATCTCGGCCATCTTGATGAAGAACCTTCCCAGGCCCGTGAAGCGCCGGAGGACGCCCGAGAGTATTGCCCTCCTGCCCGACTGGGAAAAAAAGTTGCAGAAGCTGACCGAGTACGCGATCCAAACCGATATCCGTGCCCTGCTGGGAGTCCCCTCCTGGATGCTGGTGCTGTTAAAAAAGATCACGGAAGAGACCGGGAAGTCCATTCCCGAACTCTGGCCCAACATCGAGGTGTTTTTTCACGGGGGAGTCAGCTTCCTGCCGTTTCAAGAACAGTACGAGAAAATAATCCCGTCCGACCGGATGCGTTACTGGGAAACCTATAACGCGTCGGAAGGGTTTTTCGGCGTGCAGTACTCGCCGGCCGCGAAGGATTTGTTGCTGCTGCTCGACAACGAAGTGTACTACGAGTTTATCCCGATGGATCAATGGGATAACGAGCAGCCGGAGACGGTGCCGCTCGAGGGAGTAGAGACAGGCAAGCAATACGCCGTGGTAATCACTACCAGCGGGGGATTGTGGCGCTACAAGCTGGGAGATACCATCCAGTTTACCTCCACCCATCCCTACCTCTTCAAGATCACCGGGCGCACCAAGCAGTTCATCAACGCGTTCGGTGAGGAGCTCATCATCGATAATGCCGACCGGGCCATCGATGAGGCCTGCCGCAGTACCGGGGCCAAGGTCACCGAGTATACCGCGGCACCGGTCTATTTCGATGATAACCATAACGGGGCCCACGAGTGGTTGATCGAGTTTGAAACGGCACCGGCAGACCCGGACCGGTTCGTACACTTGCTCGACGAGAACCTCAAGAAGCTCAATTCAGATTACGAGGCCAAGCGATCCTACAACCTATCCCTCGCCCTGCCGCTGGTACGCGTCATGGAGCCAGGAACGTTCTATAGCTGGATGAAGCAGCGGGAAAAAATGGGAGGGCAAAATAAAGTCCCCAAGCTTTCTAACGACCGGAAGCACGTGGAAAGTATCTTGGAATTCATTGCCCGTAAATCCTAAAATTGAATAAAAAGCAGTTTCGTTACCTCTAAATGAGAAAGATTCCGTAAATTTGCATGTTAAAAAACCGACTTGTACGATAATGAGAATAAAACTGATCAGTTTCTTGTTGCTCGTGGTAGCACTCGCCTCGTGTAACGAGTACAATAAAATATTGAAAAGTACCGACCGGGATTTGAAGTACAGTTACGCGAAAAAATATTTCGACGAAGGGAAATACAGTCGGTCCATCACGCTGCTCGAAGAGCTGGTTCCGTTCATGAAAGGAACCTCGTACGCGGAGGAGTCGCTCTACCTTTTGGCGCAGAGCCACTATAATTCACGTGACTACTTCTCGGCAACCCAGGTGTTTACCACCTACTACAATACATACCCCCGGGGAGAGTACGCCGAGTCGGCCCTTTTTTACTCCGCCTATGGCATGTACTTGGATTCACCCGATGCGCGCCTCGATCAAACAAAAACCTACACGGCCATTGCCGAGTTTCAGAAATACATCGAGCGCTACCCGCAAACCGAGCGTGCCGAACAAGCAAAAAATTACCTGTTCGAGTTGCAGGAGAAGCTGGCCCAGAAAGAATTGTTGGCTGCCAAGCTTTACCTCGACTTGGGCAATTACATGGGCAACAATTACGAATCGGCCGTTATCACCGCTCGCGAAGCGATGAAGAGCTATCCTTACTCGCGATACATGGAAGAGTACCAGATCATCATCCTGCGCGCCCGGTACGAGTTTGCACAACGCAGTACGCTGCAAACACAGCCCGAACGGTACCGCATGGTGGTAGACGAGTACTTCAACTACACCAACTCGTTTCCCGAAGGGAAGTACATGGCAGAGGCCGAAGCGTACTACAAAGAGGCACAGGATAAGATAGACGTGCTGCCCACCTGATCGAGGGATGAAAAGCATCCCGGGTCACCCGAATCAATAGAAAATTAAACGTTATAAATAAAAATGGATTACAGGAAAATTGCTGCAAGCACCAACACCGAAACGCGCGACGTGATGAGTTTAGCGAAACCGGTGGAAAATGTATATGAAATGGTAATGATCATCAGCAAACGGGCTAACCAGCTCTCGCTGGAGATGAAACAGGATCTGGATAACAAGCTGCAGGAGTTCGCGTCGTATAGCGACAACTTGGAAGAGGTGTTCGAAAACCACGAGCAAATAGAGATTTCCCGCTTCTACGAGAAGCTGCCCAAGCCCTCCTTGATCGCTATCGAAGAGTGGAAAGAGGGAGGAATCTACTACCGCAACCCCGCCAAGGAGAAAGAACTATTTTGATAAGCGAGGGCAATGCCAAGCTTGCTTGAGTGTTGCCGAGCGCAATACTTTTGCGTTAAACGAGGGCAGAGTAAATTGATTTACTTTGTCGAGTGCAGCAAAAGTCTGGAAAGAAATAGTCTAATTTTAATGACCTGTTCTAATGTTACAACGTATTCAAACCGTTTTCCTGTTGCTGGCTTCCGCGGCCATGCTGGTGGCTTCGGTCACGCCGCTTGCTACCTTTCTTCACAACGGCGACCGAGTGGTATTCGAGGCGATGGGAATCTACCTCAATGGGTCACTCAGTGACTCCACGTGGGGACTCTTCGCGGTGGGCGCGTTCAGCGCCGTCCTCGCGCTCTTCACCGTCTTTCTTTACCGCAACAGGATATTGCAAATGCGGTTATCCATCTTTAATATGGTGCTGATGATCGGCTTCTATCTCTACTTCGGGTTCATTATTTTCAAACTCAACCCGGCGGAAAACCTGCAGTTTCAAAAAGTAGGGATAGGCATCATCATGCCGATCATCGCGATCATTCTCACTGTGCTTGCCATCCGCAAGATCGGTGCCGACGAGACGTTGGTACGCTCGCTGGACCGATTGAGGTAGAAGTAAATCTACACGAAAACTCTTAATTAGAAGGACCACTCCTCCGATGTCTTCGCGTTGCCCGTGCTTGTCGGTACGGGTGCCTTGGTCTTGATCGGCTCGGTGGTCTTGTTCTCTACTCCCGCGCCTTTGTAATATTGCATCACGTTGGGCATGATCTGCTCGATATTCGCGATGCGTTTGCTATCGGTAGGGTGTGTGCTCAGGAACTCCGGTACACTCGCACCACCACTATTGGACATCCTCGTCCAGAAGGGAACAGCCACCCGCGGGTCGTATCCGGCCATGGCCATAACAATCAGCCCAATTTCGTCCGCCTCGTATTCCTGCTTGCGGGCATAGGGCAACATCACGCCGTATTGCGCGCCCAGCCCGAACACGGTGGCGCCTAACTGTTGCATCGCTTGTGAGTTGCCCAGCAGTCCTCCGGCGATGGCACCCCCGTATTGCAGTGCCACCTGCTGGCTAAGCCGCTCGTTGCTATGTTGCGCGATCACGTGCGCGATCTCGTGCCCGACCACCACCGCCAAGGCATCCTCGGTCTGGGTCACGGGCAATAGCCCCGTGTAGATCACGATCTTGCCGCCCGGCATGGCAAACGCGTTCACGCTCTTGTCTGCAATCAAGTTGAACTCCCACGAGTAGTTGGCCAACTCCGATTCGTAGCCGTTGTTTTTGTAGAAAGTGGCCACTGCGTTCGCGATGCGCGATCCCACCCGGTTTACCATCTGTGCATTGGCGGTACCCTTTTCCACGGGCGCCGTACGCATGAAATCTTGGTACTGTTGCAAGCTCAAGGCAATCACCTCGTCGTTCGATACCAACTGCAACTGGCGCCTCCCGGTAAAGGGAACACTCCCGCAGGAGATCAATAGTGCCGCGAAAAGCAGCGTGAATGAAAATTTCAGGGTTCGTGATCCATATAATCCTCTCATAGCTGTTATTGTTTTGATAGTTTGCTCTTTCATTTTGTTTAACGGGATGTCCCCCGTTTTGTTCGGCTCCCTCCAGAATTTCTCCGTTCAATTTGCTTGGGTAGGAGGGGATCCCGTCTCGCTGCAAAAATAAGGATAAATCCGTAACGTTTTGAAATTATCCCCATTTTTTCTATCTTTGAGCGATTTTTCACGATAACAATAACGCCATAGGGAAACGATACACGCTGCCCGTACTCATCGGACCGGCGTTGCATTTCGTTTATCACAGTGACATATGTCTTCAACAACAAATAACGACGATATCATCGACAAAGAGGAGCTAAACACTACCTCCTTCTCCGGGGCCAAGGTGCCGGTGAAGTTGGGCGACGACACCACGCTCAACCTCTCCAAGATGTACCAGAGCTGGTTTCTGGATTACGCGTCGTACGTGATCCTTGAACGGGCTGTCCCCCATGTTTCCGACGGGCTGAAGCCGGTTCAGCGGCGTATCCTTCATGCCATGAAGCGAATGGATGACGGGCGCTACAACAAGGTAGCCAACATCATCGGGAACACCATGCAGTTCCACCCGCACGGCGACGCGTCCATCGGCGACGCGCTGGTGCAGATCGGTCAGAAAGACCTGCTGGTCGACTGCCAGGGGAACTGGGGAAATATCCTTACCGGCGACGGCGCCGCGGCACCCCGTTATATCGAGGCACGGCTCACCCCGTTTGCCCTCGAGGTGCTGTTCAACCCCAAGACCACCGAGTGGAAACCCTCCTACGACGGCCGGAACAAGGAGCCGGTAACGCTCCCCGCCAAGTTCCCGCTGCTCCTCGCGCAAGGAGCCGAAGGGATCGCGGTAGGGCTCTCCTCCCGCATCCTCCCGCATAACTTCAACGAGATCTGCGACGCGGCAGTGGCTTACCTCCAAGAGAAAGAATTCAAGCTATACCCCGACTTCCAGACAGGGGGGTATATCGACGTGGAACGATACAACGACGGCGAACGGGGCGGATCGGTGAAGGTGCGTGCCTCCATCGAGAAACTCGATAACCGGACACTCGTTATCCGGGATATCCCCTTCGGACGGACCACCGCGAGCGTGGTGGACTCTATCCTCAAGGCCAACGAGCGGGGCAAGATAAAAATCCGGAAGGTGGACGATATCACGGCACAAAACGTGGAGATACACGTGCAACTGGCACCCGGCATCTCGTCCGATAAAACCATCGACGCGCTCTACGCGTTCACCGATTGCGAGATCAATATCTCGCCCAACTGCTGCGTGATCGAAGACGACAAGCCGCACTTCCTCACCGTGAGCCACGTGCTGAAAGCATCGGTGGATCGCACTAAGAAGCTACTGCAGCAAGAGCTGGAGATCGAGAAACACGAGAAAGAAGAGGCGCTCCTCTTCGCGTCGCTCGAGAAGATATTTATCGAGGAGCGTATCTACAAAGACAAGGAGTTCGAGAACGCGAAGAACATGGACGTGGCAGTGGCGCATATCGATAAACGCCTGGAGCCGTTCAAGGGAAAATTTATCCGGGAGATAAACCGCGAAGATATCCTCAAGTTGATGGAGATCAAGATGGCCCGTATCCTCCGGTTTAATTCCGACAAGGCCGACGAGCTGATTGCCAAGCTGCTTCAACAAATCGAGGAGATCGAGCACCAGCTGGGGCACCTGGTCGATTACACCATCGCCTGGTACCTCATGCTCAAGGAGAAGTACGGGAAGAACTACCCGCGACGCACCGAAATCCGGAGCTTCGAGAACATCGAGGCCAGCAAGGTAGCGGTAGCCAACGAAAAGCTCTACGTCAACCGGGAGGAAGGATTCATCGGTACCGGGATGAAGAAGGACGAGTTTGTTTGCAACTGCTCCAACATCGACGACATCATCGTCTTCTTCAAAGACGGTACCTACAAGGTGGTGAAGGTGAGCGACAAAATGTTCGTGGGCAAGGGAATCCTGTACGCGAACGTGTTCAAGCGGAACGATAAACGCACCATCTACAACGTGGTGTACCGTCACGGGAAGAGCTCGCCCCACTATATCAAGCGGTTCGCGGTCACCGGCGTGACCCGAGACAAGGAGTACGACCTCACACGAGGCAAGCCGGGCTCCCGTATCGTCTACTTCAGTGCCAACCCCAACGGCGAGGCAGAAACTATCCGGGTGATCCTGAAACCCAAGCCGCGCCTGCGTATCCTGCAATTCGAGAAAGACTTTAGCGAGATCGATATCAAGGGCAAACAGGCCATGGGTAATATCCTCACCAAGGCGGAGGTGCACCGTATACAACTAAAACAGAAAGGTGTATCCACGCTGGGCGGCCGTAAGGTATGGTTTGATCCCGACGTGTTCCGGCTGAACTACGAGGGGGGCGGCGACTACCTTGGCGAGTTCCAAGGAGACGATAAGATATTGGTCACCACCAAGAGCGGCGATTTCCACGTGTGTAACTTCGACCTCAGCAACCATTTCCCTACCAACATCGCGCGTATCGAGAAGTTCGATATCAACAAGGTGTGGTCTGCCGCGCTCTATGATGCCGACCAGAAGTTCGCGTACCTCAAGCGCTTCACGTTCGAGGCATCCGAGAAACCGGTGAGTTTCCTGGGGGAAAACCCGGAATCGCGCCTCTTTTTGCTGACCGACGCGGTTTATCCAAGAGTAAAGGTTACCTTTGGAGGAGGGGACGAGTTTCGCGACCCGATCGAGATCGACGTGGAGGAGTTTATCAGCGTGAAAAGCTACCGCGCGAAAGGAAAACGTGTCTCCAACCACGAGGTGGAGACCATCGAGGAACTGGAGCCTACCCGTTTCCCGGAACCGGAGCCCGAAGAGCAAAAACCGATGGAAGTCACCATCGACGAGGAGAATGGCGACACGGAGATTTCCGATGCGGACCTGAGGGACGAGATCACCGGACAGATGAAGTTGTTTGATTAAAGATACGCGATGAAGATAATAGCGGTACTGGCATGCGCGTGGTTCGCGGTCGCGGCCATGTCGTGGTCACAGGATAACACGCCGGGCACCCCCATCAGGCCGGTGAATCACTCCACGCTGGGTGGAATCGGGAAGGTGTTCCTGTATGATACCTACCTCTCGCCGCTACGGTACGACGGTACCACCTACTCGCTGTTGCACGACCGCTTGAACGCCACGGACATGGCCAACGGCAAGCTGCTCCTGCAGCAACAATTCCAGATACAGGTGGGCATCACCGATAACCCTACCTCCTCCGCCTCGGAGTATTACGGGAACATCGATTACCGGATCAACGGCCTTTACCCGCTGCTGAGAACCGCTCGTTTCCGCCTGTATGGTGGCGGGGGGTGGGAGGCTTCGCTGGGAGGGATATACAACGTGCGTAACTCCAACAACCCGGGGTCGCTCAAGACATCCACCAACCTCAACCTCTCGGCCATGGCCTTGTACGACTGGCGCGGTGTCACCTTCCGGTGGCAATTGACCACGCCCTTCGCCGGCCTCTTCTTCTCGCCCGAGTACGGGCACTCCTACTACGAAATATTCACCCTTGGAAACAACAAGGGAACCATACACCTCGCTTCGTTCCATAATCAGCAAGCGCTGCGTAACTATTTCACGGTCGACATACCCGTCCGCCGCGTCACGTTACGGGCCGGCTACTTGGGTGATTTTTATAGAACCCACGAGAACCAGCTGGTGACCCGGATTATCTCCCACCAGTTCGTGGTGGGGCTCGCCTTCGAATCGCTCAACTTCGGTGGAAGAAGAGCACGAGAAGCCCACGGGGTCAAAAGCGTTTTTTATTGATTGAACTCTAGCGAAAGCAGTATAGCTAAATATAAGACCTATAACTATTTTGTGGGGTGCCCGTTCGATGCAATAGGCGCGATCTGATAAGCTGTTTGAACTTTTCCGTTAAGCTAACTGAGCAGAGCCAAGCTT
>ERZ1032852.303-NODE-303-length-12719-cov-5.467862_pt1 | contig 12719 bp, 13 predicted proteins | sample MGYA00516689_ERZ1032852 | MGnify/ENA primary metagenome ERZ1032852 (study PRJEB33719, sample SAMN04262499) | wastewater metagenome | biome: rural village; feature: composting latrine chamber; material: composting feces with ash | place: El Salvador | collected...
GGCCTGACCAAGAACAAGCTAGAGATCGAGGGCAAGCCCAAGTCTCCCAAGGATGAGTTACTTTTCGATGGCCCGACGGGCCGATACGTGGAGGGATAGGAGAAAATGATGGAAGCCCGATACCTTGACCACATGGGCGACGACCTGTCTGTTGTGATGGCAGCCAAGGTCTCGTTCGCTGATGATGAGGACGTCCAGTTCTTCATCGATGAGATTACCGCCGACCGCCTCGGCTGCCGGTCCCACACTGCTTTGATCGAATACCTTGCCAAGAACAACCACTGGACCCCATTCGCCCATACTGCCATCAAGCTGAGGATGAAGGCGCCCATCCCGATCAGGACGCAGGCTTTCAAATCGAAGGCAGGATTCGTGGAGAACGAGGAGAGCCGCCGCTACATCAAGTCCACCCCTGAGCTGTTCGTCCCTGAGTACTTCCGAGAGAAGCCCGAGGGCTCCATCAAACAGGGTTCGGGAGGTCGACACCGCCACACTTACTTCGTGACGAGGGATTACGTCGATCTGGCCTGGCGCTGCATTGAGCAGTACGAGGAATGGGTGGCGCAGGGCGTTTGTCCTGAGCAAGCCCGCTTCATCCTGCCCCAAGGCTGCCAGGTGAATTGGGTCTGGACAGGCTCACTCGCAGCCTTCGCTCGCTTCTACAACCAGCGCACTGACAGCCATGCCCAGAAGGAAATACAAGACCTCGCCAAGCAAGTGGGCGAGATCATCCAGCCGCTGTTCCCAGTTTCGTGGGCGGCCTTGACCAACCGTGTGATTGACAGGAGAGAGTGTAATCCTTGGGAGCCTGACATGCCTGATTGGAAGCCGTTCGGGGACAAGCCGCTCAGCGGTGTCTATTGGGTCGGTGGCGTATATCCAGAAACCGATGTTGATGTTGACGATTACGGGCAAACAGTTGGATGGCATACGGGCAAGGCCCTGCCCTATGTTGCTCTGGTTGACATTGACTACGACCCAGGGCCTGACGGCGTTTTCGCTGTAACCCCTATCAATGAGTATGAGTGCGGCCGCTGGGATGCGGAGTACGCGATCACCCACTATATGGAGTTTGAAGCGCCTGCAGCGCCCAAAATCGAGGACGCGGCTTGACCGACATCCTCGACCTCCCTGGCTGGAGGGTGATCAGTTCAGAGCAGGACCAGGACGCCTACACCATTGAGGCTGAGTACGATGCGCCCCTTGAGGCCTGCACCAAGTGCGGCGTCATCGGGCGTCTCTACCGACACGGTACGAAGCCCGAGTATGGGGCCACTCAGCTCAAAGGCTGATCCCACACCTTAATCCGAATACCCGAGAGAGTGATGGCAACCTACCCGTACGTGACTCTTGACTGCGAGACAACCATCCGATTCAGTTACAAGAGGACAGGAAATCCCTTTGACCCCGAGAACTACATCGTCATGCCCGGCTGGCTGAACGGGCAGGAGGAGTGGGGGCATGCTCTGTACTTCAACAGCCGAGAGGAGAGCCACAGGTCAAGCTGGTTCCGGGACATACTGGCCAGCACCAAGCTGCTCGTGGGGTTTAACATAAAATACGACATCCACCATGCCATACAAGAGCCACGCAACTACGAGGCATGGATGGAGTGGGTGGCTGGCGGAGGGACTATCTGGGATGGGCAGTTAGCGGAATACTGTTTGAACGGGATGGGCCCGCAGGACCAGTACCTCTCGCTGGATGAGGTGGCCCCGAGGTACGGCGGACAACTCAAGCTGGATGAGGTCAAGCTGCTTTGGGAGGACGGGGTCGACACCCCAGACATCGACCGAGATCTGCTTGAGAGGTATCTGGTTGGCGACCCGGAGACCGGGGACCAAGGGGACCTCGGGAACACGCGGATCATATTCCGCAAGCAACTTGCCCGGGCTCGCAAGGTCGGCCAGCTCAAGTCCATCCTGCTGAACATGGGCTCCCTCGTGTACACCATCGAGGCCGAGCACCAAGGCATGGCCGTGGACTACGAGCTGGGGTGCAAGCTGGCAGCCGAGCGTGAGGCGGAGCTGGCCGAGCTGACTGCCGAGCTCACCAAGTTCGTGCCCGAGGGCCTGCCCTTCGAGTTCAACTGGGGCAGCCGCAACCACCTATCCGCCCTGATATTCGGGGGACAGGTCAAGTACGTGGCCAAGGCGCCCATCCTTGATGACGACGGGAACCTGACGTACTACCAGACCACGGTCGAGGAGCCCGTGCTGGATGACAACGGTGAGCAAGTGTACTTCGCCAGCGGCAAGCGCAAGGGCGAGCCCAAGACTAAGAAGGTCAAGGTGCCCGACCTTGAGCGCGGCCCGAAGGAGCGCAACGAGGACTTCTACTACACCTTCCCGGGCTTCACCAAGCCGCGCAAGGAGTGGGAGACCAAGACGCCGGGCGTGTACAGCACGGCATCCGATACCATCGAGGCGCTGGGCAACCGAGGCATCCCGTTCCTTGATACACTGTCCGAGCACTCGGCGGTGAGCAAGGACTTGAAGACTTACTTCATCACGACCGACGAGAAGACGGGCGAGAAGAAGGGGATGCTCACCTTGGTGGACAACGGCATCATCCACCACAGCCTGAACCACGTGAACACGGTGACTGGGCGATTCTCCTCCAACGCGCCGAATCTGCAGAACATCAGCGGCAAGGGCAAGTCCAAGGTCAAGTCGCTGTTCGTCAGCCGTTACCCGAATGGCAAGGTGATACAGTCGGACTTCACCTCCCTGGAGATATATATCCAGGCCGTGCTGACCGGGTGCCGCCAGCTAATTGACGACCTCAAGGATGGCCTGGACATGCACTGCCTGCGCGTCAGCCAGAAGGAGCGCATCCCATACGAGGAGGCGGTCAGGCTGTGCAAGACGGAGGAGGTTCCCGAGTGGGTGGCGAAGCGCAAGGGAGCAAAAGAATTTAGCTTTCAGCGTTAACAAGAGGCGCTGATAAAACCGTGTGAATTCAGGGGACACCCCGACCGGGCAATCCTGAGCCAAGGCTATTGCTACCCTATACGGATAAACAAGGTAGCAATAGCAAGGTGCAACGACTATCCCGAGAGGGAGTAGGGTGCAAGCGATTGGCATCCGAAGCGCACGGCACGCTACGGCGTGATGATATAGTCTGGCCTGCATGGGAACATGCAGCAGTTCATAAGAGAACGGGCTGAGGCGTAGCGTCCTCGGTCGAACACAGCGGCATACGGCGCCGGTATCGCCACCATCGCCGAGGCTACCGGGATGCCAGAAGAGGAGGTGCAGGCCCTGGCCGACGCCGAGGCCGAGCGTTACCCGGAGATCGAAGCGTACTTCGAGCGCATCACCTTGGCCATCGAGCAGAGCACCAAGCTGACCGGCGTGAAGGTTCCGCACCCCGACTTCCCGGCCAAGATCGTGGAGCTGGGGCGTGGTTTCCACCGCACGCCGGACGGCAAGCTGTACTCGTGGCGGCAGAACCCGGCACCCAAGTACATCGTGGAGCGCAGCGGGCAGTGGGCGTCTTACGCTCCTCCAGAGGTTCGCAACTACTGCGTCCAAGGTGGCGGGGCAGAGTGGGCCAAGGCAGCCATGTGGTTGGCAGTCCGCGCGTTCTACAAGCTACGCAACTTCGAGGGCCGTGCGGTACTGGTCAACCAAGTACACGACGCCGTCTATGCAGACGCAGCAGAGGAGGTAGCACCGAAGGCAGCAGCCCTGCTGCACGTTGCAATGGAACACGCCTCACCGTTCATTGAGTCGTACTTCAACTGGCCCCAGCCGGTGTACGTCCCGAGTGATACGACTTGGGGTGCCTCTATGATCGAGGAGAAGAAGCCCGAGGGCATGGCTGACCACCTGCCTTGGGCAACCCAACTGGTCGAATCCTTCTACAAGTAAGCGGAGAGTACACACATGAGCTTTGACTACGCAGCAGCCGTCGCATCTGCAGCTTCTCAAGTTGACATGAACAAGGCCAGCACAGGGGGCGGCGAAGGCTATCAGCCCCCCGCCAAGGGCATGACCCGTCTGCGCTTCGTCGGCTACATCGAGTGCGGCAAGCACAAGGACGAGTGGCAGGGGCAGGTCAAGATCAAGGAGAAGGTCAAGCTAATCTTCGAGCTGTCTGGCCCTAAGCATCCGCCGCGGGAGGTAGACGGTAAGAAGATTCCGCACCGCCTGACCATCCATGAGAATCTTAGCCTGAACGAGAAGGCGTGGTTCTACAAAATCTTCAAGGCTATGAACTACGCTGGCGAGGCCACGCACATCGCACAGCTCCTCGGCCAAGAGTTCCTGGGCGAAGTCATTCACAAGACCAGCAAGAAGGGCAACGTCTACCCCACCCTCAAGGGCGACGCCGGGTACACCATCCGCGCCCCGTACGTCGAAGACCCTGAGACTGGTGAGACTCGCAAGGTCCCGGCCGGGCCCCAGCTTAGCGAGATCCGGTGCTTCCTTTGGGACTTCGCAAGCAAGGAGATGTGGGATAGTATTTATATCGAAGGACAGTACGACGAGGAGCGGGACAGCGAGGGCAATGTGGTCCGGGCAGCCAAGTCCAAAAACGTCTTCCAGGACCAGATCCGGGCGGCTGTGAACTTCGCTGGCTCGCCCATCGATGAGATTCTGAGTGGTGGCGCCCTTGGCTTCGGGGAGGAGGCCAGTCCCGGTGAGGAGGTCTCTGCCCCTCAGCAGTCACCCGAGGCTACCTCTCCCGCTGAGGAGCCCGCCGCTGAGACCGACGAGGACGACCCCTTGGTCGGGGTGTCCTGATGGCCAGAGCTAGGAGGATGGATGCCCCGTTCGACCAAAGGCTGTGGGCCAAGGTTGACGTTCGGGGAGCGGAGGAGTGCTGGCCATGGACGGCCAGCTTTTCGGGTACCGGATACGGACAGTGACCAACATCAGGAGAGGGCACCAATGGAAGCCAGTATCGCAGCAGCCATCAGCATGGCAGCAGTAGAGCAGAGTCAGGGGGTGCCTGACCGCCGTCCAACCACCGTCATTGGGCGCACCCTGCTCATTGACGGAGACTATCTTTAACTACTACGCCGCAGGCAACGATGAGACAGACCCTGGCCGGGCACGCCAGAACGCCCTGGAGAAGATCGAGGCGTTCAAGGTGCTATCGGGGAGCGAGCGAGTGGTCGTGCACCTCACCGCCCCCGAGAGTAATAAGGGTTTCCGATACGTGGCGGCCACGGTCAAGCCCTACCAAGGGCATAGAGCTGGTGGGCGCAAGCCTAAGAATTGGAGGGGCCTCCGGGACTGGTTGTCTACCTACACCGGGGACGCCTTCAAGGTCAAGGTGTGGACAGACCGCGAGGCGGATGACGGCATGGCGTATCATGCTACTGTCCTCGGCCCTGAGCTGGCAGTGGTGGCCACGGCGGACAAAGACATGAGGATGTTCGCTGGGTGGCATATAGATTGGCATACCTACGACCGGACCTTTGTGCCCGCTGGGGAGTTCGCGAAGGTGGGGACCAACGGGAAGCTGTACGGGCACCGCTGGTTCTGGCAGCAGATGCTCCAAGGTGACACCGCCGACAACATCCCCGGACTTCCCAAGTACGTTAAGCCCAACGGCAAGGCCGGAGCGCTCGGGGAGAAGACAGCCGAGAAGCTTCTGGCCGAGACCGGGTGCAACAGCAGCGCGTTCCGGGTAGTGCGCGAGCTGTATCAGAACTGGTACGAAGCCGAGTGGGCCGGGGCGTTCGCCGAGCAGGCGGTTCTGCTGTGGATGCGGACAGATAAGCAAGCCAAGTGCGGGGACTTCATGCAGGTAGTTCCACCGGAGTCCCCGTACATCGACAAGCTGAGGGCGGCGGTCGCTGATATCGATGCCCGCATCTGTGAACACGTAGAGGAGGTGGCGCGTGTCGAGGCGATTGACAGCTAGGACCCTGGCCGAGTGGCGGGCAGCGAAGCTCGGGGAGCAGGGAGGGCGCTGTGCCTTGTGCGGGGAGACCATCCCCAAGGGGGAGGCCGTGGCCGACCACGACCACAAGACGGGGAGGATGCGCGGGGTGCTTCACAGGGGCTGCAACGCCGCTCTAGGGCACATCGAGAACAACGCGCCCCGGTACAAGCTGACCAACGTAAGGCGCCTCACAGCGTGGCTACGGGCCATCCCGGCCTATATCCACGGCGACTACGACCACGAGCCCCTGCACCACACGCACAGAACTGATGCCGAGAAGCGCGAGAGGCGCAATGCCAAGGCACGCAAGGCACGTGCAGCCAAGAGGGATACCCAGTGACTACGAAACTTAGGAAGCTGTACACCAACCAAGAGATTCTGGACGCCGTCGAGTCCTCCGAGAACTACGTAGAGGCCGCCCGCAAGCTCAGTGACCTGAGAGGACAGGAGCTCAGTCGCCAGCTCGTCGTCTACTGGCATCGCACCATCGTGGAGTTCACCAAGGCCAACGGTGAGCCCTACGCCGGCACCACGGTAGCCGATCGCCACATCCGGGAGGAGGAGGTAAATCTGCGGGTGCCTAGTCCCAACGACTACTGCGCCGCCCGGGAGGTTCCTCACGACAACTCGTGCATCCTCGTGATTCCCGACCAGCACGCACCGTACGAGCACCCGGACGCGCTAGATTTCTTGATAGCAGTGGCTGCGAAGTACCGGCCGACCCGGGTAATCAACCTTGGGGACGAGGTGGACAACCACGCGCTGTCCTTCCACGACTCCGATCCGAACCTGGACTCCGCGGGCACTGAATTGCTCAAAGCGCAACGATTCGTCAAGAAGTTGGCAACAATCTTCCCATTCCAGGAGATATGCCACTCGAATCACGGGTCGTTGGTTTACCGACGAGCGCTGAAGTCCGGCATCCCGGTGGAGTACATTAAGTCGTACCGTGACATCCTGTTCCCTGAGGGCGGTGGCGAGGGCTGGAGCTGGCACGAGGCCATCCGCACCACGCTACCCAACGGACAAATCGTGCAGTTCCAGCACCAAGTATCCGGCGACTTAATGGCGAACGCCAGTCACGAGCGCTGTTCCCTTGTGCTGGGCCATGAGCACGGCCGCTTCGAGATCGAGCACCGCGCCAGCAAGGCGGCGCTGTACTGGGGTGCCTATGCCGGGTGCTTGATTGACCACAAGTCCCTGGCCTTCGCCTACGGCAAGCTGTTCCCCCGGAAACCGTTGATCGGCTGCATGGTTATCGTGGACAGCCAGCCCCTTCTTGTGCCGATGCTGTTGAATAAGGATGGTAGGTGGGTAGGTAAGCTCGGAGGAGTATCAGATGCGTAAGAATATCATCGGAATCACCGGCCACGCCGGACATGGAAAGGACACACTCGCCCGCGCCCTCGCTGCCGAGCTAGGCGATAGTGCCACGCTGGGCTTCGCTGACCCGATCCGGAGCATCGCAGATGCACTTGGTCTCGACGTATTCGACCGGGAGAAGAAGGAATCCCGGGCGTCCCTCCGCTTCGGGCACTTCGAGCTCGCCCTTGTCGACGCGATGGTCCATCAGCTTGGGGCGTTCGTAGGTGAGGACGACCTGTGCGACCTGTACGCCGAGTTCGTCACCACACTACGCGGCCGGGGCTTCCTGACCACCGGCCGACAGGATGTGCTAAAGATAAGCCCGCGCAGGTTCTGTCAGCTCCTCGGAACCGAGGGCGGCCGGGCCATCCGCCCCTCGTTCTGGGTCGACGTGTTCCGGGCCCGGGCGGCCAAGAGCCGCGCGCGGTACGTCCTGGCCCCGGACGTTCGCTACGTGAACGAGGCAGTCACCTGCGACCTGCTGATCGGCATTCACCGCCCGGCAGTCCTCCCGGTGCGGGACCACGGATCGGAGAAGGAGATTACCGCGCTGGTCGGGAGGGCGGACACTGTCTTCTACAACGACGGCGGGCTGGCGCGCCTCGGCCGGTACGCTAAGGTAGTTGCCGAGGGCATAAAGGAGGGGCGGCTGTGAAGATCCGCTGGTCGAGCTTCAACCTACCGCCCATCAATCTATGGAACGCGCCGCAGCAGCCTGCCCTGCACGGCCGCAGGAGCTCCGCCGCCAAGCCGGAGAGGTCTTCTAGCTACGCGAGGGCGTGCCTAGCTAAATCACACCAGCCTATTGAAGGTGCGAATGACTCTACAGACGCAGCAAGCGCTTGAGCTCGACATGGTAGCTATTGGCCGGGAGAAGGCCGAGCGGACGCACAGCGAGGCCGAGGAGAAAGGTCGCGCCAGCAACAACCCGTACGCTAGTGCCGTTCACAGGCGATTCGTGGAACCGCTGGCCCATCTACTGGAGACCAAGTACACCAGCGCCCCCGAGGTTCGTGGGCGCACTAACAAGACCAAGGCCCTCATGCGGGACCTGGACCCGATGGTGGCGGCGTATCTCGGGATACGCACGGCGCTAAACATGCTCGTGCCCCGGCCGTCCACCAAGGCCACGGCTCTCGCCGTCAGCCTCGGTAGCAGCATCTACGGCGAGGTGCTTCTGCGCTCCTTCGAGGACATCAACCCGGCGCTATTCCACGTGCTGACCCGGGACCTCAAGCGCCGCATGAGCAAGGACGAGCGCCACCGAGTAAACGTGTTTCGGCGCGAAGCCCGGGCCCACGGGATCGACTTCCCCGAATGGACCCGCGCGGACAAAGTGCTGGTCGGCCACGCCATCCTTCGTGAAATGGAGGGGCTGGGGCTGGTGGAGCGCCGGACCATGCGCAGCCGCGGCGTGACCACTGCCCTGTACGACCTACACCCCGAGATCAGGGACCTGCTCGACCAGATCAAGGAGTTCGTCAGCCTGACTCAGCCCACTCATATGCCATGCGTGGAGCGGCCACGGCCGTGGGTCACTGCTAACGACGGCGGCTGGCACACGCAGGAGATGCGGCGGGTCAATCCGACCTGTCTCACCTCCGAATCCTTTGTCAACGAAGACGACGTCCCTGCGTTCGTCCTGGACTCGCTGAACCACCTGCAAGATGTCGAGTGGCAGATCAATAAACGGCTGCTGACCGCCGTGCAGAACGTGGCCCGGCACTTCGACGTTGGGGACGTGCTGAGTCAAGCCGAGCTGCCCCGGCCTCCCAAGCCCGAGTGGCTGCGCGAGGGCATGAAGAAGGAGTCCATGGACGATGACCAGATTCGCGAGTTCACCATGTGGAAGCGTGAAGTGGCGGGCTGGCACACCGAGAAGACAGCTCGCTTCACCAAGTGGGGCCGGTTCTACGAAGCCATGCGGGTAGCCAACCGCTTCAAGGACTACCCGTGCCTGCACTTCGTCTATCAGGCGGACTACCGCGGCCGGTTCTACGCCAAGTCACAGGGCGTCAGTCCGCAAGGCAGCGACCTCCAGAAAGCCCTTCTCCGGTTCCGCAAGGGCGGCCTCATCAGCAGCAGCCCGGAGAGCATTGCGTGGTTCAAGATCAACGGCGCGAACCGCTACGGGTACGACAAGGCCGAGCTGCCCGACCGGGAGAAGTGGGTGGACGAGCGCGACGAGATGATCCTGCGCATTGCGGCCGATCCCATCCGCTACCGCGACTGGACCGAGGCGGACAAGCCGTTTCAGTTCCTGGCGTGGTGCTTCGAGTACGCCGACTGGAAGGCGTTCCCCAACGAGGCGCGTAGTCACCTAGCCGTGGGCTTAGATGGGTCTGTGAACGGTTTGCAGCACTTCTCGGCCTTGACTCGCGACGAGGTAGGTGGCGCCGCCACTAACCTTGTACCTGGCAAGCGTAGGGATATGTACGAGATAGTGGCCCTGCGCCTCACCGAGCGGCTGCGGGAGGACGAGTCAGACAGCGAGTTCAAGGACGTGTGGTTGCAGCACGGGATAACTCGTAAACTTACGAAACGAAGCTGCATGACCCTGGCCTATGGCAGTACCCGGTACTCATGCGCCGACTTCATCCAGGCCGACTACCTCCGCATGGGCTACGCCCCGGAAATCGCCAAGGACGACTACGTCCGCGCCGCAAACTGGCTCAGCTACCGCCTGTGGGACGCAATTGGGGAAGTGGTTGTCCGGGGACAGGAGGCCATGGCGTGGCTTCAGGGGGCTGCACGGGACGTTGTGGCGATGGGTCACGACGAGGTCACGTGGGTCACGCCCAACGGGTTTCGGGTCCGCCAGCGGTACACCGCCTACCGCAAGCTGCGCCTCGTCAGCCGGCTGCACGGCAGCACGCAAATCACGATCAACTTGAGGGAGTACGAGGAGGGCAAGGTCGACGGTCGGCGGCACATCCTTGGCATTGCGCCGAACTTCGTGCACAGCTTGGACGCGGCGCACCTTCAGCGCGTTGTGATGGCCTGTAAGGCGCGAGGGATCGAAGCCCTTGCCATGATCCACGACGACTACGGAACCACGGTAGACCGAACGGAGGAGCTATATAAGGTGATTCGCGAGACCTTCGTGGAGCTCTACAGCGAGTGTGACCCACTAGCAGACCTTGCTGAGAAATACGGATTGGGCGACCCACCAGCAAAGGGGGACCTAGACATCCGCGGAGTCATAGACTCCACGCACTTCTTCAGCTAATGCATGGAGATTTACTAATTATCGAACCCCTAGAAAACGTACGGGTAAGACCATCGACGGTCCATTCGTCAAAGACAAATAAGGAAGCAAAGAAATGGATAAATCAGTGAATAAATCAGTAGACATTATGGCCGACATCACGGTGTTCCTCAAATACGCTAAGTTCGTTCCTGAGCTTGGGCGTCGCGAGACATGGGAGGAGCTAGTCACTCGGAACATGGAGATGCATATCCGGCGCTATCCCCTGATAGCCGAGCAGATCCGCGAGGTATATCAGGAGTTCGTCTACCCGAAGAAGGTACTGCCGTCCATGCGCTCGCTACAGTTCGGCGGTAGACCTATCGAACTCTCCCCGAACCGAGTGTTCAACTGCTGTGCACTGCCCGCAGACGACCCCCTGGCGTTCTCTGAGGCGATGTTCCTGCTGCTGGGTGGTACTGGTGTAGGCTACTCGGTGCAACGTCATCACGTAGCTAAGATGCCGCCTGTGGTCGGTCCCTCAAAGAAGAAGCGTCGGTTCCTGATCGGCGACAGTATTGAAGGCTGGTCCGATGCGGTGAAGGTTCTGTGCGGCGCTTACTTCTATGGCAAGCCCCAGCCGATCTTCGACTTCTCCGACATCCGCCCCAAGGGTGCAGCCCTGATTACCTCAGGGGGCAAGGCCCCTGGTCCGCAGCCACTGAAGGATTGTCTACACAACCTAAGGAAGATCCTGGATCGGGTGCTGGAAGAGCGCGGCCGTGATGCACAGCTCAAGCCCATCGAAGTCCACGACATGATGTGCTACGTGGCTGACGCTGTGCTGGCTGGGGGTATCCGCCGTGCTGCCTTGATCTCCATGTTCTCCATGGATGATGAGGAGATGCTGTCCGCGAAGGCCGGCTCTTGGTGGGAGCTGAACCCCCAACGTGGTCGAGCCAACAACTCTGCCGTGATTCTGCGCCACAAGGTAAGCCGCGAAGACTTCGACACTCTGTGGGCGAAGGTGGAGGCCTCCGGTGCTGGAGAGCCCGGCGTCTACTTCTCCAACGACAAGGACTGGTTGACAAATCCATGCGCAGAGATAGCCCTGCGTCCGTTCCAAGTCTGTTCAAAGTAGCAGCTTGAACGAGTAATCGTTCTCGAATAACCTTCCTAAAAACGGGGGAAGCCCTTCGGGGTAATCCCGTGCTAACCTCTTAAGAGGCTGTGTAACGACTATGGATAAACGTATTGCAACTAAGTATTTGGCCTTCCTTTGTATGACAGACGGATCTCTCTATATTCATAAAGGGTGTGTGAACGCAAGCTTCCACATCCGCATGAAGAAAGAGAACTTCGACTACATTGAAAAATACGCCATACCTTGCCTCGAATATCTGAATATTGGCTACAGTATTCGGGAAACAAAGTGTGGTAAGTACAAAGGTGTTGACTCCCGAGTCCATCCTTTCTTGACAAAACTTCGGGAGAGAATTTACGTAGAGGGGAAACAGAGTCCCTCAGCTCACGACATCAAGCAGCTTGATTGGGAAGCCATGGCTATTATGTTCATGGCAGACGGGAGCGTGCAAGTATCAGGCCCCCGCCTCTACCCAATGCTTAACTTCTGCTCCTACTCCTACCCAGAGCTTTGCTGGTTAAAGGTGAAGATCAAAGAGCGCTTAGGTGTTGACGTAAATATCTACAAATGTGGCAAATACTTCCGGTATGGCGTACCCGCTAAAAGTTGTGACAAATTCTTTGACGGTGTTCGCCCATATCTGGTTAATAGTTTCCTCTACAAACATCCGGACGGAAGGCCCCAAATTGGGTGATGATATAGTCTGATCTGCATGGAAACATGCAGAGCCGGGGCGAGAGCACCCGGCCCCTCAAACGAGGAGTAACAAAAGTGAACTTGACGGAGCTGAATGCGTCTGACGTCGAGTCCCAGGAAGATCTAAACGCTCGCGCCCGGGCGGCTGCCTTCATTGGCACGCTTCAGGCGGGCTACACCGACTTCCACTACCTGCGGGACATTTGGAAGGAAACCACCGAGAAGGATGCTCTGCTCGGTGTGGGTATGACTGGCATCGCTTCAGGTGCTGTCCTCCCACTGGACCTGGAGGAAGCCGCTGGGGAGGTCAAGAAGGAGAACGCGCGAGTGGCTGAGCTCATCGGCATCAACCCCGCTGCCCGCACTACCACCGTCAAACCAGCCGGGACAAGTTCTCTCGTCCTCGGGAGTTCATCCGGCATCCAC
>ERZ1032852.305-NODE-305-length-12618-cov-8.165168_pt1 | contig 12618 bp, 9 predicted proteins | sample MGYA00516689_ERZ1032852 | MGnify/ENA primary metagenome ERZ1032852 (study PRJEB33719, sample SAMN04262499) | wastewater metagenome | biome: rural village; feature: composting latrine chamber; material: composting feces with ash | place: El Salvador | collected...
CTTCGGCAAAACGAGACTGCAGTGCCGCGAAACGGAAGACCCGCCCGGCATCCCTCTCCAAGACCCACTGCACCCAATAGCTACAGAGGCCACACTCGCCGTCATAAAAAACAATAGGATGCATCATACTAGGGATTATTACATGTTACGCGAGGAAACTTCCCGCGCTTTGTGCGTCATTCTGTCAGCGTTCGAGCAATTTACACTCTTTGGCTTACTGCTCGCGACACTGTTTGCCCGTTCTCGCGCAAATAATCGCCCAAGGGGATTTCTGCTGCTTTGGCACGGATTTTGAGTAATTATTGCTTACACGACAAAACAAAAGTAACCATTTTTCCGTTTGGAAGACGAAAAAGATGAAAATGAATCCATTCAAAAGACATACATTGAGCAGCGATGATTCCCAAGGAGAGATCATCTCGTTTATCGGTACCGATTTTATCGACGGTAATACCGAAATGGATGAATCCCTCCTGAAAAAGACATTGCCCTTGCTCCCCTTGCGTAACACCATTGTATTCCCCGGCAGTACCCTCCCCATCGCGGTGGGAAGGAAGAGATCAATCGACCTGGTAAAGTCGTTGGGATCAAAACAACGATACATCGGGCTGGTATGCCAACGAGACACCTCGGTTGAGGACCCTGCGCCCGAAGAGCTTTACCCGATAGGCGTGATTGCCGAGGTACTGCGCGTTATCGAGTTGGCCGACAATAACTACAGCATCATCGTACAGGCCAAGAAGCGCTTCGAGTGGCTCGAGATAGCCCGTACCGAACCCTACATGACAGCTACCTACAAGATCAGGGAGTATACCCCGGCAGCCAAGGATGACAAGGAGTTCAACGCCATTCTCGACTCGATCCGCGACGCGATGACACATATGCTCCACCTCTTGGGCGAGCCGCCTCGAGAATTGCTTCAAACCATTAGCAGTGAAGCATTCTCAGGTATGTTGATCAGCTATTGCGGCACCAACCTGCCCATCGACAGCCGGGAGAAACAAGAACTACTCAGCATCAACGACGAAAAAGAACAAGCATACCGCCTTCTAATGATTCTCAACCGGGAATCACAAATGCTGGAGCTCAAGATGAACATCCAGATGAAGACGCGCGAGGATCTCAATCAGCAACAGAAAGAGTATTTCTTGCAGCAGCAGATCAAGACCATCCAAGAGGAGCTGGGAGGCAACACGCAACAGATAGAAATCGACGAGTTTCGCGCGAAGGCGAAAAAGAAAAAATGGAGTGCCGAGGTGGCCGAAACATTCGAAAAGGAGGTGACTAAACTGGAGCGCCTAAACCCGCAGTCGCCCGACTACTCCGTGCAGTTCGGGTACCTCCAAGCTATCTTGGACCTCCCTTGGGGCGAGTATACCAAGGACAACTTCAACCTCGCGAACGCCCAGAAGGTGCTCGACCGTGACCACTTCGGCATGGAAAAAGTAAAGGAGCGGATCATCGAGCACTTGGCGGTACTCAAGTTGAAGGGTGATCTTAAATCGCCCATCCTCTGTCTTTACGGCCCCCCCGGGGTAGGGAAAACCTCCTTAGGCAAATCGGTTGCCGAAGCACTAAACCGGAAATACGTGCGCGTATCGCTCGGGGGGTTACACGACGAGGCCGAGATACGGGGACATCGCCGCACCTATATCGGCGCCATCCCGGGGCGAGTCATCCAGAGTATACAGAAAGCGGGCTCATCCAACCCCGTGTTCGTGCTCGACGAGGTGGATAAGATCGGCAGCAATTTCCGGGGAGATCCCTCCTCGGCACTTCTCGAGGTGCTCGACCCGGAACAGAACTCCTCGTTTTACGACAACTACCTCTCCATCGGGTACGACCTCTCGAAAGTGCTTTTCATCGCTACCGCCAACAACCTGAACGCGATTCCTCAACCGTTGCTCGACCGCATGGAACTGATCAACGTGGGAGGCTATATCACCGAAGAGAAGGTGGAGATTGCCCATCGCCACCTTGTTCCCAAGGAGCTGGCCAACCACGGCATACCCAAGGGGGCGTTCTCGATCCCCAAGCCCACCCTGCAGAGGATTGTCGAAGATTACACCCGGGAGTCGGGCGTGCGGGAGCTGAACAAGAAAATTGCCAAGATCATGCGCCGGGTAGCTCGTCGCTTGGCCGCGGGGGAAGAGTACCCCAAATCACTTAAAGTAAACCAACTGAAAGAGTACTTGGGCGTGGAAGAATATTCCAAGGATCGGTACCAAGGCAACGAGTACGCCGGGGTAGTAACGGGACTGGCATGGACAGCCGTGGGCGGGGAGATTCTTTTCGTGGAGAGTTCCCTCAGCCGGGGCAAAGGAGCCAAGCTCACCCTTACCGGGAACTTGGGGGAGGTAATGAAAGAGTCGGCCATGTTGGCCATGGAATACATCCACTCGCACGCCGAAGAGCTGGGGATCAACCCGGAGGTGTTCGAACACTGGAACACGCACGTGCATGTGCCGGAGGGAGCGATCCCGAAAGACGGCCCCTCGGCAGGGATCACCATGATTACCTCGCTCGCCTCCGTTTATACCCAACGAAAGGTACGAGCAGGCCTGGCAATGACCGGCGAAATCACCCTCCGCGGCAAGGTGCTTCCCGTGGGTGGCATCCGTGAAAAGATACTTGCCGCCAAGCGGGCAGGCATCCAAGAGATCATCTTGTGCAAGGAGAACAAGAAAAACGTGGACGAGATCAAGACAGAATACGTGAAAGGACTCACTTTCCACTACGTGGAGGATGTCAAGGAGGTGCTCGACCTGGCGTTAACCCGGGAGAAAGTAAAAAACCCGAAAGACTTCACGATTCCCAAGAATTCCAAGTAATGATCAATTACTTGATTACCCTTACCCCGCGTTAGGAACCCCTGTAAAAGCAAAAACCTCTATCCGGTTGGACAGAGGTTTTTGCTTTTTATTATTACAGCGCGTCTTATTCCGCGTAATACCTGAAATCTTTGAGTAGCTCCTGAAGCCTTTTTCTCGCGAAGAATATCCGGCTCTTTACCGTTCCGATGGGCAACTTTAAATGCGTGGCTATCTCTTCGTATTTAAACCCCGACACGTGCATCGAGAAAGGCACCTTGTATTCGTCGGTAAAACTGTTGATAGCCTTATTGATCTCCTTGATAGTATATGCTCCATCGGGGGTATCAAACCCGGAATCCTGGGGCAAGTTAAGGTGATAGAGATTTTCCGTTTTGTCGATAATGGTTTGGCTTCTAACGATCTTGCGATAGTTGTTCACGAAAATATTATGCATGATGGTGAAAACCCAGCCTTTGAAATTCACGTTTTCATAATATTTCTCTCTGTTGTCCAATACTCGAAGCGTGGTTTCTTGTAAAAGATCCTTCGCCTCTTCTCGATCGGCAGTCAATGTTAACGCGAAATTAAACATGTTGTCCTGCAGACTTAATAGTTGTTTTTCGAAAGAAATTTTTGTCTTCATAAGCGATGACTTTAGTGTTGTGTTAAAACGAATGTCACATTGCAAATATAAACAGATATATTTAATTGAAAAGGTTCTGTTTGCAGCAAAAACGATTAATGAATGTTAATAAACAGACCCAATAACACATCACGCTTATTATCTGCACGTTAGACATTAATTTAGCTGTGTAAAAATGCATCGATACCCTATAAATTGTATTTATGCGGGATTCGATTTATATTTTCCGTATGCGTACTCCCCTGCCAAAATGACACGCCCCTTTCTCCAGTATCAAATCGGCCCTAAAACGGGTGGGGAGGATATTTTGAACCAGGTTCGGCAAGTTGATCTCGTCCCACACTTGGTTACCAAACACCATTAGCTCTTTCTCCGAGTAGGAGGCATACTGGTGAAAATAGGAGTCGGGATCTTGAAAAGCAGTCTTCTGCAGTTTCTTGAACCGCTCCAGGTACCACTCCCTGAGATTCTTTTCATTGGCATCCACGTAAATGGAAAAATCAAAAAAATCGGAAACAAACACCCGTCGCCTCGTCTTCTTGCTCAATGTCACCTGTAGCACGTTAATTCCTTCCACGATCAAGATATCGGGCCGCTCAATGGCCTGTATCTCGTCGGAGATCACGTCATAGTAAAGATGCGAGTAAACAGGCACCTCCAGTATCTCGCGCCCAGATTTCACGTTAGCAAGAAAAGAGAGCAGCCGTTTGGCATCATAGCTCTCGGGAAAGCCCTTCTTATTAAGGATTCCTCGCCGCTCCAGTTCTTGGTTGGGATAGAGGAACCCATCGGTGGTAACCAGTTCTACCCGGGGTTGCCCCGGTGTCATGGACAACAGCTTTTGCAACACGCGGGCAGTGGTACTCTTGCCGGCGGCCACGCTACCTGCTACCCCGATAATATAAGGAATGGGCTTGCTCGCGTTCCGAAAAAACTGATCCCGTTCGTCGTGCAGGCGGCGGTAGTGGGTGAGGTGGATTTGCAACAGCCGGACCATGGGAATGTAGATATCTTCTACCTCTTCGGTCGTGAGCGGCTCGTTAAGTGCCTGCAGCTGGGTCAGGTCGATGCCGGTAATCGGGAACATGGGGTGCTCCTCCAGCAAGCGCCACTCCTCGCGCGTGAACGCGCGAAAGGGGGAGTAGGTAACGTCGTAGGCTTTGTTCATGCTGCCTTTGGGGTGTTAAACCATTTCGAAACCTCTCTTCACGAAGTTACTCAGTGCCTCGCCTTTCAGCATGCCGCTGGAAAGCAACGCCAGATCCACCATTTGCTTCAGTCGGGTATCTCCTTTCACTTGTTCGGCAAGGGCCTCCTTCTCCATACCCTCGCTCCCGGTAATCAGCTCCTTCACCCGCGGGTCATCCACGTTCAGCACCACTTGGCAGCTGTCGGGCATCTCCCCGTAAAAGGCCATCTGTTGTTGCATGGCGGCCATCTCTTTCATCCGTCGCGAGAATTCGTTCCGGGTGACTTGCATGGGGCGTGCCTTCTCGCCGAGCGATTTAAACTCGATACTGAATTCAGTTTTCTCAACCGGTGGCAGGAGCGACTTCACCGCCTCGGTGACTGCCTCTTTCTGCTGGTCGGTGAGTTCCACGGTAGCCACATCCTCTTTTTGGATGATGTGCTCTATCGTGTCACTGTCTACCCGCACGAACCGGGTCTTTTCTATTTTTTGCTCCAGGAGCCCCATCCAGTGGACATCCAGTTGGCCATTCATGAGCAGTACATCGTACCCTTTCTCTTTTGCCGCGTCAATGGGAGCGAATTGCGCCTCCGCGTCATCGGCGTAAAGGTATATCAGTTCGTCGTTTTTATCCTTTTGGTTTCCTTCCACCAGCGCCTTGTATTCATCCAACGTGAAGTACTTGCCTTCGGTATTCTTCACCAGCGAGAACTTGAGCCCCCGGTCACTGAATCGCTCCTCGCTGAGCATCCCGTACTCCACGAACAGCTTCAAGCTATCCCACTTCTCCTCGAACAGCGCGCGGTCGTTCTTGAAGAGTTCCTCCAGTTTATCGGCCACCTTCTTGGTGATGTGGTTGGATATCTTCTTCACGTTGTTATCGCTTTGCAAGTACGATCGGGAGACGTTAAGCGGGATATCGGGCGAATCAATAACCCCGTGCAGCAGCATCAGGAATTCCGGCACGATCCCCTCCACCGAGTCGGTCACGAACACTTGATTGCTGTAAAGTTGTATCTTGTTGCGTTGCAGGTCGAGGTTGCTTTTCACCTTCGGGAAGTAGAGGATTCCGGTCAAGTTGAACGGGTAATCCACGTTCAGGTGAATCCAGAAGAGGGGTTCATCCATGAAAGAGAGGGGGTACAAGTCCCGGTAGAACTGCAGGTAATCCTCGTCTTTCAAGCCGGACGGTTGCTTCCGCCACAGCGGGTCGGTCTGGTTAATCACGTTATCCTCACTGGTATCGACGTGCTTGCCATCCTTCCACTCTTTTTTCTTGCCAAAGACAATGGGAACCGGCAGGAACTTGCAATATTTCTGCAAAAGCGACTCCACCCGGCTCTCTTCGATATATTCCTCGTGTTCCTCGTCGATGTGCAGGACGATGTCAGTGCCCCTGTCGGTTTTCTCCACCGTCTCCATGGTAAACTCGGGGGAGCCGTCGCACGACCACTTCACTGCTTCCGCGCCCTCTTGGTGAGATTTAGTGATGATCTCCACCTTTTTCGACACCATGAAAGAGGAATAAAAACCCAATCCAAAGTGGCCAATGATCGCGTTCGCGCTGTCCTTGTACTTGTCAAGGAAGTCGTTGGCCGACGATAGGGCTATCTGGTTGATGTATTTATCCACCTCTTCGGCGGTCATCCCGATGCCCCGGTCGGAGATCGTTAACGTGTTCTCTTTCTTATCGATTGAAACCCGCACCGACAGGTCGCCCAACTCCCCCTTGAATTCGCCCATATCGGCAAGCGTTTTCATCTTCTGGGTGGCATCCACCGCGTTGGAAACGATCTCACGCAGGAAAATCTCGTGATCACTGTAAAGAAATTTCTTGATGATGGGGAAAATATTGTCCGTGGTAACCCCGATTTGTCCTTTTTGTATCATATTATCATGTAAAGTTTAATAGATAGCTGTTCTATATTTACTCTACGTATCAATTGCAAATAGTATGCCAGTTTAGGAGCCGGTTTTGGTTTTCTGTCGGTGCCCGGGACCTGTTTTCAAGTGTTTTTCCCTAAAAATATTCGGGCCGATGGCTGGGGTAAAAAGCAAAGGTATCAGGAAACGAAAGCAGACCGGATACTCTCGGCTATCGTCGCGAACTCTTTCTCGGTAAGCTGCAGTTTCGGGTTCGACAAGTTCATATCTCCCTCGTTCTGCATCGGGATCAAGTGAACATGGGCGTGCGGTACCTCCAGCCCCATCACCATTACCCCTATTCGTTGACAAGGGATGGCAACCTTAATAGCCGCGGCAACCTTCTTGGAGAAGAGGATCATTGCAGCAAGCAGTTCATCCTCCAGGTCAAAAAGATAGTCGGTCTCTTGTTTGGGAACCACCAGGGTATGTCCTTTTGCCATCGGGCGGATATCGAGGAAAGCATAGAACTGATTGTCCTCTGCCACTTTGTACGAGGGAATCTCTCCCGCTATGATTTTGCTAAATATCGTTGCCACGCGTGTGAAATTTAAAATTTGGCCTAATTATATAGATATCTCGATCACTTCGAACGTCATCAAGCCCGACGGCACCTGTATCTCGGCAATATCCCCCACTTTTTTACCCAGCAACCCCTGGGCGATGGGAGAATTCACCGCGATCTTCCCGCTTTTAAGGTCGGCCTCGCTTTCCGAGACCAGCATGTAGGTCATCAGCTTGTTTGTTTTGAGATTTTTGATGGTAACCTTGTTCATGATCTTCACCTCGTCGGTACCGATCGTGCTCTCGTCAATAAGGCGTGCAGTAGCGATCAAGCTTTTGAGCTGGGAGATCTTGGACTCCAGCAAGCCTTGGGCTTCCTTGGCAGCGTCATACTCCGCGTTCTCGGATAAATCTCCTTTATCCCTTGCTTCGGCAATCTGTCGTGATATCTCGGGCCGCTGTACAGACTCCATTTCAATCAATTCTTCTCTTAGTTTCCGAAGGCCCTCTTCGGTCATATACGTTACAGCCATATTCTCTTGTTGTTTTGTTTTGCTTGGTCTATTAGTTACTAACACTTGCCTATGCTTATTTCTACGCGACCGTTTAAGCAAAAAACCTGTGTTTTTTCAACCAGGGAAGAACGGACGGTTTTAGTTATAAGCAGCATAAAGAAAAAGAATTCCGACCTGATTCAAGAGGCCGGAACTCCCTTTGTTCCATGATGTACTTACCACAAAGATAAATCTTTATTCCAATATCACAAAATTTTCCGGTACTTTTTTACAATAGTTTTTCCAGTTCGTCAGCTAACCGGCCGTACTCTTCTATTCGTGCAACGATATCCCCTTCTCGATCGATAATGAAGGCGGTGGGTATCTCTCTCACGTTGTAAGTTGACAACAACGAGGTGTTCACCGACAAAGGGTCTCTTACCGTGATCCATGGCAGGTTAGCGGCCGATGTTTTCCAGAAATGCTCGTCCGAATCGAACGAGATTTGGTAAATCTCCAGCCCGCGCGCTTGATAGCGCGTGTAGAGGGTGTTCAACCGGATGTTATGCGCGGGAGAGAATTCCGCGTTATACACCACGAAGTCGAGTACCACCACCTTCCCTTTCAGCGAGGAAAGAGCCACTCGCTCGCCGTTCACTCCCCGGAGCACGATATCCGGCAAGCCCGTTCCTTCTTCAATGGGGATATTCTCTAACAATGCCGCTTGTTGCTCTTGCTGGCGGCGTGTCCTCAGTGCGTTCATCGTGAAATCATGCAAGTGCTTCGTTCTTTCCGTGTCGGGATAGTACCGGTTCCAAGAGGTAGCCACGGCACCAAACATCGCGTAATCCTGTTTGTTATAGGGGTCAAAAATGAGGTAGTCGTTGATCTTTTGGAATACGGCGTAGTAAGCGGCGGCGCCGGAAGGGTTACCCAGGATCAGCCGTGTTACCTGCTCCTTGTAATTCACTAACAAGCTATCAAGTTGTTCAATAAAAACCATATCGTCGATCGACTTAGCCTCGTGTTGGTTCTCCAGATCGGTGATCGTGCTTGCAGCCCGCGAGGTTAAAGCGTCCACCCGTTTCAACTGGTCGTTGGTAGGCGAATCCTCCACCACGAAAGAGGGGTACAGGTTATTCCCATCGGCAGCAACCCGCAATGTTTCGTTCGAGTCCACGGCAAACACGGCCACTTGGTCGCGAAGCCGTAGCTGGTAGAACTCCGGGTTAGCCGGGGCCGGTTGCTTTATGGAGAACTTCCCATCCGCTTTCAGCACCACGGAATCAAGCACCTTGATACCTGCTAGCCCCCGATGCTCCAAGTATAGCGTATCTCCTGCCGCGGCTTGGATATTTCCTTCCACTTTAAATACCTCTCCTTGTTTGCAGGAGAAAAGCACCACACTGGCCACTATCAACGTCAACCATCTGCCTAGTAATTGTCTCATATACTTAGTTATATTCAATTTTATTGCAACTCCCTAGAAAACGCGCGACAAATTTAGCTGTTTTTATTTTGAAAGCAGGCCGAATCTTTGGATTATTGCTACTCCGACCTTGGGGTGACCACGGATATAGTAGAGTTATCCACTCTTTATCGGTTAAAAATAAGTAAAAAAACAGCATTGCAACTTTACAGAAGGGTTTTTTTAGGCATATATGTAAAATATTGCTGGCGTAAATGTAAAAAAAACCTTATATTGCGATGCGAACCATGATTATGGAGGTAAATACACGAAAAGCGAAGTTATAGAGTGATAGGTTGCTATTATTTATATATCTAAAACATGATTGCTAGACTTATAAGTCAATTCCATTATTCTCCCGGTATTATTGCGAGCTCACCGGAGGGAACGCTGCTTGCTTTTATCTTTACTGCAAAGGCCGGTATTTATGTCGGTTTAATTTTTCTGGTAATCTTGGTCTCCGCGGCCATCTTTCTTATCGAGCGGGCAAAAAGCAACCGAGAGATGCATCAGACCGAGCAATTGAATAACGCTTTTTTTACTAAGGTCACCCATGAGTTTCGCACTCCACTCACGATTATTCTCGGTTTAAGCAAACAACTCCGAGAGCAAAATGACCTCTCAAGCAATTCACGGTCATACCTGAATGCAATCGAACGGCAAGGCAGGTACCTTTCGGATATGGTCAATCAACTCCTTGATATTGCCAATTTCTACGTGGGTGACAAGCCCTTAGAATGGAAAACTGGCAACCTAGTAGCCTTCGTGGGTATGATCGCGGAATCATTTCAGCTCTACGCCATTCAAAAAGAGATCGAACTGGTATTTTTTAGTGATGAAACAGAGATTGAAGTCGATTTCATACCCGATCATCTCCATAAAATCCTACACAATCTTCTTTCAAATGCCATCAAGTACAGCGATGAGGGAAGCCGCGTCTATTTAACGCTTTCTAGAAACAAGAAAGATGATAAAAAGATAATAATCAAGGTTATTGATCATGGAAAAGGAATTCCAGAAGAGACATTGCCACATATTTTCGAGCTATTCTACACGGGGTCAAAATCAAATGAAAGCAACGGGGTTGGGCTAGCACTCGCGAAGCAGTTAGTAGAAGCCTCGGGCGGCTCCCTTAAAGTAAAAAGTGAAGAAGGAAAAGGGACAACGTTTCGAGTAGATTTGCCTGTCCAAAAAAACGAAAAACTTCTGTATCCATATTGGAGTATGGAGAGCAACAAGATGCAACATAAGGAAGGAGAAGGAAGAACGGCAGTGAATAGCGAATCGCTATTTTCAGAACCTCATGAAAATGATCCACGTGCTACAATCCTTCTTGTAGAAGACAATAAAGATGTAGCGATTTTTATTCGCTCCATTTTCCGTCCGGAACAATACAATATCCTTTACGCGAACAACGGGGAAAAAGCATTGGAGATAATGAACAATCAAGATCTTCCGGATATCGTGATAACCGACGTGCTCATGCCAAAGAAAAGTGGCATTGAACTATGTAAGGAGATGAAAGCATCTGCCCAACTCAACCACATCCCTGTCATCATGATCTCCGCTAAGGATAAGGATGTTGACGTAATCGAGGGTTTGCGATGTGGTGCCGATGATTATATTCGTAAACCCTTCCAACCGGAAGAATTGCAAGCACGGGTGGGAAACTTGTTAGAAAGCCGTAAATTATTGAGAGAAAAGTTCCGGAGAAGCATTTTGGATAGGGAAAAAACAGAATTCCCGAATATGGAGCACACGGATTTTCTGCGTCAAGTAACTGATATCATTTATCGCGAAATGAAAAATCCGGAGTTCTCTTCCGTGAAGTTAGCACATGAACTTGCCATAAGCGTCTCTCAAATGAATAAAAAACTAAATGCCGCCATCGGGTATCCCTCTTCGGCTTACATCCTTCAGGTTAAATTGGATTACGCCAAAAAGATTCTTTCAACACGAGATTCAACAATCGGGGAGGTAGCGGCTGAATGTGGCATCTTTGACGTGAACTACTTTTCTAGAGTCTTCAAGAGGCATACAGGAATAACCCCGAGCCAGTTCAAGCGTTTGCCACGAAATTAATTTCAAGAACAGATTTACTAGAAAACACGCTAAATCCGTTCATCCGAGGAACCAAAGACAATTACATATTAGCACTTATAACCAAATAAAAAACAACCCATTAACTAAAATAATGGATTGAAAAATGCTAATATGATCAAATGTTAAAGAGCAGTCTGTCCAGTATTTTACACCACTAATCCTAACCGCCGGTTAACGAAAAGCGTAAGTTTGCATGCAAAACAAGGTGCGGGTATCAAGGGATATGTAAATCTCTAAACGGTCAGAACACCAGAAATAGAAAATGTCGAAGCAAAGCGGGGAGCGGTCAAAAAAAAAATGTCGTACGGACGTCGGAAATCCTCCAAACATATGTCACTCACAATCTTTATGCAAGAGTTAGTCTGAGAGTCACCATTATTTGACACTTCTGTTGACAAATTTAATAAAAAAACATATTAGAGGTCTATGAAATATAAATTAATTCAAAAAGCTAACCCCCTTGAACCGGACGTTCCGCGCAAGTGGTATGCTAGCCCCGTGAAGGCGGGCACTATAAACAATTATCAATTGAGCAAAGATATCTCTAAGAAATCATCCCTTACGCGGGGTGCTGTAATGAACGTCATCGAAAACATGGTCGATGAAATTCCACGCTATTTAACAGAAGGCTATAGCGTGAACTTGAGCAATTTCGGAACCTTGCGCCTCTCGCTATCAAGCGAGGGTGTAGCAAATCCAGGGGAATTTGAACCCGGTAAGATTAAAACAACAAGAGTGGTGTTCACACCCTCTCCAGAATTAAAAAAAACCTTGCAACAAATCCAGTTTGATGAAATAGAAGAAGAGCAAGACAACGCGTAAAGAACATTATAGCAACGATACAACAGATGATCAACTCACACGGTCAAATCGAGGGAAAGTTTTTATCAAAGATACAATCGCTGATGCTTCATGCATTGGGCTTCGTTACGGGTGACCCCACGATAAAGATTAATTACCCATTCTCATTTCACCCGGGTGTTCAGGTAACAGTAACGGAACCGGGGGACTCCAAGTGGGTTTATATGATGCTGCCGATCACTGCTGGAAGTTTAATTACCAATATCAAAATCTCGCATTATCGTGTAGGCATACAATGCCGTGTTTCGCTTGTCCGCCTAGTGGAGCAAAAAGAGCCAATAGCCGCGAAGATCATCTACGACGATGAAGTAAGTAAAAACATGCCATCGGCATACACGATAAACTCGGACTGCCGGGTTATCGTGAACCAAAGTATCTTGTTGAAGATCTGCATGGAGTTTAACAACACGGATGATATGATCGAATTCGGTTCAGTGGTAGTTTCTTACATACCGGATTATAAAGCGCGAACAGAAGAGCAAAAAAAGAAAGTAAGACGAGTCAAAAAACAGAAGCTAGAACTAACAAACTTCGACAACAATAACGGTAGTTCGGTAAATAAACAACGCCCGCAACTACTGAAGTTGTTTTTTAGAAACAAAAAGAAAAAACAATTACAA
>ERZ1032852.307-NODE-307-length-12570-cov-6.085817_pt1 | contig 12570 bp, 12 predicted proteins | sample MGYA00516689_ERZ1032852 | MGnify/ENA primary metagenome ERZ1032852 (study PRJEB33719, sample SAMN04262499) | wastewater metagenome | biome: rural village; feature: composting latrine chamber; material: composting feces with ash | place: El Salvador | collected...
TCAAGGAATAATCCAAAATCAAAGTTCTGATAAGAATATCCTATCTGTGGAGAAAATATAAAAGCGGTATAATCATAACCTTTTGCAAATCCAATACGAGGCTCAATATAATAACTCTTTATCTTTTTTTGATAACCGGCTAATACTGACAGATAATTGAATGCGTCAGATTTTCCGTTCAATATGCTGCTTACTATTTTACCCCCATTCCAGGGATTATTGAATCCTTTTAAAGTGATTGAAAAAGCATCGCTGTTTTCACTTGAAAAGTAATTATGGGAATACATCAGGCTGATAGTTCCACCAACTCCCAGTTTGTTGGACTTGTCTGATTTGAGAATCATTCCGGCCTCCGGTGCTACTTTAATTCCAAACTGATATTGTGAATAAGAAGAAAAGCTAAACATAGCCACAAGCAGCATTGTAAATAATAATCTCTTCATAACTAAAGGTGTTGTTAAAATCTTGGTTCGTTATCTGAAAAAACCAAATCGCTTCTTTTTCTTAGGTACATTTGGCAATGAGGATTCACCTGCTAAAACATCCAGTGCATTTTGATTGTTCACAGTTGCTCTGACCGCGTTGTAAATAACTCCCCAATCGGGGAGCCCCCCTAAGTTTCGATCATCAATAAACATATCCGCATTTAATTTTCGTGCTGCTTTCTCTCTGTTCTCTCCCGGATAATTTTCATTGGCTGCAAAAAAAGTCAACCCCTGATTAGAGCAATAGTCTATAGCTTCCTGAAGAAGCTTTCCCTCTCTTACAGTCCATAAAATTAGTATGTGTCTGTCCTTCTGGAGCTGCAACAAAGTCTCAATTGCAAAAGGTATGGGTCTTCCTATTTCCGGATATTTGTGTTCAACTATAGTCCCGTCAAAATCAACTGCAATAATCATTTTAATCTTTATCTGTTGAATGTTTTATTTGTAAAGGATCTATCTGTCCTCATACATGTTCTTATAATAGTTTACGTAATCACCGCTGGTCACATTGTCCAGCCATTCCTGGTTATCCAGATACCATTTTACGGTTTTCTCAACTCCTTCCTCAAACTGAAGAGACGGTTCCCAGCCTAGTTCTTCTTTCAGTTTTGTAGAGTCAATGGCATATCGCAGGTCATGCCCCGCTCTGTCAGTCATATAGGTAATCAGTTTTTCAGACTCACCCGGCTCTCTTCCAAGTTGTTTGTCAACTGTTTTAATAAGCACTTTTATTAAATCGATATTTGTCCACTCATTAAAACCGCCAATATTATATGTTTCTCTAATCCTGCCTTTGTGAAATATAATATCAATAGCTCTGGCGTGATCTTCCACCCACAGCCAGTCGCGCACATTCTCTCCCTTCCCATAAACAGGGAGTGGTTTGTTGTTTCGAATGTTATTTATAAATAATGGAATAAGTTTTTCGGGAAACTGATGGCTTCCGTAATTATTTGAGCAATTTGATATGACAACCGGCAAAGCATGTGTGTCATAATATGCACGCACAAAGTGATCAGATGAAGCTTTTGATGCCGAGTATGGAGAGTGTGGATCGTACGATGTATCTTCGGTAAAGTAAGTATCGTCAAAATCTAAATCCCCGTAAACCTCATCTGTAGATACGTGATAAAACAAGTTGTTGGCATCGCTGTTTTTCCATTCTCTTCTTGCTGATTCCAGCAAGTTTAGCGTACCCATAATATTTGTTTTGGCAAATGAGAAAGGATCTTTAATACTTCTGTCAACATGACTTTCCGCTGCAAGATGAATAACGCTGTCAATATTATGCTTTTTGAAAACTTCCTGCATTTTCTCAAAGTCACATATGTCAGCTTTTATGAATGTATAGTTGGGTCTCTCTTCCACATCTTTCAGGTTTGCCAGATTCCCTGCATAAGTCAGACTGTCCAGATTAATAATTCTGTATTCAGGATATTTATTTACGAACAGGCGAATCACATGTGAACCTATAAATCCTGCACCACCGGTAATTAGAATATTTCGCTTAAAGTTTTTCATGAGCAACACAATTTGTTATTTTAAAATATCAGATATTTCTTTGAAAGAAGGATTCCTTTTGTCCTTTTCTGACAAAATAATATTTTCAATCGGAATTTTCCATTCAATATTCAATGTCGGATCATTCCAGGCAATAGCCTTTTCTGATTCCGGTTTATAATAGCTGTCACACTTATACTGCAAAATGGCAGTTTCACTCAAAACAGAGAACCCGTGAGCAAAGCCTTTCGGTATAAAAACCTGCCTTTTGTTCTCAGATGAGAGCTCAACCCCAACATGCTGTCCGTATGTTGGGGAGCCTTTGCGTATATCCACTGCAACATCCCATACTTTTCCACTTACAACACGAACCAGTTTAGCTTGTGCAAAAGGAGGCATCTGAAAGTGCAACCCGCGAATAACTCCGTAGTCCGACTTTGATTCATTGTCCTGGACGAATAGAGTGTCACTAACCATATCCCTGAATTTATGATCCAGAAAAGATTCCATGAAATAGCCCCTTTGGTCTTCAAATACCCGGGGCTCTATCACTACCAGCCCCTCAAGTTCAGTTGTAATTACGTTCATTCTTATTATTTATTATGATAACAATGTTTGTTTAGATATGATATCCGCCTGACAATAGTTTGTTCAGATATTCTCCATACTCATTGTTTTTCATGCTATCGGCAAGCTCTGTCAGCTTTTGGTCATTTATCCAGCCGTTTCTCCACGAAATCTCTTCGAGACAAGCCACTTTTAATCCCTGCCTTTTTTCCATCACTTCAATAAAGGTTGAAGCCTCATACAAAGAGTCGTGCGTTCCTGTGTCCAGCCATGCAAATCCCCTCCTCAGGAACTGAACCAACAGGTCTTCCTGTTCAAGGTAAGTCTGGTTCACCGTCGTAATCTCCAGTTCGCCCCTGTCTGAAGGCTTAATTGTTTTTGCAATATCAACCACGCTGTTTGGATAAAAGTATAGACCAACTACCGCAAAGTTGGACTTGGGTGTTTTTGGCTTTTCTTCAATGCTTAACACCTTGCCTTCCTTGGTGAATTCTACTACTCCATATCTTTCAGGGTCGTTCACGAAGTAACCAAAAACTGTTGCCTTGTTGCTGTCTTTGGCATCTGTCACGGCTTGCTTAAGCATATCCACAAAACCTGATCCATAGAAGATATTGTCGCCCAAGACAAGGCACACACTGTCATCTCCAATAAACTCCTCACCGATAATAAATGCCTGTGCCAATCCATCAGGAGAAGGTTGTTCTGCATACTCAAAGTTGACCCCATACTGGGAACCGTCACCTAAGAGTCTCTCAAATCCGGGCAGATCCTCGGGGGTTGAGATAATTAAAATGTCGCGTATCCCCGCAAGCATTAAAACCGAAATTGGATAAAAAACCATTGGTTTGTTGTAGATTGGTATCAATTGCTTTGAGATTCCCTTGGTGATTGGGTACAATCGGCTACCTGAACCTCCGGCTAAAACAATTCCTTTCATAAGCAATATAGTTTTAAATGTAGGAAATATAAACAAAAATAGTAAAAAAGAGGCACTAAAAGAGTTTTTTTCAATATTATTATTTTTTCGACAAATAACAGTGGTTTAAAATGTCAAAATTTGTGACTATCTTTGCCTTTCAATTAATTATAAAATGATTATGAAACAGAAAGGATTGTTTCTTTTATTGTTGCTAACAACAATAGTTTTTACTTACGCAGCATCCCCTCAAAATAATTTTAATAATGACACCATACCGACTCCAAGGATATTGAAACTCCCGAGTCTTACCCCGTTGGACACAATTTATGAACGACGTGAAAATGGAACTTTGATTATGGATGAACCTGCGGATGGTGAAATGTTTATGTCTAACATGACTTTCCGGGACACCATTATAGTAAACCCACTATTTCTTCCAATGATTTTCAATGGTAAGATTCTTCCGGCCAACATTTCACTATACTCCGAAAAAGATGAAAACAGCGTGTATAAGGGAGTGTTGCTTCCTTACGAAAAATCATTTGCACCTCAAATTGCAGATTATGACTTTGTGTCAAAAATAAGGCTCGATTATTATCGAAACTATCCTGACAGAATAAAGTTTTCAACTCTCTTCTTTGATGAGCTTCCTGCTGCCACGCAAGATAGTGAAGTGTTGGAAACATTCAATCCCTTCAAGGAGCTGATATCCACGGAAACCAGCTTTAGGCTGGACGCACCTACGGTTGACGGTGCAAGAATCAAGCGTAAATACTGGGTGAAAAGTGGTGACCATGCACTGCATTTCTCACAAACTTATTTCTCTCCAAACTGGTTCAGGGGCGGAACGGGAACCTTCACCCTGCTCAACAACCATACATTGAGGCTAAATTACCGCAAGAACAAGGTTAGATTTAATAATACATTAGAGTTGCGTTTGTCAACGATAACTTCACCCGATGACACACTTCGGAACTATCGCATTGCCGACGACCTTCTTCGTTACAATGCAGACTTCGGAGTTGATGCTTTTGGCAAGCACTGGTCATATTCGACCAACGTTGACGCAAGAACACAAATGTTTAAGAATCACCCGGTCAACTCAAGAGACATTCACTCTGCCTTTTTGGCACCGGCCTATGTTAGTGGTGGTATCGGTTTGAAGTATAATCTGGATAAGAGATCAGAAAAAGTCAGACACAGACGAGTAAGGCTAAGCTTCAATTTTGACCCCGCTTCTTTCAGTTACAGATATGTGGGTCACAAAGATGTTGACGTTACAAGATATGGTATTGAAGAAGGGAAAAAGTCAAAGTATGACCTGGGTTCTACCGTTACAGGAAACTTAATATACGACTTCAACAGATATATCAATCTCAACACAAGGATGAGGTACTTTACCAGTTACCACAAAGTGGAAGCAGAGTTGGAGAATACATTAAACATGGCACTCACAAATGCCTTCTCAACCCGTATATTCCTCCATCTCAGATATGACGACAAAGTACCCAGAGACCCTAAGTATGGCTACCTACAAGTAAGTGAGCTGCTAAGCTTTGGATTGAATTACAAATGGTAGAGACAATTAATCAAATGAAAACCCATTGAGAAGCTCTCTCGTTTTCATTTTTCTCTTGCCGGACATCTGAAGTTCCAAAATATCGATAAAACCATCTTGCACAGCAATGCGCAGGGTGGTTTTGTTGTCTGTCACAATAGTGCCCTTAGCCAGGTCGTGGCTTTCGCTTATGATTTCTGATTCGTAGATTTTAAAGTTAACCATCTTTCCGTCAACTTCAAACAGCGTCCAGGCAGCAGGGTAGGGCGCCAGTCCCCTGATGTGGTTGTGTATCTCCTTAGCAGGCTTGGTCCAGTCTATTTCACAAGTCTCTCTGAATATTTTTGGAGCAGGCCTAAGCTCTGCGGCATTCTCAAACAGTTCCTCCTGCGGAGTGGCATCCGCCGAACCATCTATCACCGCATCAATAGTCTTTTGCACCAGATCGGCACCAATAACCATCAACTTGTCATGAATCACTCCCGCATTATCATTTGGCTCGATGACAACTTTCTCGCGAAATATTATTTCACCGGTATCAATCTCATGCTTCAAAAAGAAAGTAGTAACCCCCGTCTCCTTCTCGCCGTTAATTACAGCCCAGTTTATTGGCGCTGCACCCCTGTACTGAGGCAACAGTGAACCGTGCAAATTAAACGTCCCCTTCGGCGGCATATCCCATACCACCTCAGGTAGCATCCTGAAGGCCACCACCACCTGAATGTCAGCCTCCAGCGAGCGAAGCTCCTCAATAAACTGCTCATCCTTAAGGTTGACAGGTTGTAACACATTCAGATTCTGAGAGACGGCATACTCCTTCACAGCCGATTGCTGAAGTTTGTACCCCCTGCCCGCAGGCTTGTCGGGAGCAGTGATTACCCCCACAATATTATATCCGTTTTCCACAAGTTTCCTTAGCGACTCAACAGCAAAGTCGGGAGTCCCCATAAACACAATTCTCAAATCTTCTTTTTTCATATTTCGAATGTTACAACCTTTTGTTTAGAATGTAAAGTTATAAAATGAAGGAGTAATATCATAAAAAACGGAGAAACTTTATTCAAGTCTCTCCGAATATATAAATAGTTTATGCTGTTTCAGATCAGGCTTAGCGCTGTTTTTCAAACTCAGCCATGCAGTCAGCCAGTGCCTTAACGCCTTCTCTTGGCATTGCATTATAGATAGACGCACGGAAACCGCCAATAGAACGGTGTCCCTTGATACCCGACATACCACGCTCGGTTGCAAACTTCAGGAAGTCAGCCTCCAGATCCAGATACTCATCTTTCATTACAAAGCAAACATTCATACGTGAACGATCCTCCTCGCGGGCCGTTCCCTTAAACATTTTGCTGTTGTCGATGGCATCATACAGAAGCGCAGCCTTTTCGATATTTATTTTCTCAACTGCCTCCAGACCGCCCAGACCCTTCAGCCAGCGCAATGTCTCCATTGCAGTATATATAGGCAGCACCGGCGGAGTGTTGTACATCGATCCTCCTTTTATGTGAACTCTGTAATCAAGCATTGAGGGGATAGTACGCGACACTTTACCAAGCAGCTCATCCTTCACGATTACAAAAGTAACCCCTGCAGGAGCCAGATTCTTTTGGGCACCACCGTATATCAATCCATATTTAGAAACATCCATCGGACGTGAAAAAATATCAGACGACATATCAGCAACCAATGGAACAGGACTATCTATATCTTTGTAGATTTGAGTTCCGTATATTGTGTTGTTGGTTGTTATATGAAAATAATCTGCATCGGTAGGAACTGTATAATCAGTAGGAATGTAGTTGAACGTAGTGTCCTTTGACGAAGCAACCTCAACAGCTTCTCCAAACAGGTGAGCCTGCTCCAAAGCCTTGGTAGCCCAGGTTCCTGTGTTCAGGTAAGCCGACTTTTTCTCCATCAGGTTGTATGGAACCATGGCAAACTGCAAACTTGCACCACCACCCAAAAACAGAACCGAATACCCCGCCGGAATATCCAGCAGTTCTTTAAATGAAGCAACAGCCTCATCCAGCACCGGCTGAAAATCTTTTGAGCGATGACTTATCTCAAGAATAGAAAGTCCAATACCGTTAAAGTTTGACACTGCCTCGGCAGTCTTTTTAATTGCGACCTCAGGAAGAATAGAGGGACCCGCACTAAAGTTATAAATCTTCATATTTATAGAGTTGAAGTTTAAAGATTGTGATATTACCTAAATCAATTATGATAATTTGAAACAAAGGTATGTGATAAACTGATGTTTTCAAAATGTAAATCAAAATATTTTCTCATTTTATTCATTTGTCGAATCATCTGATTGTTTGTATATTTGCGCCCTATTCCGGAATAAAAAATGAACAACCAATATCCTTCATCCCTGTTAGAAAATGCAGTCAACGAATTTGCCAAGCTGCCCGGCATTGGTCGCAAGACAGCGCTGCGTCATGTGCTTCACCTCCTTAGGCTGGACGATGCACAGGTGGAAGAATTTGCCAACGCAATCGTGACGCTCAAGAAGGAAATTAAATATTGCAGTAGCTGTCACAATATCTCCGATGAAGAGGTATGTTCCATCTGTTCAGACCCATCCCGAAATCCCTCAGTGATTTGTGTGGTTGAAAATATCCGTGAGGTGATGGCGATAGAAAACACCGTACAGTTTCGCGGTCTCTATCATGTCCTCGGCGGTATCATCTCGCCAATAGAGGGCATCGCCCCGTCGGATCTCAATATCGACAGCCTGATAGAAAAAGCAAAGTCGGGCGCTGTCAAAGAAATCATCCTTGCCCTTAGCGCAACCATGGAAGGTGACACCACCAACTTCTATATTTACAAAAAGATTGCCCCCTACGATGTGAAGGTAAGCATCATCTCCCGCGGTGTTTCAGTTGGAGATGAAATCGAATATGCCGATGAGGTAACGCTTGGTCGCTCCATCATCAACAGAATTCCCTTCAACGAATCCTACAGCATAAACTCATAACAACAGAATATATACATAGAAAATGAATAACGACATAAGTCAGACAGTCAAAAAACTAAATTCAACTCACCTCTATATTATTGCGGCACTCATTATACTGCTACTTGGCGTAATGTTTGGCCTGCTCAAACTGCCGGTTATTGGCGAAGAAGCAAGCATAATAGCCGAGCGCTATGCCATCGGCCTTACGTTGATTGCAATTCCGGGTGCACTAAAGCTGTTCTCAAATAAAATCAAGAAGCTAACCGAGTCGGAGACCGATGCAGGCATCAAAATCAAACAATTCAGCTCTGCGTTCAATCTCAGAATTGCAATTCTGGGAGTTATGGGACTCGCCAACACGCTGTTCTATGCCATCACTGCAAACAGCAACTTTATGTGGCTGGCAGTAATTCTCTTTTTAGCCTTTGTGTTCTGCAGAACATCAGAAGCAGAACTGTCGGCAGTAATTAGCACGAAAGACAAAACAGAAGAGGAAGCAGAAGATGAATGATTTTTTTGTTCATAACGACATATATCTGCGCCCCATAGAGCCCGAGGACCTCGATGTTCTCTACAAATGGGAAAACGATACCCGCCTGTGGGACATTGGCGCCACCGTATCCCCTTTCTCCCGATTCACACTCAAAAAATATATAGTAGATGCGCATGACGATATCTACAACACCCGACAGTTACGTATGATGATTGTTGAGAAAGAAACAGAGATAGTTGTCGGCACCATCGACCTTTACGACTTTGACACCCTCAACAACCGAGCGGGAATCGGCGTGCTGATAGACGAAGACCACCGTAACAAAGGATACGCTTCACAGGCTGTTGACAGCATCGAAAGCTACGCTTTCAACCATCTGGGAGTTCATCAGATCTACGTTCACATCCCCGAAACCAACAAGCCAAGCCTGGAACTCTTTTCCGGAAACGGATACAAAGAAACAGCCCGACTTAAAGAGTGGCTCTTTGTAAACCGCACCTACGTTGATGTGGTTGTGATGCAGAAAATCTACCAACAATAGCAAAACCATATTATTATATGAGAGACGATATAAAAAAAGCCTGTGACACAATGAAAGAGGGTGGTGTCATCCTTTACCCCACCGACACAATCTGGGGAATTGGTTGCGATGCAACAAATGAAGAAGCCGTGAAGCGAGTTTACGAAATAAAGAAACGCAGCGACACCAAGTCTATGCTGGTTCTTCTGGACAACCCCGCCAAACTGCAGGCCTACATCGCCGATGTGCCCGATATTGCCTGGGACCTGATAGACCTCACCGACAAACCGCTCACCATTATATATGACGGTGCCAAAAACCTGGCAACCAATCTCATTGCAGAAGATGGTTCAATCGGTGTCAGAATAACAGCAGAAGAGTTTTCAGCGGCACTCTGCCGTCAGTTCCGCAAGCCAATAGTATCTACATCGGCCAATATCACGGGCGAAAAGGTAGCAGCCAACTTCAACGAAATCTCACAGGACATAATCGACGCCGTCGATTATGTAGTCGAATATCGTCAGAACGACTATACAAAAGCAAAACCTTCAGGTATCGTCAAGCTCTCAAAAGATGGAACAATCAATATAATTCGCAAATAATACAAATGGCAAGGCAACTCTACGAGAAAATACACAACTGGCGACGCTCCAACATCAAGGAACGTCACTTCTTGTTGTTTGCCTGCTTCCTGGTGGGAATACTCACAGCCCTGGCGGCCTACGTATTGAAAATGTCCGTTCACGCCATTCAGATGTTCCTCACCAACAACTTCTCCACAACAGGAGCCAACTATCTATATCTATTGTACCCTGTTGTAGGTATTCTGGTTGCCGGGCTTTTCGTACGCTATATAATAAAAGATGATATTAGTCACGGAGTCACAAAAATCCTTCACTCCATTTCGCAGCGCAAAAGCCGACTGAAACCCCACAACATGTACAGCTCGCTTATTGCAAGCTCTATCACCATCGGCTTTGGTGGATCGGTAGGAGCGGAGGCACCCATCGTACTCACAGGCTCAGCCATCGGCTCCAACGTAGGCAGATTCTTCAAACTCGATCAGCGAAACCTGATGCTCCTCGTGGGCTGCGGTTCCGCCGGTGCCATTGCAGGGATTTTCAAGGCGCCCATTGCAGGAATCCTATTTGTGATAGAAGTTCTGCTGCTCGACCTCACGCTATCATCCATTCTGCCCCTGCTCATCACATCCGTTACAGCCACCACCGTATCCTACATTCTCACCGGCACCAATGCCATGTTTGCCTACTCACAGGTGCAGGCGTTCACGCTCGACAGAATTCCATTTGTTATAGTGCTGGGCATAATATGCGGCTTCCTCTCACTCTATTTCACGAGAGCCACCGCCTGGAGTGAAGACAACTATTCAAAACTAAAACCTCTTGGCAAATTCATTCTTGGTTCAATAACCCTCAGCATATTAATCTTCCTCTTCCCGCCCCTATACGGAGAAGGATACGAATCTATTGAAATACTCCTTCAAAGCGGAGAGAAATTTAAAGAACTGCTCAACGGCAGTATCTTCTACAACTTCACAGGTAAGTGGGGGATAGTGATATTTCTGGGATTGATTATTCTTACCAAAGCCTTTGCAACCAGTGCAACCAACGGAGGTGGCGGAACAGGCGGGATATTTGCACCAACACTATTCATAGGCTGTATCCTCGGTTTTGTATACTCATATACAGTCAACGAATTTGGTTTCGAAACCTATCTGCCGCAAGAAAACTTTGCACTGATGGGCATGGCAGGCGTTATGGCAGGAGTCATGCATGCCCCGTTAACAGGCACATTCCTTATTGCCGAACTGACAGGGGGATATGAGCTCTTCCTCCCCCTTATGATAGTGTCAATATGTTCCTATATAGTCATTGTAACCTTCGAGAAGCACAACATCTATGCTATTCGCCTTGCCAAAAAAGGCGAACTTATTACACATCACAAAGACAAGGCGGTGCTCACCTTCCTGAGAATAGAAGATATGCTCGAAAAAGAAGTACAGATTGTAACTCCCGAAATGACACTGGGAGATATGGTGAAAGTAATTGCCAACAGCAATCGCAATATATTTCCCGTGGTAGATGAAGAAGGAAAACTAAAAGGACTTGTGTTACTCAATGATATCCGAAATATAATATTCCGCCCCGAACTGTACGACCGCTTCCGCGTGAGGAAATTTATGGTAGGCGCACCCGCCGTAATAGAGATAGATATGCCAATGGAAAAGGTGATGAATATATTCGAAGACACCAAAGCGTGGAACCTCCCCGTGGTTGATGACAACGGCGTATACAAAGGTATACTGTCGCAGTCCACCGTATTCAACCACTACCGCGATGTGCTGGTAGAGCACTATTCCGAAGAGGAGGAATAATTCTCTATCTCACCAGTACTTTTATGTTCTCGCGTTTGCCCTCAACAGATACCTTCAGCAGATAAATACCCTTTGGCAGAAAACCGACAGATATCGAAGTGCGCTTGATACTGTTCTCAGCCTTTCCTTCAAAAAGTTTCACGCCCGATGTTCCGAAAAGCTCCCACGAAGTCAAATCCCTGTTGGAGTCAATCACAATCCTGTTGCTCTCCCTGTTGTGATAAGCCTTAATTTCAGGTTTCTCAATAACAGGCTTTGGCAGCGATATACCATTGCCGATCACATACGACGAAATAAGCAGTGAAGTGTTAATCGAATTATCCATCATTTCAGAAGAGCGCATCCATCCATCCGAATTCTTCAGCCAGGCCGAAGGCAAAGCATCAGATCCCTTTTTGCGGGGAGGAACATTCAGCACAGAGAATCCGTTAGCCACATTATTCCTGTCGGAATATGAAACATAAAAGTAACCCTCAACATCCAGCGGCGGGTCAAACTGCACATAGTTCTCCACATTTCTGCTCATATCCCGGTTAGAGTTTCCAAACCCACCCGTCGCCCAATACTTATATGAATAGTTGAGCGGCAACTCCTTAATCAGCATCCCCGGTTTCCCGCTGTTGTCGGCATATACCCTGATTCTGATATCCACATCCATCGTCTTCTTGTTGCTCGCCGATGCAATGTAAACCCCCGCCAGCTTAGTCGGCTTGTCTGCATAAAACTCCTCTGCAAACTCGCTATATCCCAGATTATTATTTGTGGCAAACATGGGCGTGTTTTCCAGATATGTCTCAGTAATCGAATCAGTCACCTGATAGTTAAAGCTCTTTGTGTAAGGATTGTCCTTATAAGGATTAAACCCATCCAGATAAGTAAGACCCGTCTCCTCGGGGTCCAGGTAGTCACTCAGCGACAAAGGATTGTCCAGCGAACCCGTTATGTCCCACGCTTTGTAGAAAGAACTGTACTGGTCGGGCCCCTTGGGCGAAGAGCAGTACGACTCCCCTCCTGTAAGCAGTCCCACAATACGCTTGTCGGCATCCACCAGCGGCGAACCCGACGACCCGCCCTCAGTTGCAGCCACATCCCAGCTTCGCACAACCCAGTGAACGTTTTTCCACATATTTGCAAGGTTGAAAGAACCATGCTCCAGTTTGTCATT
>ERZ1032852.308-NODE-308-length-12569-cov-11.193943_pt1 | contig 12569 bp, 9 predicted proteins | sample MGYA00516689_ERZ1032852 | MGnify/ENA primary metagenome ERZ1032852 (study PRJEB33719, sample SAMN04262499) | wastewater metagenome | biome: rural village; feature: composting latrine chamber; material: composting feces with ash | place: El Salvador | collected...
CACGGGAAGCTCGATCTCTGTCCGTTCCCCCACCAGCAGCGCGAGTTGTTCAAGCGAGGCATCGGTTCCCACCGCTTTCACCAAGTCATTTTCCCGTAGAGGGGTCTTTGCCTTCGGGATTACCATCTTCCCGTCGTGTATCAAGCGGGAAATCACCGCCCCGGTCATGCTCCGCACCTGCAACTTGGACAAGGACTTCCCGAACACGGTGGGATTTTTCACCCGGAAGACCGCGTAATGTACTTCGGGGTATGCCTCCTTTTCTTGTTGCTCTAACCTATCAGCTTCTCCTTGCAAGTCGGCTCCGATAATCTTCGGGAAGAATTTCACGAAAAGGATCACGCCAATCACACCAAACGGATACGCGATCCCATAAGCGATGGACACCAAGGGCGAGTTGCTGCTATCGATGGCTACTGCCAATCCCGGCGTGCTGCTGAGTGCCCCCGCGATTAGCCCTGTCAGTTCAGGTATATCGATGCCCATCACCCGCCCCACCCCTAAGCCGGTGATTCCCGCAATGGCCACGATAACAAGCGACATCATCAACAACTTCTTGCCATCTTTTTGGAACGCGTCAAAAAAACCCGGCCCGGACTGGATACCGATGGTAAAAATAAAAAGCACCAACCCGAAGTAGCCCAGCGACTGCGGGATGGTTACGCCAAAATGGCCAAATAGCAAAGCAATGAAGATGACCGCTGACACATCCAGCGACATCCCCTTTATCTTGATACGCCCCAGCATAAAGCCGAGCGCGATAATCACGAAAACAGAGAAATAGGAGTTCTGTAGCAATGATTGAAACATAGCACGACCGGATTAATAAATAAAAATGATAACCTTATTGCTACAAAGATACAATTTATCCCGCGAGAAGTCAAGCGGTACGATCAATCTTACTTAATGACCTATTGCCATTCATTTTTCTTTTCGATGGCAAACAGTTTTCGGGAAAGAAAGAAATCTTGTATGGTTACTATCGTTTAATATTATTAATTTCGCGCCTTTGTTCCGGAAGGCTTTTTACACGGACGGAAGATAGAATCGGAAGAATTGAAATGGGGAAGAACAAGAATATATCAACAATAGATTTATATACAGAAACGGGAGAAAGACCACAACCGGCAAGAAGTGTCCAGTCGGAAGTGATACATCAAAAAACGATTTATACAATCTTATTCACCATTAGTTTCGCGCATCTCTTAAACGATATGATGCAGTCGGTTATTCCTGCCGTGTATCCCATCATTAAAGAGAAATTTGATTTTTCATTCACGCAGATAGGTATCATCACTCTTACATACCAATTCGCTTCGTCGGTATTGCAGCCTTTCATAGGATTTTACACGGACAAACATCCAAAACCATTTTCACTCTCTATTGGAATGTGTTTCACGCTGATCGGACTTATCGTCTTGTCAATGGCTTCCACTTATCATGCCTTCCTCCTCGCTGTCTCGCTCGTGGGTATTGGCTCATCGGTTTTTCATCCGGAATCTTCAAAAGTAGCCCAACTGGCCTCCGGCGGAAGGAAAGGTCTCGCCCAGTCTATTTTTCAGGTAGGAGGAAATTTCGGAAGCGCGATGGGGCCTCTTTTAACAGCACTGATCGTCTTGCCTTTTGGACAACCTGCCATTATATGGTTTACGCTGGCAGCTTTACTGGCGATCTTTATTCTCCTGCAGGTTGGGAAATGGTACAAAGCCCACCTGCATATAAAACTGACAGCGGGGAGAAACAGACCGACGGAAAGCACCCATATATTGCCTCGAAAAAAGGTAATCACCTCATTGGTGATACTGCTCTTCCTCGTTTTCTCCAAGTATTTTTATATGGCAAGCATGACAAGTTATTTCACTTTCTTCCTGATTGAGAAATTCAATGTCTCCATACAACACTCGCAATTATACCTGTTCATCTTCCTCGCGGCCGTGGCTGCCGGAACAGTTGCCGGCGGGCCGTTAGGAGACCGTTTTGGAAGAAAATATATAATCTGGTTTTCAATACTCGGCGCGGCACCTTTTGCTCTTTTAATGCCTCACGTTGGTCTTTGGGCGACCATTGTCTTTGCCGTGTTTGTGGGATTGATTCTCTCATCTGCTTTTTCGGCCATATTGGTATATGCCACCGATCTTGTTCCGGGAAAAGTGGGAATGATCGCCGGACTATTCTTTGGATTCGCCTTCGGGATGGGAGGTATTGCTTCCGCGTTTTGGGGGTGGCTGGCCGATAAAACAACCATTGAATTTGTATTCAATACCTGTGCTTACTTGCCCTTGATAGGAATTATAACAGTTTTTCTTCCGAATATCGAAGGCAGAAGAAATAAAACCTAACACCAAGACAAACTCAGAATAGCGGTTGAAATCCCTCAAAATCGACCGGCAAAAGATGGAACGAATGATGGAGTTCAAATATATTTTATTCAGACTCCTCTTGTCCTTCGAGAAATCGGCTCCGGAATCCGCCTCGTTAGATCACTTCCTCGCTGTTCCAGACAAAAGCTCGGGGGCTCACACATGTCATTCAACCGGTTTTACCACGGTGTACTCCTCTATTCCCCACATGTAGGCGGCCACAAGTTCACTGTTGTTGAACGCTGCCGCATTCATCTTATTGATTTCTCCGATCAACCCCTTTGCTTTCACCGGATCAACCTCCTGCACAATAATGGCAGAGTTGTAACCCGGCCATACGGCGGTATTTTGCCGGGGTTCTCCCCACCGGCTCATGGCTGTCACCTGTTCTATTACCTGATAATCGGCATACTCCATTTCATTGAGCAAAAGTGTCAGGGTTTCCAGCATACTTACGTTACATGTAATATAGATAAACTTCATTTTAAAACTATGATTAATGTTTATAGCGGGAGGCGCAATCTTTCATCGCCCCCCACTACAAAAACAATGAGTGATTAATTTGTCCTATTCTCTTCTGTTTTATCTGTTCCCTTGCCCAACCGTACCGAGATACGATCCTCTATCAATGTACGGTGATAGAGCGCCGTATACATGGTGGGAACCAGTATCAGGGTGGTGAGCACCGACACGAACAGTCCGCCAATAATCGTGACACCCAGCGGGGCGTACATCTCTTTTCCCATTCCTGTACTGAGCGCCATGGGCAACATACCGAGAATGGTGGTAAGCGAGGTCATCAGTACGGGGCGCAGACGCGAGCGACCGGCCTCCATCACGGCATCACGAAGAGAATAGTTCCGTTTACGCAGCATATTGGTATAGTCGACCAGCACGATTCCGTTATTCACTACAATCCCTACAAGCATGATCAATCCGATGAAGGTGACAACGCTTAATGTGATATTGGTGATAAAGAACGCCAGAATAACTCCCACAAGGGTAAAGGGAATGGCAAAAAGAATGATAAAGGGGTCTTTGAACGATTCAAATTGCGCCGCCATCACCATATACACCAGCGCTATGCCCAAAAAGAAAATCAGATAGAGCGATTGAAAGGAGGAAGACTGGTCATCTACCTGTCCACCGATCTCAACGGTTATGCCCTCCGGGAGGGTGGTTTCATCGATCAACTGCCGGGCCAGCCGGGTAGCTTCACCCAGGGAGATATCGTTCAAATTGGCGACAGTTTTCACATATCTCTGTTGTGACAGGCGCTGTATCTCAATCGGGCCACTCTCTTCCACAATATCGGCAACCGACGAGAGGGGTATCTGCTGCCCCAGCAGGTTAGTAATCTGCATTTCACGGAGTTTCGACACTTCATCGCGGTACTCCGGCGCGTATTGTATCACCACACCGTAATCGTTTCCCTCTTCGGTAAACTCACCCGACTCGGTACCGTACAGGTTCTGTCGTACCTGCATCCCCACCATGGCAACATTTAATGCCATCTGTGATGCTTTCTCCTTATCGACCCGCACCTGTACCTCTAACTTGCCGGGATCGACAGTGGTTGTGACATCGGTAAACGACTTCTCGGCAATCATTTTTTTCTCAAAATCAAGAGCCACCGCTTTGATTTTATCCAGATCATTTCCGGAAACAATAATTTCGATGGGTTTTTTATTTCCCGTTACGGCAGTAGCCAGCGCGCTCCCTCCCTGTATACTCACTTCCTCTATTTGCGGGATCGCTTCCACCCGCTGACGGATAGATTCGGCCACTTCGGCGGCAGAGCGACTCCGTTGCTCAACCGGCACAAGGTGACAAAGTACCGTCCCTACGTTTTTCCCCTCTTTGAAACCTACGGTTGTAAGCGCCCCGTCACGTGTCTGCCCCGAGATCGACGCGATGGCGCCGTCGGCTATTTCAGGTATTTCGTCGAGCATAATTTTTAATATCTGCTGCCCGACGCTGTCTGTTTGATTTGCCGCCGTTCCTACTTCGGTTTCGAACACTACGGATACCGTTCCCGCGTCAAAATCGGGAATATAGTCGGTACCTATTCGTTTGCCTAACCACATCGTTAACACAAAAACAAGCAGTGCCACGACCAACGTCACGCCTTTATGAAAAACCGCCCATCCCAGTACCCGTTTGTACCCGTCTTCGATCCGGTTGAATATCTTTTCACTGGCAGTATAGAGTTTAGAACGGCGCTGTTCTTCCTTATCGCGAGGAGTCCTCTTCAGCAGCTTCGACGAAAGCATAGGAGTGAGTGTAAGCGCCGCGAAGAGCGACATGGTCATGCAGACGACCGTAAGAATGGCAAGCTGTTTAAACATGATTCCTACAATCCCCCCCATAAAAAGGAGCGGGAGAAATACCACCAATGTTGTCGCCGTTGATGCAATAATAGCCATGCCCATCTCCGAAGCTCCAAAGATAGCCGCCTGTTTGGGATCGGCTCCCTTTTCGATATGCCGCGTGATATTTTCGAGCACCACGATCGCGTTATCCACCACCATTCCTATGGCAATCACGAGCGACATCAACGAAAATATGTTGATGGTATAGTCCATGATATACATCGCTATGAACGCAGAAATAAGAGATACCGGCATGGTGATGAAGACAATGAAGCTCGATTTCCACTCACGCAGGAACATAAGGACTACCAACGTCACAAAGACAAGGGCGTACCATATAGAAGAGGTGAGGTTCCTGATGGAACCGGTAATGATCTCTTCCGAGCTGAGCACCTCGTTCACCCGGATATCTGCAGGCAGTTGCTGCTCAAGCTCTGCCATCTTCGCACGGACGGCATCCACCACCTCCACGGTATTGGCTCCCGACTGTTTCTGTACCATCAAAGCCACTCCTTCGCCGATGTGATTGCGGGCAAACGATTCTTTTTCCTTGAACGTATCCTCGATATCGGCCACGTCTCGCAGCCGTACAACCTGACCGTTGAACGCTTTCAACACCGTGTTGCCTATTTCATCCACCGATTCGAATTTCCCGGGCACACGCACAGAGAAATCGTACACACCCAGATTGATGTTTCCCGCGGGGATATTGATGTTATTGGCTTTAAGCATCGTGGATATCTGCGACGTTGACAGTCCGTATGCCTTCATCTGTTGCGGATTGATATTTACTTTTATCTCACGTTCGGGTTGTCCCAAATAGAGCACTGTCCCCACCCCTTCCACCTTGCGCAGGGCAGAGGCGATATCTTCCTCCACAATATGCTCGATACCGTTGTAATGGGCATCGGCATTGATGGCATACGCCAGAACCGGCATCATCGAGGAGTTGATCTTGTAGATAATGGGTTGTTGTGCTGCTGCCGGCAGTCGATTCTTTCCCAACTCGATCAGGTCGCGCGCATTGTTTGCCGCGGAGGTCACATCACCTCCCCATTCATAACTGAGTTGAATGAATGAGACGTTCTCTTTCGATGTCGATTTGATTTCCGTCAAACGCTCTGCGGCAGAGAGCACGGTTTCCAATGGCTTGGTGACCTGTTCTTCCACCTCGTTGGCCGAGGCTCCGGGATATACGGTGATCACCGTCACGGAAGGGAACTCCATTTCCGGCATCAGGTCAAGCGGCAACATCTTGAGCGATACGATTCCCAGCAGGATAATTGCTATGAACAGCATGGCGGTTGCCACAGGTCTTTTCACACCTATTTCGGGTAATTTCATTTGTATATTGTTTATAAGATGATCAAAAGCAGGATAAACTCCCTGTTATTTATTCACCATTTCAATAAGCGAACCGTCGTCCAATTTATTTTTCCCATCGACAACCACATACTCATCGGCACGGATTTCGGGGATCCGGACAAGGTTCCCTTTTGATTCGCCACGCGTGACTTTCCGACGGGTGACCCGGTTCTGGTCGACGACCATAAAGAGGTAGTCTTCGCCCGTTCCCTGTTGCCTGTACAGGGCATTTACGGGAACAAACACGCCGGTTGTCTGCGGCATCGAGATCGAAACCCTGCCGAACATACCCGGTTTCAATTTCATTTCCCTGTTGGGAATGGTAACCTCTACCGTGGCGGTACGGGTCACCGACGACAGGACAGGTGAAATATAGCTCACTTTCCCTGAAACGGGTTCATCCGGATAAGCATCAAACACCACATCCGCATGTTGTCCCCGGCTGATGGAGTTAATCTCTTTTTCGTTCACTTCTACAGTTATTTTCAGCGGATTGAGCTGGCGTATGGTAAGTATACCGCTCTGCATTTTCAGGTCGGAGCTTACCGAAGGGACAAACGTATAATTCTCTCCCTCCTGCACCGTTATATCGGTTAATACTCCCCCGAAAGGAGCGGTAATAGAGGTATTCTTCTTCAGCATATTTACTTTGGTTTGCGACGCGTCGAACTTGGCCTTCATATGGTCGTAGTCCATCACGCTCACGCTCTCTTTTTCTTTCAGGCGGCTTATCCGTTCAAAATCCTTGCGAATCGTTTCCAATTCAATTTGTGCCTGAATCAGCATTTCGTCCGACATCTCGGCTATCACGGCTCCTTCCGGGACATAACTGCCCTTGGAGAAGTGAATCTTCTCCACCCGTCCCGGGATAGAAGCTCCGAGAGCAGCTTCCCTGTTTGCTTCGGCCGTACCTGTAAAATTCAACACGGGAATATACGCCATCTCTTTCGCAACCTGCACAGTGACTTTTGTCGCAGTTGCCGGACTTGTTGCGGAATGACCGCTGTTCTCTGTCGTTTTTGTACTGCATCCGCCCGCAAAAATGGCGAGCAAACAGGTTGTGTAAGCTATTTTATTTGTCAGTTGCATCATTGTGTTGTAATGTATATTTTTTGTTTAAAATGTAAGTAAGCCTCAATAAAGGTGATTGTAAATCTCGCCTGTCGATTTATCCAGTTCCAGAAGTGTTGTCCTCATCTCCACCAGCGCGTCGATATGTTCCGAGGAGGCATTCTCCCATTGCAGTTGGGCTTCAAGCAATTCAGTCAGGCGGCTCCGGCCTTCCATCAGGTTCTCTTTTGCCATGCGCATATTTTCTTCAGCCTGCTTTCTGGAAAGCCCGGTCATCTCCGCTTTTTTCAATGCCTCACTGTATCGATAGCGATTCTGGCGAATTTGCAGGTCAATCATTTCGCGGGCTTCATTGAGTTCAAGCTGTACATTCTCCATCTTCAGCTTCGCGGCATGGAGATCATGTCGGCGTTCACCCCAGGTAAAAATAGGTATCGAGACCATTACTCCCACACTCCAATTTCCCCCGAACTCACTTCTCAATCCATTGTAGGGATTAGGATTCATCCATCCATACCCCCCGGTAAGCGCCACATCGGGCATAAATCTGGAACGTTCGATATTTCTTTTCGACTCCATGATGGCTGCCTTCTCCTTCAACATGGTTATCTCTGCCCGGTTATCGGGAGAGATTTCCTGGTAGAAAGAAGCCGGCATGGAAAGCGGAGGCTTTTCCATAGTATCCGTATCGACCTCTATCTCGCTCTCTTCCATCCCGATAATCTGTGCCAGCGCCATTTTTGAGAGCGCGCATCCGTTTTCGGCCTGCAATGTTTTCAGTTTTGCTTCGTTTTGTTTTACCTGGGCTTTCAACACATCATTCCGCGTAATGATACCCTCGGCATACATATTCTCGAGGTCGGTGACCAGCCTGTCGAGCAACGCTTCATAAGCATTTGCCAGCTTCAATTTTTCCTGTAGCGACACCACACGCCAAAAAGCTTCGTCGGTCTTGGCCACGACCTCCGCCCGGGTCAGCACCTCCTTCTCTTTGGCAATATTTTCAGCTCGCCTGGCAATGTGGTTGGCTTCCGTAATTTTAAAACCCGTAAAGATTGGCTGGGTAACGGTAAAACGGGCATAATAACTGTTCTGATGGTCAAAAACAAGTTTATCGGCCGGCAGCATCGCGTAATTCTTGAAGATGGGATTTCCTGCCTGATCGACCATGGGCGTTCCTGTTTGAGGATTAATGACAAGCGCGTTCATAGCCGTTTCGGGATCCCTTAATGCTTCCGGGTTAAATCTCCCCGTCGCGGGATCAATCGTATTGAAGGGTACTACCGGCAGGAACAGGTCGTTCTCCAGCGGTTGAATAGCCTTGCCCGTACGTAGCCATGCCCCTCCGAAACTTACTTTGGGAAGATAGTGTGTTTGCGCGGATTTTCTGGCATGGGTGGCTGTCTGCATCTCGTTTTGCGCGATACGAATCTCCCTGTTTCGCTCGAGTGCCATCATACGGCACTCGTCGATCGTGAGTTTTTGTTGCGCGGAGAGAGGAAATACAAAGAGTGTGAACAATGTCAATAAACAGGTAAATTGCTGTTTGTCTGGATTCATAATTCTCATTTTCATCTGTTTTCATTCTACATTTACGGCTGCAAAATTATGAAACAACAGCTGACCCTGTTTTGAAAAAAATACTGAGCTGGAAAAATTGAATCTTTAAACGACAATAATATATCTTAAAGCGATTACAGGACAACGTGGCAGGAGGACGGAAACAATAATCAATATTTCCGGCCGGGAACAGCCAAAGGAAATAGCAGGCTCTTCCGGCAAGAGGGGTCGGGAGGTATTTGCAACAAGAAAGATAAGAAGGTGAGAGAAAGCCTATAGGATATTATCCATGTACCAGTTTTTAAAGTCACGATTGCGCGCCCGGCTTACAATGATTCGCTCGGGCGTTTCCACCGAGAGATTTACCGCCAGCTTGCCTCCGAACCAAACCGACATATCCTCTATGGCGCGATGTGATACGATATATTGCCGGTTGGCACGAAAAAAATGTGCCGGGTTCAACTGGGTCATTAACTCATCGAGGGAGCTGTCCAGCGAAAATGTCTTTTGATTGAAACAAATAATTTTTGCTATTTTATATTCGGTATAGATATAAGCGATCTCGTCCACGGGCAACGGGATGAGCTTGTCCTTGTTCGGAATGAGGAAATGCCTCCTATAGGGTGTCTTCGATTCTTGCATCGATTGCATAATCCGCGAGACAAGTTCCCGGTTGTTTTGCTGGGAGGTCAATAAGGTGAGCTTGTTCAGCGCCTTCTCAATATTCTGTTTGTTGACCGGCTTTAGCAGATAGTCGACGCTGTTCACGTCGAATGCCTTCAACGCGTATTCATCGTACGCGGTTGTGAAGATAATGGGGCTCAGGATTTCAACTTCCTCGAAAACCGAGAAAACATCGCCATCGGCCAAATGAATATCCATGAAAACAACATCGGGAGAAGGATTTACCGAAAACCACTCTACAGATTCCTCCACGCTTTGTAGCACGGCCAGGATTTCCATGCTTCCATTCACCGCCTGTATCATGCGCTCCAGATTTTGCGCGGCAACAAACTCATCTTCTACAATTACTACTTTCATCGAATACGCCTTTATATATGTTTTTGGATATCCTTGTCTCTTATGAGCGGGATCTCAACCGAGAACACTCCGCCGGCAGAACTGACAACAATCTCCTTTCCGAATATCAGCCTGTATTGTTCGTTCAGGTTCGACAGCCCCAGGCCGTTGCTGACCCTCTCCCCGGTTTTTACTTGAAGATTATTCGCCACGCGCACTTTGTCGTCCGACAGCGTCTCAATCATGATGCGAAGAGGTTTTTTCCTGCTTACGACATTATGCTTAATGGCGTTCTCAATGAGTATTTGCAGTCCCGACGGGATCACATAATGCCTCTTTTTCCCGTCGTCGATGCGTAGCTGAACATCCAACCCGTCGTTATACCGGATCTTCATAAGGTAGATATACGACTTGGCAAACTCCAATTCATCGCCCAGTATGGCCACTGTCTTATTCTGCATCGTATAGCGGAACACAAGGGATAGCTGGTCCACGTAATCCTTGGCTCGTTGATCATCATACCCGATCAATCCGTTCAACGTATTCAGCGAATTGAATAGAAAATGCGGATCCGTCTGGTTCTTAAGCGCGTTGTATCTGTTTTGCAGATTCTCAAAAACGAGGTGTTGATTTTCGGTCACTCTCTTTTGATTCTGGTTGATAAAATAAATCAACATCGTGAAGAGAGAAGAAATGATAAGGATGATCAGGTCTTTCACGTAGTGCAGCGTGGAATAAGCCCCGGGCGACACTTCCGTGCGAAACCACCACCATTGCATCTGTGAAAAAAGGGGACTCAGGAAGATGATCACCACGAACAGCCCCAACAAGAACAGCCACATCTTATAGGGTCGGTTCAGAAAGTGCGTTACCGCCCAGAATTGCAGCCGAAAAACAAAATAGAAAAACAGCGTATTGATCAGCAGCGTCACGATAGATTCCGGCGTGATAATATCGACCACCCGCACTCCGCTGTTTTTGTTTAACGATACGGCATAATATATGGACGACGACAGCATGACAAACGCCAGGATAAAACTGATGACAACCGATGCGGTAAGTGCTGTCTTTTTATCGTAACTGAGAATAAAAAACCGTTCTTTTGGTAGTTTCATTTTTTCAATTTCCGTTTCTATGATAACAGAGACTTGCAAATGTACGGAAAAAGGGGGAGAGAGGGAAAACCCGATGAACATCTGTTAACTGACGGATGTTCATCGGGATCAAGAAAACCAACGCGGGATTTATTTCCGGCACCCGCGGCCGGATCTTGAGGCAATCCCCTTGGGAGCGTTCTGCTTTTGTCAGAAACGATACCCTATGCCTACGTTTACCGTTTGGGTCCGCATTTTGGCATCGTCCGAACCGCTGATTATATCCTTTAAACCGGTCAACTCGTCCGCCTGATTAACCAGTCCGACTTGATAGCCCGCGTTCACTTGAAAACCACTGTTGAACTCGTATCCCAGTAAGAGCCCGAGCCCAAAGTCCCAACGGTTCATGGGCGTTTTCCCCGCCACTTCTTTATACAGGTCTATGTCCAGGTCATCGAGGCTTGCATCAAAACCCAATCCCACGAACGGTCCCATACCCCCGTAAAATAACCCGTTATAGGTTCTGTATTGACCCAAAGCATATACCGGGAGCTGCATTCCCCACTGCTTGAATGTGTCGTCTTCCGACAGGGCTTCCATCTTAGCATTTCTATAGAAAAAAGACAGTTCCGGTTGAATTGCAAAATTATCGTGTAATTCGACCCTCATGAACCCTCCTAAGTTGGGTCCTGCTTTCATTTTACTCGACAGCAAATCGAAGTCGTTCAGTAAAAAGTTCGACAGATTCATTTCACCTTTCACACCCCAATAGATAGGTGTTTGTGCATTCACACTTGTTATCCCTACGGTTATAAGGGCAACTAAACTTACTAAAATTGTTTTTTTCTTCATTGTTTCAATATTTAATTTTAGACAAATTTTGGCTGTTCATCTTTTTCAAGCCTGACGATACAAAAGTAGTACACGAGTATCATGCCAGGTACAAAAAAAGTATTCAACCGAAAAATCAGAGGCTTGAAATGTAAAAAACCAATACTGAAACGACATTGAATCTCGTCCGAATCAGTGGAATTGATAGCGATCTCACCAACTTGCAACCGGTTTGAAGCAAAATGTTCACTAAAATTAGACTATTTCCGCGCTCGGCATAATCAAAGCAAGCTTTGCTTCTGCTCTTGCTTATTGAAATAGTTCAATATTCCAGACAAACGCGCGGAGGCCCAGGTTGGGCGACTCCTCATCGATCTCCCTCAGCCGTTTCAGCAACCGGGATACCCGGTCAACCGTGTCATAAGCGCTCGAGCTACTTGTGGATGTTGGGAACTTATATCCACGCTCAAAATTTAAATAAAGATGCAATTCTTTACTACAATTAGAATCTGAAAATTCTACTCGCTCTACATACCAAGGGATGCTTAACCCTAAGGCGATTCCAAAGATTTCTGTACTATTCATTCCACAAAGGTAAAACTACAAAACAAAATTACCCACACCAAACGTTATAGAGCCGACAAAAAACAGGTTGATAAACAGCGCCGCGAAGAATGCCGTTTTTTTATTCAATTGAATTACAGGATATTTCTCACTCATAAACGTTATATATAAAAATGCACGGTCAGCACATTGTTTCATCCGGATAGTATCGCGAATATAATTAAAAACACTCGCTTTAGAAATAATACAGCAAACTCAACGGGCAGGACGAAACGCCTTTCGAAGCCCGTTGAGTTCTCAAGAAAAGTAGAGTTCTTGTTATTTGAGGAGAT
>ERZ1032852.309-NODE-309-length-12557-cov-6.074548_pt1 | contig 12557 bp, 19 predicted proteins | sample MGYA00516689_ERZ1032852 | MGnify/ENA primary metagenome ERZ1032852 (study PRJEB33719, sample SAMN04262499) | wastewater metagenome | biome: rural village; feature: composting latrine chamber; material: composting feces with ash | place: El Salvador | collected...
ATAAAAGTGGGGGCAGGATGTCCCTGGCCCCCACATAACAGATCTGGTTAGCTCGCACCTCTAGACGAAAAGGATGCTTCCTTCTAAGTCCTCATGGGAGAACTCTCTAGCGTGATTGTGTTTTTCCACCTCGTAGCCTCTTTCATAGAGCATGGACTCAAAAGCCTCTGCCGGATTCTCACTCTCAGCTGCTTTCAGTGCGACCTCTACATGGTCGGGGGAGTTGAGGTCTCCTTCTAACTCAAAGGTGTGTTCTTGAAGTCCATCTTCGTTGTAGAGATGTAGACGAGTTGTGTTCTTTCCAGGAACGCCGCCTAGCCCAACCGTCTTCCCGTTATTGAGGACTGCGTGTTGGATAGAAGACCCTCTCTTGTGACCAACGGGGTAGCCAAGGTTTAGGGCGGTTAGTCGCCCAACCTGATCAACGTCTCTGCTTCCTGGACCAGCATCATAGATGTCTGAGAAAACTCGATCATTACCTGACTTGATCCTCCATTGCTCTTCAACCGTAAACCCCTCTGGGAGATTGAACTTCTTCCTACGGTAGCCCTCAAGATTACTAGCCATGGACTCAATCAATGGCGGGGTGACTTTCTCTCTGGCTAGTTGTTGCTTACCAGCGGACCTTCTACCTGCTTCTTCTAGAAGCATCTTTTTGCCCTTACTGGGAACCATATCTATAAAGCCATCTTCTATGCGAACGGGTTGGACAGATAGGTAGTAGCCTCTCTTCCCCTCCACCCCGCGAAAGTGGTTAGTCCCGCCCTTGGAGTAATAAAGGTCCACCTCTAGGTGAGTAATCTCTTTACCGGCAGCAGTCATTGTCTCGATATTTAGATCCTCAACAGGAATTCTCACTGCCTTTTCTGTGCCACCCCCGGCACGGAGTTGGTTAGCAGCGTTTACAAATGGGTCATCTGGCGACTCGGTTGCCCGAGTTACCTTCGGAGGCGCTGAGAGAGCAGTTGTTGAGGCTGAGCCAGCACCCCCTTGAGCCGATAGGTTAGGGCATCTCGCTGAGTAGTGGAAGGTGTTGGGGCATTGAGTGTTAGTGCAGACGTACTTTTGACGTTTCATCTTCGCTCCTTGATCCTTCCTAAAGATTAGCCCTAATAGGGGGAAGTCCTCTTTGTAGTCAGAACCAGAAAGAGTGTTAAAGTAACGGGAGGTCCCATCACTAAGTAGCTAAATGGACCTCCTGTGGCTCCTCGAGCTGGATTCGAACCAGCGACCGGGCGGTTAACAGCCGCCTGCTCTGCCACTGAGCTACCGAGGAAACGTTTAGACAAGATTACCATATAGGTTTACGGTAATCACTTACACGGTGGCACTAGTCCCTGATCGTGAGGTCTGTAGCGGTCCCACTAGAGATGACTCGGTTCCCGTATGTGCTTCGTTGCTCAGTTTGAAAGCCGTCGTACTCCAGGTCGATGATCTGCTCTCCCTGCCTAGCGCCCTTCTTAACAAACAACACTTTGTAAAGAAACGCCGCGATGAAGGCCACGATCCCCATGACTACGATAAAAGTGATCACGTTCATCACCGCGACTGCGATCCACTCAAACGGTCCACCCAGCCTTCTAAAACCAATCTGAAAAGCAACAAACAAAAAGAGTACAATCCATAGTTGTTTCTTGCTTACACTTGCTAAAATGTTCTTACCTTTCATTTTCCCTCCTTCAATACGAATATAACACACTTTTCAAAACTAACAATAGGAACCTTGTACCAAACGAATCGAAAGTGAGTTATGATGACTGCGGACCAGGAATTGTAGAGGGAAGGTAAGGGGTATGAAGAGATTCTTTGGAAAGATGAACGACAAAGAGACAGTAGTCGAGGTCCTGAATGGCTGGGTCCTTGTTCCCCGAGGGGTGGACAAGGACAAGTTCTTGAAGATGGTCAGGATTAACGTTTTGGTTCTCCTCCTTATCCCCCTACTCGCCTTCGGGTGGGCCTTGTTCTACTCAGTGAAAACTATTGTCTCTTCAGAAGGGCTCAATGTCTCTCAGTTGATTATGGTTTCGTCCTCTTCGACAATCTTAGGGCTCATCGTACTCATTGGAGTCTTCATCTCTCTACCCAGTGTTCCTTGGTGGGGAGGTATCTTTTTCTACAACATCCTTCCTGCCATCAAGGTTTCTCGTAAGGAAGAAAAGAACATGACCCCTGAAGAGAAGCTGGAACTGGAGAAGCAAAGAGAGGCTAGAAAGGCTGCTCCTCGCTTCATCACTATTAGGGAGCGAACCATCCTCTTCTCCTACAGGGACCAAGAGAAGAGCTTTGAAAAGGAACTGCTGGAGGTTCTAGAGGGAGCCCGAGACAGAGAGCTTGAGCGACTCTAGCTCTATACGTTTTACTTCCACCTGATAGCAGAACGTAATACCCCTTATCTATCAAACCTCAGCCCGACAGCGAGTAGGTAAAGGGGATGTCTTTTGCAGCCACTCTCCTAACTACAACCCCGTCCCTCTTACACTGGAAGGCTAGAGTCCCCACAGGGAACCGCTTGAATCCATTACGACGATAGATCTCTTCCACCCTCTCTCTTGGGGACTGGATCGTAAGGGTCTCTTCTGTAATCACATTAGTCATTTTCTTCCCCTTCTTCTCTCTCTTTCGTACTACCGATAGTACCATCCAATGTCCACTTTTCGTTGATATTACGCCATTTGTCTCGCATTATGGACACCTATTTTGAGTAGATTTATGTCCTCGCAGAGGGGTGAAAATCGAGTACTAGAAAGCAAAAGGACCACAGTGAAAACCCACTGTGGTCCAATCAAAACGATCTACAACGCAGCCGTGAACATACTTGTCGCCGGTGGACAGCTGGAGACTCAAAACGCTTGTGGAGCGGATGTTAGACAAAAGCTAGAGACCCTAGCTTTTGCAGTCTGCGGTGAAGCAAGAACCCGCCGAAGTGATTTAGAGCTGGTGGCCTAGAGGCCATCATTCTAGACGCAGTAGGAATCCCCCTCCTTCAGGAGGGGGAGGATGTCAAAGACCGTATTTGAGCAGGTACTTGTTGTTGATGATCTTGAAGGACTGGTTGCGGTCCAACCACCCAACAGACTTAGTTGGATCGGCTAGGTGGTACACAACGCCTTCATCGACAGCTCCCTTAGTAACCGTCTCACGAAGCCCGTCCACTTGATCAATAGACTCATCAATCGTGTCCAAGAGTCCTACTGACTCATTGGAAAGAACTGGGACACTTAGCTCTGCCAATTTGGAAGGATACTCATCTCGCGGTACCCGCTCCCCGTTGTTGTAAAGCGAGAACACGAATGGGCGTTGGTTAGATAGTCGTAAGCGGTTGCTTTGGATACCAGGCCCACAAAGCTCAAACTGAACAGCCATTCCTGGCTCAAGGGCTTCAGCAATACCGCTCTCTGTTGCCACCTTGAACCCAACCGAACCCTCGGGGTCCAGCTCCCAGTTCCGGCTAAAGATACGGAGCTTCCCATTGTCGTTGATCAGTGTCTGGCTAGTGCCGTCCACCTTTAAGGTCGGAGTCCATTCTAGCTCCTTGATCTCGTCCCAGTGATCACTGAGGTTTTGTAGCCGCTCAGCATCCGTCTTGGGAGCAAAGAGCGTATCGAAGGCTCCGATGATATCCCCATTACCAACCGGCAACGGAGCCTCGTACTTGACCACGCCAGCTTCCTTAGTAATGTCCGTTCCAATCAGAGTGTCATTAGGAACCCCAATCTCATCTAGAGACATGATGAGCCCTTGACTAATCTGACCTCGAAGCTTGGCGGTCCTGAGTACGTGTCCTTCTACCTCTTCACCGTCAATGATGAACTTAGTAGTACCTCTCGGCAGGAACTGTTGGTATCTCTCATCGGTAGCAGGAAGGAAGCTGTCTGTTTCAAAGTAACCGACAACATCTCCCACGTTGTACTGTCCTTTGGGAACTACAACGTTCCACCCCTTGATCCGGGCAGTCTCAATTCGATCTGCGTCCGGGATTGGGGTTAGGTTCTCTATCTCTTGTGCTGTGACTAAATGACGAGTCATCGGTCTTTTCTTTCTCTGTTTTCTCTCTGTTGCTTTTCTCTTGTCCTCACCCAGTAGCCACAAGCTCTCGGGATGAGATGGTGGCTAAACCAAAGACACACTTGCTTATACCGTTCCGAACAGTCTCTAGGCTATTGCCGCCTCCTACCTAGGAGAAGGCTTTTGGTTTAACCAGTGCCCCCACCAGGGCTCGAACCTGGGACCCACGGCTTAAAAGGCCGTTGCTCTACCAACTGAGCTATAGAGGCGACTGGAGCAAAGATAACACACTTTTCCCCACGCAAAGGCCAAATCAGGAGTCTTATTCAGTCCAAGGTGTGATTTTTACTGGCTTTGTCTCTTCGTCGATTCCTTGAAGGAGATCATGCCAACTCTTAACCAGCAGATCCTCTTTTTCACGCTCTAGAGAGGTGAAAGAGTGCTGTAGTCGAATAGATGGGTCGGCCTCCTTCGCATACGAGTGTAGGTAGAACACGTTATTGGAGATAGGGACAAACTTGTAATCGAAGTAGGCGATCACCTTATCCCTGCCATGCACCACCATTCTTCCAGATTGCTCTCTGGTGGTATCCGTATGTACCTCGTTGGTCAGAGTAAAGCTCCTATGGCTAGCCGGGTCTTTGAGTCTCTTGATGACTCGATCCGAGTATCTCTCAATAGGTGCGTGCTTTGTAGTAGCCATTGATCCCTCCTATTCACGAGAATACCTCAACCTTCCGCATCTGACCTGAAGACCTAGATGACTCTTTGGCTGACTTCTTAGTGCCTAGTGATTCCACCTAAAACACTCCAGAGCTAACTGTAGTGTCAGTCAATACGGTAAACTCTGAGTGCTACTCTCTTGGGTAGCACTAGCGAACAATTTGAGAGAGGTTTTATGAACATTAGCTTCAGTTCGTCCTTGGTCCAGGATTCTTGGGACCCGGACAAATACTCAGGATTCCGTCTCGGGTTCAAGAACAGAAAGCGTCAGTACTCCCTACGGGCCTATCGGGATGATAGCGAGATGGACCTACACAAAAGGTTCTTCTCATCCACCACCCCAACTGGGGGAAGGTACGGGATACTTCAGCTTCCTTTCGGGATCAAAGTCAATGTTTCCAGAGACAACCGGACATCTCACTTGACGGGGTTTCCATACAACGTTGATGTAGACGATCTCATCGCAGCCCTAGAAGAGACATTCAACCATCTAGCTGTTTCGGCTTTGAAGTACCAAAGCGAGTACAGCTACACGGATGAGTCGGAGATGCGAGATGAGTATCAGGCGGTGATTGATGAACTGTCCGGTAAGCACTTAGAAGACCAATTCAAAGACATTGGCACCGAGGAAGAGATAGCCCACCAAAAAGAGCTACTCGAAAGCGATGACATTTTGGCTGCTATTGGTTGTCACTGCGATCTCTGCCGGGGCTACTACGAGAAGTCTCGTCAAAGGGAAAAGCGTAACGAGAAGAAGAAGGTCAAGGCTCGTGAAAGATTCCTGAAGGTTCTTCCTTACCTTTGGGACTAAACCCAATCAATCCCTAGTTAGCGATAGCTAGGGATTTTGCTTTAACCAAAAGGAACCCAGCCAATCCCTGAATAAGGATTGGCTGGGTGGTTGTTTCTTCTTTACTTACGGTCGTGTTCGTGAAGGTGGTGAACAAACATCACAACAGCGCTAACGACAGCCATAAGGGAGATGAAAGACCCAATACGGTGGTGTCTCTTTTCGCAGTGACGGTGCTCTTCTAGATAGTGATCCAATGGAACCTCCTTTCAATGAGAATCCTACTCCAAGGCCTGTGACGAACAACTTGGAAACTAGGTGTCCACTATGTGAGACAAACTGTTGCCACCTCCAATGCTGTGTTAGTCTCAGGTTGAAAGAGAAAAGAAAGGAGAGAGGAGATGAACCTACACGATCACCCATTTTTTCAAGATCGACTAAAGGGTGCCACACGAGTCGCCGTTGACATCGTTGAGAAAACCCATCCCGGCTTTAGTTGGAACCTAAATCCAGATGGAAGTGTTTCGATCACCAAGGGGCGCTCAAAAGCAATCATTCAAAACGAATTTGCTCTTGAAGAGGGTAATGAAGTTTTTTCTGGACTCACCTACACGCAGTGCATACTTCGAGACAGAAGGTGGGTACCACTACACGAAGGAAAGATCTTGGACACCAACCCCAAGGTCCTGCATAACGCAGTTGACACGGTTATCCAAGAGGTTTTCACCTAGAAACACTAAACCCCCGAATGTTGATTCGGGGGTTTAGACAGTTAATGGACGCTTAGTCCTCTACGATCTCTACGTCTACTTCTTCTACCTCATCGGTGGGCCAGGACTCTTCCAACTTGACGATCATGTCGGTGATGAACGCCGCTGACTCCTCAAAGACCTCCTCTAGAAGATCCGAGTCGATGTCCCGGTTGTCTTCAGTGAGTTGAATGCCAAGTCCCTTGAAGCCATCTTCCTCAATCACCGGGAAGACAGTCAGAGACGGGAAGTCTGGTCGCCTCTCACCCATGTAACCGTTCAGGGCAGAAGTTAGGGCGAGGGCTAGAGTGACCTCAAACTCAAACTGGTTTGTCATCTCTTGAACCGCCTCTAGCAGCTCATCATCTTCACCGGTCTCTTGGTGCTCGGCTTGAATCTCATTGACAGCCTCGTTGATCCACCCATCAATCTCTGCTGCCATCTCTGGGGTAAGTGCAAACTCCTCTTCTTCTTTGCCACTACCAACTCGGATAGTGAACTCAAAGGGCCTCTCAGATGGGTCTACCGATACAGGTGGGATATCTGAGTAGTGCTCTTGAACCTTGACGTTCACCCTCTCTTCGAGGTCTTTTGCAAACGCCTTCATCTTGTCCATGATTGTCTCTTTGTCCATGTTTTCCTTTTCTGGCTCTACAACCAAGCCGTTACACCAACCCTATACGGGGCTATCCCCTATGCCACATTTTTTGTTAGTAAGGGTTTTTGCGTTTGCTTTACCTGACGCTGTGCCTAAATGGCAATACCTGAGCTATCTGAGAGTTAGGTGTTACACTACAAATGCAAAATAGCAGTTTTTTTGTGCTAGCTTATAGCCCGGACGAACAAAATACACTAAGGAGTCCCAATGAAGGTAAGGAAGATTCTCTTCTCTACAGCCCTGGGTCTTTCAATGATTGCTGCACCAACCATGGCGATGGCAACTGAAAGCACCCCAACCACTACCGACGAGGTAGTTGTATCTGAGGAGGTAACAACCTTCGCAGATGAAACAGCTCAAAGCGGGGAAGAGGCTGAGTCGCCACTGACGATCACCTCTGCAACCGAGTACGAGATCTCAGGTACTGCTACCCCTGGTAACTACATCTTTTTCTACGAGGGTGACCTCGACTACGGGAACACCGTTGTTGAAGAAGACGGAACGTGGTCCTACACATGGCCTGTTGCCAAAGAAGTAGGAACTACGGTCATCGTGAAAGAGCGTGCAACTCAGGATCAAGATGGAGATGTTATTGCCACCATCGAAGCAGTCCTGACCGACAGCGAGCCAGCACAATCTGGCGGTGAAGAAGAAGGTGCTCAATCTGGCGGTGAAGAAGGTGCTCAATCTGGCGGTGAAGAAGCACAAAGCGGCGGTGAAGCAACTACAGGTACTGGAGACCAAGGCTCTCAGCTAGCCAAGACTGGTGCTAACCTCCCACTAGTTCTTACTCTAGGTACCGCTGGTACCGCACTAACAGCAGCTGCGGTTCTGTCCAGAAGGAATGCACTAGGCCTTCGCTCTGAGTAAGTCCTTAAGTCCTATTGGGTTTTAGCCCAACAGGACATCAAAAACTCCCTGTCTTTTGGTTTTGAGACAGGGAGTTTTTGGTTAAGGTTTAGTCGATCAGTGCAACTACCACAAGTTCGTAAAACTCTTCCGACAGTTCCATCTGCTCAAGCATCCTACGAACCCAAAGTAAGACGTGGCCTTTTGCCAAAAGGATCTCTTTGGGGTCGTGCCCCTCTTCTTGTGGAAACCTAACGTCAAAGCCCATGCCCTCTTCGTCATCAGCAAAGGTGATCTCTACGGCTGGAAGGGATGGGTAGGACTGCTTGACGTAAGGGGAAACCTGGTCCGTTAGGATCTTGGCAACGACATCCCCAATGGTTTCTCCAGCAACGTCTTGTACCATCTGCTCTTGTATGTCCATATTTTCTTCTCTCTTTCCTTCTAGGTAGAAACAGGCTAACACAGACAACTCAAAACTCTCTTACAAACAATGATTTAGTCTCACTATCTGAGACATGAATGGGTTTTCTCTATATCAGTTCCCGCTGCTAGACTGAAGCGACGAACACGACGAAAGGGACACCCTTGATCGCTGAACAAGTAGCCGACGAGTTCTTAGAGCTACAAGAGAACCTAGAGGAACTAGCCGAGATCTACATGAATGAGATCAACCAAACTATCCAAGAGGTTTATCCTGGATTCCCAACGGTCATTGTCACTCCAAGAATCTTTGTTGAGGAAAAAGCCTACACGTTTGATCTTGAGCTAGAGAGCGATGAGGGAGTAGACCCAGCCTTGGCTGAAGATACCCTAGCTCAGGCTGAAGAGTGGTTAGAAACCAACATGCTAGAGAGCATAGAGAAAGACGCTGAGTAATCCTCGGAGAACATACAAAGCAGCGTTAGAATCAAAGCAACACCGAAGAAAGAAGACCAATGAACGACACTAGAGAAGCTATGCAGCCTATCGCTGAGATACTTACCAGCGGGCTGAACGACTTTATCCAGGAAGGACATCCAGGGTTTCCAGACCTAGCGGTGGTCCCAGCTTTCCCTGACGAGGAGAGGGTTGTGCTGGAGATACAACTGGAAAACAAAGATCAAGAAGTAGACCAAGAGGTCTTAGAGCGGGTCATTGCTGAAGGTCATATGTGGGTCGAGTGGGCGATGGAGAGTCTATCTGGAGAGAAGGTTCCACAAGGAACTCTCAGAAAAGAGCTAGCCGACGAGTTTGCTGAGGCTGTTCAAGAAAACCTCAACCAGGTTCTACAGGCATCCAAGCCGGGGCTACCCAAGGTTGAGGTAGTCGCTTCCATAGATCACGACATCTACTTCTTTACCGCCCAGCTCGCTGAAGAGCCTGAAGGGCTAGATGAGCAAGAGGTGGCAGACCTCCTTGATATGTCGCAGTTCTGGGTAGACAAGACAGTTCGCTACGTAGAGGACCGAGGTAGAGAAGGTGACGCTCCGCTTGATGAAGAAAAAGAGATGGAGATTCACTACAGGGGTTTGAGTTTCCTGCTGGAAAGCCGTATCGCCAAGCGAATCCAAGAGACTTACCCAGGGTTCCCTAGGGTTGAGGTAGCAACCTTCTACAACGAAGAGGACGGGGTGTTCCACAACCTTGAACTAGACAACAATAGCGGGGAAGTTGAGCCCGACGATGCCCAAGAGGTTCTCAGAGAGGCCGGTAAGTGGCTAGAAGAAGACCTAGAAAAAATGGCTGACTTCTTTGGGTCCGAGGACTAAGCCTCCAAAGCTATAGCCCCGAAGCCGATGCACTTGTTTGAAGGTTTCGGGGCTAACACAAAACTTGAGTCGAGTAGGCTCAAGTTTTTTGTTGCTGTTAGTAGTCTAGATGCTTTTGTGTTTCTGGATCACAGGGTTCCGGGAGAGGAGGGGCTAAAAGGTCCTCCTTAGATGGCTCAAAGGTTTCCTCTACTGTCTTAACGAAAACTAGCTTGTTTTCGCTGCTATCTTCAGCCCGTACTTCTTGTACTCGCTGTATTGCTGGTACCAGTTCGTTTGGTTTACCCCTCGGAGCAGGGGGCTTTTGTCTAGTCATAGGCGCTAATCCGATTGGCTTTTGATCAACTGCTAGTAGGAATATCCCTGACATCCCAATACCGATGATCCCGACTAGGTAGACAACAAACCCTGCCCTCATCACCCCTGGGGTCATGTTAACCATCATCAAAGCCATGAACCCGAAGAAACCCCCATAGACCAGGCTAACGACCAAAGAGAGAACCCCAACAGCCTTTCTCAGTTTAGGAAGGACGGCTGCTAGTAAAGGGGTTGCTAAACCTAGAAGGGGTACAGGAGCAACGGTGATCTCTGGAGCCATGCGAGCGAAACTGTAGTTCTGTAGGTGCTCAAAGAAAGCTGGGAGACTGCTTCCTAGAAAAAACACCACCAAAGATGCCACTAGGGCAATAGCAGGCCAGTTTGATTCCGGCGTGGGAACCAGTCGGTATTGGGGTTTCGGTTTAGCCATAACGTCTCTTTCGGATAGTGATCTACTACCATTGTCTCACCAACAAGAGTGAACATTAAATAGGCGCATCCGGTTCTGGGCTAATCTCTAGGAAAAACCAAAGAAGGGATCTCTTATGGCAATGTACCTATGCACCAACCCCAGGTGCCCTAACAAGCGACACCGATCTCCAGAGTGTCCGAACCTGCCAAAGACTTACGTTTACACGACAGATGGAGGGACATCTACCCAGATTAACCCGCCTAAGAAAAAAGAAGACCCCTACACACCGGCTGTAAGGGAAGCCCGCGACAACCTAATAGCTTTAGAGCCTAATCTCAAAACCACTAGTGTCGAGAAGATCGTTACCGTAACCGCTGCAAATGCTCACAGGATCTATGACTCCATGGAGCAAGACCTAGGGGTTGTGGCTGATAGTGCCACTAGAGAGGCGATGTTTGAGCTAGCCGCCGCTTACTTCGGCAATGACTACGATGACTACTACAACGCCACCACGGAAAGAACCCCGATGGCTCAGCCTTGGCCCGAGGGGGAGCACAACCCGGCTACTAGAAAGGCCTACGAGACTCTCTCTGTTGCCGAGCCACTACTAGCTGACAAAAGCATTGAAGAGATCGCAGAGGATACCAAGAACAACGCTCACCGAATCTATGACTACATGAATGAAAACGGCATCCTTGAAGATAGCTGGACCAGAGAGTCCATGTTCGATGTAGCCGCTGAGTACTATGGAACCTCTTACGAATGGTTCTATCAAGCATGGATGCAGGGCGTTCCTATCAAAAATCTCCCAACTCGAAGGTAGGGTAGAGCTAAATATGAGGAGGAGTCTTGGAGAAGACATTCACCATCGAGGAGATCGTAGAGACACTAAAGACTAAGCCGTGGGCAATGAGACGAATCATCGAGAGAGGTCATTTAGAGGTCGATGAGAACGGTGAGGTTAGTCTTTCTGATCTAGGTGACTACCTGATACGCAGGAAAGAAGGACAAGATCACATTCAGGAGATCATAGACACCGAAGAGGAAGTCCGAGAAGTCCTCTAAGTGAACCCCTTAGAAAAACCAAATAGATCGAGGAGCGAATGGACAGCAAAGAGCAAAGCGCAGAAGTAAGTCAGTTGCTTGTTGCCTTACTAGAGGGAACTAAGATTGGCACAGTCATCAAGAACTTAGAGTCAGTCGAAGGCCTTAGTGATGAGGAGCTAGCTCTAAGGGCACGCCTTCTACTAGGGGTAATACTTGTTGAGATTGAGGCCCATCGAGAAGAGGCCAACAAGTACGCCAGGGTCATTCGCAATCAAGCCTCTGCCTATGCCCACACTGGAGCGGCAGTGGCGCTAACAGGGGTCTGGGAGAGGCTTACCGGAAGAGAGTTTGATCTGTCCTGAAGTTATTAGGAAAACGTAACCCCCAGGGAGCTTATCTCGCTGGGGGTTACAGTCTGCCATCAGGAGTAGTAACAACAAACCACAAGACGCTTGGACCACCACAGACCAAGCACACGGAGTCAGGAGCCTCCTATTACATACTAGCCCAACCCTTCGGATTTTTCACGGGGTCTTGAGTTAGGTTATCCTCACCTATCTGTGTTTTTACCAGTTACCACCATAAATCTCGTCAAGAGCTTTAGCGATTGTGATCTCTACCTGAGTAACGCTTTCGTTCATCTTCTTCTTGAACTCTTTCGCATCGCAGCCAGCACGCTTCAGACCATAAGCGAGATTTTTAGCTGCCCCTCTAGCGTCTCTTTCTAGGGAGTGTCCAACCCTGTGGGTAACCTCTTCGACTCGCTTGTCTGCCTCAGCTTTTTCTTTAGCGACATTCTCAACCAGAATCTTGGTCTGGTACTCATCTTCATTCTGCGTCGCGTCAGTGGTGCGAGCGATGAGCCTGTTTAGCTCTAGTTCCTCGTATTCTGTGAATCTGATGAGAAAGTCTAGGTGAGCATCAGCAAACCAGGCATCAACATCTTGACTAGCCATGATTGATCTCAGGGTGCTTATCCCATCTTGCCCAAGATCATCAGTACTCTTGATTAGCTCCTTGACTTCCTTCTTGTATGCCTTGATGGCTTGCTCAGCGGCACTTTCTACCTAAAATCCGCGAGAGTGCTCCACCCTTCAGGGTGGAGGTGAATCGCGGAAACTATGGTGGTAAAACCAAGAAGACCATGGTAAAATAGTTTTACATGTAGAGGAGCGAGATGTCGCAGAAGGTACGAATCGTTGGAGTAAAGCACTCCGGGGGTTCTGTGTACCTTGGAGAAGATCGCGGCAACCCA
>ERZ1032852.310-NODE-310-length-12522-cov-5.882971_pt1 | contig 12522 bp, 19 predicted proteins | sample MGYA00516689_ERZ1032852 | MGnify/ENA primary metagenome ERZ1032852 (study PRJEB33719, sample SAMN04262499) | wastewater metagenome | biome: rural village; feature: composting latrine chamber; material: composting feces with ash | place: El Salvador | collected...
CTACTCTAGGTCCTTTCCTTTTGCCGGTGATTGATTGGAAGAAGTTACGATAAGCAGACCGAGCATCTCTAACTACTTGCTGTAGTGGCACTGCACTAACATTGTTAAGCCAGCTTCGTTCCTCGGTCTGTTTAGCGAGAGTGGTGACCTGTTTAGCTACTTCACCATCTGGGATGTATCGTCTTTGACTTTTCGGAAGCTTCCGGTTCTTCTGCCACTCTTCCTGCTTGAACCCCAGGTAGTCGTTATAGATAACACGGACACAGCCAAACAGCTGAGCAAGGTCTTTTTCCTGCCCAACTGTCGGATATGCCCGGTAGCTATAACGCTTTTTCATGGCTCTATTTTACCTGGTAAACGGCGGTTTCACAACAAAAACCGGCATCAAAAGCGCTATCCATCCCCACGCCTGAAGGCGGGGCTTTCCGCGCTTCTTTGGTAAAACCGGCTCCTAACCAGGGGCCGGTTTTTTGTATCTCACATACTGAGACAAATAGGTTCTATCTAGACCTTAAGCAGCTGCACAATCCTTTAGCGCTAAAGGTTCTCCCCAGTACTTCGTATCGAGAACTCTTCCCTTTTGAAGCCACTTCACAATCCCTCCGTTGGGGTCATCTGAAGAGACCATAAAACTTAGTGTCGGCCACTCTAGCGAGAGACCAAGAACGCACTGATCACAACCCGACCCCAAAGTGTCAAACTTGTAGCGGACTCTCTCTTCTTCAAAAGTCACAACAGCATCTACCAATTCCGGCTCCAGCAGTCCTGAGTGGTACAAACACAATTCAGGATCGTTGGCTGCTTTCGCAAAAATACTTAGTTCGGATTCGTTACCCGTCACTACTATTGTGTTTTGAACTACATCTTTCATTTTCTTACACCTCCTAAAACACAACCTTCAAAGGCTATCACACAGGATTTTCAACAATTCAAACGGCGAGGAAAACCATCCAAACTAAACGTGAAAACGGCTACCTACCTCTCTTTTCCCTGACCCGTTAAACCTTCTAGCCCCACAGATCAGACTGTGGGGCTAGTCGAGAGAGGTCGTAAAGTATTAGTTCTGCTTCACCCGGACAACGCCTTTGAAGTAGTTGTTTGGGTTGTCATCAAACTTTGTTGGATCGTCGTGATTTGAGTACCTGTTCGTGTAGGCACCCTTCTCGTTCTTACCGATCACGGTCTTCTTCTCGACTTTGCCATGAAGGTTGATGACCATCACGTCATCGCCAACTTCAAGCTCTTCTGCTGGAGTTTCGACTGCTTCTAGGTAGTCGGGTCCAAGTTGAAACTCAGCGGGCTGACGCTCGTCTATCGTCTTGAGCATATCTTCCATCTTGTAATGGTTCTGCTCTTCACCCTCGAAGGCTCGGCGTTCGATGATCTCGTTACCCTCAACAATGTAAACCCCGTTGTCCCAAACATCAGCCTCGCGGGCATCGTCACCCTTCATGGGGTAGATGTGAAGACCGTTGTTGCCAAAGAAGTTTGTGATGATCGTAGCTAGGGCGAAAAGTCCCTCGCCTTCGCCGGTGATACCGGGGTGTCCCTTGAGGCGTGAGTACTCTAAGAAGGCCTCAACACTGTCACGGCCACCGTTCCACTGAAGGTAGATGCCATAGTCTGAATCTTTGCCGGTAATAACTGCTCGGTTTCCCATTGTTCTGCTCTCTTTCTTTTTCTTTCTTTCGTGATCTCAGTCTAACACAGATGGCGAGACCTAGCGCAACTTAGTCTCGCCATCTGGACAAATTAGGCAGCTTTTGCCATATCCTCTCGTTCGATCTGGGCGATGATGTCCTCAAAGGGAGTGTCGTAACCCATCTCCTTTAAGACCTCCTGTCGAGCCTCAGCACGACTCTGAACCGATGGGAACTCACCCGGCCCCCACTCGTACCGTGTCTTCCAGTCCTTCGGCAGACGGACCCCATGTAGCTTTCCAAAGCGATCTACTGCATCAAAGGTGTACCAACCCCTGAAGACAAAAGTGTCGAAGGAGTAGTTACCCCCTGCGAAGCTGAGTGGATGCGCCATCTTGATGATGTCCCCCGACTTTACTTTCCGGCTCTTGACCTCAGCGACCTTACGGGCCTTCTCTCGCCATTGGTTCGCGTACTCGTTGTCTGTCTCAGTGAGTAGGTCAAGGATACTTACCGGGCAGTCAGCAACAGCCGGTCCACACTCGTCGCTCATGGACTTGTAAAAGAATTCTCCCTTGTTCATAGCGGTTAGGGTGACCATGCACCAAACCTCGTCAGTGTCCTTGTTGTGCATCGCGGAGTAAATGGTTGACCCGACCTTACGGACCTTCAGAACCTCGGTGTTTGTAAAGCCCCGAGTGACTTCTTCGATCTTCTCTTTGGTCCCGCCGTAGAACCCTGGAATACCTGTCCAACCCATTTTTCTTTACCTCTTTCTCTTTCTTTCGTGACCTCAGTCTAACACAGGTTGCCGACCCTCTGGCAACCTAGGTCTCACATAATGGACAGAATTTTCAGCCACCTTCGTAGATGGGAAACATCTGCCATACCCTCTATTCTTTAGAGAGAAGCTTCGACAAAGACAGGAAGAACAATGAACCAGTTCCCATGCACTAACCCAAAGTGTCCTAATCAGTGGCACTACACTCAAGAGTGCCCCAACCTTCCAGCACAAAGTGGAGGTACCGGAGCCCAAGGGACACATGCTCTAGCGTCTGTCCCTCCCCCATCGACAAGTTTTGATGAGGAGCGAGAGATCAAGAAAATCAACAGCCTTATGGATGACGCTGAAAGGGCGATCAACAGTGTTAAACCAGGGGACTATGACCAGTTCTTCACGGACATCATGGCCTACGACGGGCAATTGGAAGCCGATATGGTCACCGAGGATGGCTACCACCTCAAACTCGTAGGGTATCTAGACGAAGATCTGTACCCCAAAGAGGTCTACCTGTCCGGGTACAACGACGATTACACCGCCGAGGAAGAGCGAGAGATTGACGATGCAAACTCTAATATCTGGGATGCAATGCACACCCTGACACTAGAGGCCATTAGTGAAGGAATGTTTGACTAGTTCAAGCTTCAAGACAAAACCCCGACCGGATATGGCCGGGGTTTTGTTATCTCTGGCGATTGAGTTTGGGCTCTACGACTTCTTGAAAATGGTCCTCATTAAGGAGCGGGAAGTAACTTAGGGTCTCTAGGTCCTCTGCTAGAAACAAAGCATCCTCAGTCGGTTTACCGTATTCGTCCAGAATCGGGACTTCTAGCCATATCTGGGGCCAAGCTACCTTGATCCGTGCGTGCCCTTCGCCGTAAGGGGTGACCGTTACCCCATCCTCTACAGCACAGATGTTGGCATAGGAATAGATACCGGATCGGTCAGTGTAATCCTGCATCGCCTCCGTTGGGGCCGTGAAAACCTTGGCATAGGTCTTCCTGTCGTATTCATCTACGATAAGACGGCTAGCTACACTCTCACCGTCACCTAGTGAGTTGAGGGAAGAAACAATCTCATCACCAGATAACAGATAACCGTCCTTGTCGTACCAACCCCTCCACTTCAGCCCCTCTTGGATGTCGTTGGTTAGTGGCTCTCGGCCCCACGCTGCCTCTAGAGTCTTGTGTTCAAAGTTTCCAAAGTCCCGAGCAAACTCAAGGTCTTCAGTGGTCCATAGACCCATGTCTACGGCCTTGAAAAGCTGCTCCTCAATCTCTTCAGGAGTCGCCTCACCAGTGTTCAGTCCCAACAGGGTTTCTTCATTACCTCCCCCAGAGCCGAAGTTGGTAAACAGTAGGTCTTTCTCTTCCATGCCTATCTCTTTCTCTTAGCAGTCGGTCTCACCAAAACAATGCGTCCTGATCTTCCTTTATGATCGTTTTTGCTTCTTCGTAGTACTCCGGGTCCTTCTCTACCCCTATCGCATCTCGTCCTAGCCTTCTAGCAGAAACTAGAGTGGTGCCGGAGCCAGCAAAGGGGTCATAGATGGTCTCACCAGGAAAAGAGAATGTCTCTACAAGAAAGTCCATCCACTCAAGGGGTTTTCCAGTTGGGTGCAGCTTTGCCTCTTTAGTCTTAGGCGAGGTGAAGACATTTTGCACCTTCCAGGACTCATTTATCTTCTTCTTTGGACTGCCCTCTTTCCTAAAGAAGGCACATAGCTCATGTCTTGGGACGAGGGTGGTCTGACTCTTAGCGAAACTACTGCCACCAGCAAAGACAATAATGTCCATGAGAGTGAACCCGTTATCGGTTCCGGCAGATAACAACTGATCAGATGTTCGATTCCCCATGAAGGAAAGTAGGACTCCATTTTCAGGGAGGATGTCAAACGCAGTCTTGAAGAATTTGTCTAGAAACTCACCGTAAACCTCTCGGTCATTGTCAATATATCCCCGCATATGAGAGGCCTTTTCCTGATGGTTTGGACTCAGGTGACCAAGCATCTCACCTTCTTTGTTGAGGGCATAGGGAGGATCAGTAATAATCACGTCTATAGGGGTCTCGGGTCGCCACGTTAAGGAATCCCCTAGCACTAACTCAATAGATGGGGGAGTGAGGTCAGGATTGCTCTTCTCTAGGTCTTCTTTGCTCATTCCTCTACGATACCCGCTGTTCTGAGCAACCAAGACGATCTGGGAGCGTAGTAAGTAGGGTCTGCTGCACTAATCTCTCAACAACACGACCAGAAAGGACAGCCATGCGCTACTTTCCATGCACTAACCAACAGTGCCCAAACAAGTTTCACTATACCTCTGAGTGCCCGAACCTTCCGAAGGGAAGACAAAGGGTAGATGTACTCGCCAATAGATCAGTCCCACCACCACCTCTTCGCTCTACCGTTATCGACGACGCGGACGAGGTAGAAGAGACAGAAGAGGTAGATGCCTGGACGGTCGATGATACTGATCTTCCACCAACTCATGTACTAGAAGACGGCACAAAAGAGTGGCGAGTTGAGGGACTTTTGCACCGTAACAATGGCCCTGCCCGAGTTACTGCTAGCGGCTTTGAAGAGTGGTATCAGCGCGATAAGAAACACCGTGTCGGAGCACCGGCTGCTTACTCAACTGGCCCAAACCCCTCTGAGTGGTGGTATCAAAATGGCCTACTACACCGCGACGATGGAGGGCCTGCCTTTAAGGGTGACGGAGGCCGATACCTGGCTTGGTGGTTTGAAGGCCAGGAGATCAGTAATGATCACTGGTGGATGGATGGGGTTCCTCCAGAACAGACAATTGAAAGACTAAAGGCTGAAAAGAAGCTGAATCAGCAATGATCTCTCGTACTAAACACCAGTCGTTATGATGAAGATAACACCGTAGCGAATTCTTGGTCTTTTCTTGGAGAAGGGTTCATATGGTTCTGGTACAGGAGGATTTATGAACGAAACAGAATCAACAAAGGAAACCGAAACAGAAGTGGTCGATGAGGTCCGTGTTCAGGAAACACCTGTCACGCCTCCCCCAGTCCCAGCACCACCGGCACCTAGGGCAGTGCCACGACCTGTTCCACAACGGAAGAGTGAGCACTCAAAGCTCATCATTCCAGCATTTGTCTTGTCGGTAGTTTCTGTAGTAGTTGCTTTCATCGCTTTGGTAATCGGCATCAATGCTCTTGGAAGCAATCACGGCGGCAGCTATGGGCATCGCAATTACGACAGAGACAGTATTGTTCTTGAAGAGAAGGTCGAGAAGCTCAACGAGCGTATGGATCAACAGAACAAGCGAGATGCCAAGACACACCAAGGCAGCAATGGCACCCGAGTTTACGAGGAAGAAGTCATTGAGAGAAGGGGTGGGGGTCAGGGATACCTTGACCGAGACAGCTTTGGTGAAGAAGAGGTAATCGAAGAAAGAGGCTGGAGCCACGGTCATCTAGACCTAAATGGCTTCAGCAAGGAAGAGATCAAAGAGTTCTTCGAGGAAAACTTCGGAAACAATAACTGAGGTTTCGCATTTACCCAGCTGGAAAGAAAACCGGCTGGGTTTTTGCTTTAACGCTAAGTGTGAGTCAATGCGCTACTTTTGAGTTAGCGACGAAAGGACAATCATGCAAACTTTTCCATGTACTAACCCAAAATGCCCTAACAAATTCCACTACACCGTAGAGTGCCCGAACCTGCCTCAAGGTAGGAGTTACGTAGACGGAAGTGCTCAAGACATGAGTGTGGCACTAAACCCGCCGCCTTCACCTGATCCAATCGGCCTAAGTGCTGACATCAAGGAATACACAAGTGGCGGCAATGACTACTCTAAGGCTGGAGTAGAGCAAAGTGCGAAAGAAGACATCATCGACACTCTAGAAAACGGTTATAGCGGCTACTACAGCGACCTTCACAACGAAACCTTTAACACTAACTACTTCATCGTGGGGACAGGTAGTGCAAAAGAAGCCCTTGAGGAGTACGGGGTCTTTGACGCTATCGAGAGGGTTCAAGAGTACGAGGACATGCAGTTTGGAGAGCGTCAAACTGACTTGAGTAACCCTGAAGCTCTCGTGAACATGCTTTACTACGTTGTAGGTGACGAACTAATGAGCGAGATGTACGAAAACAGCCCAACCTGGGATGAGAACTACGACAATGTGGCTGACGATGAACTCAATGAGCAAATCGCTAAGGAACTAAAGGAAGCCTGGTTCTAAGCCTTGGTTCGGCAAAGCCAAACACCCCGAGGGGTTGGTCTCTCGGGGTGTTTAGTGTCAGTGAACGACTCTAGTCCTTCTGAAGCTTGTCGAACTCTTCGATTGCTTTGTCGAAAACCCTAACCTCTGCCTTACGCTTCGTCTTTCTCTCGTCTCCTTGGGGGTAGGAGTCTATGAGTGCCTCGGACTTATTTCGCTCCGAAACAAGCCAGTCCCTATATTCCTTGTGAATAGTCATCTCTTTCCCTCTTCTCTATGAGCTTTTGTCTAATCTCATCGGTGTCGGATTCTGAAGCCTTAGCAGCTAAGTTAGCCCACTTTTGAGCCTCTTCGGCAGCTCTGTCTTGGGTCCAAGAAGAGGCCCAGTCTGAATCTGGAGATATCTGTTGAGCGAGCGGGTACTCAGAGGAGTTAGCAACATCCTCGTAGCCCAAGGAGTCGAAACCGAACCAACCATCTTTCCCGAAAGTTAGCTCACCGGCTCTTCCAGCGAACCCAGGTTGATCAGTGTCAATGTCTGTCGAAAGGTAGTCAGCGTCTACAGCCTCTAGTCCATACCAAGGGTGATCTTTACTCACTTGGAAGTAACCGTTGAATAGCCCCTCTTCCGGCCCTTCAGCAATTGCCCATGTCACCCCGTCCTCGGTTTCGCCATAGTCTAAGACTTTGGCACCTCTAACAGGTCTTGGGGTCATATCCTTCTTGGCTACTGGAGGGGGAGTATCCGCTGACGAGGTTCCCCTCTTACCCCCACCTTGTGCTGCCTTCAGGCATCTCGCATAAGCAGCCTTCCCGATGTAGTGCATTTTGGCTCCACACTTACCCCCATTAGGGCAGGGGACTAGCTTTTGTTTCACAGTTGCTCCTGTCTCTTCTACTTGTATCCATAATAGCGAGACCAGGAAACAAGCGTGAAAAACAGGCATCAGAGTAGCCAAAATACCTGTCCATCTGGTGAGACCAATCGTTGCAATTACGCGAAAAAGTCGGCATGTTTGGTAAACTTTGTAGCGAAAGAAGGAAGAGAAAACCGAATAGAGTAAAGGAAAGAAAATGCTGACACTACTACTAAGCAGTGCGACAGCTGCCCTGTCCCCACAGGCGAGGGTAGAAAGGATTTACCGCCGCAATGGCTTTGCCCTAATGGCTCCAGGAGAGCTGGTTGCCAGCCTCTAGTGGTCCCGGACCCCCTTACACAGACGTTGTGTAAGGGGGTTTTCACTTGGTTCGCAAAGTACTAGTCCACTAGGTGAGACACTTTTGAAAACAGATTGTAAGCGCTCGAAAGGTGTTGTTACTGTAAGAATCAAGAAAGAGGGAGAAAGAAAATGATCACTAAAGTCCTAACCAAGACAAGCAAGACAGGTCTAGTTCAACCCCAAGAGGAACGTAAGGCTAGGGTCGCAGACCTTTACCGACGTAATGGTTTTGGCGCTCATGCTCCAGGTGAGCTAGCAGCAAACTGCAAGATCGAACAGGAAGATTCGTTCATCGAGCTACCCAGCGGAAACTACTACTGGGAAGACTTTGAAAACTACAAGACTTTGACTCAGGCACTGTAGCCAGAGACTACTAAGCCCAGCATTGCCAAGGCGGTGGTGCTGGGCTTTTGGTATCTACAGATCACTCTTCGATCTGCTTTACGCTGTTAATCTGAGCTAGGTCATCCAACCACTCTTGCTCCCAATCACAGACAGAGCATGTGGACCCGTTTATTCGATTGGTTACCTTGTCCGCCCAGATATGTCCTTCAGGACAGGCCCACTTAACCCTTGTCTCAGTCTCAGCGCTCACTTTTCTGCCATCGCCTTTGTCAGCTAACTGTTCTGCTAGTTGTGGGTGAGTAGTGTCTAAGTCGTTGTAGCCAATGATCACGGTCCCGTTTTTACATATGGGACACCCATTACCTCGGCTTCGGTTCTTTACTTCGGTCCTCCATACATGGCCCCTAGGACACTTCCAATCGACCCTTCGAGTGGACCCATAGGTAAGAATGGGCGCTAAGGATTGATCCACAAGCTCATCAATAAGCTCTGGATGCCGGTCTTTCAGTAAGTTGGATTCGCTTGTCATTTTCACACCTCCTTTACGTAGTTGTTTCCAACTCTGTTTTCTGATTCCTTTCGACTTTACCCCACAAACTGCGGACAGTTTTGAGTCAGTAACTGGATGAGAAAACAAGGTCAGTGTTTCGTGTCTCAACCTGATAGAGTCAAAACGAGTGGTAAGGAAAGCCAATGCCGCACTGGGTTTACAACGCAATCTCGATAGAAGGGCCTAAAGAAGAGCTAAGTAGATTCCTAGATGAGAACTCTATCCCGGTCCCACAAGGTGTAGTGAGAGCCAAAGACGGCTCTCCTCTCGTGAAGATGGTGCCCGAAGATGAGTTCTCGGGATTCTCTTTCTGGAACACAATCGCTCCCCCAGAAGATGAACTAGAGACTTACTTTGCCAACGCAACCGGCGTAATGGAGCAAAGTCCCCACAACTGGTATTTATGGAACATCAGGAACTGGGGAGTCCGTTGGGATGCGACTTCAGTAGAGGTCACCGTGCTTTCAAGACGAGTCCTAGTTTCCTTTTGTACCCCATGGAATAGACCCAAACCCTTTTACTTAGCCTTGGAAAACAAGTGGCCCTCCCTTGACTTCGAGTTTCTGTGGAGGAAAGACCCCTCCTACAGATACCTAAAGAGAAACAGAGAAGCCGAAAGAGTTTTGAACGCTCTCACGCCCAAACCATACGGAATAGGGTCAATGTGTTAGAACAAAACAGGTGTCCTTAGGCGTAGTCGTGCTACCATGTCCACGTAGCCCGAGTAGCCCAACTGGTAGAGGCGTCTGGTTTAGGTCCAGAAGGTTGGGAGTTCGAATCTCCCCTTGGGTACTAGAGAAAACGAAACAGATAAGCAGTGAAGACCTATAGAAGAAACCAACTCTTTTCGATATCCGAACTCAAAGAGCGGGGATGGACGGACGCTATGGTGCGCTCCTATCTCCCCACCCCAGATGAGTATCGTAAGAACCCGGTAATCAAGTCTGCCAAACCCTTGAAGATGTACCTCAAGAAAAAGGTGAGGGGTATCGAGGGGTCCAAGGCGTTCAAGGATCGTCTAGCAGAGGCACAGAAGCGGTCAAAGGCGGCTCGTAAGGTAGCTGATAGCAAGAGAAAAGACTTACTAGATGAAGTAGATGCTATCGAGATTACTGTTGCCCCACTTTCCCCTAATCTGGCTCAGAGCTATGCCATCGAGTCGTACAACAGTCGGAAGTCATCTCGTAAGCAAGCTGCTACCGATGACTCAGACAAAAGGTTCTTGGATCGGATTACCGTGAACTACCTACGACACAATGAGACTCGGTATGACAGTCATATTCATTCTTTGTTCGGGAAAGTTGGTAAGCAAGAGGCATACTGGCTCCTAAAAGGGAACGTCTTAGATGAGATTGCCAAGGAGTTCCCCGATCTAGCCCCAGAGTGTGAGCGTCAAAAGTCGATGATTGGGTGAGTAAGTTTTCAGCCTTAGCGACGGGTTACGTCTACGCCTGAAGTCTCTAGCGACTAACAAAACCCCCTCTGACTTTCAACTATCAGGTAACATCAAAGCAGTCACCCAAGAGGGTCCATCAACTTATGGAGGAAAAATGGAACAGGAAGAAAACATCTCTGTCACAGAGGTTAGCTACACGACCCCACCTGTAAGACCGAAACAGCAGGCTCCGATTCTGCCACCGCCTCCTACACCTAGTAAGCAAAACAGTGACGGGGGCACTCTTGGCCTAGTAGCGATGATCCTCTCTATCGTAGGGGCGGTCTTCGGGGTTGTTCCTCTAACTTTCCTGTTGGCCTGGATTTTGCTTCCTACTGGTCTCATTTTGGGGATCGTCTCTTTGTTCTTGAACAAGAAGAAGGGCTTTGGTATCACTGCCATAGTGGTCTCAGTAGTTGGTGCTATTATTAGCCTCCTCTTCGTACTCATTGGACTTGGACTTGCTATGCCTGAAGGTCTTTTCGATGAAGATACCGATATTGACTTTGGGTTTGGCGGAAACGAAACGATTATTGAAGAGGAAGATAGTAACGATCCTCTTGGGCTAGATGACCCGCTAAGTGATTCTGAAGAGGTCGTAATCGACGGGGATGCACTAGGAACTAGAGAAGACCCCATCCCACTGAGAACTCCTTTCGCTACAGAGGACTGGGAAGTAGTTGTCGATAATGTCTACCTTGATGCGACTGCCGGAGTTCTCGCAGAAAAGCCTTACAGCGAGAAACCAGAAGAGGGCAACTCTTACGCCGTAGCTGTTGTGACGGCTACCTATCTCGGTGAAGGCAAAGGTTTTACCATGGATATCGGATTTGCTTTTGTGTCTGACAAGGGGAATACCTACAAAACCTTTGGCGCTAATGCGTCGGCACCAGAACCTCGCTTTGGATTCGTTGAGCTATATAAGGGAGGACAGTACACCGGGAATGTTCTCTTTGAGATTCCATCCGATGCCACTGGTCTAATCAGGGTCCAACCTGGGATTATGGCTAAAGAGGTGTTTGTTCAGATCACACCATCGGATGCTGAAACCTCTGATACCCTAGACGATGTGGATACGGCCTAACGGTCGGTATCACGGCCAGATTACTCAAGTGGACAACGAGGGCTGACTGTAAATCAGTTGCGGAATGCTTCGGGGGTTCGAATCCCTCATCTGGCACGATAGGGGTGGAGGGTTGCTAAGGCTCTTCACAACGAGGCTAATGGACTAATCGACCGAATACTGAAAAACCCGGTCGATTTTTTCGTTGGAAGCTGCTCCTTCCTCGCAGTATCGAAGATAGGGCAGGCTCTTCACCCCTATCTTTTGATTGTGTCAGTGCATCTCAAATGGTGAGACACAGGCACCTGTACCCCTTGCTACACCTCTCTGTGTTAGACTGAGGTTACGAAAGAAGAACACGAAAGAGAGAGTGCTATGCAGATAAGAGACTTGAGAACCTTTTACGTCACTGCCGACCCCCACTTTGGACATAAGAGGGTCTGGGAGTTACGCGGCTTTGATTCCGCACAAGCCCACGATGCCTTCTTGGTTGAAAAGATGCAGTCAGTTTTGGACGAAAACTCAACCTTGATCATCATCGGTGACGTGTCGATGAATACTAAAGACTTGGCACCATTGAAAGATGTGCCGGGTAAGAAAATCTTGGTAGCAGGAAACCATGACGAGATTTGGCACCGTCGCTCGCGGCCTCGCTCGGTTCGTCGTGCTTTGGGGTCCATTGGCAAGTACACCCCATACTTCGATGAGATCGTTACCTCTGGCACCTGGTTCTTGGACATCCAAGACATCAAAGAGGAAGGTGTAACTGGGGTCGTGATCTCGCACTTACCAGTGATCGGGGACCACCAAGACACTGACCGATTCCAAGAAGTTCGCCCTAAAAAGGGAATCCAGCCAGTGTTGTGCGGCCATGTTCACGCGGCATGGAGGACCAACAATAGGCAGTTGAACGTGGGAGTCGATGTCAATGACTACACCCCGTTACCGATGCGAGAGGCAATTAGAGAAGCGATTGCCTTGGACGGCTTTGGGGCTGATCCAGATGTCTCTACGACAGGGCCTTGGAACCAGTTCGGATTGGCATAAGAGAAACCCCTATCTCGTTTGAGGTAGGGGTTTCGTCTATGTTTCCAGTGGTTTGACTATGCGTCCAGTACAGTGGACACATGCCTACAACAAGAAAGAGCGAAGCATGTTAGAGAAAGCAAAACGGGTACTAAAGATCGCGGTCAGTGTTTTGTTTGCCCCGATTATCTTCCCTTTAGTGTTCATCCTTTTGGTCGCAGCAGGTAAGAGCTTTGCTTACCTTGACGAATGGGACTTTTAGTGTTGGCACTCG
>ERZ1032852.311-NODE-311-length-12455-cov-7.258306_pt1 | contig 12455 bp, 8 predicted proteins | sample MGYA00516689_ERZ1032852 | MGnify/ENA primary metagenome ERZ1032852 (study PRJEB33719, sample SAMN04262499) | wastewater metagenome | biome: rural village; feature: composting latrine chamber; material: composting feces with ash | place: El Salvador | collected...
GGAGAGATCCGGGTGGACTTTCCCGATACGGTACGGGCCGCCACCCCCGGCCAGACGATTGCCCTTTATGATAAGGAACGCTGCCTCGGCGGAGCGGTTATCGACCGACTCGTTCCCGTAGATGCGCACTATGCGTATATGAATCCGGTATTTGAAGCAAACCCCGCATTATAATGCGGGGTTTGCTTTTATCGGATTCGCTCCCTATGGGAATAAACGGTATAGTCCTCTTTCATTGCCCGGCCGATCAGGGTGATCCCGTACTCCTGCGCAAACTGCAGCGCCAAATCGGTAGGGATGCTGAGAGATGCCAGGACCGGCACGCGCGCATAAATGGCCTTTACAACCATATCGCTGGATATCCGTCCGGTGCTTAAGATGGCTGCTTCCGGCAGTAGGACACCGGCCTGGGTATACCGTTCCACCATATCACGCGGCCGCGTGGCACAATTATCGTAAAAATAGTTGTACCTGTACCCCCTGTTTTCCGGTAAGGAATTAATCATTAACGCTTCATAGAGGTTTCTCTTTTCATCCACCAACAGGTTCAGCTCCTGCTCCACCACCTCTTGTCCCTTGTACCCATATTCAGCCATAAACTGCTCATACGTAATCACTCCCAACACGTAGTCGGTTTCTCCTCGAATAAAATGGTACATGAAATTAGGTTGTGAGGAGTCGAAATAACCGTAATTAAAAACAGCATCCACTCCCGTCGAGTCATCTTGCACGCGAATGGCGGTATGCCCAAAGTAAGCGTAAACAGCTTCGTACCAAGGCGAAGCGGTCAACAGTGTTATTCTAGCACTGTCATTCAGCTGCACCTGAGCGGCTGCTGGCTGAAAAAACAGGATAAGGAGTAAATATAAGAAACGTTTATCCACGTGTATTACTTTTTGTTTTTCTGCGAAGCGTTAATTACAACTAGATGACAAAAATAGATAAAATAGCGTTAGTTTCATACCCTTTTGCAATATTTCTCTCCACCATTGCTCTATAAACAAATAACGGCAGCCTCCATGAGGCCACCGTTATATTTGTTTCATTATGTTCCGTTCTCTTATTTTTTCTTGTTACGGTTCCCGTAGCGGTTCATAAATTTATCCACACGCCCTGCGGTGTCCACAAGCTTTTGTTTCCCGGTATAGAACGGGTGCGATGAGCTCGTGATCTCTAATTTAACCAGTGGGTAGGTAACACCGTCAATCTCGATCGTTTCCCTGGCGTTGACGGTTGAGCGGGAAATAAAAATCTCGTCGTTCGACATGTCTTTGAAAACGACCGGACGATAATTGTCGGGATGAATCTCTTTCTTCATATTATATTGATCTCTTAGTTGATGCTTCTTTTTTCGGATGGCAAAGATAATGGAATCCTTTATAATAAAAAAATAATCGCCCTCTTTTTTTGTTTCTGAAAGATTATCTGTTTATTCGCGGGACATTGTCCAAAAGAGATGACACGAAATGAAACAAGATAACATCCCAAAAGACGTTACTCGCGGGAATACCGCGGTTTTGCAACTGGTGAAGATGCTTCGAGAAAAACAACTCACGCTCTCCACGGCCGAGAGTTGCACGGGCGGGTACATCGCGCACCTGCTCACGCTTTTGCCGGGGGCGTCGGACTATTTTATCGGTAGCGTGGTCGCGTACGATAACCGAGTTAAAGAGAAGCAGCTCCTCGTGGACCCGCGCATGATCGAGGCCCACGGGGCAGTGAGCCGCGAGGTGGCGGGGCAGATGGCTGCTAACGTGGCCCGGGAGTTAACGAGCGACTGCAGCATCGCGGTATCGGGAATCATGGGGCCGGACGGGGGAACCGACGATAAGCCGGTGGGCACGGTATGGATTGCTACTTGTTATAACGGGTATCTTGTTTCCAAGTGTTACCGAATGGGTGACGAGCGGGAAGAAAATATAACGTGTACCGCTGAAGCGGCCCTCCTCCAACTGGTGGAGATGTTGAAAGAGGAGCCGTGACGGTGAATTTTTTTTAATTCAGTTTAAAAATCCACCTCCTTGGGAGGTGGTAATGTCCTTTTGGCTTTGCCTCAAAGAATACGAAGAGAAAGAATATAAATTAAATCAAGAGGGCTATGCCCGATTCAATATTTTAAATCCACCTTCTTGGAAGGTGGTAGTTTAATGTTTTACAACTAAAAAGAATGGCCAATAGGTATTCTTTTGCAATTTTAATCAAAATTGTTATTTGAGAGGGAGGAGAATTTGGTATTTATAGGGGGAGAAATTGATTAATTCGGGATTTTAACTTTCTTCGAATCGTCTTTTTCTTTTTTCGTAATATATTCTGTTGATTACGAGGATTTAAAATGGGAGTGTTTTTTCGTTTGTCCAGGCTGCAAATTGTCTTATTCATTAATGAAATCGCTTCCAAGCACCTTTTCTATCGAGTATTTCTGGATATTGTCACTATCCGGCCGCTTGGACCAAGCTACTCTTCCTGTTGTATCTGCTCCTTCTCCGCTATTATTATATTCCGCGAAGTTTGCTGTCTCCTCGTTGGATGCTTTTCCCCAATTATGCCAACCCGCGGCCTTTATCGAGCCATCCAATTCACACTCGATAAATACAACATGAGCGTGGGGCCTCCAAGGGCGCCCCAAGTAGAACGAGTCTTGGTTCTCGCCTTCTATTTTACAGCGGTAAAAAACATACCCGTAAGACTGGTCTTCCGGCGTGGAAGCTGCCGTGATATATCCCCCCTGTTTGCAATATATTTCACACTCGTCGAAATAAGCAGTAGAGGCCCCAAAGATGAAATCGACCGTGCCTTCGATATAGCAGTGCTGATAATATTGTTTGCTTCCGGCCTTATGGGTGTAGAGGGTATCTTGAAACCCTAAGAAACGGCAGTTTTTAAAAGAGGCATGATCACTTCTGACGATGACAGCAACTGCCTGTCCTACCGGTCCGGCGGCATTTTCAAACGTGATATTTTCTGCCTGGAAATTATCAGGACAGATGTAGATACTGGCAGACCCCGAGGTTCCTATCTCATCGCCCAGCATGCTTCTCTTTGACGCGAAATTATTAAACGACAGGATGGTCTTGTACTTGTCTTCCCCAATCAACGAGAGAGAATGCTTGGTATCGGGGATAACAATTTTTTCACGGTAAAAACCGTTCCGGATGAAAATACGAGTCGGCTGTTTCCGAAAATCGGGCACCGCGTTGATAGCTTCCTGCACCGTCATGAAATCACCACTGCCATCTTGGGCAACCACGAGATCGTACCTTTCCAAATCTACTGTTGCGGTCTCGTTAAATATCTTGTCCAAGAAATCTGCCGAGTAATTAACTGTCGAGAGATGCCATGGATGAAAGAGCCAAAACGTGTGTGGACTCTCTTCAAACGTGTGGATCTCCCAGTAGATACCTAAGCTGTCCAGCTTGTCCGCGTGCTCGTCCCTGCCATTATGGAAACGAGGGATAGAGCTATTAATAAAACATACCGGCGCGGAATGCTCGTTCACCCAAGAAAGGGCCGACGCTGCTTCCCAGTTTCTTGGATTCTCCGAATAAGTTCCACCTAACCACGCGGCGTCCACGGGTATAATCTCCCCGCGATCCCGAGCTTTTTCGGCTCTCTCAACACTTTCCGGATGAATAAAGGTGGATATGCCATCTATATTTAGAACCGCTTTAATTAGCCGATCCCTGTTCTTGGTACCGATCAGGACCGCTAATTGTCCTCCAGCGGAACAACCCGAAACAGCAATCTTTTCTTTCTCGATCCGGTATGTTTCACTATTCTCGTGCAACCAAGCTACGGCGTCGTTTAAATCATCTTCTCCGGCCGGGTAGAGGGCTTCCGGTATTAAACGGTATTCAACCGTTGCCGTTACAAACCCTTTTTTAGCCAAGTTGATCGCCAGTGCTTTTTGCATTTCTGGACTTCCCGAGTTCCAACCTCCCCCGTGTATCATTAAAACGGCCGGGTAGCGATGGTTGTCCGCCGGTCGATAAAGGGAAACCTTTAGTTCCCGTATGTTTTGTCCGTCGTTGATGGTCTTGTACGTGATGTTGTCAAAAGAAACCAGGCCATCGGGAATCGTGGTCTCGACCGTTTTAATAAACGGGAATCGCTTTAATTCTTTTATGTATGAGCCTTGCACCGTGTAGCTGGTATCCTTGGGAACTCCTTCTGTTACGCGAATTTGTTTCAGGATATCGAGTCTTTTTCCCCAGTCGATTAATACATCCTCTCGCCATTTGGAGACCGTTTTGCTCCCTTGCCACACCCCCTCAAACAGTTCGGGATCGTGTTTATCTGTATACCAGTTGTCGCCCAATTTGTACGAGTCTTGGCTGGGCTTCCCAGGCCAGCTATCATCAATAACAAACACCCCTTGGTTCCCATCTAACTCGTCAATCTCGGAGCTAATGGTGTAGGGGAGTGACGCGGGTGCTTTTGGAGAGTATCTCACGCTATAGGTTCCATCCCCCAAGTAATATCCATCCCAATCTTGCTTGTCAACATGGAGCGTTAAACAAGGGGTGTTGATAGGTAGGCCAAGATCGGGGCCACTGAAAATTAACTCGATAATAGAGTAGACAGGAACAGTATCGTTGGTTGTCGTGTTCCCGTGGAAAACGGTTCTACGACTGTGCTTCATTTTTTCAAAGCTGCCGCCCCAGCTTTCCCCGGTGGGATTGGCAGGGTTCCCGTGCATGAGATAAAGCAGTGAGGGAGTATCGCCCATTTTAGGATTTCCGTCGTAATAGTTTATAAAATCCTCTCCTAAATACCCCGCGCCTTTAATAAAGGCATCGTAATACTCGCTGTTATACCTGGGTTCCTTTTTATTATCCGAGATAAAACCCCGGTAAGAGGCGTTGCATTCAATAAAAAACAGGTCTGGAAAATTTCTCACGATATAGAGGTAGCTGTTTACAGACCATTTTTTATTAGGTCCTCCTATCCAATAAACTTTTATCCTGTTTTTTATATCGGGAGCATCATGCAGTGCTTGAGCCAAATCTTCCAGTCCCCCCCACACGAGTACCCAAAGAGGTTGGTCGCTCTCCTTTCGCGCGCACTCGATAATCCAGTCGGACCCTTCTGTCGATTCAGCGTGCCCTTCCAACGGGGCCAGGCCCCTTCTCCCCTGTTTGCTGATGCTTCGCAGGTAGTCGAGACCGGGATAGTTGTAAATTCTTCTCTGTAAGACGGGGAGATCTTTCCCGAACAGGTCAATCATCCGGGTGATCTCTTCCTTGCTTCCGTCCCCGTACGATGGTGAAGATACCAGCCCCTCTATTTCAAACCTATCGCTGTACATCAAGAGGTGTGCCATCGACTGGTTATCGTCGGGATCAGTACCACCAATATCGGTGCTAATTAGGATACGGGGTTTCTGTTTTACTGATCCCAAGGCGAAACCAGCTTGCATAGAGCAGCATAGCACGGTGACTATTAGGAATACCTCTCTTGTCAATTTATTGGACTTGGCAACTGTTTTATTGATGCGTCTAAAATGATGTATAAAAATATTTGAACCATTCTTTTTCAACACTGTGATGATTTTTTTAAATTTACAAATCAGTTGCAATCAATTATTTCACTGAAACCAACTCACATCCGCGTACATGGAAAGTACCTGTGCGACGGTACTGAAACCTGCATTAAACTCGCTTTCGGTCAGTTTATAAGCAAGATTTTCATTGTTTATTGTCAGGGGACCGCCGGATAAGTTGGTGCAGTTGTACATCTTGTACCCATTTGCCAGTGTACCTGTCGCGGGGGTGGGAGCACCGCCGCTCCCACCGCTACTATATCCCCAGCCATACGTACCGTAGATGTCAGCCATTTTGCAGTTGGCAAAAGTTATGTTGTCGAAATAAGAAGCATTGCCTGTCGTACGACACAGGTACATCTGCGTTGCCGCACCTGTGGTGGTCAGGTCGCAGTCGAGGAAAACAAAGCCTTTGTTGTTCTCGGCAACACGGGCTTGCAGCACATATCCGTTGTCGCGTGAACGAATCTCGCATTTTTCGAACAATGCCGCTATCGGAGAACCCCATATAAAGTCTACGTCGCCTGCAATCAAACAGTTATAAAACCAGCTGAAGCCTTTCAGGTTGAGTGTATCCTGGAAACTCAACAGGTTACAATTAATGATAATCATACCCTGATTGGTGTCATTGTTGGCATAGATAACCTCTGCCTGGTCGCCTGAGTTACTCTTCACGTGCGTATTTTCCAAGGTTAGGTTTTCTAAACGGAATTTATCTACGCGCTCAACCAATATCACGGCTCTGCCACCGCCTGCACTTACAGTGGAACCCATTGCCCGGTTGGAGATTGCCCCTGAGCCACCTGTCCCCCCGTTGAAGCCGTCGTAGTTGGTGTAACGGATGATCACTCCTTCACGACTTTCGCCCTTGATCGTCATATTGTTCACGCCACGCATAAAGAGTAATTCTTCGTACGTGCCATTCTGTACATATACCGTCTTCTGATCGGTATTGGCTACCTTCGAGGATAGGAAGTCAATGGCAGCCTGAATGGTGCGAAAGTCGGCTGTTGAAGTATCACCTCCTACCGTAACGGTATGGGCGTTGTCGGCTGGCACAGCAGGTTCGGCCTTGGTAGTAAAAGTCCACTTCGACGAGCCGGAGATGCCATTAAAGTCGGCGTGACCGATAACTCCTTTGTCAATCACCACATAGTACTTCGTGTTGTAATCCAGGCAGTCATAATGTAGTTTGATGATAGCGGTATTGCCTTCAATGGTAATGGGGTTATAGTTTACCACGCGGTGGCGACCGCCGTTATTGCCGACTTTTCCCAAAATATCCATTTTTGAATTAAGTGTTCCGTTGCTGGCAAAACGGGGCTGCGCGTCGGCCATGTTGATTTCGTCTACCAGCGTGTTGTCGGCGGCTTTGTACACCCGAATGGTTCCGGTTGTGCCTGCCGTTGGACTGCTGTCGAAGGTTAGTTTCAGGTAGCTATCCTTAAATACGCCCGTTGCAGCATTGGCCGGGAATACCGTATAGTTCGTTATAAGGTCAGCGCTGCCGCCGTCTTCGTAGTTTTGGTTAACCCATGGGGTAATCGAGCCACTCTCTATCACAACCTTGGCGGGAGCTGTGAGATCATCCTGATTGAGCGTAAAGGTGTATTTGTATCCTGCCTGAAGAGCCGGTAAGCCGCCTTGCACTTGCGCCAGGCTCCACTCGAAATTGTCTCCGTCCATGGTGTAATTAACCAAATGCGTGTTGGCATTAACAGTAACGGGCAAGAGAATGGCTTCGTATTCTCCATTGGCAGGCTTGTACGCGGCAATGGTTCTTACGCCCGAAGCATTTTGGATCTCATTCGTCGCGATATTGAGATTGGCCGTGGTATTCATCCCCTCGATCGTTAACGCGGTAGGGAAGAGTGCGGTGCCGTTCTTGTCAACAAACCTGAACGTTACCTTGACCAGTTGATGCCGGAAGGTCATCAATACGTTGGTTGACGTAAGAATAGATTGTCCTTGTGCAGAGTTAGCGGTCATCAGGTCGTGCTTCGACGTTCCGTCGGCCTGGTCGGCCAAGGAGATGGGGTACGCGAGGTTGCTTACCGCGGAGGAGTACGGGTAGTATGCCGCGAAAGAAACCAACGATTCGTCGCTAGGAAATTCCAATGGCGTGGTAGAGGAGAAGGTAGTGATTGCTCCCGTTGAACCTGCCGTATAGATTACATTCGAAGCATTGCCCACAGGAGTAGTTGTACCGCTCTCGAACATATAGGCGCCAATCTGGTCGCCTGACTGCCATTGTCCTAATTCACTGCCACCCTCAAACGAACCTGCTTGCGAGAGGAACGCGATAGGATCTGACTCACTTATTTTTTCATCATCGACGCTACAAGCCATAAATAGCAGAGCCAACAAGGCAAATAGATATATCTGATTGTATTTCATAAGTTTCTTCATTTATTCATTAGTGTCACAATTATTACCACCTGGAGAGGGGATTAGTACCAACGCGGATCGCCCGCGTTTACTTTCGATTGCGTAAAGTCTAATCCCGCGGGGTTGGCGAACAGTTCGGTGGTGCTGAACCCGCAATCTGTACCTACCGGTGTGTCTTGCCAAGCCGTGTTACTGGCGTAGTAGTTGCCGGTATCAGTGACCATAGTTCCGCCCGAGATAACACTAATACCTCTTGCAGATGTATTGCTAACTACCGAAGTATCGTTTATATCGAAAGCTGTTCCGATGAGATTATTGGTAAAGGTCAGCGTGCCACTGCTCTTACTGAATTCTACAATTGGACGATAAGGTCCTTGATGAAACGTACATTGATCGATGGTAACCTCTGATGTAGTAGTTTCAGAATTAAAGTAAATCCCTCTTGCACCAAAATGATAGAAAGTAGATTTAGACAGCTCAATAACCGGTGCCGAAGAAGTTCCTTCGAGGGTCAGTAAGTTATATCCGCCTATGCGATGAAAAATACTGTTTACTATCTGATAGGTACCAATCTGAATGTTCGTGCGTATACGCAGCACTCCACGGAAATCATGCACCACGCAATGTTCAAACGTCAGACGGCCGATAGCTCCAATACTCGTGCCATTATTATGATTGCAGAAGTAGCCGCCACTCACATCGGTTCCTGCAAGCTCCACATTATAGAGATGAACAATATCCAAGTCGCCATTCGGGAAGGAAATAAGTTCCTTTGTGCTGATAATCGGTTTTGTAACGCCTACCTCGCCAACAATCAGCAGTGATTTAACAACAGCAGGTACATTAATTATCGACGATTCAGTATAGCTGCCCGCGGCCAGTTTAATAGCTATTTTGTCAGCCGTAGCTCCTTGAATAGCTTCGCGGATGCTGCCGGCAGTTCCGGGAGAAAGTGATATCACCGTATAGTCGGCAGGAATATCGAAGTCTTTTAAATCTTCGGGTTCTTCGGGTTCTTCGGGCTCCGTTGGTTCTTGTGCGTCGCCGCCGCCATCACCCCAAGGGGTGATAGAGCTACCGTCAAACTGAACCAGCTCCACATCGGGAATCTCGGATGTATTGAGGGTAACCTTGAAGGTATACGAGTACCCTGCCTGCATGGTTAACCCGCTAAATTTGTCACTCATAGTCCACAAGAATTTATTGCCGCCCACCGTTATTACTACCTCGTGATCGTCACCCACGGTAAACGGCAGTAGAATGGCTTCGGTACTGCTGCCATTCATGTAGGGAGTGATGTCTGTAGAGGTAGCTGCTCCGCTCAATACACCTGTTTTGAGGTCGAAGTTGGCGGTGGTATTCATGCCTTTAATGATCATGCCCTCGGCATCGGGTGTAACTATGGCACCGGTTTCGTTGTCTACTATGTTGATGATGATTTTAGTGAGCTGGTGGGTAAAGTCCAGCGAGATAGTTCCCGCGGTGTATCCACTGCCACCGTTATTGCTCTTGGCATACAGTAAGTCGTGCGCCACGAGGCTGGCTGCTTGGTTCGACAAATTTATAGGGTACACATCATCGCTCATTGTAGAGAGATAAGGGTAGTAGGCCATAAAATCCACCACCGATCCATCTTCAGGATAAGTGATAGCATCATTTACCGCGTTGAATACCGTGGCGGCCGCGGTAGCGGCTGCTGTATACGCTACATTCGAGAAGTGGGTTGTGGTGGTAGCTCCCGAGGCGAAGCTGTACACACCGATTTGGTCGCCCTCCGTCCACTGGCTGCCGTCTTGGCTTAAGCGGGTGGCGTACTTACCTACTCCCGCAGCGAAGGTTACTTCGTCCTGAGTGATAGTTTTTATTTCATGCTCGGTGCACGCCGTCATCAGTACAGCCGTGAGGAGGAAATAAGCTATATGTTTATATCGTGTATACATAATGGTTATATCTTACTATTTACGTTACTGGTTTAATTAGAACGAGGTGTAGGTACCTTCGACATTTTGGTCGGCCACGATGTGCTTTACCAGGTAGTGCAGGTACATTTCGAGGTTAGTGTAACGGCCTCTTGGGTCGAGGGTCTTGGTATTTCCGTCGGCAGCCGAGTTCTTATCCAACCCGAATGCATCTTCCCATGCATCGGGTATTCCGTCTCCGTCCGAGTCTTTTCTTGGTCGTTCCGACTTATAGGTAGGCCATCCGCCTACGGCAGCTTGCGTATCGATAAGCCCGTTGAGACTACCGTTGCCGCCATTCATAGAGGTGGCTGTGCCGTTGCGCGTGTCGTTTACCGCGCGTTTATCTACCGCGTCGCGTTTCAGGCTGGCGCCGGCATAAGCCAATACCTTTTCAAACCCTCTGGCCGCGGTGTGAGTAGTAACCCGTGCTGGAATACCGTCCGGCGCGATACTTACGGGGGTTGTCAGTTTGGTCACGGTAGTGGCTCCCGGATTGGAATCGTAAGAAATACCTGCCCAGTTGTCGCTATTTACATGATCAAATGTACCGTCGGTGTGAAGATAGTTGGTGTTTTCGCCCATGTAAATATGTGGGCATCCGTAATCGACTCCCCCACTAATTCCACCTACCAGGTAGAAGTATCCGCGTTTCTTACCGTTCGTGTTTGCATCTGGTCCGTTGATAGAAGCGGGACCCCACTTGTAATAATTGCCCACGAAGTTAATCTTCTGGCCGTCGCCACCATAAGCCGGATAGTTGGAGTAATTGTATACGACACAGTTGCGGAAGTCTACCGCGCGCTTGTCTGTGGTAAGTGGCTGACTGGAGCTCCCGTACACCTCACCACTGTCGAAGCGAGGGTTACGGCTGTCGTGATGCGCCAACAGATTATGGTGATACGATGCGTTTACACCTCCGGCTATAGCACCGTATCCGTGCGTGCCCTTATCGTGTACCGAGTTTCGCAAACTTTCCGTAAGGATACACCATTGCATCGTGAAGTTCTCGTTGGCATAGAACGAGGAGCATTCGTCGGTACTCCAGCTCATGGAACAATGATCTAAAATAACATTTTTGGTAAAGCGTCCCCACAAGGCATCGTCCTCAAAGTTGGCTTCATCGCCCATACGGAAACGAATGAAGCGTATGATAACGTTGCTGCCGTTTACTACTGCCGAGTAGTTCTTCAAGCAAATACCGTCGCCCGGGGCAGTCTGTCCTGCTATGGTTACATCACCGTTATTGATATTCAATCGGCTCTTGAGCTCAATAACGCCGCTAACATCGAATACGATGGTGCGTGGACCGCTCTCGGCGAGTGCGGCGCGTAGGCTACCCGGGCCCGAATCGTTGAGGTTGGTTACTTTGATAACTTTACCGCCGCGTCCGCCTGTGGTGTACATGCCGCCGCCTTCGGCACCGGGAAACGCGCGAACCAAGTCGTCATTTTCTGTCGCGGGCAGCCCAAGATCGAGATCGGTAAAGGGTTCTTCGTTTCCGTTATCATCTATTTCGGGGCTCCACGGTGCTACCGAGTTGTTACTGACATCTACCAGTTCTCCGATCATCTCTTCGGTGTACGCGTTTACTTTAACATTGAACACGTAGGCGTAGCCTGCCTTTACCTGCATCCCCGAGTAGTGGTCGTTTATCTGCCACGTGTAACTCTTGCTGTTTACCGTGGCGGTTACCTCGTGGCTTGCACTTACCGTAAACGGCAGCAGAATGGCACTGCAAGTATTGCTGCTTTGGTAAGGTGTAATATCCGCGGCGGTAGCCCCTTCACCCAATACGCCGGTGCTCAGATTATAATCGGCCGTAGTGTTCATCCCTTTGATAGTTACCGTGGTGGGTGCAACAGTGCTGCCGCTATGGTCTACAAATTTGAGGGTAACCTTTGCCAATTGATGTTCGAAAGTAAAGGACACAGGCCCTGCGGTGTAACCGTCGCCTTCGTTATCCATTTTGGCACGCATCAAATCATGCACGGTCATATCTGCCGATTGGTCGATTAAGTTAATGGGGTACAGAAAGTTCGAGATCGTTGCCGAATAAGGATAATAGGCCATGAAGTCTACCGCTGCCCCGTTTTCAGGATAGTAAATAGCCTCGCTGTCTGCTTTGAAGGCGGTAACTGTTGCCGATGATTCGGCATTGTAGGGCACGTTCGTATGGTTTACTACCGTGGCGGTTCCAGTAGCCAGCATATAGATGCCCACGGCATCGCCTGCAATCCACTGGTTGCCATCCAAGCTGATTCGAGTAGCAGGTGTGTTTAACCCCGAAATAAAGGTTATTTCACGCCGCCCATCACCGCCCTTCGTGTTGTCATGGTCGGAACAAGAGGCAAGCGTCAGGCCCATAAAAATGGAAAATGCCAATGTACTTTTCAATAAGAACAGATTATGTTTCATATGTAGTAGTATTGCTGCCTCATTAAAATCTGAAATGGATCTAATGAGTCAAGTTTAATAAATTTTTTAATTTCACCCTTTTTCATCATATTATTATAAGTTATTAAAAGCCCGCAGATGCAATTTTAGCTAATTTCACTTTACCCGATGGG
>ERZ1032852.313-NODE-313-length-12394-cov-12.661885_pt1 | contig 12394 bp, 13 predicted proteins | sample MGYA00516689_ERZ1032852 | MGnify/ENA primary metagenome ERZ1032852 (study PRJEB33719, sample SAMN04262499) | wastewater metagenome | biome: rural village; feature: composting latrine chamber; material: composting feces with ash | place: El Salvador | collected...
ATATTATTTAATTAAAGAAGAAAATGAGAAAATTTATTTTATTGGTAGCAGTTGCTACAACTATATCTTTTGCAGCTTGCACAAGCAGCCAAGAGAAAGAAGGAACAGAAATTGAAAATGCAACTGAAGCTTTAGAGCAAACTGTTGAAGATGCTACTGAAGAGATAGAAGAAGCAGTAGAAGAATTATCAGAAGAGGTTTCTGAAGTTTTAGAACAAGTTACAGAAGACTAATTTTTCAATAAAAGAAAGAATCAAAAACAGTGTTTTATATAGTGTTCTATATATTAAATGTCACATGTTTATAAAAGTCGCATTAACCATGCGACTTTTTTTGTATCTTACAATAAACAAATTAACTTTGTTACTTAGTCTGAATTTAATTCAGAGTAGTATCCCATTTTTAAAAGGAAGAAAATGAAACGCTTTATATTATTTGCTGGATTGCTTGCATTATTATTTGGTGCAGCATGCACACAACATAAAAACTACATCGAAAAAGAGATTGTTTTTGACGAAGGTATGACACCTGAGCAAAAGCTAAAACTCGCTTCTAGCCTTGTACCCACCAAACAGCAGTATGAGTGGCAACAGTTAGAACTAACAGCCTTTATCCACTTTGGGATAAATACTTTTACAGGACGTGAGTGGGGCGATGGAAATGAAGATCCTGCACTATTCAACCCTACCGACTTTAATGCAGAGCAATGGGTAGTGGCACTTAAAGAAGGTGGTTTTAAAATGGTAATACTTACTGCCAAGCATCACGATGGATTCTGTTTATGGCCTTCAAAAACTACTGAGCACTCAGTTGCTAATTCGCCTTGGCGCGATGGTGCTGGCGATGTGGTGAGAGAACTAAAAAATGCAACAGATAAACATGGTATGAAATTTGGAGTGTACCTATCGCCTTGGGACAGAAATGCTCCAAGCTATGGAGACTCGCCAAAATACAACCAACTATTTGTTGATCAATTGAATGAGCTTTTAAGCAACTACGGAGAGGTACACGAAGTGTGGTTTGATGGAGCAAATGCTGAAGGACCAAATGGTAAAAAACAAATTTATGATTGGGAAGCTTTTTATCATGTAATAGATAGCCTACAGCCAAATGCAGTAAAAGCAATTATGGGCGACGATGTTCGCTGGGTTGGAAACGAAAGAGGATTGGGTAGAGAAACCGAATGGAGCGTTACTCCACTGCGTGCCGACATTCATGAAGATGCTGTTGAAGAAAACGAACGTTTAGGAATTTCTGCAACTGCAAAAGATTTGGGAAGTCGCAAATTAATAGAGAAAGCCAAGTCTATCTATTGGTATCCATCAGAGGTAGATGTATCCATTCGTCCGGGATGGTTCTACCATGCAGAGCAAGATGCACAAGTAAAAACTTTAGAACACTTAGTAGACATATACTACCAATCAGTTGGTATGAACTCGGTGCTGCTGCTAAACATACCCCCCGATAGGCGTGGCTTGATTCACGAAGTAGATGCTGCCAGACTAAAAGAATTTGGACAATATATAGAAGAGACCTTCGCCAATAATAAGATAGAAACAAGTCATACGTATTGGAGAGCTAGAAATGGCGACTACAGAGAATATGACATAAAAGAAGGTGAAACCATCAACACCGTACTTCTACAAGAAGATATCAAAAAAGGACAACGAGTAGAAGTGTTTAAAGTAGAGGCGCTGATAGATGACAATTGGGTAAAACTAGCTGAAGGTACCACTATTGGATACAAACGTCTGTTGCGTTTCGACGATGTGTCGCCCCAAAAAATTCGTATAACAATAATTGAAACTCGCTTTAGTGCCAATATAAACGAAGTTGGCGCATACTATGCCGCACCATTTAATGAGGAAGGTGCTTTAATAGAGCTGAGCCATATAGATGGAGATTGGTCAGAGGTGATAGAGACAAGCCCACTAACCGTAGATATGCAAGGAGAAACTATCGAGGTGAAAGGCTTTACCTATAGTCCTAACGATAAAGCTGAAATGGCATTTAAATACCGTTTCCTTCTAAGCACAGATGGAAAAGAGTGGTTTGAACCCTATGAAAGACGCGAATTTGGGAACATCAAAAACAATCCTGTTCCACAATTCATCCATTTTGATGAGCTGCAAACAGCACGCTACTTCAAACTAGAGGTAATAGAAGGAACAGAAGGTGGCACACCCACAATAGACCCTAATGAAATAGGAATACTTACACATTAAGCAAAACAAATGAAACGATATATCATACTACTATTTTTAAGCTGCATCTCTTTTTTGAGCTTTGGGCAAACAATGAACGAGCTGTTTAAAAGTATGCCTAGCGAATACTTGCCAGCTTTTACAGAGGCAGACAAAACAATGCTGCTAGTCGACTCGTCACTATCAGTAATACCTTATGCCTTGGGCGAAATTGAGCGGCTGGAATATACCGATACATTCCTCTCGATAAGAACATCTGAAGTGGGCACCATGCAAATAAAAATATTGCCGTTGGTAAACAAAACTCATGTGATAGCTCTTATTAAAACAGTTTGTAGTGGTGTATGCGATAGTAATATTCGTTTTTTCACTACCAATTGGGAAGAGATTGAGAAAGAGAGCCTATTACCAGTTATTTCTCCACATCTATTTTTCGATCAATCAAAAATGGATACGCTAGAGTTTAAATGGGCGCTATCAAAAATTGATATCTACCCTCTCCAATTTCAGTTTAAAGACGGAGGCAACGATTTGCAAGCTATATTTAACATAACCAATCATCTGTCTACCCAAGACTCTTTAAAATTAGAACCTTACCTTGAAAGGGAGACTATAAATTTAACGTGGAATATGTCCACCTTCGTTTTCTAAATAGATTTTGCGCAAATGCACCCGTAGTTCAATGGATAGAATATCGGATTCCGGTTCCGACGATGCGAGTTCGATTCTCGCCGGGTGTACTTTTAATTTTAACAATAGCACATGAAACGAATAACTACTACCCTAGCAAGCATTATTTTTGCTCTTTCTCTCTTAACAGCACAAGAAAGCCAATCAAATATCGATTGGAAGTTTACTCCAACTATTGAATTCGATGGTATGTTTAAATCCAAATTTGAGTATGCTACCGACAATAACAATACGCGCTTTTCTGTACGAAATTCACGTCTTGGTATAAAGGGCGATGTAACCTCCTTTGTGAGCTATAGAGCTATGGCGGAATTAAGCGACGATGGAAAGTTTAATGTGCTAGATTTATATGGAGCAATCAATCCGCTTAATGGATTAACTATTAAAATTGGTCAATCAGGTATTCCTGTACACAACCCCTATACAACTAGTCCAGGAAGTATGATGTTTGCCAACCGACCGTTTATTGGTAAGTATTTTACATTCGGCACGCGCGACATCGGAGTATCGGCAGCTTATAATTTTAAAATCAATGAGTTTCCTGTAGGTGTAGATGCAGCAATATTTAATGGCAACACCATAAACGATCCCGCTTGGACAGATAGTCCCTCTATCGCTGCAAGATTGCGAGTAGGTAATATGAAAGGCTTTCGCACTACAGCCAAAATCTATAAACTACCAAGAAACGATCTACAAGATTTTATGATTTACGGGGCTGATTTGCGTTACGAAGCTAGCAATTGGAAAGTAGAAACAGAAATAATGCACCGCAAAAATAAAGTAAACGATGATAAACTAACCGGAGCATATCTACAAGGTGCATATTGGTTTCCACTCACAAACGGGAAACTATTTAAAAATATGATACCCACTGCTCGTTGGGATGCTATGGGTAGCAACCAAACTGATGACGATATAGATGTAAATAGATTGACATTGGGGCTAGGATTTAGCTTCACCAATGCTCCTTTCGCCTCATTAATCCGTATCGACTATGAGTTTTATTTTACAGAAAACGACCTTCCCATCCTTAATGTATACGATGAGATGAGCTCAAACAAATTGAGCGTAGAATTACTATTAACATTTTAAATACATATCCTATTATGACTATGAAAAGACGCATTGCACCCAATAGAATATCAGACCTGAAAGATAATGAAGTTTTTGTTTTTGGCAGCAACCTACAAGGTCAACATGCTGGAGGGGCTGCTGTAATAGCTGAACAAAAGTTTGGAGCAGTTTGGGGAGAGGGTGTTGGCTTGCACGGACAAACTTATGCCATACCCACTATGCATGGAGGTATAGAAGAGATAAAACCCTATATCAATGATTTTATAGAATTTGCTAAAGAAACCCCCAACCTTAAGTTTTTGGTTACACGAATTGGTTGTGGAATAGCTGGATTTACAGAAGAAGAAATAGCACCGTTGTTTGCAGAGGGTGCCGATGTTGAAAATATTTACTTGCCTGATACTTTTTGGGATATTATTGAAGGATAATTTTAAGTGAGGAATTAACAGTTAAAGTTTAAAAGTTGGTACGAGTCTAGAAAGACTCGCGCCAGCAATGATTTAAAATATAAAGGCACAGATAAGAAATCCGCGCCAGTAAATTGTAATATCGTAAGACTCTTTATTTCCTTATATCCTCAGCCTTATACAAGTAACGCTTAATCTTATTGGTTGCAGTTTTCTTAAAAGGCTCTACATAATCTATAATATCTTGTAGCTTCGACGATTTATTAACCTTCGAATTGATATACTCCAGCAAATCAGCCTTCAACTCAGCAATCTTATCTTCAATCTTCACAGAAGCATCAGAAGTAAGCTCCTTTAATTTCTGCTCCAACTCTTCCATATTAAAGTGTACCAAGGCTACCAAAACACCTTTGTCCTCAATCACTATAGACTCCTCAACGAATTCAAATTTGTTAATTAAAGATTCTATCTCTTCAGGATAGATGTTCTCGCCACTAGGACCAACAATCATACTTTTGAGGCGTCCCTTGTGGGTTAGTATGCCATTTTTATCTAAAGTTCCTAAATCGCCTGTCTTAAACCAACCATCGTCAGTTAAGACCTCTTTCGTCATTTCCTCGTTTTTATAATAACCCAACATCACATTATCACCACGGAACCATATTTCTCCTTCTCTAGTTTTAGGATTAGGCTCGTGTATAATAACTTCAGAATCTACCACTTTGGGACCAATAGCTTGGTGCTTTCCTTTTCCTGGTGCACAGCCTGCTATCAAGGGTGAAGTTTCTGTCAATCCATACCCAATAGCAAATGGGAATTTTGCATCGATAAGGAAACGCTCCACCTGAGCATCTAATTTAGCTCCCCCTATACCAAAAAACTTAAGATGACCACCAAAAGTTTCGTACAACTTCTTACCTGCCACCCTGTTCAATATTCTTTGAGTTGGTCTAAACTTGTACAAAGCTCGTGTTATACCTTTGCTATTTATTTTCTTCAGAATGCTCCCTTTATATATCCTCTCTATAATTAAGGGTACAGTAAGCATCACAGTAGGCTTAACTTTTTCGAGAGCCGGCAATAAAACAGAAGCTGAAGGTGGCCTGCGCAAATAACTAATACTTGCACCATTTACTATAGCCAATAAAAATCCAATGGTATTCTCATAAGTATGAGACAATGGTAAAACAGAAAGAAATCTATCTGTTGGCAAAACTTCTTGTACAGAATTAGATTGATAAATATTGGTAATAAGGTTTTTTTGCGAAAGCATTACACCCTTTGGTGTTCCAGTAGTACCAGAGGTGTAGAGCAAAACCGACATCTCATCTTCATTGGGCGTATAAGTGCCTGCATGTTTTTTGTCTACATCATAAAGAGGAGATGCCTCTGGACCTTTAAGCAAATCAAAGTCATCGAGCCTAATTACAGTTTCAATTTCAACATCCTCTACCTTAGCCAATTTAAAATCTAGAGATTTGGAGATAAAAATTGCCTTCGCACCCGAGTGTTCAATAATATTGCCTAGCTCGTAAGCATTAAAATCGGGCAATACAGGCACCACTACTACTCCCATGCATTGAGTTGCAAAATAGACAATACCCCAATTGGGCATGTTCTGACTGTAAAGAATTACACGGTCGCCTGGCTCAATGCCCAAAGCTTCCATATATGCCATAACTGCATCTATGCGCTTACCCATCTGCGTGTAGCTTATAAATTCTTCACCTACAAATCCAAGAGCATCGTTGTCTCCATATTTAGAAACAACTTCTGGAATAATATTTTTGAAAAGATATGACTTTGGTGTAAACATATACGTAATTAACCTATAAAAACAACACTAACTTAATAATATACTAACGTTTGAACCCTTACACTTGTTTGCTACTCAATGCGCAAATCTACAGATTTGTACATAAAACATAAATTTCAGCATAATGCACAGGTCTAAGGCGCCTGCATTAGCTGAAATATTATAGTATAGTTGCAAAGCGTGTAAATGTTGCCAACGCTTCCGTTTTGAGCTGCAAAGCTACTAAAAAGAAATGAAAAAAGAAATATCAAGGTTAAAACATGCCTACAAACCTTTGCCAATAGGTCAATCCATAATACGAATAAGTATCTAATTTAAATCTTCTAGGGTATATTCTTTAATTTTACATCTCTATTATCCAATGGTTTGTGCAGCTTGTAAGGATTTGATGTATCTACTTCAACAGGTTCTCTGTCGGAATGTATGATACAGTAAGACGAATGTGCTCTAGCATCTCTATCACAACCTGGTGCTATACATGTTGAATTGCCCAATAGTGCATCAATGAAAGAAACGCACGACGAGAGAGATAAAAGGATAATAGATAAGAATACCATTAAAGCAACTCTCCTCAAGGTATTCAAATTTAAGAACAACACTTTTTCCATGCAGAAAAGGTTTAATTTATAAACTAGCCTAATTCATTGCAACAAATTTAATACAAACTGGCATATCTATCGCTATATCTTGATTGATATTAGTGAGCAATCCTGTTTTATTATCTATCCTGTACACCTCCACTACATTATCATCGCGCCCTGCAACCAACAAGAATTTTCCATTAGGTGTAATAGCAAAGTTACGTGGATGTTTAGCAGTCAATTGATAGCCAACTTTAGACAATCTACCATCCTTACTATCAATAGAAAAGATAGCTATACCATCCTCTTGCAATCTGTTTGAAGCATATAGGAACTTGCCATTGGGCGACACATGAATATCGGCACTACCTCTTGCACCCACACTATCGGCAACTATTGTCTGCTTTTGTTCAAGATCTCCATTATTGTAGTCATATACTATCACCTCGCCCGACAACTCGCCCAACAAGTAGAAGTATAATCCATTTGGATGAAAATCGAAATGACGAGGACCAGTACCTGCAGGAGTTGAAAAAACAACACTATCACTTTTCAGCAGCGCTGGTTGCCCTTCAAACACCGAGCTAATAGATTTGAAGCGATATATTTTGTCTGTACCCAAATCAGCAGCAAACAGATATTCACCATCGGGCGAATAGCGCACACTATGCAAATGAGGCTGCTGTTGACGTTCGGGGTCTTCTCCACTCCCCTCAAATTGATATAAATTGGACAAAGGACTCAAAGTTCCATCTCTGTTTATATTAAATTGAGATATACTGCCACCTCCATAGTTGGCAGTAAACAGATTAGTGCTACCCTCATCAAGGGCTATATAAGCAGGCGAACTACCAGAGGTCAATTGCGAGTCAATCAACTTCAATTGTCCATTCTCTCTATCAAAAGAGAAAGCATGGGCATAACTATCATCCTCACCGTTTTCGCCTACCGAATATACAAACTCTCCATCCATGCTCACAGTTAGATAAGAGGGGTTTGCAACTTCTACCATACTCACAGAGTCTGCCTCTGCTGTTTCTGTATCAAATTTATACACATATATTCCTTTGCTTCCCTCGTTGGAAGTGTATGTACCAACCAACATATACATTTCGCCCTCTACATTGGCAAGGGAGTCGCGGCTGGCATCATGATCTGCCTCTTCGCTTTTCTTTCCTGTACACGATATAGCTACAAATATAGTTAATAGCATGTACGATAATTTTCTAATCATTTTGTATGCTGTATTTCTGAATTATTCAATTATAAGGTACTAAAGTAACTATTTATTTCTACTTTGGCAACTATAAATTCATTGAACAGAAATTTGTTTATGACTCAATACTTGACGCATCAAGAAGGTATTAGGATCAAAAATAAAATGCCCACTTTAGCGAATAGGCACCGGTTTGAGAGAAGCACTATCCCAGATGTGCAAAACCTTACAAATAAATCCTTTTAGCATCAATATAACCAATAGGGAGCCCTCTAGCACATAAACACAATTGTACTGTTTACAGTTGATAAATGAAACATTTAGTTGTGTATGTGCTATAGACTATGTATTTTTGCACTGTTTTAAAAATCAAAAAACTTAAAAACGAAATCATCTATGCTTAAAAAAATACTTTCCATCGCAGGAAAACCTGGATTGTACAAACTTGTTTCAACAAGCAAAACATTAACGTTGGTAGAATCATTAATTGATAAAAAACGTATACCTATTTATCCTCAAGAAAAAATTGTATCTTTAGGTGAAATTGCTATTTACACTATGGAAGATGAAATACCTCTAAAGGATGTGTTTACAAAAATAAAGGAGAACGAAGATGGTGGAAAGATTGCCGACGAGCACAAGAGCAATAACAAAAAACTATTTTCTTTTTTCGAAACAGTATTGCCTACCTATGATAAAGAAAAGGTGTACGCATCTGACATTAAAAAGATAGTAAACTGGTATAATCTTTTGATTGAGAACAATATCGATTTCGAAGTAGAAGAACCAATAGAGGGTTCGGATGCTGACAAAGATGAAGAGAACGCAGAAGAGAGCACAGAAAAATAAAACACAAAACAGAGATAGAGGGTGTAGCTCAAAAGGCTACACCCCACTGCTGTGAGTAACAAAACCATTTATTACATTATAAACCAAATTCTATGTTGAATTGGCGAAATCTTATTACTAGAGGAGTTGCAGGAGTTGTGTATGTATTAATTCTACTTTTTGGAATACTATATCACAAATACGCTTTCATAACTGTTTTTGGTCTTATTTTGGTGCTTGCACTCAACGAGTTCTATAGATTGATAGAAGACAAAACACCTCATCTAATAAGTAAGCTTTTCAATATAATATCGGGTGCAATAATTTTTATAAGCGCCTATCTGTTTCTTGAAGAGAAAGCAATGCTGGCACTTCCTCTAGCTGCTCTAATCTATTTGTTGTCACTTTTAGTTTCTGCAATTTTAATTAATAGGAGCGATATATTCAACACCATCATCTATTCAGCTTTTGGTCAGTTGTATATCACCCTCCCCTTTTGCTTGTTGTTGCTTATATCCTACGAATACGAGATGGCAGATCCCGCCTATTTTTATGCATTTATATTAGCCATATTTGTATTTATTTGGGTAAACGACACTTTTGCTTTCCTATCAGGCGTAACAATGGGTAAACGCAAATTGCTAGAACGTATATCCCCTAAAAAAACAGTTGAAGGTTTTGTGGGTGGCATCTTTTTCACAATGTTAGCAGGTGTAGGATTTTCATTTATATTTACCGAATACACCATCTTTTTCTGGATTGGTTTTGCATTCATTGCATCTATATTCGGAACGCTTGGCGATTTATTCGAATCGCTTATCAAGCGCACTTACAAAGTGAAAGACTCTGGGCAACTTATACCAGGTCATGGTGGCATACTCGACAGAATAGATAGTCTTCTATTTGTTATTCCTGCAATCTATGTTTATCTGTTAATAGTAAACCATTTCATCTGATTTGGCTTAGTATAAATAATTGCTTTGTGAAAGGCAATTAAGTGAGCATTTATACCAATTTCTCTCCATATTTTTTAGTAACTTTGCGCAACTAGCAAAAAAAGGTGTCGGTAGCGTTAATTGACACATAGTTTGCTTTATTGGTGTAATGTAATTACATTATTATTTTACAACACTTAAAAACAACAGTACAGTATGATCGAAGAGACATTTGTGTTAGACAAAAATGAGGTGAGAAATCTCATTCGAGATAGAAAAGTCGTACAACTTCGCAGTTATCTTACAGAGATGTACGATGCCGACATAGCTGAACTAATGGATGACCTAAACGATAAAGTGATGGCTCTTTTGTTGTTCCGCATGCTTCCAAAACTGCAAGCTGTAGAAGTCTTTTCCTATTTAAGTGTCGAAAATCAACGTGAAATTATAAACGCTATAGGCGAAGACGACCTCCCCTACCTTGTGGATAATATCTTCTTTGATGATGTTATCGATATGATTGAGGAGATGCCAGCCGAGTTTGTAAACAGAGTTTTGATAAACATTCCTCCCGAAAAAAGAAAACTAGTCAACCAGTTTCTCAACTATCCTGAAGATTCTGCAGGTGGATTGATGACTATTGAGTATGTAAGGCTTACAGAAAACATGACTGTGAAAAATGCACTGGATCATGTAAGGGAAATAGGATTGAAAAAAGAGACAGTTTACACCTGCTATATAACCAACCTGCACGAAAAACTAATTGGTATAGTTTCTTTGCGAGCATTGGTTACAGAAGATCCACATAAAAAAATTGTGGATATCATGGAACAGGATGTTATTGTGGTGAGCACAAAAGATGACCAAGAGGTTGTAGCAGAAAAGTTTAAAAGATACGACCTATTGGCTATACCAGTAGTAGACCACGAAGGGCGCCTCACTGGGATAATTACTGTTGACGACATTATAGATGTGATGGAGCAAGAGGCTACTGAAGACTTTCAGATAATGGCTGCAATGACTCCTTCAGAAGAAGAGTATCTTGCCACCAATGTTTTTGTTTTGGCAAAGAATAGGGTTATTTGGTTGTTGGTGCTACTAATATCGGCAACATTCACCGGGTCTATTATGAAGAATTTCTCCGACACCCTAGAGGCACTCATTCTGCTAGGTATGTTTATTCCTATGTTGATGGACACGGGTGGTAATGCTGGAAGTCAAAGCTCAACACTGATTATTCGTGGATTGGCAACTGGCGATATCAAACTTACCGATGCCTTCAGGGTGCTAAAGAAAGAGTTTCTCATTAGTATTATTTGCGGTGTTATACTATCGGCTGTAAACTTTGCACGAATTATTATTTTCGAACCTCAAGTGCCCATTCTTATTGCGCTCACAGTTTCAGTTACCTTAATCACTACTGTGATGATGGCAAAAGTAATTGGCGGACTGTTGCCTATTGCTGCTAAAAAATTGAAGCTCGACCCAGCTATTATGGCAGGACCACTTATCACCACTATTGTGGATGCGCTAAGTTTGATAATCTATTTCAATATTGCACAAGCTGTACTCAATATTTAATAGCTATTGATAAGCAGGGCTGCACAGCTGCTACCAGTGTTTACTGATATAAAAACAGGCATCTATCTCCTTTATGTAGATAGATGCTTTTTTACATTTTTATCCGAAACTCAGTCCTATTATTCGACACCGAACTGCTACTACCGACCTATCTCTTTAAGTCTCCAATCTTTCTTCTGTTATAGAGCCCTGTTCCTGGCAATCCCGTGTTTAAATAAACACCACTTCTACCCACATTCACATTAGCCCCTCTTGGTCCCAAAGTTGCACTAACACCCCTCTTTGACAAGTTGATATTTAATCCTGGCGCAATTTTAATCCTTTTTCTATATCTCATAATCTCTTTTTCGGTTATTAAATTCAAAAGTCATATATCTACAAGCAAATATAACAAATATTTATCTGTTTTTCACCATACATGTTAATTTTCGCTATGAGTCAATTGGGTGAAACAGTAGAATTATGGCGTGTAATGGGCAATTACAACAAATTTACAGCAGGGTTTTGATACAGATTCATAGCTATATTAGCATCTTCCTCACCCCTTTTGTCTTTATGTTATAGCACAAATGAGTCACCCATCACCCCTTTTGTAAACAGTCGAAACCACAACCGCAACATACATCATCCCCTTTGCAAACAAACGAAAGCACAGATGAAACATGCAGCACGGGTGTATATCAGGATGTTACACTGTTTGAGTGGAAGTATTGATTGATGCTTCAAACAGCAAGAGAATGGAAAGGTGAATATAGAATTTATTATTACACCCAAAATTGAGCTTGTTTTAAAAGCTAGCATAGACATTCTAATTTGTGACATTAACTCAAACGTCATGTTATCTGTAATCGGTAACTTTGAACCGTCAAAAAATGGCAAAGTAAAACCAGCAGTTTTGATACAAAATACAAGTGAGCTAGTAAATAGTTTAGAAGAAAACATCTTGAAAAAAAGCCCAACTTTTGAAATGAGCCGATTAATTCCTTTAATTGGCTCATGAAATAAAGTTCAATCAGATGTTGAATGAACGACAAAAAGGGTATCAATAAAATGTTTGATCAA
>ERZ1032852.314-NODE-314-length-12331-cov-8.873574_pt1 | contig 12331 bp, 8 predicted proteins | sample MGYA00516689_ERZ1032852 | MGnify/ENA primary metagenome ERZ1032852 (study PRJEB33719, sample SAMN04262499) | wastewater metagenome | biome: rural village; feature: composting latrine chamber; material: composting feces with ash | place: El Salvador | collected...
TCGTGGTGAAACTTCCCGAGGGGGAAAAACTCAACTTCGAGCCGGGGGCCTATTGCCAGATTCGCGTTCCCAAGTTTAACGCCATCAAGTTCTCCGATTTCGATATCGACGAGAAGTACAAACCGGAATGGGACAAGTTCAAGATGTGGGACCTGGTGTGCAAGAACGACGAAGACACCGTGCGGGCGTACTCCATGGCTAACTTCCCCGCGGAGGGAAATATTATCACGCTCAACGTGCGGGTAGCAACGCCGCCGTTCGATAAGGCTAAAGGAACGTGGATGAACGTGAATCCCGGGATTGTCTCTTCGTATATCTTCAACCTGAAGCCGGGCGATAAGGTGATGATGTCCGGACCGTTCGGGGAATTCCACCCAATTCTCGATAGCGAGCGAGAGATGCTCTGGATCGGGGGGGGGGCCGGTATGGCGCCGCTGCGTTCGCAAATCATGCACCTCACCGAGACGTTGAAGATCACCGACCGGAAGATGTCCTACTTCTACGGGGCAAGGGCATTGATCGAGGCTTTCTATTTGGAAGATTTTTACCGCTTGGAGAAGGAGTTCCCCAACTTCTCGTTCCACCTGGCGCTCGACCGCCCCGATCCCAAAGCGGACGAGGCCGGGGTGAAGTACACGCCGGGATTCGTACACCAAGTGATCTACGACACCTACCTCAAAGACCACGACGCGCCCGAAGATATCGAGTACTACATGTGCGGTCCCGGTCCGATGGCCAATGCCGCCCAACGCATGCTCGACAGCTTGGGAGTGCCTCCCGAAATGATTATGTTCGACGACTTCGGGTAACACCTTGTTGCATGCGGGTTCAAACCGAACCTCACGTGTGAACCATATACACGGCATCTCCTTTAACGGGGGTGCCGTTTTTCGTTTGCCGTGCATCGCCCCGTTTGCCGTGCATCACCCCGTGTGTCGTGTCCGTCAACCCCCTCAGCGGGTGGTTGGCTTTTAGCGGGCGGGGTGTCGAGGCCGGCCTATTCGTGGACGCGATCGACCGCTAACGAAATATCGTCCTCCACCTCCAGCATCGCGTTGATAAGGATAACCCGCTCATATTCCCCGAGGGAGTCGCGGTGTATATCCTTTGGTTGGATAATACCCCTTTGCAAAAGTTTTCGACGTTTCGTGCCGTTCAGCAGGGGGCGGGCCGGGGTGAATAGTTTGCCCTCTTGAGTAAGCACCACGTTGCTGTACGAAGTATCCGTGATGAACCCGTCGCGGGTAATGAGGATCTCGTCGCATTCTCCTTTTTGTTGGAGAAGGGCCTCGAGCGCCTGACGGTCGGCATATTTAAACCGGTAATCAGGGAAGGCTTCCATCAGTTTTAATGATTTTACTCTCTTGGGTTGATAGCGTTCAAACGTGATCTCCTCTATTGTTTCGTGGTATAGAACACGGCATTTTACTCTTCCTTCACGAAGATCACGGGGCAACAACCTTCCTAATTCCGCTACAAACCCCTTGGGAGCGGTAAAGCCAAAGTGGGTGGCTGTTTGCAGTATTCGCTCTTCGTGTGCAAGCGCGTTGCCTATTATGCCGTCTAGTATGCAAATGGTTTCTAGAAACATCTTCTACATGATTTAATTGGTTGTATCCCGGTAAGCCAGCTGTAGGGGGGGCAACGGTTGGGATACTTTTCTCGTTTCATGTGCCAGTAAGTATCCGGTGATCACGGGGAGAGCCGGAGCACGGTACTTATAAAGCAGGGAAGGGGAGGTACACCTTTTGTATGGCTTCCTCGTACTCCTTCCGGCAGGTGCTGCGCGCGGTGATGCCGCCGCCACTTCTGAAAAAGAGTCCCGGGCCGTCTTGCTCGATGAACCGGATCAACACGAACGACTCCAGCCGTTGCCCGTCGAAATAACCCGCTACCCCGGTATAGAAACCACGGGGAATTTGTTCGGCTTCCCGTATGATCCGTAGCGTGGCCTCCTTGGGGGCTCCCGATACCGAACCGGCCGGCAGCAACTCGAAAAAGAGCGTGCCCAATTGATCGCGCCACGCTTCCGGCAGGGAACCCGTTATCTCGGAACTGACCTGTAATAAAGGATCCTTGTGAGTTTGTAACTCTTCCAGGTACCGGAAACGCTTCACTTGCACGTCGGTCGCCACACGGCTCAAGTCGTTACGCAGCAAGTCCACGATCGTGTTGTGCTCTGCCGCCTCTTTCTCGTCGGCCAGTATAGTTTCCCGTGCATGGGGCAGCCGCGCGCTGATGGTTCCTTTCATGGGATAGGTACGAATGACATCCTCGTCAACCCGCACGAAGCACTCCGGTGAGAAGCAAACCCACTTCCCGGGCAAGTAAAGCTTGTAGGGCGCGTTGCTGTAGTGAAATATCTCCTCGAGCGATAAGCTGCTACGCAGCGGGGTACGAATGGTGAGGTTGGTCAAGTAAGAATCCCCTCTCCTGAGCCCGTTCATCACCGTCCGGAACCGCTTTTTGTAGGTAGGGTACTCTTCCGGCAACGGCTCGAACAAATAAGGGCTTGGGGCCGGGCAAACTTTCCGGGGCAGGGGTGAGGATTGAAAACGAGAGGAAGTAACGGGTAGGGAAAGCGCGACGGACTCCCCTTGTTCCGGAACGGACACGTTGCAAATACCTCCAATATCAAATAGCACCTCGTGTTGAGAAAGCGGATCCGGAGTGAAAAAACCTTCCGTCTCTTCAAAATTGATCCCGAAGAGAAACGGTTCCCTCTTCCGTCCCGCTTCATTCATTCTCTGTAGTACCTCGTCGCTGCTTGAAAACATGCTGCAAATATAAACAAATTCCCTGTTTATGGAGGTGATCAGCCGTGATACTGTTTTGTTGCCAGCGGTAAGCCGTGAAACATTTTTATCGATGGAAGTAGCTACACCAAGAAACGTATTCTTGTAACGCACGAATACGCGTGAAAATGGGGAAAATAGCTCTTTTTCTTTCAAATCGTAGTAAATTAGCGTTGATAATTGTCAAATTCGATTTTTTTTGAAGAAAATGATGAAAATGTTTTGCAGATACAAAATTTCGTGCTTACTTTGCAACCGTTCAGTTAAACATTAGGTTATAAAATATGTACCACAGTGTCGATATTCTAGTCATTTCTATTCTACTTCTGGATAAATTCGGAGGGTGAGATTGGAATATCGTTACATGTACAAACGAATAATAAAGGATAACCTTTCTCACCCGGTGGGAAAGGTTATCTGTTTTTAATATAGGACAGTAAAAAAATAGGTTTATAACATGGAGCGTATTTATGTATTTGATACAACGTTGCGAGATGGGGAGCAGGTGCCCGGTTGCCAGCTGAACACTATCGAGAAAATCCAGATCGCGCAGGCTCTCGAATTGCTGGGGGTAGATGTCATCGAGGCCGGTTTTCCCGTATCGAGCCCAGGTGACTTCCAGTCGGTAGTAGAAATTTCAAAGGCGGTCACTTGGCCTACCATCTGCGCGCTAACGAGGGCAGTGGAGAAAGACATAGAAGTAGCAGCCGAGTCACTTAAATATGCCAAGCGCAAACGCATTCATACCGGAATCGGCACCTCCGATTTCCATATCAAGCACAAGTTTAACACCAACCGTGAAGAGATTATTGAACGTGCGGTGAAGGCGGTGAAATACGCCCGCCGTTTTGTGGACGACGTGGAATTTTATGCCGAAGATGCTGGCCGTACCGATAACGAGTACCTGGCACGCGTGGTGCAGGCTGTGATTGATGCCGGGGCCACGGTAGTGAATATTCCCGATACTACCGGGTACTGCTTTCCCGACGAGTACGGCGCAAAAATCAAGTATTTAGTGGATAACGTGGATCTGAAAAATGCGATCCTCTCCACCCATTGCCATCAGGACTTGGGCATGGCTACCGCAAACACCATCTCCGGCGTGATTAACGGCGCGCGGCAGGTAGAGGTGACCCTTAACGGCATCGGTGAGCGGGCGGGAAACACTTCGCTCGAAGAGGTGGTCATGGCGTTCAAGAGCCACAAGGATCGGGGCTTCGACACTAACATTAACACGCAGCATATCTACTCCACCAGCCGCCTGGTATCGAGCTTGATGAACATGCCGGTACAACCCAACAAGGCCATCGTGGGAAGAAACGCCTTTGCACACTCTTCAGGGATCCACCAAGACGGGGTGCTCAAGAACGTGGCGACATACGAAATCATCGATCCCAAAGACGTGGGCATCGATGACAACGCGATCGTACTTACCGCCAGAAGCGGGCGCGCCGCGCTCAAGAATCGCCTGTCTATACTAGGTGTTAAGCTGAATGACGGGGAGTTGGATAAAGTCTACCAGAACTTCCTGGAACTGGCAGATAAAAAGAAGAATATCACCGACGACGATATCCTGATCTTGGTGGGCAAAGAGGCACGCATGACACGCATCAAGGTAGAATACCTCCAGGTGGTATGCGGCATCGGGGTACGAGACGTGGCCAGCATCGGACTGAATATCGCAGGCGAGCAGTTCGAGGCAACGGCGACCGGTAACGGACCCGTGGACGCGGCCATCCGGGCAGTAAAAAATATTATCAAGCGAAAAATAAAGATCAAAGAGTTCCTGATCCAAGCCATCGATCATGGCAGCGATGACGTGGGAAAAGTGCATATGCAAGTAGAACATAACAATGTGCACTATTACGGGTTCTCGGCAAATACCGATATCGTCGCGGCGTCGGTAGAGGCGTTTATAGACGCGGTAAACAAGTTTGCGGATTAAAAAAGAACGCGAGGACGATGGCACGAAACAATTGGGCCCCCGTCACGGTTATATGGTGTGAGGAAATGATGAGTTAAAAAAATATAGCAAAAAAATTATGAAAACCCTTTTCGATAAAATATGGGACGCGCACGTTGTCACTACGGTGAAAGATGGTCCCACCCAGTTGTACATAGACCGGCACCTTTGCCACGAGGTAACTAGCCCCCAGGCTTTCTCGGGCCTCCGTGCAAGGGGCTTGAAAGTGTTCCGCCCCGAGCGGACCACCCTTACCGCCGACCACAATATCCCCACCATGGGACAAGATAGCCCCATCCGCGATGCTATCTCACGCTTTCAGGTAGACACACTCGCTAAGAACGCGCGGGAATTCGGGCTTACCTACTATGGCTTGAATAATCCTAAAAATGGCATCGTGCACGTGATTGGTCCGGAAAACGGGTATACTCAGCCGGGAATGACCATCGTGTGCGGCGACAGTCATACATCAACGCATGGTGCGTTTGGCACTATCGCCTTTGGCATTGGTACCAGCGAGGTGGAAATGGTGTTGGCGTCGCAGTGCATCCTGCAAACCCGACCCAAGACCATGCGGGTTAACTTTGAAGGAAAGCTCGGTAAGAATGTGGGTTCCAAGGATATGGCGCTATATATGATCTCCCAGCTGTCAACAGGAGGAGCCACCGGCTACTTCGTAGAGTATGCGGGGGAAGCGGTGCGCAACCTCACCATGGAACAGCGGATGACGCTCTGTAACCTGAGCATCGAAATGGGCGCCCGGGGCGGGCTAATCGCCCCCGACGAAACCACCTTCAACTACATCAAGGGACGAGAGTTTGCTCCCAAAGGCGAGAAATGGGACAAGGCGCTGGCATACTGGAAAACCCTCACCAGCGATGAAGGAGCGGTATTCGATAAAGAGGTTACCTTTGACGCCACCCAGATTCGGCCAATGATCACTTACGGCACGAATCCCGGCATGGGAATGCCGATCGACGGCACGATACCCACCTTGGACGATATCGATGAAGCGGGGAAAATATCCTTCGAGAGGTCGCTCAACTATATGGGACTGACCCCCGGTCAAAAACTGGAGGGGAAATCGATTGATTACGTCTTCTTGGGCAGTTGCACCAACGGGAGGATTGAGGACTTCCGCGTGTTTGCCGACTACGTGAAGGGAAAGAAAAAGGCTGATAGCGTGACAGCGTGGTTGGTGCCCGGAAGCTGGCAAGTACGCAGACAGATTGAAGAAGAGGGACTGGACGTCATCCTCAAGGAAGCCGGTTTCGAGTTGCGTCAACCGGGTTGCTCTGCCTGCCTCGCGATGAACGAGGACAAAATTCCGGCGGGTAAGTACGCGGTATCCACCTCCAACCGTAACTTCGAAGGTCGGCAAGGTCCGGGTGCCCGTACCATTTTAGCAGGGCCCCTTGTGGCAGCCGCGGCCGCGGTGAACGGGAAAATTACGGAACCGTAGTCTTAATGTGCTAATGAAATTCTGGAATCTTGAAATAAAAATAATATGGAGAAGTTTAAAACCATCAATTCAACATACGTGCCACTGCCCATAGAGAATGTGGACACCGACCAAATCATCCCCGCCCGTTTCCTGAAAGCAACCACGCGCGAAGGATTTGGAGATAACCTGTTCGCCGATTGGCGGTACGACAAGGACGGGAATCCGAAGAGCGACTTCGTGCTTAACGATCCAGCTTATGGGGGAGAAGTGCTGGTAGCCGGGAAGAATTTTGGCAGCGGAAGCAGCCGTGAACATGCGGCATGGGCCATCGGAGGCTATGGCTTCAAAGTTGTCGTGTCGAGTTTCTTCGCCGATATCTTCAGGAATAACGCGCTCAACAATGGTATCCTGCCGGTTGTGGTAAGCGATGGCTTCCTAAGCGAACTGTTCGCTTCGGTAAAAAGTAATCCCAAGGCCACGGTCACCGTGAACCTCGTGGAACAGACCATCACAAACAACGAGACCGGCAAGTCGGAAACATTCGAAATCAATCCCTACAAAAAGGATTGCCTGTTGAACGGCTTGGACGATATCGATTTCTTGCTTTCTAATAAGGATAAAATTGAAGCATTCGAGAAACAACGTGTATATTCGTACTAAATGATAATTAAGAATTAATAATTAGGAAAGAATAATTATTAATTGCCTCATTTTTAATTATTGATTTATAATACAAGTTATTTTGGGAGAGATCAAGAAAATAGAAGTCATGGACACCACGCTGCGTGACGGCGAGCAAACCTCGGGCGTTTCTTTTGCCGGCCAAGAGAAGCTAAGCGTGGTGCGCCTGTTGCTTGAAGAGCTTAAGGTGGACAGGGTAGAGATCGCTTCGGCACGCGTGTCCGAGGGCGAGTTCCGCTCCGTCCAAAGGATGGCTCAATGGGCGAGGGCACATGGCCATATCGACCGGTTGGAAGTACTCGGCTTCGTTGATGGTACCGCTTCGCTCGATTGGATCGCCAACGCGGGCTGCAAGGTGGTGAACCTGTTGACCAAGGGATCGCTGAAGCATTGTAGATACCAGTTAGCAAAGTCGCCCGAAGAGCACTTGAGCGATGTGAAAAAGTCCATCGCCATGGCCCAAAAGATGGGCATTGCCGTGAACCTCTACATGGAGGACTGGTCTAACGGGATGCGCGATTCCAAGGAGTATGTTTTCGGGATGCTGGACGGGTTACGAAACGAGCCGGTCACCCGTTTCATGCTGCCCGATACACTGGGTATCCTTAACCCGGATGAAACCGCGACCTTCTTTAAAGAGATCATTGGAAGGTATCCCGAGCTGCATTTCGACTTTCACGCGCACAACGACTACGACTTGGCGGTAGCCAACGTCTTCGAGGCAGTCAAAGCGGGAGTAAAGGGAGTGCACGTTACCGTAAACGGGTTGGGCGAACGGGCAGGGAATGCGCCGATCACCAGCGTGGTTGCGCTGATACACGACCATATGGGGCTGAAAACCAATGTCGACGAGTCGAGACTATACGACGTGAGCAAGGTGGTGGAGAGTTACGCCGGCGTGCGCATTCCCAACAACAAGCCCATCATCGGTGATAATGTGTTCACCCAAGTGGCGGGCGTTCATGCTGACGGCGATAAAAAGAAAAACCTCTACTTCAACGACCTCATGCCGGAGCGTTTCGGACGCTTCCGTGAATACGCGCTGGGCAAGAATGCCGGTCGCTCCAACATTATCAAGAACTTGGAAGCACTGGGCATCGAGCTGGATGACGAGTCCACCCGCAAGGTAACAGCACGCATTATCGAGCTGGGCGACAAGAAAGAGATCGTGAGCCTCGACGAGCTGCCTTACATCGTTTCCGACGTGCTGAAGAACGGGATCGATAACAAGGATATACAGATGCTCAACTACTCGCTTACCCTAACCGATGGGTTACGGCCTACCGCCACGGTGAAAATCTCCATCAAGGGAGAGGTCTACCAGGAGACGGCGGCGGGAGAAGGGCAGTACCACGCGTTCTCCAAGGCGATGTACAAGATCTACAGGAAACTGAATAAGCCGGTGCCGGAACTGATCGACTACATGGTGGTGATTCCACCCGGCGGAAAAACAAACGCCTACGTGCAAACAGTAATTACTTGGAAGCATGAAGGGAAGGTATTTAAAACCCGCGCTCTGGATATCGACCAGACAGTGGCGGCTATCAAGGCCACGATGAAGATGCTAAACATGCTGGAGAGCGGCAATATTCCCAATATACAGTATCCCGGGCAACTGCCATAATTGAAGAAACTTGAAATTACATACAATATACATTCTGAATTAATGAAATTGAACATAGCTTTATTGCCGGGCGATGGAATCGGTCCCGAGATCATGACACAGGCGTTAAACGTCACGAAAGCCGTTTGCGAGAAATTCGGCCACGAGCTCACCTATAAAGAGGCGATCGTGGGTGCCCGTGCTATTGATGAAACCGGGGATCCCTATCCGGCAGAAACGCACGAACTCTGCATACAAAGCGACGCGGTGCTATTTGGTGCCATTGGCGACCCCAAGTACGACAACGACCCCTCTGCCAAGGTCCGCCCCGAGCAGGGACTGCTACGCATGCGCAAGCAACTGGGGCTTTACGGCAATATCCGCCCGGTGATGACCTTCCCCTCGCTCGTTCATAAATCGCCCCTGAGGGCCGAGTTGGTGGAAGGAGCCGACTTTGTCTGCATCCGGGAACTTACCGGTGGTATGTATTTTGGCCGCCCCCAAGGTAGGAGCGAGGATGGGAACACCGCCTACGATACCTGTGTCTATACCCGCGAAGAGATCGAACGGATCCTGCACTTGGCTTACCGGTTTGCCGGGCAACGCCGGAAGAAACTCACCGTGGTAGACAAGGCCAACGTGATCGCTACCTCCCGGCTGTGGCGCCAAGTGGCCCAAGAGATCGCGCCAACCTACCCCGATATCGAAACCGATTACCTCTTCGTGGATAACGCGGCCATGCGTATTATCCAATGGCCCAAGAGCTTTGACGTGATGGTGACCGAGAACCTGTTTGGCGACATCCTCACCGACGAGGCTTCCGTGATTACCGGTTCACTCGGGCTCCTCCCCTCGGCTTCCATCGGTCTGCATACCTCGGTATTCGAACCTATACACGGTTCATACCCGCAAGCCGCAGGGAAAAATATTGCCAACCCCCTGGCCATGATCCTTTCGGTAGCCCTTATGTTCGAATACAGTTTTAACAAGATGGAGGAAGGCGCGTTGATACGTGCAGCCGTCAACGCGAGCCTCGAAGCCGGCGTGGTGACGGAGGATATAGCCAACGGTGGGAAAGTCTACAAAACAAGTGAAGTGGGAGAGTGGATTGAACAATATATAAATGATTCGTTGATTTGATGATTTAACGATTTGATGATTTCAATCTTTAAATTTTGAAATTCTGGAATTTTAAAATCTGAAAATCGGGAATAGAAAATATATGAGCAACAAAAACGATAAAAATAATAATAACGGCAGCAATAAATCGGCCGATGACCGGTGGGGCGACCTGCGAAGTGCGACCAGCACGAAAGGACGCCGCATGGCAGGCGCACGTGCCCTTTGGCATGCGAATGGGATGACCCGAGAACAAATGGGCAAGCCCATCATCGCGATTGCAAACTCGTTCACCCAGTTCGTCCCGGGACACGTGCACCTGCACCACGTGGGACAATTGGTCAAAAAGGAGGTGGAGAAGCTGGGTTGTTTCGCGGCCGAGTTTAATACTATCGCGGTAGACGATGGCATCGCGATGGGACACGACGGCATGCTTTACTCCCTGCCGTCGCGCGACTTGATTGCCGACTCGGTGGAATACATGGTAAACGCGCATCAGGCCGATGCGCTGGTATGCATCAGTAATTGCGATAAAATCACGCCTGGGATGCTGATAGCCGCGATGCGGCTGAATATCCCTACCATTTTCGTGTCGGGTGGGCCCATGGAGGCAGGCAAACTCGACGGCGAGCAGATCGACTTGATTGATGCAATGACCGAAGCAGCCGACGAATCGGTTTCCGACGAGCGGCTGGCTCAACTGGAACAACTGGCTTGCCCTACCTGTGGCTCTTGCTCCGGTATGTTCACCGCCAACTCCATGAACTGCCTCAACGAGGCGATCGGCTTGGCACTGCCCGGGAATGGAACCGTCTTGGCCACCCATGCCAACCGGCTGCAATTGTTCATGGACGCTGCCAAGCAGATCGTGGAGAATGCTCACAGATACTATTTCGATGGGGACGAGACCGTGCTGCCGCGTACGATTGCCAACCGTCCCTCCTTCCTGAACGCCATGACACTTGATATCGCCATGGGGGGATCCACCAATACCATCTTGCACACGCTGGCCATTGCGCACGAGGGAGGGGTCGATTTTACCCTCGACGACATCGATGCGCTCTCGCGGAAGACCCCCTGCATCTGCAAAGTGGCACCCAATACCAAGGAGTACCATATACAGGACGTGAACCGTGCCGGCGGGATCATGGGAATCTTGAACGAGCTGGCAAAGGCAGGGATGATCGATACATCGGTGAACCGTGCCGACGGGCTTACCCTCGCGGAAGCCCTCAAAAAATATGATGTAACGAGCGATGAGCCCCACCCGGAGGCCACACGCATCTACTCGTCTGCCCCTGGCAATCGATACAACATTGTGATGGGATCGCAAGATGCTCGATTCAAGGAGTTGGACAGCGACCGTAAGAACGGATGTATCCGGAGCGTGCGCCATGCTTACACCCAAGACGGGGGCTTGGCCATCCTCAAGGGTAACATAGCCGAAAACGGCTGCGTGGTGAAGACGGCCGGCGTAGATGAAAGTATTTGGAAGTTTAGTGGCAAGGCCAAGGTATACCACTCGCAAGACGAAGCATGCGAAGGCATACTAAACAAAGAGGTACAAGCGGGCGACGTGGTGGTGATCGTTTACGAGGGGCCAAAGGGAGGACCGGGTATGCAAGAAATGCTGTACCCTACCTCCTATATCAAGGCCCGTCACTTGGGCAAGGAGTGCGCGCTAATTACCGATGGACGCTTTTCCGGCGGCACGTCGGGCCTCTCCATCGGTCATATCTCGCCCGAGGCGGCCGCTGGAGGAAATATAGGATTGGTACGCGATGGCGATACCATCGATATAGATATTCCGGCACGGAGCATCAGTTTGCGAATTAGCGACGAAGAGCTCGGCAAGAGACGGGAAGAAGAACTGGCCAAGGGAGAAGAGGCATTCAAGCCGAAACCCCGCGCCAGGAAAGTGTCGAAAGCGTTGAGGACGTATGCCGCGTTCGTCAGCTCGGCCGACTTGGGAGCAGTACGGCTTATTTGAGATCTTTTTTCGGGAAGTAAAAATAACAGCTATAAAATAATCTGAACGAAGTTCGCGTTAATTATCGTTTTAGGTTCAACTAATTAATTATTTGAATTATGGAGAGAGACAGACAAACTCAACCAAACATCGCCCCAACGGCAGAAAAAGAGACCCTTTCGGGGAGCGAGATATTGATTCGCTCGCTGGTTGCGGAAGGAGTGGATACCGTGTTCGGGTATCCGGGTGGTGCGATCATGCCCGTGTTTGACGCGTTGTATGATTACAAGGAGAGGATCAAACATATTTTAGTGCGCCACGAGCAGGGAGCCGTGCATGCGGCACAAGGCTATGCGCGGGTATCCGAAAAAGTGGGAGTAGCCCTCGTCACCTCCGGTCCCGGTGCAACAAATGCAATCACCGGTATAACCGATGCGATGATGGACAGCACGCCCATGGTAGTGATCTCAGGACAGGTCAATTCCAGTTTACTCGGTTCCGACGCTTTTCAAGAAGCCGACGTAATTGGGGTAACGCAACCCATTACAAAATGGGCCTACCAAATCCGGCGGGTGGAAGATATCGCATGGGCTGTTTCTCGGGCGTTTTATATTGCCGCTAGCGGGCGCCCCGGCCCTGTTGTGCTCGATATCGCCAAAGATGCACAAGTGAACAGTTGCGACTTCTCCTACCAACGAACTAATTTTTTAAGAAGCTCCCAGCCGATACCCGATGTGGAAGAAGATCGTGTAAAAAT
>ERZ1032852.315-NODE-315-length-12318-cov-13.130637_pt1 | contig 12318 bp, 8 predicted proteins | sample MGYA00516689_ERZ1032852 | MGnify/ENA primary metagenome ERZ1032852 (study PRJEB33719, sample SAMN04262499) | wastewater metagenome | biome: rural village; feature: composting latrine chamber; material: composting feces with ash | place: El Salvador | collected...
AAAACCGGGTTGGTTTTTTCTAATTAGTATAATCTCTATGTAACATACAAAGTGCATCATCATTAAACATCAAAATTATGAGAAAGCCTTTTTACCTCTTTCGCTATTTTAGTTTAACAGCAGTTATTTGCTCACTTATTGGCTCTTTGTTGCTTTTCTTTATTGGTGCTTGGAAAACCTATAGTGCTATCAAAATAATGTTTTTCGATTATTTGCCAGCTGGTGACGAAACCATTCACTTTACAGACAATGCAACAATATATATGATGAAAGCACTTGATGCATTTTTAATAGCGTTGGCGCTTTTTATTTTTGCTTATGGAGTGTACACTCTTTTTGTTTCTAATAAGAATGATGCTGAGGACAATGGCATATTGAAGTGGATACATATTCCTAACATTGGACACCTGAAAAACATTCTTGCTGAACTTATAATAATTATCATATTTGTACTTTTTCTTGAACTTATCATTGAAAATATTCATGATTTGAAGTGGAACTTTTTGATAATACCAATATCGGTGCTTTTGTTAGGTTTAGGTTTAAGAATACTACGTTTAGACAAAGAGGATCATTGATAAGTTCTATTTTAGATGGGCGTATTCTGTAGCAATAAGCAAAAAAGAACCTCGAATTTGTAAGCTCTATATTTTCCTTTAAATATACTACTCTTCCACGGTTGCTTTCATAACAACCGTGCTTTTTTAGTGCTTTATCCATCAAATTTGCCCTGAAACTGTTGAAAAACAGATTCCCCGTGGGGAATTGGAGTGTCAACTGTTGAAAATTGGATTCCCCGTGGGGAAAATGTTTTAGAAAAGTTTTTTTGTGGTTTCTTCAGCAGTAGATTCGAAGTTTATCAGACAAATGGAGTAAAAACCATGGTAGATTGAAGTTTTAGGTGCTGAATGTGCAATTTACCATCGTAGATAGAAAATTCAAGAGCTGAACGGACAATCTTCCGTGGTAGATTCAACTTACAGGAGATGAATTTATGATTTTACGCTGTAGATTCAAGTTTTATCTGTTGTTTTTCCAATTCCCCGTGGGGAATGCAATTTTCGACTCTTTTCAACATTTTCCCCGCAGGGAAAGTGTTTTGAAGTGTTTCTAATGGTTTTGTGGTTGTTGAGGGTTTTGCAAAACAAAAACCGCCCCCTTTAATTAAAAAGAGAGCGGTTTACCACTATTTATTCATCTTAAATTATGATGACTATCTATTCTTATAAATTCTTTTCAGAAAGGTATCTTTCAGCATCCATAGCTGCACGACAACCTGTTCCTGCAGATGTAATGGCTTGACGATAGAGCGAGTCGGCAACATCGCCAGCTGCATACACACCCTCTACAGATGTTTTTGTAGTTGGAAACTCAGTGTTGATGTATCCCTCTTTGTCCATATCTATTTGACCTTTAAATATTTCTGTGTTGGGAGTGTGCCCAATAGCCAAGAAGAAACCATCAATTTTGATATCTACCTTCTCTTCGTCTTCTTCGCCCATTCGTTTCAGTAAGTGTGCACCCTCAACGCCATTGTCTCCAAATAGTCCTACTGCGTTGTGCTCAAACAAGATTTCGATTTTTGGGTTGTTCATCACGCGCTCTTGCATAATTTGAGAAGCTCTTAAATAGTCTTTTCTCACAATCATGTACACTTTTGATGCCAATCCCGACAAGTATGTTGCTTCTTCGCAAGCAGTGTCTCCACCACCAACTACTGCAACTGTTTTGTTTCTGTAGAAGAAGCCATCGCAAGTAGCACAAGCCGATACACCCATGCCAGCATAGTTTGTTTCGTCTTCCAATCCTAAATATTTTGCAGTAGCTCCAGTGCTAATAATCACTGTGTCAGCTTCTACTTCCTCTTCGTTATCGATAGTGAGCTTTTTGGGGCTGGTCGAAAAGTCAACTGCTGTTACTCTTCCTCTTATCACCTCAGTACCATATCGTATGGCTTGTTTTTTCAAATCTTCCATCATTTCAGTACCAGTAATTCCTTCAGGATAACCTGGAAAATTTTCAACTTCAGTTGTTGTAGTTAACTGACCTCCTGGTTGCATTCCTTCGTATAAAACTGGGCTTAAATTGGCACGTGCTGCATAAATAGCAGCTGTGTAGCCTGCGGGTCCCGATCCAATGATGAGACATCTAGTTCTTTTTGTCATAAGTTGTTGTATGTTTTTTTTAAAGTCACTTCCTTGTGTTGCGAAAGTGCTTTATTGTTATTTTTGTGCAAAGATACATCGAAATATGATACTTTAAAAACAGTATCATATTTATCTATAGGTAGTTCAATATAGTTGATTGTTTTGTGTGTTTCAACGCTTTAATATCGACACCTTTGTTTTTTAATTGATAATTACAGGTGGACAATAGCATAGATTATCTTAAATCTATAATCTCTACACCTGGATGATTACTCTTGTTGAATTGGAATATATCGTTTGTAAACTTGTTGTTACTGTTATAATCAGAAATAGTCAACTTGTTTTTACTTCCATCTCTAGTTGTAAACCTTATCATAACAATGCTGTTTGTTTTATTGTCTAATGTAATGGTCAAGCTTTCGAAGTCTTCCCATCTATTGATGGGTGTCATCTCAATTTCTGTTGTTGCCTTTCCGTTGAAACTGTTTGAAACAGGCTCTTTCAATACATAGTTGGTCTTGTACATATTGAGTATGCCCAGTGGGCTAATGCTTATTAACTCCTCTGGTGTAGGGTTGCTTATATTCACTTCGTTGGCATCTTTAAGCAATACCCATTGGGTTGTGCCATTGAACCAACTAGTTGAGTAGGGCATATCGAGTTTAAACTTGTCTCTTTTTATAAATGCAACTCCTTGTTGAGGTTCGAAAGCTCCCCCCTCAGGACTATCAGGAGATAGTGTGAAAGAGAGTTTCACCCCTTCTGACTGCTCGAATAGTTGACTAGCTTTGTTTAATATAGACATAGATTTAGCAGAGCTCTTTTGTGCATAAGTTACTGCGGAAACAAGTAGAATGGACAGGGTGAGTATTATTGAACGCATTGTTTTCATTGTTGTTAGTTATTGATGTTATCTTTTGGACAGTTATCGCAAATGAAGGTTTAAATTGATAGCTGTAGAGAGATTCATGAGTTGCCTCTATACAGCCATTATCGACATCATTATGCGTTTGGTTTTTGCTGCGGTGTTATCTGACCATCAGAATTTAAAATTTTTTCCAATGTGTATTCATCCGAAACATATACCTCGCGAGGCTTGCTCCCTTGTGGAGGTCCCACAATTCCAGCCGCTTCTAAAGTGTCCATTATGCGTCCAGCTCTATTGTATCCAATCGAAAACTTACGCTGTATAAGCGATGTGGAGCCTTGTTGGTGCACCACAATGAGACGGGCAGCTTCGTCAAACAGCACATCGCGTTCGTTTACATCTGCTGCTCCAGGCGATTTTTCACTGTCCATAGTATACTCTGGAAGTTCAAAGGCAGATACGTATCCTCTCTGTTTTCCAATGTATTTAGAGATTTCTTTCACCTCTTCTGTCTCTACCAAAGCACACTGTATACGTATTAAATCGCTACCTTGCGAAAACAACATATCTCCACGGCCCACTAACTGATTAGCACCGCCCATATCCAATATTGTGCGAGAGTCTACTTGCGAAGTAACCTTAAATGCCATTCGTGCAGGGAAGTTGGCTTTGATAGTTCCTGTAATGATATTAGTGGTGGGTCGTTGTGTTGCAATAACCATGTGTATACCCACAGCACGCGCCTTTTGTGCAATACGTGCAATGGGCAACTCTATCTCCTTTCCTGCAGTCATGATAAGATCGCCATATTCATCAATTACCACTACAATATAGGGCAAGTATCTATGTCCTTTGTCGGGGTTGAGGTGTCGCCTCACAAACTTTCCATTATACTCCTTAATATTTCTCACATGTGCTTTCATCAGCAACTCATACCTATCGTCCATCTCTTTGGTGAGCGAGTTTAGGGTTTGTGTCACTTGTGTTACATCTGTTATAATTGCACTTTCCGAATCGGGAAGTTTAGCCAGATAGTGTTTCTCTATAGTAGAGTAGATGCTAAATTCCACCATTTTGGGGTCAATCAACACCATCTTCATCTCTGCCGGATGTTTCTTAAATAGCAATGATGTGATGATTGCGTTTAAGCCCACAGATTTACCCTGTCCTGTAGCTCCAGCCACCAAAAGGTGGGGCATTTTGCAAAGATCGAACATAAACACCTCGTTGGTAATGGTTCGTCCCAATGCTACCGGCAAGTCGTAGTTGCTTTCCTGGAAACGCTTTGAAGCGATAACAGATCTCATTGAAACAATTTGTCGGTTCTTGTTGGGAACCTCAATTCCTATTGTTCCTTTGCCAGGCATGGGTGCAATAATACGTATACCCAGTGCTGAAAGTCCAAGCGCTATATCGTCGTCTAGTCCACGGATACGTGAAATACGTACACCCGCTTGAGGTATTATTTCATAAAGCGTAATGGTGGGTCCCACTGTTGCTTTTATAGAGATTATCTCTATGCCATGGTTTCTGAGCGTTCTGATAATATTGTCTTTATTTTCGTTTTGCTCTTTCATGTCCACCTCGTTGTTGCCTGTTTCGTAGGTTTCGAGTAGTTTAAAAGATGGAAATGTAAAAGTTGACAAATCTTTTCTAGGGTCGTAGTCTTCAAGCACTTCACCAGTCTCTTCATCAATCAACTCTCCCTTGTCCGAAATGGTTGTAGAGCGCGCTGGTGTGGTGCTTTTCTCTTTAGATAGCATTTCGTCTTCTTCTGGAACAATTACTTCAAACTCATCATCGCTATCTTTATTAGTAAAGCTTGTTCCAAGTGACGGGCTTTTGTGTAATGACGTCTCCTCTTCAGTTGTAATCTCTTCATCATCAATATCCTCCTCTTCCACTTCGAGCTCTTTACCTTTTTTCTTGCGAGAAAGCATGCCAAATGTTTTGTTTATAGCTGTAGCCATTTTACTCTTTTTTCTTTCCGATGAGTTGTCAACAAGGGCTTCTGCGCTCTCATCCTCGTCATCTTTTACACCATTGCTATTCATTCGGTCAATACCTTTAGACAAAGTATCTTGAATTGTAAACATCGACGATTTTTTGAAAAGCACAAAAAGGGTTACAGCAAAAAGGGTAATAAGTAAGAGAATGCCTGGAACTCCAACACTGTTCATTAGTATTGCTTCGATATTCTGACCATGAGTGCCTCCCCATGTTATATAGCTTTCGCTAAAGGGTCTGCTTATGAAGGCAGCAGATATTGAACCAAAAATAATAGCAAGCGCTGTGAATATAAAATATTTAGCAAGAGAGCCCTCCCATACTTTCATCCACTTCAAGCCCATAAGTGTTACAAAAACAGGAGCTAAAATAGAGAATATACCAAACCACTTATTAATCATCCCCTCTGCTACAAATGCGCCCAATGTCCCAGTCCAGTTATCAATTAAGGGTGCATCATTTTTAATAATTTCTGAGAAAGCTTTGTTCGCTATTTTGCTCTGATCTGCTCCTCCAGTGAAGAAAAACGAAACCATGCCAAGAAAAACATACAAGCCAATAAAAGCAACCACTACTCCAACTAAGAAGTGTGTGCGTTCGCTTTTCAGAAAGTTCAACAATGAATCCTTTTTGGATTTCTTTTGGTTTGCGCTTTTTCTTTTACTTTTCTTCTTTTTTGCCATATGTAAAATGCTTCATTCTTTTTTTGAAGCATATATTTAAATCGTTGTTTATAATATTGTTGTGCTATACTATTACAAAAATAATAAAAAGTAAGTTAGTAAACGGGTTTTGTTCATCCTTTTTAAAAAAGAAACAGATTCATTGCTCAATAAGTGTGCAATGAATCTGTTTATAAAAAGGTTTGTTTAAAAAATATAGTTGGCTGTAAAGTTATTTGCCTTTTTTGCTCACAAGGTAAATGCCGCCTACTAATGCCACCACGCCCAAAGCCAACTCAATATATCCTGTTTCTTTACCGCCTTTGTCTTCGGCACTTAGCTCTATGCCCAGCACTTCAACAGAGTTTGAGCTCTTTTGAATTTGGTTTACCCCTAAATATCCCAGAATTAGGGCTGCTACAATAAGTATTATTCCAATTATTTGTCTCATAATATGGTATTTGTTTTTAATTATTAATAACTTGATGTTGTATGCTTTATAAACATATATACAACAGTTATTGTTTTTTTTATTGGCGTTAACTTGCTGATAATAACATCTTTTGAGCTTTGTTTAAAAGCAAAAAGTCCGCGAAATCACTTCGCAGACTTTTCTGTTAACACAATCTTCATGAAACAAACTACACTATCGAGTCGATTGCAGAATTATAATCTGGTTCTTCGGTAATTTCCGGAACCAGTTGGTTGTAAATAACTTTCCCTTCTGGGTTTACTATTACAACAGCACGTGCTGTTAATCCTCTCATTGGACCATCCATAAGTAGTACACCATAGTCTTTTGCAAACTTATCATCTCTAAATACAGATAGAGAAATTGAATTCTCTATTCCTTCCATACTACAGAAACGACCCGATGCGAAAGGTAAATCGGCAGAAATTCCTAATACAACTGTGTTGTCTAAAGAGCCTGCGTCTTTATTAAATTTTCTTACTGATGCAGCGCATACTCCTGTATCTAAACTGGGGAATATGTTTAATACTACATTTTTACCTTTAAAGTCAGAAAGTTTCACTTCTTCTAAACTACTGTTTACCAATGTAAAGTCTGGAGCCATCTCTCCAACTTTTGGTAGAGAACCACTTGTCTCTACTGGATTTCCTTTTAATGCTGTTTTAGCCATATTTTTTATCTCTTGCTATTTATATTAATTCTAATTTAAGTCTTCTAACTACATAAACGTAGTATCTATTTTATTGTTCAACAGCATCTGTTGTTTTAACAGTTCTATTAACTTTTAGAGTCTGTAAGTAGCTTATGCAGTAGCATTTTTGAGTTTTTTGTACTCTTTATATTCTCTCTTCAGATATTTAGCAGTGTCTCCTTTCGAGTTTTTCATAACCTCTTCAGGTGTTCCTTTTGTTAGTATCTTGCCTCCAGCTGCACCACCTTCGGGACCTAAATCTATTATATGGTCGGCACATTTTATGATATCTATGTTGTGTTCAATAATAATAACAGTGTTGCCTCTATCCACAATTTTGTTGATTACTTTTAGCAACACCCTTATATCTTCGAAGTGTAGACCAGTTGTTGGCTCATCCAATACATAGAGTGTTTGCCCGGTATCGCGTTTTGCCAATTCTGCAGCAAGCTTTATCCTTTGCGACTCTCCTCCAGATAGGGTGGTAGATGATTGTCCCAAACAAATATATCCTAAACCTACCTCTTGCAACATTTTTATTTTAATCAAAATAGAAGGAACATTCTCAAAAAAATCAACCGCCGCATTAATGGTCATATCAAGTACATCCGATATCGATTTTCCTTTAAAGCGAACTTCAAGGGTCTCTCTGTTATATCGTTTACCTGCACAGGTTTCGCACGGAACCATTACATCGGGCAGGAAATTCATTTCAATAGTTTTATGACCATTTCCACCACATGTTTCACATCGTCCACCTTTCACATTAAAAGAGAAGCGACCTGGTTTGTAACCTCGTATTTTGGCTTCGGGCATTCCTGCAAACAGATTGCGAATCTCGGTAAATACTCCTGTATAGGTTGCAGGATTGGAGCGTGGTGTGCGTCCAATGGGCGACTGGTCGACACTTATAATTTTGTCAATCTTATCAATCCCTTTAATCGATTTGTAGGGTAGGGGCTCTTTGTTTGATTTGTAAAAGTGCTGACTTAGTATAGGTTGTAGCGTTCCATTTAAAAGGGTCGATTTACCGCTACCCGAAACACCTGTAACACATATGAAAGTTCCTAGAGGAAACTTAGCAGATACATTTTTAAGGTTGTTGCCTGTTGCACCTTTTAGTTCTAGATATTCACCATTTCCTTTGCGCCTCTTTTTGGGAACCTCTATTTCTAGACTTCCATTCAGATAGTTGGATGTGAGCGTACTTTGGGTCAGCATCTTTTGGGGTGTTCCTTGAAACACCACCTCGCCACCTTTGCGTCCAGCAAAAGGTCCCAAATCCACAATATAGTCAGAGGCAAGCATCATATCTTTGTCGTGTTCTACCACTATAATAGAGTTGCCAGTATCTCGCAGTTTTTTTAGCGAGTTTATCAATCTGTCATTGTCTCGTTGATGCAAACCAATGCTTGGCTCATCTAATATGTAAAGCACATTTACTAGTTGCGACCCAATTTGTGTGGCTAGTCTTATTCTCTGGCTTTCGCCACCCGATAGAGAAGCCGATGCGCGTGAGAGTGAGAGGTATCCCAATCCTACATCCAGTAAGAAGCTCAAGCGGGTAAGAATCTCCTTCTTTATCTCATCCACAATGAGGAGCTGCTTGCCTGTTATATCTTCAGACAGGTGCAACATCCAGTCGTAAAGGTTTACAATATCCATTTTTGTTAAGTCGGCTATGTTTTGATCTTTCACTTTAAAGTGAAGTGCCTCCTTGTTTAATCGCTGACCATTACACTCTGGACACTCCATTTTGGTGATAAACTGTGCTGCCCATTTTTGTGCTTTCGACGATGCCTCATCGTCTTGTTGCATATCGATATATTTCAAAACCCCCTCGAATGCAACTAGATAGTTGGAGTTGCCCAAAGAGTGGTTCTTTATTTTCAATCGCTCCGTTGTGCCGTGCAATATTTCATTGATAGCATCTTCGGGTATATCTTTTATAGGTGTTTTAAGCGTAGCGCCATGTTTTTCGCAAATGGCGGCTATTTGCCAAAAGAGCAAGTTGCTTTTCTCTTTCCCTAGCGGAGCAATACCTCCAGCAGCAATGCTTAGTTCGGGATTTGGGAAAACCTTGTCAACATCAATTTGATCAACTGTACCCAATCCATTGCATTTCATACAAGCGCCTTGTGGTGAGTTGAATGAAAAGTTGTGTGGAGCTGGCTCGCTGTAAGATAGTCCTGATGTGGGGCACATAAGCATTTTGCTGTAATGGCGCACTTCGTCTGTCTCCATATCTTGAATCAAGATTAGCCCATTGCCCAATTTCATAGCTGTTTGCACACTTTTTTTAAGCTTGTCTGCAAATTTGTTTGACACTGCCAGTTTGTCTACAAGAACCTCAATGCTGTGATTTTTGTATCTATCCACTCTCAAACCAGGTAATATCTCTCTTATCTCTCCATCAATCCTTACGTTGAGGTAACCCTTTTTCCTAATTTGTTCGAAGAGTTCTTGATAGTGTCCTTTTCGGTTTCTTACAACAGGTGCCAATATATATATCTTCTTGCCTATATATTTTGTGAGAATGAGTTCGAGTATCTGCTCTTCGGTATATTTTACCATCTTCTCGCCAGTATTGTAAGAGTAGGCATCGCCAGCTCTAGCAAAAAGCAGACGCAGGAAGTCGTAAATTTCTGTAGTAGTTCCCACTGTAGAACGTGGATTCTTGTTGGTGGTTTTCTGTTCAATCGATATTACAGGGCTCAATCCTGTAATCTTGTCCACATCGGGGCGCTCCATTTTACCAAGAAACCCTCTTGCATAAGCCGAGAAGGTTTCGATATAACGGCGTTGCCCTTCAGCAAACAGTGTGTCGAAAGCCAATGATGATTTTCCACTACCACTCAATCCTGTTACTACAGTGAGTGTGTTGCGAGGAATTTCAACATCTATATTTTTTAAGTTGTGTACGCGTGCACCGTACACATTAATAAGTTCTTTGTCTGAATTCATAGTTCAATATAACATTATAATGAGAAGAATTGTTTAGCTATTCACCTCTTTATTTTATACAAAATAGTGGTGTAAAGTGGTTGAGTTTTATAGAAAACCTATAAAACAGTAGGTGCTAATGTTTGTTTAAGCCAATTGTAGGGTTATGGAGTTATCCAGTTCTTGTTGTGAACCTTCACAGGTTTATCCTTGCTATAATAGAGACTTTCTTGTGTAGGAATCTTCAATATATAGCTTCCTCCGCTTTTCACATTGAGCGATCTGTCTCTTAACCACGAGTTGAAGTCTTTCAATTGAGAATAAGTTACACCATGTTGCTTTGCAAAAGCAGCCAAGTCGGCTATTGACTGCGTTACTTTTACCTCTTTAAAGTCCATTGGTTTGTGTAGGTGTTCTGCTTTTATAACAAAACCATATTGTGATGGGTTTTCAAAAACTAGCTTTATAGCAAGCATCCTATAAAAGTAACGTGTAGTTTCTTCCACCAGCCATAAATCTAGTGCATCTGTTGCTTGTTGATTACTCAATTCGCGGGTGATTCTTCCTTGTCCACCATTGTAAGACATAGCTGCTGCACTCCACGAGTTGTATTTGTTGTATGCCTGTTGTAGATATTTGCATGCTGCTACTGTCGATTTCTCCACATGAAAGCGTTCATCAACATCCGACGATACTTCCAATCCAAATTGCTTGCCGGTTGCTGGCATAAACTGCCACAATCCGGCTGCCCTAGCAGGAGAAACTGCTCTAGGAAACATACTGCTTTCTATTACAGCTAAATACTTTAAATCATCTGGCATGCCATGCTTTTTTAATATTGGTTCAATAATTGGAAAATAGCGATTGGCTCGTTTTATTAGCAATAGTGTAGTTGAATGGAAATAGGTAAAGCTGTTTAGCTCTCTATCCAATCTTTCGCGTTTGTCGTATCTATCAAAAGTATATGTTTCGCCAGCAAACACCATTTTCTCTGGAATATCTACATTGGCGGTCATCGACATCACTTTTGGTTGTTGCTGCTCCTCTTGTTGTGCTGTAACAGCACAGCTGCTTGAAGAGAAAATAATACTGCCTGCTATTAATGTTATTATGAAGGAAATAAATATGAACTGTTTTTTCATCATCTGTCTATTGTAAGCTTTTATAATTAGTTCAAATATAACTCTTTTTTGGGGGACTTGAAAGGGCATTAACAGACATTAATTGTGCTATGTTGTAGTGCTTGCTTTTCTCTCTACTGTAAATAGCACAACTTCATTGTTTTGCTACAGTTAATTTATACAGCAATTTGTAGCAATTGAGAGAATTACCATGTATATTTGTTTTATATAAACATAAAATTCTTTTCGAAATGGCTAACGACATACCTCAAGAGATAGTTAATGTACATGATGTAAACGAATTTAGATTTCGTGACACACCCTTTGTACAGCTTATGAACAAGCGTATCTTCAATGTACTTATCATTGCATCGCAATACGATATGTTTATTTTGGAGGATGATGGGCGTGTTGACGAGCAGATATTTAATGAGTACACTTCTCTTAATCTGCGCTATCCCCCACGTTTCACACAAGTTGCAAATAAGGAGGAGGCAATGCATCAGCTTGAAACAAATAGGTTTGAATTGGTTGTGTGTATGCCCAATATCGACAATAATGAGTTTTTTGAATTAGCAAAACGCATCAAGCATAAATATCCACTTATACCCATCGTTATGCTTACTCCTTTTTCGAAAACAGTTAGCAGAATGTTCGAAAAAGAAGATTTAAGTGGAGTTGACTATCTTTTTAGTTGGCTGGGCAATTCAGATTTGCTGTTGGCAATAATAAAACTGATAGAGGACAAAATGAATGCAGACGACGATGTGAAAACTGTAGGGGTGCAAACCATCCTTTTGGTTGAAAACTCTGTTCGTTTCTATTCATCGGCTTTGCCTTTGCTTTTCAAATATGTGTTGAGCGAGTCGAAAGAGTTCTCTAAAGAGGCTCTCAACGACCATTTGCGCATGATGCGAATGCGTGGACGTCCAAAAATTTTGCTTGCTCGCAACTACGAAGAGGCTGTTGATTTGTATAATAAATATGGAGAGAATATGCTTGGCATTCTTAGCGATGTAAGTTTTAGTCGTGAAGGAGCAAAAGATAAGTTGGCAGGCATAAAGTTTATCAATTGGGTAAGAGAGTTTGATAAGACTGTTCCAGTAATTATCTCTTCATCAGAGGTTTCCAATCTTCAGGAAGCGCAAAAGCTTAATGTGCCATTTGTGGATAAAAACTCTCAAACCTTTCCACAGGATGTAATAAAGGCAGTAAAGGAGAATTTTGGGTTTGGTGATTTTCTTATTCTTGATCCATCTACTAAAAAGGTTCTTTTTCGTATCAAGAATTTGAGAGAGCTCCAATATACTATACTTAATATCCCCGACAAAGCGCTATATTATCATCTGTCACTCGATCATTTTTCGAGGTTCTTCTATTCCCGTGCTATGTTTCCTGTTGCCGAGA
>ERZ1032852.317-NODE-317-length-12231-cov-12.174277_pt1 | contig 12231 bp, 15 predicted proteins | sample MGYA00516689_ERZ1032852 | MGnify/ENA primary metagenome ERZ1032852 (study PRJEB33719, sample SAMN04262499) | wastewater metagenome | biome: rural village; feature: composting latrine chamber; material: composting feces with ash | place: El Salvador | collected...
GCCCGGTGGGCCGCCTGTTCGATCAGGCCAAATCCACATGAAACGACGAAGAACCCAAAAATTGCCGCTGCCATCGCAAATCCAAGCAAATTGACCCCTGTATTAGGGATGCAGCATCGAAAATGCATTCCAAGGAGGTTGAAAATGAGTCATTGGATTTTCCTGCGTCGCCATGAGGTTCTGGAGCGTTGCGCAATCAGCAACACCACCCTGCACCGCCTTATCACCGACGGCCATTTTCCCCAGCCGGTTCAGATCGGTCCGCGTTCGGTAGCCTGGATAGAGGAGGAGATCGAGGACTGGATCAATGAAAAAATCAAAGAGCGCGACAGGAAAGCAGCTTCATAAATAGCTAACCCGTCTGGGGAAGGCACCGGACTTTACTGATGGTGCCTTCCCTTCCACCTGCTGCCAGCATCACCAATACGTCGGAAGCAACTACAATCTGGACATTTCAATTAGCGTGCTAAGGTATCCAGGGATACTCCCCTACTTCAGCTCACAAAACCTGTCCCTCATGAATCTTAAAAAGATTATAAATTACAATAGCTTATGGAGTTATCAATTTTTGCGTAAAAAGGGATAAAAAGCTATGACTCACCAGTAGCCGTTCGCGCAATGGTGCCCATTGCTCGAATTGTGCCCAAAGAGTTTCTATCCACAGCCAGCCACACCGCCATGGCAAGCTTTACACCCCTGGAATTGTTGCAGTGATTCTTGCCACAAGACATCACAGGCTTCTGGGCCATCAGTATCTCTAACATGATCTAATCCACATCACGTTGGGAATAGACGACGCTTGAACCAGAGACCCTCTCTGCCATACCGTGTTGATTCTACAACGCAGTATGGCTCCAACGTGATCTAATCCACATCACGTTGGAAATAGACCACGTTTGATCCACATACCTCTCTGCCACACCGTGTTGAATCTACGACGCAGTTCGGCTCCCGCGCCGTTGAGGTGAAAGCCCCCCGCGGACGGGAGGATGGCCGGCGCGCGCAGAACAGGGCAACGTAGCCTGGAATGCAGCATGCCTCCAACGTGATCTAATCCGGATTACGTTGGGAATAGACGACGTTTGAACCAGAGACCCTCTCTGCCACACCGTGCTGAATCTACAACGCAGTATGGTTCCAACGTGATCTATTCCACATCACGTTGGGAATAGACGACGTTTAAACCAGAGATCCTCTCTGCCACACCGTGTTGATCCTGATTCTACAACGCAGTACAGCTTCCAAGAGGTTTCGGTGAAGGTCACAGTGGCTCACACCGTGAGCATCGACGCACAGAACAGATTCACCTCCTCACCGTCGTGTGCCACGCGCACATTGGCCGGAAAAGCGCAAACCCCCTCGATCAGCTCCCGGTCTAGCTCGTGGCTGATGTGGGTCAGATAGGCCATCGGCACCGCCAGCCGCTCGACGATCTGCACGGCAAGTGCCGGGGTATTGTGGTTGCGGGGCTCATTGACGCGACTCGGATAGCCGCAGTCCAGCACCACCACGTCCGGCTGCCATTCACGCAGGAAGCGCTCGGTCGCCCCGGGCAGGCCACAGGTGTCGGTCAGGTAGGCCAGCCGTCCTCCCCCATCATCCAGACAGTAGCCCAGCGTCGGTTTACTGTGGTTGAGCGGGACCGGCGTCACCGTCAGCGACGGGAGCGACAAGGTCTTGAAGGGCTTGAGAGGCACCTGGAAGTCGAGCACACCGGGATGACGATAGAGGTCGGCACATCCCTGGGGGTCCTTGGGGCCATAGACAGGGATCGACTCGCCACACCCCCAGCGCAGATGCAGCAGCCCCTGCACGTGGTCGGGGTGATAGTGGGTGAGCAGGATGGCGTCAGGGCGATGTCGCTGGCAGCGCTCGGCCAGGTCCATCTCTCCGGCATCCAGCAGGTAGCGATGTCCGTCGACCTCGACCTCGGCGCTGCAGGGCCCGCGCCGGGCGCTGGTGATCACCCGCGCCCTTGCACAGGCGGTACAGTCACAGCCGAAGCAAGGCACCTGGGCGCTGTCGCCGGTGCCGGTGAAGCGAAACTTCACGCCATGACCTCCCCGTCGACCAGCCGCTCCAGGGCCACCAGTGTGCCATCCAGTGGCCCGCCATTATCCAGGCGCGGCACCTCCGGCAACGCATCACGCAGCTCGCGATGGCGGGCCAGGCGGGCCTCGATCTCGGCCTCACCCTCGCGCCCACGGCGGCGTAGCCGCGCACGCAGCACCTGGTCTGCGGCGGTCATCACCACCGGCGCCAGCGCCGCACCGAAACGCGCCCTGGCCGATGGCAAGGCACGCCGGCTGCCGTTGACCAGCACCACTCGGTCGCGAGCCAGCCAGGCGTCGAGCTCGACTCCCAATCCATAGTGAAGGCCATGGGCCTCCCAGCTCAGGGCGAACAGGACTGCGCGCTGGCGGGCCAGGAACTCCTCTGGTGTCAGGGCGACACTGTTCTCCGAGGCCCCGCTCTCCCGAGTCACATAACGGTGGGCAACGAGCCACTCCGGATAGCGCTGGCGGGTAGCGGCCAGTAGCGTGTCCTTGCCCACACCGCTGGCCCCGACCAGATAGATCAGCCGGCCCATCAGTGCACCTGCCGTCCGGCGCACCACACCCGCTGGACCAGCGGGTGGTCGTCCACGACCCGCACGCGCAGCAGGTCGGCCCGAAGGCCCGTGGCCAAGTGTCCGCGGTCCTTCAGGCCAACGGCCTGGGCCGGGGTGCGGGTGGCCGTGGCCACGGCCTTAGGCAGCGAGTAACCGCCTTCCATGTCGGCGATACGGAAGACGGCATCCAGCAGCGCCGCCGGGTAGTAGTCCGATGAGAGCACATCGAGCACGCCCAGCGACACCAGCTCCGCTGCGGCGATATTGCCCGAGTGAGAACCGCCACGCACCACGTTGGGCGCGCCCATCATCACCGCCAGCCCGTGACGGTGGGAGGCCTCGGCCGCCTCGCGCGTGGTGGGGAACTCCGCCACCCGGGTGCCATACTCGACGCTCTCGGCGACGTGCTCGATGGTGGCATCGTCATGGCTGGCCAGGGCCAGACCACGCTGATGGCACGCTGCAGCGATAGCCTGACGGTTGGTACTGCTGTAGCGGGCGCTGTTGGCCAGCTGCTTCTCGATAAAGGCTTCCAGTGCTTCATCGCTCATGCGGTGCTTGCCCTGGTAGTAGGTCCGGTAGGCATCCAGACTCACGAACTGACGCTGACCCGGGGCATGATCCATCAGCGATACCAGGCCGAGAAGCGGCGAATCAGCCAGGGACTCGAAGCGCTCCAGGGTCGCTGGCTGACAGACCTCGCAGCGCAGGTGGAGACGATGGTCGATGCGGGCCATGCCGTCGTCCATGATCGCCTGCAGCGAGCCGACCATCTGCTTGAGCGCGCCCTCGCGCATGCTCTGTTCATCGATGTCACCGATGGAGAGTGCATCGAACACCGTGGTGATGCCGCTAGCGGCCATCTGGGCGTCATGGGCCAGTGCCGCGGGCCGTCCCGGCCAGGCCACCTTGGGGCGGGGCTGGAAGTACTTCTCCATGTTGTCGGTGTGCAGCTCGACCATGCCCGGCATCAGGTAGTCGCCATCGCAGTCCACCGCAGAGGGTATGGCACTCAGGCCGGTATCCACGGCTGCAATGCGTCCATCACGAATCACCAGGGAGCCCTGACATACCTCGTCATCGAGAATCAGCCGGGCGTTGGTCAGCACCTGTTCGGAAGCACTCATGAGCGAATCTCCTCGGCATTGGCTGGCGTGGAGGCAAGGGCCGCCCCCATGTGTGGCGTCAGGGGCAGCAGGCGGTCGGCAACGCGATCGCGCACGTCCTCATCGTGGAAGATGCCCAGCAGGGCCGCGCCACGCGCCTTGGCTTCCTGGATCAGTTGCACCACCACCTCACGGTTGGCGGCATCCAAGGAGGCGGTGGGCTCATCCAGCAGCAGCAGCGGGTGCTCGGCGATGAAACCGCGAGCAATATTGACCCGCTGCTGCTCGCCGCCGGAGAAGGTCCCCGGGGGCAGGCTCCACAGTCGCTCGGGCAGGTTGAGGCGGGCCAGCATCGCCTCGGCACGCACTCGCGCCTCGGCCTCGTCCACGCCACGCGCCAGCAGCGGCTCCATCACCACCTCCACCGCCGGCACCCGCGGCACCACGCGCAGGAACTGGCTGACATAGCCGATCACGTCGCGACGCAGGGTGTGCCAGGCGTGGGCGGGCAGCGTGTCGAGCGACAGGTCACCGTCCTCGAAGTGCAGGCGCAGCGTGCCGCCGGTGACGCGGTAGCTGCCGTGGAGCATCTTGAGCAGCGTGCTCTTGCCGATGCCGCTGGGCCCGGCGAGTACCAGGCACTCGCCCGGGGAGAGAGTCAGCGACAGGTCGCGCATCACCTCAAGGGTCATGCCGCCCTGGCCGTGAAGCACGAAGGCCTTGTGCAGGGCGTCGACGCTGAGAAAGGGTTGCGTCAGGGATGTCATGGCGGGCCTCCTCACGGGGTCAGGACCGACGACACCAGCAGCTGCGTGTAGGCGTGCTGGGGATCGTCGAGGATTTGGTCGGTCAGGCCGGTCTCCACTACCTGGCCACGGCGCATCACCATCAGGCGATGGGCCAGCAGGCGGGCCACCGCCAGGTCATGGGTCACCAGAATCACCGAGAGGCCAAGCTCGCGGACCAGGGTGCGCAACATGTCGAGCAACCGGGCCTGCACGGAGACATCCAGGCCCCCGGTGGGCTCGTCCATGAACACCAGGTTGGGACGGGTGACCAGAGTGCGGGCGATCTGCAGGCGCTGCTGCATGCCGCCCGAGAAGGTCTTCGGGGCGTCATCGATGCGCCGTGGATCGAGCTCGACGCGCCCCATCCAATCCTGGCCGGCGGCACGCAGTTGACCATAGTGGCGCTCGCCCAAGGCCATCAGGCGCTCGCCGATGTTGGCGCCGGCCGAGACGCCCAGGCGCAGGCCGTCGCGGGGGTTCTGGTGCACCAGGCCCCACTCCATACGCAGCAGGGCCCGGCGGCGGGCCTCACCGATGGCGTAGAGATCGAGCTCGCCCTCGTGGCTGTGATAGACCACCTGGCCGGCATCGGGCCGCTCCATGCCGGCCAGCAGACGCAACAGCGTCGACTTGCCGGAGCCGGACTCGCCGACAATGCCCAGCACCTCGCCACGGTGCAGGCGGATATCGATGGCCTCGCACCCCTTGCCGGGGCCGTAGAGCCGGGAGACGCCGCGCGCTTCGAGCAGTGTGGCGCGATCAAGGTCGGGACGCTTCATGCCACCTCCTCGGTGCGTGACTGGCAGTAGTCAGTATCGGAGCAGACGAACATCCGCCCGCCTCGGTCGTCGGTGATCACCTCGTCGAGGAAGGTGTCGCGGGCCCCGCAGATGGCACAGGGGTCGTCCCACTCCTGGACCTCGAAGGGGTGGTCCTCGAAGTCCAGGCTCTCCACTCGGGTGTAAGGCGGGATGGCGTAGAGACGCTTCTCGCGCCCGGCGCCGAACAGCATCAGCGCTTCATTCATGTGCAGCTTGGGGTTGTCGAACTTGGGGATCGGCGAGGGATCGGTGACGTAGCGTCCGTCCACCTTGACCGGATAGGCGTAGGTGGTGGCGATATGGCCGTGGCGGGCAATGTCCTCGTAGAGCTTGACGTGCATGACCCCGTACTCCTCCAGGGCGTGCATCAATCGGGTCTCCTCCTCGCTGGGCTCGATGAAGCGTAGTGGCTCGGGGATCGGCACCTGGAAGATCAGCAACTGCCCCTGGCGCAGCGGCTGCTCGGGGATGCGGTGGCGAGTCTGGATCACGTCCGCCTCACCGGTGGCTGTGGTGGTGGTGACACCGGCCACGCGCTCGAAGAAGGCGCGGATGCTGACCGCATTGGTGGTATCGTCGGCGCCCTGGTCGATCACCTTGAGCACGTCGTCCTGACCCAGGACACTGGCGGTCAGCTGCATGCCACCGGTGCCCCAGCCATAGGGCATCGGCATCTCGCGTCCGCCGAAGGGCACCTGATAGCCGGGGATCGCCACCGCCTTGAGGAGGCCCCGACGGATCATGCGCTTGGTCTGTTCGTCCAGGTAGGCGAAGTTGTAGCCGCTGGCGGTGGGGTCGCTCGCCGTCATGCTTGCTGCTCCTTGACCGGATCGTTGTGAGAGGCACGTGGGGTGACGTTATCGGCCTGGGCGTCGACGTCGCTGCCGGCAACTTCGGTGCGCGTGGCGTGCTCGCGGCGCAGCCGTCGCAGCAGTTCCAGCTCTGACTGGAAGTCGACGTAATGCGGCAACTTCAGGTGGGAGACGAAACCCGCCGCCTCGACACTGTCGGCGTGGGCGAGCACGAACTCCGCCTGCTGGGCGGGGCCGGTGGCCGTCTCGCCCAGCTCCTCGGCTCGCAGTGCGCGATCGACCAGCGCCATGGCCATGGTCTTGCGCTCGTTGTGACCGAAGGCCAGGCCGTAGCCACGGGTGAACTGGGGCGCGGTCTCCCGCGAGCCGCCGAACTGGTTGATCATCTGGCACTCGCTGATCTCGATCTCGCCGATACACAACGGCGCATCGCCCTCCTCGACCGCGATCTCGACCTCCACGGTGCCCAGGCGAATCTCGCCGGCGAAGGGGTGGTTGCGGCCGTAACCTCGCTGAGTGGAGTAACCGAGTGCCAGCAGGTAGCCCTCGTCGCCGCGGGCCAGCATCTGCAAACGGCTAGCGCGGTCCACCGGGAAGTCGGGAGGATCACGGGTGATGTCGTAGGGCTCTGCGCCGTCATCCTCCTCGCGCTCGATCAGCCCCTCGGCGTCGAGCATCTCCAACACCTGGGGGCAGCCAGACAGGGTCTCTTCGGCCTCCGTCGGCGGCGCCACCTCGGCGTTGGCCAGCTGCAGGAAGTCCAGCAGGCGGTGGGTATAGTCGTAGGTCGGCCCCAGTACCTGACCACCCGGAATGTCCTTGTAGGTGGCGCTGATACGACGTTCGATGCGCATCGCGGCGGTGTCCAGCGGCAGGGTCTCGGCCAGGCGCGGCAGCGTGGTGCGGTAGGCGCGCAGCAGGAAGACCGCCTCGACCATGTCGCCGCTGGCCTGCTTGATGGCAAGTGCGGCGAGTTCGGGGTCGTAGAGCGAGGCTTCGGCCATCACCCGGGAGACGGCCAGGCGCAGCTGCCCCTCGACCTGGGGAACTTCAAGCTCCGGCGTATCGCGAGGGCCACGGCGGCGATCGGCGAGCCAACTGTGGGCGTTGGCGATGGCCTGCTCCCCCCCCTTCACGGCGACATACATGCGTCGACCTCCTCTGAAGCAGAACGGGTGATACGGGTGCTGCGGGGGACGGCTGCGAGCCGGTTTCCGCAGGTGAGGATGGCGTCGAGCCCGCGCGGGAAGCGGGCGCGATTGGCGGCGAGCCGAGTCATCAGCGCCTCACCACCCTGCCCCACGTCCAGGCGCCGTCGACCGGGAATGCCGGGACCACTCAGGTTCCACGGACCCGCAGCATCCAGACAGTCGAGCACTACCAACAGGGTGGTGCTGCGGTCCGGATAGGTGTCGCTGCCTTCCTGGAAGGCGGGCGCCTCACACTCGGCACTCCCTTCCAGGGTGGCGGGCATGACCAGGGCGAAGTCGGCCTCTTCGGGGCGATCGGTCTGGCGGGCTCCGGTGTGGAAGGTCAGGGCCTCGCCGAGGCCGGCGGCATTGAGCTCGGGGGACACCCAGACCCGGGTGTCGAGATCGCACAGGGTCAGCAGCGTCGCCCAGCAGGCGGTGCCGATGGCGGCTCCAGGCGGCGCCAGCGGGGCACCGCTCACCTCGGCGAAGGTGCCGGGCTCGGCCATCGCCGAGAGCAGCTGGCGATAGACCCGCTGGCTGTCGTGCACCGGAGTGTCGAAGGCGTTCCATCGCATGGTTACTCTCCCCTGACCATGGTGAAGAAATCGACCCGCGTCGCCGCGGCGCGTCGGGCCTGTTCATGGCGTTCGGCGTCGAGCGCTTGCTCCAGCGGAGCCACCAGCCCCTCCTCGATATCGGCCTGCCATTCACGGCGCTTGGCACAGGCATCCACCAGGGCAATGAGCTCGGCATGACGAGTGTCACGCCCCTTCACCCAGCCATGGCCCAGCTCCTTGTCGGCGTCGGTAGTCACACTGTCATTCATGAGCTGGACGCTGGCCCGGGTGAGAGTCATCTCGCCCAGGTTGAAGGCGTTGCCGGTGCCGCCCATGCGGCCGCGCACCATGGCCATACCTACCTCGGGGCCACGCACGCAGCGGTAGTCGGGGGTAATACCCAACCGCGCCCATTGCTCGGTCAGGCGCTCACGGGGTGTCAGCGCGAGGATGCGCTGACGTCGTGCAGAGGTCATGCAGACACCTCGTCAGTCAGTGAGTCAGGGAAATCGATGTGATAGGCGAGCCGATCGGCCCGGGCGCGGCTGATCGAGACCTCAACCAGGCTGCCGTCGGCATCCACGTTGTCACTGGTCAGCTGGAGCAGCGGCGCCTGATGGGCACAGCAAAGCAGGCGTTGATCCTCGCGATCGGCGCTGCTGGCCTCGATGCGCACGCGTTTGCGGTGCAGTCGCAAGCCATAGTGCTGATCAAGCAGAGCCCGAGTGGACCCACCGCGATAGCGCTCAAGCCAACCAGGAACGCGCTTGGGGTCGAACCAGTGGCGCAGGCGCATGAGAGGCGCATCGTCCACCCAGCGCAGGGTATCCACGGCTATCAAATGTGAGTCGGCGGCCAGGCCGAAACGCACGGCGACACCTTCGGGTGCTGGCGTCAGCGCCTGGTGCAGGCACTCGGTGCGCGAGGCGATGCCGCGCTCGGCCAGATGGTGAGTAACCTTGCTGGCGGCACTCACCGCATAGTCGAGTCGACGGTCGACGACCAGGGTACCGAGGCCTTGATGACGGGTGACGAGCCCCGCCCGTACCAGCTCGTCGAGCGCCCGGCGCACGGTGTGGCGGTTGACGCCAAAACGCCTGGCCAGGTGGGTCTCGCCCGGCAGCCATTCGCCGGGCTGGAAGTGCGTACGTACCTCCTGGGCCAGGGTGTCGGCCAGTGCCTGGTAGCGGGGCTCGCGAAGCGCTTGTCTAGACATGTCGGCTCCTGAAAAGAAGCGCTTCAGATGAAGCGCTTGCGAACCTGTTGCGAGATCATGTCGAGCAGCGTCACGGCGACGATGATCACCAGCAAGATGGTGGCGGTCTCGGTGTACTGGAAACCACGCATGGTTTCCCACAGCGCGACACCAATGCCGCCACCACCGACCATCCCCAGCACGGTGGCCGAGCGGATGTTGGACTCGAAGCGGTAGAGGCTCACCGAGATCCACAGCGGCAGCACCTGGGGAACCAGTCCGAAGATGATCTCTTCGATACGCCCGGAACCGGTCACGCGCACGCCTTCCATGGGGCCGGCATCACTGGCCTCCACGGCCTCGGAAAAGAGCTTCGACAACACCCCGGTGGTGTGGATGAAAAGCGCCAGGGTGCCGGCGAAGGGCCCCAGACCCACTGCCACCACGAAGAGCATGGCGAAGACCAGTTCGTTAATGGCGCGGCAGGCATCCATCAGGCGGCGCATGGGTTGATGGACCCACCAGGGGGCGAGATTCTCGGACGAGAGCAGGCTGCAGGGCACCGCGCAGATCACCGCGAGGAGCGTGCCCCAGATCGCGATCTGGATGGTGACCAGCATCTGGTCGATGTAATGGCCCAGGTTGCCCAGGCTCGGCGGCATGAAGTCGCCGGCGAGCTCGGCCATGTTGTCGGCATTGGCGACCAGCTGGCCCGGCTGCATTTCGGCGCCCTGCCAGGCCCAGCTGAGCACTGCCAGGGTGACGCCCCAGCCGATCAGCGTGCTCCAGCGGCGTCGCGGCAGCTGAGCATCCAAGGTGGCATGTTGCATGTTGAAGTGACTCCCGATGAGGGGCCGTCATGGCCCCTCGTGATGTCGCTAGACTGTCGTGGGTTACTGGCTGGTCATGGCCGTGGCCGGCGCGTCGTCGGCGCTGGCCTGGAGTTCGTCCATGCGCTGGTTGAGGGCGTCGAGCTGGGCATCCAGCTCGGCCAGCTGGGCTTCGCGCGCCTCGGTGGAGAGACTGTCGTCATTAGCGACCTGAGCGCGCTCCTTGAATAACTCCAACTGGCGAATCGGCAGCAGCTGGTCGTTACTGGATTCATCGAAACGTGCCCACTGCAGCGGCTCTAGGATCTCGCGCTGAGCCTCGGTCTCGCCGTAGGCGTAGAAGAACTCACGGAGCTCCGCCTTCAGCTCTTCCGGAAGGTTCGTACGCCAGACCAGTGGATCGGAAGGGATCAGCGGCGACTTCCAGATCACCTTGAGCTGCTCGGCCTTCTCAGGGTTAGTGATTTCTAGACGCTCCATACCTTCGGTGTTGAAGGTGGCCACATCGACCTGCTGATTGGCCACGGACAGCGCGTTGGTCTCATGGCTGGAATTCATGGTGCGCTTGAAGGCGGTGGAGGCATCGACGCCGTTCTTCGCGAAGACGTAGTAGCTCGGCACCAGATAACCGGAGGTGGAGTTGGGGTCGCCATTGCCGAAGATCAGCTCGTCAGCACGGCTCAGCATGTCCTCTACACTTTCCACGTCACTGTCGCGGTGAGTGATCAGCAGGCTCCAGTAACCCGGCGAGCCATCGGCAGCAACGGTCTGGGCGAAGATCTCGCCGCCGGCGCGGTCCACGGCTTCCATGGCAGACTTATTGCCGTACCAGGCCAGGTCGACCTTGTCGAAGCGCATCGCCTGGATAACGGCGGCGTAGTCGGTGGCGAAGAAGGGCTTAATCTCACGGCCAAGTTCGCGGGACATGTCATCCAGGAAGGGCTGCCACTGATCAGCCTGGTTCTGGCTGGACTCGGTGGAGATGATGCCGAAATTGAGAGTCTCGGCGGCCAGGGTCAGCTGACTGGCGAACAGGCTGGCGCCGGCGACCAGCGGCAGTGCGAAACGACGAAACGGGAAGCGGGACATGGGTAGGTCTCCTTGGGATGTCGAGTAAGCGTCAAGTGGTTGGGCTGGGTGTTACCCCAAAGCACCGATGGCATTACCGATGTCTTGGGGAGCCGGCTTGGCACGCAGCTCATCCAGGCCGGCATTGGCATAAAGCGCCTCGAGGCGAGCATCGGTAAGGTCGCTGGTGGGTCCATCGAAGTAGAGGCGGCCCTCCTTCAGCGCGATGGTTCGCGGGCAGAAGCGGCGAGCCACTTCCACCTGATGCAGGGTGACCAGCACGGTGCGACCGTCCTCGGCGTTGATACGGGCCAGGATCTCCATCACTTCGCGGGAGCTACGCGGGTCCAGTGAGGCAATGGGCTCATCGGCGAGGATGATGTCCGCGTCCTGCATGAGGACGCGGGCGATGGCCACACGCTGCATCTGGCCGCCGGAAAGGGTGTTGGCGCGCTGATGGGCCAGGGAATCGATGCCGACGCGGGCCAGTGCCCGCAGAGCCTGATCGGTTTCCTCGGCGGTGAAGCGACCCAGCAAGGAGCGGCCACGCGGCATGCTGCCCAGACGACCGATCAGCACATTGGTAAGCACGCTCAGACGGCCGACGAGGTTGAACTGCTGGAAGATGTAACCGGTACGGCAGCGCTCGGCGCGGGTGCGGCGAGTGAGGCGGCCAGCGCTCTGGATGTCGCGACCGAGTACCTCGATGCGGCTGTGGCTATCACGGTTGGCGCGGGTGAGCCCGGCCATGTGGCGCATCAAGGTGGACTTGCCGGAGCCCGACGGGCCCACCAGGGCAACCATTTCGCCGGGAGATACGGAAAAGCCGACCTCGCGAAGAACCGGGTGCTGGCCGAAGGTCTTGCTGACCCGATCGACCAGGATGCTGTGAATCGACATGACGCCTCTCCTCTTGGGAATGGCATCAGTGTCGCGGTGTCAGGTTAACGGCAGTTGTCTAGACAATGATGATCTCGTGACAGTGCGTCACCGTCGACGGGGGGAGACTCACTAAGAAAAGAAGAGCAGCTTGGAAGAATCAATGAGTTAGAGAAGGAGGGTCATGGAACCGTAATTACAATGACGGCAAAGTGTCACGGAAGACAGTATTCAAGAGCAGGTGGCACTGAATCGCTCGCCATCTGGTAAGTGCCTAACCGAAAGTTTTCGTGCATAATGTGTGTAGGATAACTGACACGGACGGAACCATGGCAAGGCGCTTCGTTGCACCTCTCACTGAGTCTGAGCAG
>ERZ1032852.319-NODE-319-length-12183-cov-14.645613_pt1 | contig 12183 bp, 9 predicted proteins | sample MGYA00516689_ERZ1032852 | MGnify/ENA primary metagenome ERZ1032852 (study PRJEB33719, sample SAMN04262499) | wastewater metagenome | biome: rural village; feature: composting latrine chamber; material: composting feces with ash | place: El Salvador | collected...
AAGGAAGTATATATGTTAAAGCATATATATTAGGTCAAGCTATTAAGAGCATAGGCTTTTACGAAAGTTGGGCTCAACTGGATACCTGCGTCAACATCAAAGATAGATGTGCGTGGGTCAGTAATAAAGTCACTTGAAACAACTGCTTCGTCTGTGTAACCTAAAATTCCTTTTAATTCACCTTCAGAAGCTTCTTTCATCACTTTACAAATCTCTTCGTAAGTAGTTTCTTTTTCTAAACGTACTGTTAAGTCAACAGCAGAAACGTTAAGAGTTGGAACGCGGAATGACATACCTGTCAATTTACCGTTTAGTGATGGAATAACTTTGCCTACTGCTTTAGCAGCGCCTGTTGATGAAGGAATGATGTTTCCTGAAGCTGCACGGCCACCTCTCCAATCTTTTGCTGACGGTCCGTCAACAGTTTGTTGAGTTGATGTGATAGCGTGAACTGTAGTCATAAGACCTTCAAGAATACCAAATTTGTCGTGCAATACTTTAGCTAAAGGAGCTAAACAGTTTGTTGTACAAGATGCGTTAGATACAATTTGTGTGCCTTTTTCGTACTTATCATTGTTTACACCCATTACAAACATTGGAGTGTCGTCTTTTGAAGGAGCTGACATTACTACATATTTTGCACCAGCGTCAATGTGTAGTTGTGCTTTATCTTTTGTCAAGAATAAACCTGTAGATTCAACAATGTAGTCTGCACCAACTTCGTCCCATTTCAAGTCTGCTGGGTTTCTTTCAGCTGAAACACGAATTTCGTTTCCGTTTACTACCAATTTACCATCTTTTACTTCTACAGTTCCATCGAACTTGCCGTGAACTGTGTCGTATTTTAGCATATAAGCTAAATAGTCAACTTCAAGTAAGTCGTTAATACCTACTACTTGAATATTTTCGTTTGTTTGACTAGCACGGAACACCATACGTCCAATACGTCCAAATCCGTTGATACCTACTTTAATCATAATTTTAAAATTTAAATTGTTATATTAAATCGTCGTATAAGTTTTTTCAAAGAACAAATGTACACTTTATTTTCTTTCCTCTAAAACATTTAGTGTCAAAAACACTGAAAAAACACCATATCTCTTCACGATGGAGCTAATAAACACTCGATAGAAGATGCAGATGCATTCAATTTGATTATATTTGCACTTACAATTCATGAAATTATAAACAGAATAAAATATCACTATGTCAGACGATAAAAAAATTATTTTTTCTATGGTTGGGGTTAGTAAAACCTTCCCACCGCAGAAGCAAGTTTTAAAAAACATTTACCTATCATTCTTTTATGGTGCAAAAATTGGCATTATAGGGTTGAATGGTTCGGGTAAATCAACATTATTGAAAATGATTGCCGGTATTGAAACAGAATACGATGGCAAAATTGTTTCCGACAAATCTTTTACGGTTGGATACTTAGAACAAGACCCTAAGTTGGACGAAGAAAAAACTGTAATTGATATTGTGCGCGAAGGTGTACAACCTATTATGGATCTGTTGCAAGAGTATGAAGATATCAATATGAAATTTGGTTTACCTGAATATTACGAAGATTCAGACAAAATGGACAAACTGTTTTCTCGACAAGCCGAATTGCAAGACAAATTGGATGCTTCGGATGCTTGGACAATTGATAATAGACTAGAAAGAGCAATGGATGCATTGCGCTGCCCACCTGAAGACCAATCTATTCGCCAGCTATCGGGAGGAGAGCTTCGCAGGGTTGCACTTTGTAGACTATTACTTCAAGAGCCCGATGTGTTGCTGCTAGATGAGCCTACCAACCATTTAGATGCAGAGTCGATCGATTGGTTGGAGCAACATTTGCAACATTACAAAGGAACGGTTATCTGTATTACTCACGATAGATATTTCTTAGACCACGTGGCTGGTTGGATTCTTGAGTTGGATCGTGGCGAAGGTATCCCATTTGAAGGAAACTACACATCGTGGTTGGAGCAAAAAACCAAGCGAATGGCAATGGAAGAGAAAACCGCTAGCAAACGTCGTAAAACATTAGAGCGAGAGTTAGACTGGATTCGTATGGCTCCCAAAGCACGTCAGGCTAAGGGTAAAGCGCGTTTGAACTCTTATGAGCAACTCTTGAATCAAGACCAAAAAGAGGTGGAGGAAAAACTGGAGATATTTATTCCCAATGGTCCTCGTTTGGGCAACAAGGTGATAGAGGCGCATGGTGTAGCTAAAGCTTATGGCGACAAGTTACTCTTTGACGACCTTAACTTTACGCTTCCTCCTAATGGCATTGTGGGTGTAATAGGGCCAAATGGTGCTGGTAAGACTACATTATTTAGATTAATTGAAGGCATCGAAACTCCCGACAAAGGAACGTTTGAGGTGGGTGAGACTGTTGTTACAGCTTATGTTGATCAAGCACACAGTTCTATCGACCCTAATAAAACAGTATATCAGGTAGTATCGGATGACTCAGATTTTGTAAGAGTAGCTGGACGAGAAATTAATGCACGTGCATACTTAAGTCGATTTAACTTCTCGGGAGGCGATCAAGAGAAACTGTGTGGAGTGCTTTCGGGTGGTGAGCGTAATCGTCTACACCTTGCAATGGCATTAAAAGCCGAAGGCAACGTATTGCTGCTTGATGAGCCTACCAACGATATTGACGTAAATACATTGCGTGCATTGGAAGAAGGTTTAGAGAGTTTTGCAGGTTGTGCTGTGGTTATTTCTCACGATAGATGGTTTTTAGATAGAATCTGTACACACATTTTGGCGTTCGAAGGCAACTCAGAAGTTTTCTATTTCGAAGGTTCGTATAGCGAATATGAAGAGAACAAGAAGATGAGAATGGGTAATGTAGAGCCTAAAAGGGTGAGATACCGCAAGCTTTAAAAAATTTGAGTTTAAAAGTTATGTGAGGCTTTGAGTGTGCGGTATGTACTGACGTATCGCATGCACCCTCACCTTTCTTAAACACTATATTTTATTGATAATCTGTTTAATTACAAACTATGAAACATTTTATTTCGATCGTTTTTGCTGTTGTTTTATTGGGGTTTTCATGTACTAGTAATCCCGTAGATGCTCTAAATAATAGCGAAGGAAAAATAACAGTGGGCATTTTTGAAGGACATGGTGGTTCTCAAACTTGTGTATGGGAAACAGTAGAAGCAATTAAAATTGATGAAGGGATGGATGCAAAGATTATTACTTCATCAGATATTGCTAATGGTGTTTTAGAGTCTATCGATGTTATCATTATTCCAGGAGGCGGTGGTAGTCGTCAGTATTTGAACCTTGGACACGAAAACCACGATCGTATTCGCTCTTTTGTTGAAAATGGGGGAGGTGCTGTAGGTATCTGTGCAGGTGCATATTTCTTTTCAAATACACCGGGCTATGCAAGTATTGCTATTAATGGTGCTGAGGCTATAGATATAGAGCATGACAATCGTGGACATGGAATGGCGAAGTTTACACTCTCGGAAGAGGGGCAAAAGGTATTTCCAGAAATAGCCTCGCGCGACACAAGTTTTTTGATGTATTACGAAGGTCCTGTATTTATTAATGCATCAGACGATATCGATTATACGGTTTTTGCAACAATGGAGAGCGATGTGCATGAAGAGGGTGGTGCTCCAGCAAACATGACCAATGCAAAACCATTTTTCCATGGCAACTACTATGGTAAAGGACGTGTTTTTAGTACTATTGCTCACCCCGAGGCTACTCCTGGTATGCGTTGGCTCATTCCACGCATGGTGAGATGGACACTCGATTTAGAGTATGTTGAGTATAGTGAAAATGCTGTAAGACCTACTCTTTTTGAGAAGGAGATACTTTACAGTATAGATATGTTAAAACAAGAGTCGGGGTATTTTAGCACTTTTTTATATGGTGCTGCTGAAGAGAAAATAGAGGCGCTTGATTGGCTTGAGGAAACAGTGTCTTGGAGTGCTAAAAGATGGGTGCAAGGGTTAGTTTACGATTCGTCGGCTACTGTTAGAGCAAGGGCTGCAGAATATATTGCCAACTCCGAATTTACTCACTACCTTCCTGATTTGAAGGCTGCTCTAAAAAATGAAACAGACGAGAATACAAAAACTGTAATGGAGTCGTCTATTCGTTTCTTAGAGGAGATGTAAGAAAAAGGTAGCATACACTTAAATGTGAAAAGCTGAATGACTTAATTTTAATATATAATCTAAATATAATCATTTAGCAAAAATGAAAAAAAATGCAATCATATTAATAATACTTAGTTCCTGTTTGAGCTTAACTGCTCAGACAGGAACTTTTGTTAATGGTGTAGTGCTAGATGCAGTAAACGGTACACCAATGCCTTATGTATCGATATTTTTCGAAGGTACGTCGCATGGTGATTTAACTAATAGTGGTGGCAAGTTCACAATAGCTACTACCAAAGATGTGATAAGTGAGAGAAGTCTGAAGGTGATGTTTTCGAGATATCACACCCAAGAGTTACAATTGGATGCTGATAGTTTGTATACCTTGAAGATACACCTAATGCCTGTGGAATACGATGATGATATTGATGTTTTGAGGGCAATACGGATAATGGGTGATGAGGGACGAAATCCATTGCCTTATTATCTATACGAAGCAGTTAATGCTGTACTGAACGATAATTTACCATTAGGTAATCCTAAAATAAATAAATTCGATCTTTATCAGCTACAAGAGATACCTGCTTACAACCATCTAGAGGGTATTCGCCTCAGACTTTCCTTGGCTACAAATGCACGATTGCACCCACATCTTTTTGCCAAAGGATATGTAGGTTATGGTTTTAAAGATAGGAAATTTAAATATCGTGGTGAGTTGGCTTGGTCGTTCGATAAGAAAGCTTACCACGATGATGAATTTCCGCGCAATAGTATTAGATTGATATACGAAAACGATATCTTTTCACCAGGGGGTAATCATCCTCGTTTGCCAAATGATTTTCTGATGTACTCCTATAGGCGAACACGTGGAGCAATGACCTATCGAGAATTTACAGAGATAAACTACGAGAAAGAAACCCTGTATGGATTGTCTTATCAGTTGTGGGCTCGCATGTCAGAGATGCAATCTGCTTGTGAAATGGCTTTCACAGCTGTCGATATAAATAGATATCGTGAGCCAATGTCAAAGTTGAAGTCGAAAAATGCTGGAATATCTCTGCGTTATTTTCACAACGAAGCATATATTCAAGACAAACGCAATCGTAAAGCATTTTCTCTTACAGAACCACTTTTTATGCTGTCGCACACTGTTGGCAAAAACAGTGTTTTTGGTGGAGATCAGTTGTATCAAAAAACAGAGCTCTCTTTTCAAAAACGATTTAGCCTAGAAGATTATGGATTTTTAGATTTAGTAGCCGATTATCAAAAAGTGTGGACAAAAGCTCCATTTCCTATGTTGTTGTATCCTGATGCTAATAGAGGATATATTGTAGACAACAAATCGTTTTATTTGGTAAATGCTATGGATTTTATCAACGATGAGCAGTATAGCATTAGGTTGGCTTATTTTGCAGACAACTTACTCTTTGCTCGTATACCAATACTTGATGCATTGGGTTTTAGAGAGCTCTTTATTCTTCGTGGGTTTCATGGTAGCTTGAGCAATAGAAATATACCAACCAAGGAGAATGGTCTGTTTGTTTTTCCAGCCAACACGGCTTCAATGGGCAATACTCCTTATATTGAGGGTGCTGTAGGCATTACAAATATATTGGGATTGCTACGTGTGGAGTATGTACATCGATTGACCTATCGAGATCATCCAAATGCTATTAACTTTGGATTTAGATTGGATGTTACTTTTTGAAATTAGAAACTAGGGACAAGAGACTAGAGGGGGAAGGTAAGACGAGTTGTCTATTTCAGAACAATGCTAAACTGCCAAGTGCTTTCTTTAAAAAAAGTCGGATTTTTTATTTCATAGAGTCCATTGTCAATTAATTAAGGTGCTAATCTCCTTAACATCCACTCATCGCCAGTTTTTATATAAATCATTCTGTCGTGTAGCCTGCTTTGACGACCTTGCCAAAACTCAATAGTATGTGGCTCTACCACAAAACCTCCCCAATGGGGTGGGCGGGTAATTGGTTTTTCTTTAAACTCGCTTTCTATTTTAGTTTGTCTAGCCTCCAATTCTTTACGTCCATCAATAAAAGTACTTTGAGGCGACACCCATGCACCTAGCTGACTGCCCTTGGGACGTGAGTAGAAATACTTGTCCGACTCTTCTTCTGACACTCTTTTTGCAACTCCTTCTATTCTCACTTGACGCTCCATAACGTGCCAATCAAATACAATTGAAGCATAAGGATTGTCGGTTAGTTCGATTGCTTTTCTACTCTCATAGTTTGTGTAGAATACAAACCCTTCTTCATTGAAGCTTTTTAGTAATACAACTCGTGCCGAAGGTTTGCCATCGGGGGTGGAGGTAACTAATGTCATTGCATTGGGCTCTGCTACTGCCTCAGAAGTGATAGCATCTTTCATCCATAATTCAAATTGAGCAATAGGGTTATCGCTCATATCATCTCTAGATAGGGTGTCTCGTTTGTAGTCTTTACGAAAATCGTGTAAGTTTGTCATTGTTTATTTGTTCTGAATGTTATTGTAATAGTAAACAACTATGGCTGCTATTTGTTTGTGCAAAAAACAGGAATGACATGATTGTGACACAATAATAGAGGAGGTTCTGCAAGGGTCACGAGAGGAATTTGCACAAGTACAAGTATATATGAAAAAGTATAAATCCAGTAAAACCACTGTTTTTATTCATAATTCTTAGTTCTTCACTCTTCATTTCTTTTACTTCTTCATGTATTAACTCTTCATTAAAAAATGTCTTTGTTAATATTCCTTTTTTCCTTACCTTAGCACCCTCATAGTTCATTTCAATGAAAACTACTCCATAATATTTATATATGATAAAGGTGCGCGGTATAAACAAAAGTTTTGGAAGCTTGCAGGTGTTGAAAAATGTTGATTTAACCATCAGCAAAGGTGAAATAGTATCGATAGTAGGTCCTAGTGGTGCAGGCAAAACTACTTTGTTGCAAATAATGGGTACGTTGGATAAGCCCGACTCGGGCAAAGTGATATTTGAAGGAAACGATGTAACTAAATATAGCGACCGTAAGTTATCTGATTTTCGCAACAAGAATATAGGTTTTGTGTTTCAATTTCATCAATTGTTGCCTGAGTTTACAGCTTTAGAAAACACAATGATACCTGCTCTTATTGGAAAAAAAGATCGTGCACAAGCAATTAAAGAGGCTAATCATATCTTGGAATTAATGGGACTGTCGGATAGGAAACTTCACAAACCATCGGAGCTATCGGGTGGAGAGAAACAGCGTGTTGCTGTGGCGCGTGCTCTTATCAACAATCCCATGATTGTATTTGCCGACGAGCCTTCAGGCAGTTTGGATACAGAGAATAAAGATGAATTGCACTCACTCTTTTTTAAATTGCGTGATGAGTTGAATCAAACTTTTGTGATTGTAACACACGATACTCAGCTAGCAGAGCTAACCGACAGAACCATCAGCATGAAAGATGGTATTATAGAATAGATAAACCAAAATGATTATAAACTCATACTCTTATTATTATGAAATTAAAACATTTTTTTATGGCAATTGCTTGTACAGCCCTCATGGCGTCGTGCAATGATGAATCGAAGGGAAATTCAACTCATTTGGATTCGATTATTGGTAAGGCTTCTCCAACAATTGAAAATGGAATAATGACCCCTGAAGTACTCCACAGTTTTGGACGAATTGGTGATGTTCAGGTATCTCCCAACAATGAGGAGCTCCTCTATCATGTAACCTATGTTGACATCGAAAAGAACAAAACCAACACCGAGATTTTTAAGATGAATGTGGATGGATCTGAAAAGAAACAACTTACATTTACTAACGACCACGAAAGCAGTGCTCAGTGGATTGACGGTGGTAATAAAATTGCTTTTCTTAAAAACCACGAAGGTTCGAGTCAGCTATGGGTAATGAATGCCGATGGTAGTGGTGCAGAATGCATTAGCGATGTTGAGGGAGGTATAAGTGGGTTTACCTATTCGCCTGATGAGACTAAAGTGATGTATGTTAAAAAAATAAAGAGTGTAGAAACAATAGCTGAACGCCATCCCGACTTGCCAAATGCAACAGGCAGAGTGGTGGATGATTTGATGTATAAGCATTGGGATCATTGGGTGGAGGAAATTCCACACACATTTTATGCAACTATCAAAAATGGAAAACTAGCCGACCATGTCGACCTGTTGGAAGGTGAACCTTATGAAGCTCCATTGCTTCCATTTGGTGGAACTGGCGATGTTGCTTGGAGTGCTGATAGTAAATCGATTGTATATACATCGAAAAAGATGACTGGCAGAGCTTATGCTGAGTCTACTAACTCTGATTTGTATATGTACTCTTTGGAAGATAAAACGACAGTGAACCTTACAGAGGGTATGCTGGGATATGATGTGAGCCCACAGTTTTCACACGATGGAGCATATATGGCTTGGCTAAGTATGGAGCGCGATGGCTACGAAGCAGACAAAAACAGATTGTTTGTGATGGACATGGCTACAAAAGAGAAAACATATTTGACGGAAGACTTTGATAATAATGTAGATGATTTTATTTGGGATATCGACAACAAAACGCTCTATTTTGTAGCGGTTGTTGAGGCAAAAACCCAACTCTTCTCTATAGATATGAAGACAAAAGAGGTGACAACGCTTACATCAGGAAAACATGACTATATATCTGTTGCATTGGGTGGCGAGGGTTTGATTGCAAAACGTCAGTCGATGTCGCAACCTGCCGAAATTTATTCCGTTAATATTAGTAACGGAGAAGCTACAGAGCTTTCGTTTGAAAACAAACATATACTCGACCAGTTAACGATGGGTGAAGTGGAAGAGAGATGGATTACTACTTCGGATGGCAAGCAAATGCTTACTTGGGTGGTGTATCCTCCTAATTTTGATGCAACTAAAAAATACCCAACATTGCTTTATTGTCAAGGTGGACCACAAAGTGCTGTTAGTCAGTTTTGGTCGTATCGTTGGAATTTTCAGATGATGGTTGCCAATGATTATATTGTAGTTGCACCCAATCGTCGTGGATTGCCAGGATTTGGACAAGAGTGGAATGAGCAAATAAGTGGTGACTATGGTGGACAGAATATGCGCGACTATTTATCGGCAATTGATGCCTTGGCTAAAGAGCCATTTGTGGATGAAGACAATCTTGGTTGTACAGGTGCTAGCTATGGTGGGTTTTCTGTGTTTTGGTTAGCTGGAAATCATGACAACCGTTTCAAAGCATTCTTATCTCATGCTGGGATCTTCAATCTAGAAGCACAATACTTAGAGACCGAAGAACTATTCTTTGCCAACTGGGATATGGGTGGTCCGTATTGGGATAAATCGAATGCTACGGCACAAAAAACTTATGCCACATCGCCACACAAATTTGTGGATAGATGGAATACTCCAATAATGATTACTCATGGCGAGTTGGATTATCGTATACTTGCATCGCAAGGTATGATGGCATTTAATGCTGCTAAATTGAAGGGGTTACCTGCACGCATGTTATTATTCCCCGATGAGAACCATTGGATATTCCAACCACAAAATGGTGTGTTATTCCAACGCGAATTTGCAAAATGGTTTGATGAGTGGTTGAAAGACTAGATTTATTGCAATTCATATCTAACAGAATCATTCAACAAGATGAATGATGCAATTATTGGTTAGATAAACAGAAGTAGATTATTAACTTATATTTCTATATTATGAAATTAAAACAACTTTTTATGGCAACTGCTTGCACAGCGCTTTTAGCATCTTGTGGTGGTGGAACGCCTGGAGATACAAGTAATCAAGGGACGATTATTGGGAAAGCATCTCCAACTATCGAAAACGGAATTATGACTCCAGAAACACTCCATAGTTTTGGTAAGATTGGAGCAGTGGAGGTGTCTCCCAACAATGAGGAGTTGCTCTATCATGTTACTTATGTAGATATTGAGGCTAACAAGGGCAATACCGAAATCTTTAAAATGAATGTCGATGGCAGTGAAAAGAAACAACTCACTTTTACCAATGAAGGTGAAAGTAGTGCTCAGTGGATTGATGGAGGCAGTAAAATTGCATTTCTTAGAAATCACGAAGGCTCGAGACAACTGTGGGTGATGAATGCTGATGGTAGTGGTGCAGAGTGCATTAGCGATGTTGAGGGTGGTATAAGTGGGTTTACCTATTCGCCTGATGAAACTAAAGTGATGTATATTAAAATGGTGAAAAGTGTAGAAACAATAGCCGAACGTCATCCTGATTTGCCAAAAGCAACTGGTAGGGTAGTGGACGATTTGATGTACAAACATTGGGATCATTGGGTGGAGAATGTACCTCATACTTTTTATGCAACAATCAAGAATGGTAAATTGACAGACTATGTCGACCTATTGGAAGGTGAGCCTTACGAAGCACCTTTGCTTCCTTTTGGTGGCACAAGTGATATTGCTTGGAGTGCCGATAGTAAATCGATTGTATATACATCTAAAAAGCTGATTGGTAGAGCTTATGCTGAGTCTACCAACTCTGATTTGTATATGTACTCGTTGGAAGATAAAACTACTGTGAATCTTACAGAAGGTATGATGGGATATGATACAAACCCACTATTTTCGCACGATGGAGCATATATGGCTTGGCTTAGTATGGAGCGTGATGGCTACGAGGCAGACATCAACAGACTCTTTGTAATGGATATGGCAACAAAAGAGAAAACATACCTTACAGAAGAGTTCAACTATGATGTTGATGCTTTTATATGGGACAAGGATAATAAAACGATAATCTTTTTAGCTGTTGTTGAGGCAAAGGCTCATCTTTTTTCTATTGATATAGATACGAAAGAGATAAAAAGAATTACATCGGGGCACTACAATTATGCTTCGCTTGCACTAGGTGGTGAAGGTTTGATTGCTAAGCGTCAGTCTATATCACAACCTGCTGAGATTTATTCAGTAGATATCAGTAGTGGAGAGGCAACAGAGCTTTCTTTCGAAAACAAACACATCCTCGACCAACTTACAATGGGTGAAGTGGAGGAGAGATGGATTACCACTACAGACAACAAACAAATGCTTACATGGGTAATTTATCCACCCAATTTTGATGCTTCTAAAAAATATCCTGCAATTCTCTATTGTAAAGGTGGTCCACAGGGGGCAGTAAGTCAATCTTGGTCGTATCGTTGGAATTTTCAAATGATGGCTGCCAATGGTTATATAGTGGTAGCTCCCAACCGTCGCGGTGTGTCAAGCTTTGGAAGCGAGTGGGTAGAGCAAATAAGTGGTGATTATGGTGGACAAAACATGCTCGATTATCTATCGGCAATAGATGAGTTGGCAAAAGAGCCTTTTGTTGACGAGGATAATTTAGGTTGTACTGGTGCTAGTTATGGCGGATTTTCTGCTTTTTGGTTAGCTGCCAATCACGACAACCGTTTCAAAGCATTCTTAGCCCATGCTGGCATGTTTAATCTTGAAGCACAGTATTTAGAGACCGAAGAGTTGTTCTTTGCCAATTGGGATATGGGTGGTCCGTATTGGGATAAGTCGAATGCAATAGCACAAAAAACTTATGCTGCATCGCCTCATAGGTTTGTTGACAAATGGAATACACCCATTATGATTACTCATGGCGAGTATGATTATCGTATTCTAGCATCGCAAGGAATGATGGCTTTTAATGCTGCTAAGTTGCAAGGCTTACCAGCACGCATGCTTCTATTCCCCGACGAGAACCATTGGATATTGAAACCGCAAAATGGAATACTTTTCCAACGCGAATTTGCGAAATGGTTTGATGAGTGGTTGAAAGATTAGTTTTGCGGGAAAAGGTATAAGTGATATTTAATTGCTTAATTACAGTAAAAGGAGTCAAACCTATTTTTGTGAGCAAAAAGCCACAGGAGTTAGGTTTGACTTTTTTTTGTCTTTGTTGTGCAATTTCGGATGCTTAGAATACCTGTCTGTCATCTCGCCATGGGCGAGACGGGTTCAGAGTCCTGTTCATACCGCAATAGATCAGCTTTTATTAAGGTTGCGAAGAAATAAAAACAACTTACTATTAAATAAG
>ERZ1032852.320-NODE-320-length-12156-cov-4.405917_pt1 | contig 12156 bp, 15 predicted proteins | sample MGYA00516689_ERZ1032852 | MGnify/ENA primary metagenome ERZ1032852 (study PRJEB33719, sample SAMN04262499) | wastewater metagenome | biome: rural village; feature: composting latrine chamber; material: composting feces with ash | place: El Salvador | collected...
CGGGTGCTTCCTTTTTGGATGCCTGCATCAGGTGGCGAATCATTGCATCGTCATCCTTACTACTCATATTATTATTCATCTTATTATCCATTTGTTTAAGTTTTGTCATTTAAATGATATTTAAACAGCGATTAAATACTGTTTACACAACTTCGGCCGGAAAGTGCACCGACCATATTTTCTTAAATAATTGTCTCGCTCTGAAGAGCCTTATCTTTACGTTCGATTCGTTCAGCCCCATGATTTGTGCCACATCCTTCACTGCATTATCTTCCAGATAATAGAGCGTGAGCAACAGGGCATCGCCCTTTGGCATACTGCTCAGCGTCTGCTCAATCATTTCGCTGCGCTCAGATGCAGCAAGGTGGCTCTCGGTGTCGTCGTCGGAGCAGTGCATAGCATCAATGGCATCAATGCCCTCAATATCGTTATCGCTCATCCATATACGGCTCTTGGTGTGAGTGACGGCAGTGTTGTAAACAATGCGATATAGCCACGACGAGAACTTGCTTTGGCGCCTGAACGAGTGCAGATTGCGATATGCCTTCACGAAACTTTCCTGCACAACATCCTCTGCATCCTGCATATTGTCGCATATCCTGTAGGCAATGGTAATTGCCATGTTTTGATACGTTTCGACAAAATAGCCAAATGCAGAGCTGTTGCCCGAAAGCACCTGTTGCACGCGTTGGTTTTCGTCCATCTGTGTCTGTGTGTGCTAATTCTATTCTACAATATCTCTCTCGGGTTCTTCGGGCATATTGCGCGTCAGAAGGAAATAAACCACGTAGCTTAATCCCAGGAACAATACTACACTTGCCGCAACTACCCAAAATCTGAAGTCGTCGCTGTCGCTCAACACATACTGAGCCAAAACAAACCCTACCACAAGCCCTATCCCGATTCCTATGAGCACAATGCCGTTTCGAAGTGAAACCATTCGGTTGGGATTTGCTTTTTTGCGAGCCGTAGTGGGCGGAATAATGCCTTGAGAGATAAGACCCATTTTCTCCTTGTGCTTGTTTTTCATTAATATAATTCCAAGTACAAGCCCTGCCGCAATGGGTAAAGCAAAAATAGATAGAATAGCTATAGCAGCAATTAGAAATTCCGTAAATTCCATATCTTTAGTTTTTAAATGTGTGAAATAAATTTGTTTTCATACATAAGACCACACATAGGAGCAATCGGTTACAAAAATGGGAATTTTTTATTTGCCCATCTCCCTTTTTCATCCTATATTCGCACTTCGAAAAAAAGAAAACAGAATATTATGCAAATAACAGCTAAGCTTATTGAAATTTTGCCGTTGCAGTCGGGAACAGGACGAAACGGAGAGTGGAAAAAACAAGATATTATTGTGGAGACACCGGGACAGTATCCTAAAAAGATATGTATATCTCTGTGGGGCGACAAGTTCAGCAATGTGCAGCTCAATGTTAATCAGGATTATGTGATTGATTTTGATGTGGAGAGCAGAGAGTTTAACGGAAGATGGTATACCGACGTGAAGGCGTGGAAGATGGCAGCACAGGGAAGTGCAGCTCCTCAGCCGCCATCATATGACGGAGTGCCCGATGCACCCGAAATTGCACCGCCGGCTAATCCGTTTGGTGAGATGGACGATACAACTGATTTGCCCTTCTAGTCTATAAATAAGATATAAAAAAAACAGAAACAGCTGTTTGTAGCCGATTGTTAGACATATGCCAACAACCGACTGGCAACAGCTGTTTTTTTATTGTAACTTGTGAATCACCAGCCCCGAACGCAACTTGGGTTCAAACCATGTGGTTTTGGGAGGCATGATGTTGCCGGTGTCGGCTATGTCCATCAGTTGTTGCATCGAAACGGGATAGAGGGCAAAGGCAACTGCCATTTCGCCACTGTCAACACGGCGCTCCAACTCTCCAAGTCCGCGTATGCCGCCCACAAAGTCGATGCGGGTGTCGGTGCGCAGGTCTTTGATGCCCAGCACCTCATCAAGCAGTAGGTTAGACAGTACCGTTACGTCCAAGACTCCTATTGGGTCGTTGTCATCATAAGTACCTTCTTTGGCTGTAAGCGAATACCATTTGCCTGAGAGATACATCGAGAAGTTGTGAAGACGGTCGGGCTTGTATATATCTGCACCTTTTTCTTCCACTTCGAAGTTCTTTTTCACTTTTTCGATAAACTCTTCTTCCGAGAGACCGTTAAGATCTTTCACCAGGCGATTGTAATCGATAATGGTGATTTGATTTTCGGGGAAGCATACCGCCATAAAGTAGTTGTACTCTTCTTTGCCGGTGTGATTGGGGTTATTCTTGGCTTTCTCGGCACCCACCAAAGCTGCTGCTGCTGACCGGTGATGTCCGTCGGCAATGTAAAGCGACTGGAATCCTGCAAAAATTTCTGTGATACGACTAATATCTTTATCGTCGGATATAAGCCAGAAGTGATGCCCCACTCCATCAACCGACACAAAATCATATTCGGCAGTGCCTTCAACTGTGCGCGACACAATTTGGTCTAACTCATCATTGTGAGGATATGCAAAGAAAACCGGCTCTATATTGGCGTCATTAACCCTTACGTGCTTCATGCGGTCTTCTTCTTTTACACGAAGGGTGAGTTCGTGCTTCTTTATTTTGCCACTCATATAATCCTCCACATAGGCTCCAACCACTAGGCCATACTGAGTTTTGCCGTTCATGGTCTGTGCATACACGTAATACATTTCCTGCTCGTCCTGCACCAGCCAGCCTTTATCCTGAAACATCCGAAAGTTTTCGGCCGCCTTGAGATATACATCAGCATCGTGCTCATCTTTGCCAACCGGGAAATCAATTTCGGGCTTTATAATTCTATAAAGAGATTTTTCGTTGCCTTTAGCCTCTTCACGGGCTTCGTCTGAGTTCAATACATCGTAGGGACGAGATGCCACTTCCTGCACATATTGTTTGGGAGGGCGCACGCCCTTAAACGGTTTAATAAGTATCATTTTGATAGGATATTGTTGTTTTTAATATTAAAATGCTTCAAAATATAAAGATGCAAAAATAGTTTATTTTTTTGGAATGAAGAAACAATTTAAATTTCTTACGGGAATAATTAGCTGAAAGCCTTAGCTATGGGAAAAGTAATTATCTTTGCATGCAAATCAAAATAACAACAAATCGCAATGATTAAAATATCCGAGCAAACTATTATAGATGCCGTTGAAAAAGGCATGGATGAGTTTCTAAAAGTATTCACAGATGCTTACATTGAGGCATTGGGTGATGAAATGAATGAAGAGAGCATGAACAGGCTAAATGGCTATCAACATACGCTGCTTGCCTACAGATATTTCACTGACGAACTGAATGTAGGGGGCTTTATTCAACTAATCCAGAATGGATATGGAGGGTATATATTTGACAACCCAACTGCCAAGGCACTGAGAATGATGGGTGCAAAAGGAATTTCTAAACTTATCTATAAGGCAAAAGAAATCTTTGATAAACATCGCGAGGAGCTGGAGCGGGAAACTACCGAAGAGGAATTTATGGCGATGTATGAGCAGTATGAGCAGTTTGATGAACTGGAAGAGAAGTTTATGGGAATTGAGGAAGAAGAAACTGCCATTATCGCTCACTACGTGGATGAGCATATAGAGGACTTTGCGGAGGTTATAAAATAACCTCCTACCCTCTTGATTCTATAGGCTACCTTACCGAAACACTCTTTTTCGATTGGTCAAAAGCGATACATTCAATAGTTGCATTTTGGCTCTTGCCTGTTTTGTCATTCACCTGCATATACATCATTAGTCCATTCTCATACTGAGCACCCAACTTTTTCATTTCAGGCGGCATCTTTTGTTGATTGTTTTTGAAAACATTCCAGAAACCGGATCCGATATTGGGTGCAAAATAAAGAGTAATTGCATTCTCAGAGCTTTCTATTAGTCGTCCTTCACAGTCGAATCCCAAAAACTTTTTGCCGGGCAAGCTGGTGACCGTGTACTTTTCGTCAAAGTCTGAATTGTCTATGTCATCGGCATCAAACTTCAGTTCTGTTGCGAAGGCATTTCCGGCCATAATGGTCACCATGGCACTGTTGCTCTCGTCGAATATCATAAACACATCTCCTCCCTCAGGCACATTCATAGACATACCAAAGTAAGGTTCCGATTTGCTAAGATAGTAATCCAACACCGCCTCATGCTTATCCATTCTTGCATTCAGGCTGTATTTATAATCGAAATTATAAGAAGATGGCAAAGATCCGACATCTTTCATTTTTCCTATCGGGCCAACGATACCTTCCATGTTGGCCTCAAGAATATCGTCAACAAGATCCGCAGTTTTGTCGGCTGCCTTACGGGCTACTTTGTCAGAAGCAGTTTCCACAACTGCGTCGGTAGCTTTGTCAATAATTCGCTTTTTGAGCTGATTTAAAAACTGCGCATTTGCAGCATTGGTTAGTCCAAATAACAGAAGGACCACCATGAAGAACTTTGTTGTTTTCATTGTTGCCTGTTTTTAAAATGTTAAACTAAGAGACATTATTTATTAATTCGAATAATCATTCAAGCTGCTATGTCTCAATATAATATTTCAACATTACGAATTGAATTATGTTCACAGATGAGAAGATAATTAACAACCTGAGGAATCTTAATGAGAGCTATCTCTTTCTCCTGTTTCTAGCATAATCAATGTTGGGTCTCCCCGCCATAATACATCCATAAGGAATAATCTCATCAACTACTTCGCCCAGGCCAAAAGTTTGCATCTGCTCTTTGATGCTTGTAGCATCTTTATATGCGCTTGGTAGTTCTGACACATCTATATTACCTGAATAAAAACGAATATCAAACCCTTTGGTTTCTTCCTGAAACAGCTGAATGTCGGTTTTATGACTTTGAAGCCTTTTGTGCTGACGTCGACTTATGTTGCGCCCAGCTCCATGGGGTGCAAACCCGAGATTGGTTTCGGTTGCATCACCCCTTATTATAAGTATAGGCTGGGTCATATTTAGGGGAATCAGACGCAACCCATCTGTCGAATCGGGAATGAGTTTATCAGCGAGAGGCGTGGCACCTTTGGCATGATAGAAAAGATCTTCATCTTTGAAAACGAAATTATGCTCGTTCCAGAAACGATGAATTGGTTGAATATTGAGTTTTTGCAGAGTTGCATCGTGTATTATTTCATGATTTAGCTTCGTCCACTTTCTAACAATTTGAAGGGCTTCCCAATATGATTGCCCTTCATTGGAGTTGAACGGTATCCATGCATTTTGCTTTAGAGTTTGTGGAGATAATTGCTGCCTGAATCGTTCGGCAACTCGCATGCCTTGTTTGTACAACTCAGCTCCCAGACCGCGACTGCCGTGATGGGTGACCATCATGGTTTGTCCCGTGTTTGCAGATTGACCAACGAATAGAAAGTGATTCCCATCACCTTGCGTTCCCAGGTGATATTTGGCATAATTGCGTGCTGCTTCAGAGTTTAGGAAAGGATTAGCCAATAGTTCCTCTTCAAAACCCTCGGGTAGCGACGAATATTCATCTCTGCCACCTGCACCAAAATGAGTAACGCTGTGTGCCAAATCAAGCACCAGTTTAGGGTTAGTTATAGCAAGATTGGTTGCCATCATCGAACAACAAATATCGGCACTGTGCATGGCAGGATGTATGGCATTTCGTGCAACCACAATACCTCCCACCGGGATATGCCCCGCTTCTCCTGTGGGACAGGCGTCGGGCATTACTGCCCCCGTTACCACGGTGGGTGTTCGCATCAGCACCTGCATGGTTTTCACTACGCTTTGCAGGTTGGCATCTTCAACTTCTGTCTCAGCCAGAATATTTTGGTGAAAAGGTATAGGTTTTTCTAATAGTGGTATTGTTTTAGGTTCTACCTGATGGAGATATCCAATAAGGGACTCGCCCGAAAGATTGTTTTCATTAGCGTACTGAATGGCTTGCTTAAACCACCTTCCGGGCTTAAAGCCCGATTCAATCAGGTCTTTACCCGTTATGATATTCTTCTCTGCCAATTACAAGTTCTTCATTTCTTTTAGCAGGAAGCTTTTTGTTTTGATACCTACATAGCGGGCAACTTCTTTACCGTTTCTATATGCCACAAGAGTGGGTATGCTACGCACGTTGTACTTTTGTGCCAAAGGCTGGTTTTTATCCACATCAACTTTTGCCACTAAAAACTCGTTGTTGCTTTCGGCAGCAACTTCATTCAGGATAGGCGACATCACTTTGCATGGTCCGCACCATTCAGCCCAAAAATCCACTAGCACAAGTTTGCCTTTCAGACGTTGATTGAAGTTCTTGTCATTAAGAATCAATATATCTTTGTGCGGCGCAACGTTAGGCATGTTCTTGAATTTCCTGCGAGAGTAATAAATAAGTCCTACAAACAACAGGACTACTGCACCTACTATAATTAATGCGATTTTCATTTAATAATATGTTTTAGTTGTGTATTGATTAACAGTGTAAACTAATTAAAGTTTACTTTTCGAGCAACTTGGCAGCTTCACAAAGCTCGTCATACCACTCTTGTCCAAATTTGCGAATAAGAGGTTCAGACAGGAATTGATATATCCTTACTCCCTCTTTCTTTCCCAACTTTATTGCAGGACGACATATAGACCAGCGATGATAGTTGACTGCCGTGAAGTCTTTATATTTTTGCAAACGAATAGGATACAGGTGACATGATATTGGTTTTTGCACATCAATTCTGCCTTCGCGGTTGGCTGTTTCTATTGCACACTTCCATATTCCTTTTTCATCCTGATTTGCAAACACGCATTCGCGACCATTTACAATGGATGTAACCATTTCACCGTCGTAATCCTTGTAGGCAATCCCCTGTTTCTCTATTACTGCCTTCGATGTAGGAAGCAAATCGTCCCATATTTCGGGCAATATAGACTCTATCTGTTCAACTTCTTCATCTTCCAGCGGTGCACCTGCATCGCCCTCCACGCAACAAATGCCCTGGCATTTTCCTAAGTCGCAAATAAAGTGTTCGCCAAAAATCTCATCCGATATAATCGTGTCTTGTATTTGTATCATTGTTCTGTTTAATTATTATTTAATATCTGTTTTAATGTATGATTGCTTTTCTACTATCACATGTTTGGGTTCCGATATTGACTGTTGCTTCATTTTTCTTAGCAAAACAGCTGTAAAATATAAACTAAGCAGCATCACAAACCATGCAGCCCAGTTGAGCTCTAGATTTTCCATCTTGTCATATATCTCTGTATCGCTAAGGAAGTAGTTGTTTAAAACCACTGACGCATTGTTGGCAAAGTGAGCAAATATTGGCACCCATATATTTCCGCTATAGAGATATAAGTACCCGAGTATTGCTCCCATCAATAAACGAGGGAAAAAGCCATAGAACTGAAGATGGATTAGACTAAAAATAAAGGCTGCCGACCACACTGCAACATGACCGTTAATGAACCACCTTTGAATAAGTTTTTGCAATGCACCTCTAAAGAATACCTCCTCTACGAAGCCTGCCAATACGGCGATTAGTCCCAGGTTGAGAAGCAATTCCCACCATGACTTGCCGGCAAGAAACCGGTCAGTTACTGCCAATGCGGAATCTTCCATATCCCGAAACATTACTTCTAATTTGCTAAGTGAAGGTGGGAAAGAGATTAGTTCATTCCATCGTGCCAACACAGAGATTGAGGGCATAGAGACTATGAAAATTAGAAGCGCATAAAGAAGAAGCTTAGGTAAATTGTTACTTTTGACGAAACCCAACGACTTCCACGACTGCTCGAAACTATAATAAAACACAAGATATGCAGGCAGAAAAATAACAAGAATGTCTTGCAGAAAGATAGAAATTCTAAGATATCCCAGATTCATGCTGTCGGCGCCGTAGGCTAAACCGAGCAAAGCAAGTATCGCACCTGCTAAAAATGCAGCAATTAGTGAGTATAGTGCAAGGTAAAATATTCTGCTTTTGTCTGATGTGTTACGTAACATATATGGATAGTGTGAAAAAATATTAGCGACAAAGATAATAATTTTGAATTATGCAATTTGCTTATTTAGTATTGTTTAAACAATTATAAATTGAATATTTTTTGTGGTTTACAATATATATAGTAATTTTGCATGCTATTTTCAAAAAGTATATCTTGGTTTTAAAGCCATTGATTTTCAAAGAATAACAGACAATAAAGTCAAAACATATTTTATAGAATGAAGGTAACACTCAACAAAACAGACAACGTTAATGGCATGATTGCCATTGAAATTGAAAAAACTGATTATCAAGAAAATGTAGACAAAGCCCTGAACCAATATCGCAGGCAGGCTCAAATTCCCGGTTTCAGACAGGGAAAGGTGCCTAAAGGGGTTATTCAAAAAATGTATGGAAACTCTGTATTAGTAGAAGAAATCAACAAATTGGTGAGCCATGAGTTGTTTAACTATATAAGAGAAAATGATTTGGATATTCTTGGCGAGCCATTACCAAATGAAACAGAGCAAAAGACTATCGACTTTGACAAAGATGAGAATTTTGAATTCAAATTTGACATTGCAATAGCTCCCGAATTTGATGTTACTTTCAGTGAAGAGGATGTTCTTACCTATCACAATGTAAAACTTGAGGATGACCTTTTGGAAAAGCAAATTGATGTTTACAAACAAAACTTTGGAAGCTACAGCACTATTGAAAGTGATGCAGAAGAGTCTGACTTAATTAAGGGAGTAATCACTGAGCTTGAGAACGGCGAACCTAAAGAAGATGGAATCGTAATCGAAAACGGTATCATTATGCCTTCATATATTAAAGATGAAGAGACCAGAAACAAGTTTATCGGTTCAAAACCAGGTGACAAGATTGTTTTCAACCCAAAAACAGCATATGACAATCATGGTGCTGAAATTGCTTCTTTGCTTCACAAAACAAAAGAAGATGTTGAAGACATCAACTCTGATTTCACATTTGAAATAAACGAGGTAACTCGCTACAACGAAGCTGAACTAAATCAGGAGTTGTTCGACAAAGTGTTTGGCGAAGGAAATGTAACGACTGAGGAAGAATTCAAAACGAAAGTTTCAGAAACTGTGTTGAGCCAAATCAAACCTGCATCTGACAATCTGTTTATGAAAGCAGTTCGTGAGTCTGTGTTAGAGAAAATGAAAGATGTTTCTTTCCCTGATGCATTCCTCAAACGCTGGTTGGTGGTTGCCAACGAAAGCAACACTGAAGAACAAATTGAGAAAGACTATCCAAAAATCTCAGAAGACTTGAAATTCCACCTTGCTAAGGAGAAAATAGTAAAGGAACAGGAAATTAAAATTGAGAACGAAGATCTTGAGCAATTTGCCGGTGAAGTTGCCAAAGCTCAGTTTGCACAATATGGCATGAGCAATCTTACAGACGAAATGCTGAACAACTATGTGGGCAGCCTGCTTGGTGATGAAAATACAAGAAGAAACATGTATGACCAGGTGGTTGAAAACAAAGTTAGAGAGTGGATTAAAGAGAATGCGAAGATTGAAGAGCAGGATATTCTATCAAAAGACTTTGAAAAACTTTTGAGTGAAGACAGTGAAGAAGAAGAAGTGGAAGAAGTAGCAGACGAAGTTGTTGCAGACAACGCAGATGCTCAAGCTTCAGAAGAATAAAAACCAATCGACGGGATTTTAAAACCCAGCAGTCGATTACAAAATATTATATCATTATGCATAACGATTTTAGAAATTATGCCGTCAAACATCTTGGCGTTAGCAGCACAAAATTAGACGGGTATGCTAATATGGTAAGTGCAAGTTATATTTCACCTACCATCATTGAAGAACGTCAGCTCAACGTAGCTCAAATGGACGTATTCTCGCGATTAATGATGGACCGTATCATCTTTTTGGGAACTCAGATAGATGATTACACAGCCAACGTTATTCAGGCACAATTACTTTATCTTGACTCTGCAGATCAGGGCAAGGATATATCTATATATATAAACTCTCCCGGAGGTTCTGTATATGCCGGATATGGCATATATGACACGATGCAGTTTATTTCAAGCGACGTTTCAACAATATGTACCGGTATGGCAGCCTCTATGGCAGCAGTATTACTTGTTTCGGGAACACCAAAGAAAAGATTTGCTCTTACACACTCGCGTGTTATGATTCACCAACCACTAGGTGGTGTTCAGGGACAGGCATCCGATATCGAAATTACCGCACGTGAGATTGCAAAAGTAAAACAAGAATTAAACACTATCATTTCTAATCATACAGGCAAGCCTTTGGAAGAGGTAGCTCGTGATTCAGACAGAGATTTCTGGATGAGTTCATCAGAAGCTAAGGCGTATGGGATGATTGATGATGTGTTGGTGAAAAAATAAAATAATGGGAAAAAAGACAGATAACGGTAATAGGTGCAGTTTTTGTGGGAGAGGCGAAAAGGATGTCAATCTTCTTATAGGAGGTATTGAAGGACATATTTGTGACAGTTGTGCTGAGCAGGCTCATGAAATAATAAGTGAGAACCTGAAAAGCAAAAACAAGTCAAGTCTGGACATAACACTTGACACACTGCCAAAACCTATAGAAATTAAAGATTTTCTTGACCAATATGTTATTGGACAAGACAGTGCGAAAAGATATCTGTCTGTTTCAGTTTATAACCACTACAAACGTATCTTACAAAAAGTGATGAAAGATGATGTTGAGATTGAAAAGTCCAACATTATTATGGTTGGAGCAACAGGAACGGGCAAAACTTTGCTTGCACGCACTATCGCAAAACTGCTGCATGTACCATTTACTATTGTTGATGCTACTGTACTGACAGAGGCAGGATATGTGGGTGAAGACATTGAGAGTATCCTAACCCGATTGCTGCAAGTTGCAGATTATGATGTGGAAGCCGCTGAACGTGGGATTGTGTTTATTGATGAAATTGATAAAATTGCACGAAAGAGCGATAATCCATCTATAACAAGAGACGTTAGTGGAGAAGGGGTTCAGCAAGGATTGCTCAAACTTCTTGAAGGCTCTATAATCAATGTTCCGCCACAAGGTGGAAGAAAGCATCCCGAACAAAGGATGATCCCTATAAACACCAAGAATATACTATTTGTATGTGGTGGTGCATTCGACGGAATTGAAAAGAGAATTGCACAACGTCTTAACACGCGAGTAGTGGGGTATTCAGCAAACTCAAAGAATGCAAACGTTGACAGAAAGAATCTGCTGCAATATATCACTCCTACTGACTTGAAGTCATTTGGTTTAATTCCCGAAATTATTGGTCGTCTGCCAATTCTAACATACCTTGAGCCGCTAGATCGCAACGCACTTCTTAGAATATTGACAGAACCCAAAAACTCAATAATCAAACAATATGAAAAGTTGTTTGCAATTGATGGTGTAGAGATTACTTTCGACAAAGAGGTATATGAATATATAGTTGACAAGGCTATAGAGTTTAAGCTTGGAGCTCGTGGATTAAGATCTATTGTTGAAGCAATTATGATTGATGCAATGTTTAATATTCCCTCTGAGGATAAAAAACAATTGCACGTTACACGCGAGTATGCCGAAAACAACTTTGAGAAGACCAATACACATCACTTAAGAATAGCTTAAGCTAATAGAGTATTGCTTAATAAATACACAGCCCCTTTTGTTTCTTTCTGAAACAAAAGGGGCTGTTGCATTGTGCGAAACGACCAGAAAGCTACAATAACAGCCGTATTATGAGCTTTAACTTTTAACATTGAGAATTTGTTTTATCAATGTTTATAATATAATTTAGGGCTGTTAATTAATAAGTAAGAATTGTTTTGAAATAGAAAATTGTTTATTACATTTGTATGTATAACAAATGAACACAAATATTTCAAACATCTGAGCAAAACAAACCCCTAATGGAAATGCAAATAAATCTGTACGAAGGATTAAAAAAGTATTTCGGTTTTGATACTTTCAAGGGTAATCAGGAAGCTATTATCAAAAGTATTTTAGCCGGCAAAGACACATTTGTACTGATGCCAACAGGTGGTGGCAAATCGCTTTGCTATCAACTGCCGGCACTATTGTCGCATGGTACAGCGATTATTATTTCACCTCTGATAGCTTTCCAGCAATGCCATGCTTTCCGGTAATCCGCACAG
>ERZ1032852.321-NODE-321-length-12136-cov-16.390365_pt1 | contig 12136 bp, 9 predicted proteins | sample MGYA00516689_ERZ1032852 | MGnify/ENA primary metagenome ERZ1032852 (study PRJEB33719, sample SAMN04262499) | wastewater metagenome | biome: rural village; feature: composting latrine chamber; material: composting feces with ash | place: El Salvador | collected...
GGGTGGGAGCTCTGCAAGCCGCAGCGATAGTTGCGCCATGTTCACGGTGCCCGTAGCCCCGTAAACCCAGGCGATACCTGTCAAGAAGATGATCGAGGAAACTAGCGAGACCACGACGTAGACGGTCCCTGCACGAACGCGGCCGCGGGTTCCGCCAAGCGTGATCAAAACGAAGGACGCTGCGAGGAGGATTTCAAAACCAACGTAAAGGTTGAAGAGGTCCCCGGTTAGGAACGCGTTTGACACCCCTGCTGCCAGGATCAGGAACGTCGGGTAGAAGACAGCGATGGGCGCTGAGGGGGTGGAGCTAGAGAGGTTCTGAGCGACCGAATAGAGCAGGACCGCGAGTGTCACAACTTGCGAAACGACCAACATCAGTGCCGCTAGTTGGTCCGCCACCAGGGTGATCCCGATGGGTGCGGCCCAGGAACCGACGTCTAGCACCAGTGGGCCGGATACGGCCCCTATCAGTAGGACAACGCCGAAACCGGTTGATACGACCATTGCACCCACGGCAAGAACCTGTTGCATCCTTGGGTGCCGAAATAGCATTAGCGTCCCGCCCGCAAAGATGAGGGGGATCAGCACTGGAAGGGGTAGTGCCCAGGTTGCGTCTGCGGGGTTCACTCTTTACCCCCGTCCTGGTCCCGGTCATAGAAGACCTGGAGATCTTCGCTGCCTTCCGCGTAGGAGTCGTCCAGGAGCGCATGACCTTTACCCATGCGACGCGCCAGGCGACGGTCTTCTAGGTCGTCTGCGACCTCGTCGTTGCCCGTCAGTAGCCACGATCTGTAGGCCAGAGCTAAGCCGAAGGCTGTTGTCCCCAGCGACAGGACAATAGAGGTGAGGATCATGGCCTGCGGGAGCGGGTCGACAATAGTTTCTCCGTCACCTCCAAGTAGGGGTGGAAGACCACCCGCGCCACCCATTGCCAGCAGCAAGACGTTTACGCCGTTGCCAATAAGAGAGAGTCCAATGAAGATTCGCGAAAGGGTGCGTTCAAGGGTGAGGTAGACGCCTGTGCCGACCAAGATTCCGACAAAGGCAAGCAATGCTATTGAAGGGGGTGTCATCGGCGGACTCCCCTCAAGGCTGCGCGTCCCTTGGAGCGGGACTCGCTGCTACGTTCGCTTTGCCTGTCGATTTCGGCACCGAGCGCTGAAACCAGGTCGATAACCAGCCCCGTCACCAGGATGTAGACACCCACATCTAAGACCATGGCGGTGGTGAAGTGAAGGTTTCCTAGGGCCCCCAGGGGGATTTTGACGGGGACGGACTGCAGTACTGAGCGTCCGTAGAGGAGAGGCATTGCGCCACCAGCGGCCGCAACGAACAGCCCGGTACCAAGCAGGTAGCTGGCGGGGATCGGCATGGCCTCTCCCAGTTCGTACCTTCCGCCTGCCAGGTACCGAAGAACGAAAGCAAGGCCTGCAATCACCCCTCCGGCGAACCCACCGCCGGGGTTGTTGTGCCCTACGAAAAGCAGCCAAAGGGACAGCATGATCATTGTCGGGAAAAGCAGGCGGGTGCTGACTTCTAGTACCACTGAGCGATGTGACTCGGCAACGGTGTCAGCGGCGATTAGGAACTGTCCCCTGCGTTTTTCCGGCCCAGGTCGGGAGATTTTCCCGGTGCGGGCGGTAACGTAAATGAGAGAGGCAACCCCAGTGGCGGTTACTAGCAACACGCTTAGCTCGCCTACCGTGTCCCAGGCGCGGATGTCGACCAGGATCACGTTGACGATGTTTTGGCCGTACCCGAAGTTCTGTGCTTCCAGAGGCATGTGGGTTGAGACGGGATCGGCTGTCCGCGACATGAACGCGAAGTAGCCGCCGATGGAGGCCGTCAGCCCTGCTCCCACTGCGATAACCGCGCGGAGCAGCCTTGAAGAAACGAGCGGGCGGTGGCTGAACTGGGCTGGCAGCTTCCGAAGAACAAGAATAAAGACAACGACGGACACAGCTTCAACTGCCAGCTGGGTGAGTGCCAGGTCTGGTGCGCCGTATTGGGCGAACAGTAGGGAGACACTCATCCCAACGGCTCCAAGCGCCAGCACTGCCTTGATGCGGTGCATGCTGGTGACCGTGACGAAGGCTGCGACCACCCCCACGATCACGATGCCAAGTTGCATTGGGGAGTCCCACACGGGCGGCAATCCATCCGGAAGGTTCCATCGGAGCAGACCGTAGACGGTAGCAGCGATCGCAGTTCCAAAGATCGTTGCGAGTTCTGAGGGAAGAGATCCGCGCTGCATCAGTCCGGTGACCACCGAAGCGAAGACCTCCAGTTCGCGCACCAGCCAGGAGTAGGCGCGAACCGCTGACCCGCGGAACTCAACCTTTTGCTGGAACTTCGAAACCGGGGCGCGGTAGTAGGCGAGCAAGACGCCGGCAAGGATGACCCCTGCGGTGATAAGGAAAGGTGCTAGCCCCGACCAGAGAGCAATGTGTGCGTGCCCTGGCAGGCCGTTGGTGGCTGCGCTTGCTATTTTCTGAAGAGCGCCCGGGAACAGCCCCAAGAAAGCGCCGCTGGCAAGGATGCCGATTGGGATCAGCATCGCTGCGGGGACGGGGGTCGCCTGCGTCTTTGCGGGGATTTCCTTTGTGCCGAACGCGCCCCACCACATTCGCCACGTGTATGCGACCGACAGGGCTGAGCCGATGGCCACCACCACAAGCATCAGTTTCTCTGCCCCGGGTGATCCTGCGAGCCAGGCAGCGCCGGTCCCGGAGTAGAGCGCGGCGATGACCCCTTCCTTCCCCAGGTAGCCCACGGTTAGTGGGATGCCTGCCATGGAGAGGGACGCGAGTGCGGCGAAGAAAGCGAGCAGTGGCAGTTTTCGCCAAAGTCCGGAAAGTTCCCAGAGGTTGCGCGTTCCGGTCGAGGATTCGACTGCGCCGACAGTCAGGAACAGGGATGACTTGAAAAGCGAGTGCGCGACCAAAACAACGATGCCGGCTGCCATTGCGCTGGCGCTGCCGAGCCCTATGGAGGCCGTCATGAAGCCCAGTTGGGAGACAGTGCCGTAGGCCAGCACCAACTTCAAGTCGCGCTGTTTCATGGCCCTGTAGGCGCCGATGATCATCGTCACCAAGCCGAAGATGACCGCGAGCGCGGACCACCCGGGAATCAGTGTCGCTCCAGGGGTCAGCCTGGCGATCAGGTAGATGCCAGCCTTCACCATTGCGGCTGCGTGCAGGTAGGCGGAAACCGGTGTCGGGGCTGCCATTGCGCCGGAGAGCCAGAAATGGAAGGGGGCTTGGGCTGATTTGCCGAAGGCTCCCAGCAGAACCAGGATTGCCCCTGTGATCACGACGGGGGAGTGGGGGTCTAGCGTCCCGTCTTGGAGCGCGGGCACCAGGTTTGAGAAGCGGTAGGAGCCTCCCGGGGATTGTCCCAGCATGACGAGCCCACCAAACATCGCGAGCGCCGTGGCTCCCGTGACCAAGAAGGCTTGACGCGCTGCGCTCCGCGCCGGTCTGCGGCCGTGGTGGAAGCCGATCAGCAGGTATGACATCACTGATGTGAGTTCCCAGAACATGTAGAAGGTCATGGTCTGGTCGGCTAGAGCTACGCCCAGCATTGCTCCCGCGAACGCTAAGAAAAACGCGGTGAACTTCCCCAGGTTTCTTGAGTCTGCGGGGAAGTACTTTGCGGAGTAGACAAGGACCAGCGCGCCCACCCCCGCAACGATCAGGGTCATCAGCCAGGACAGCACGTCCATTCTGAGAACTAGGTTGAGGCTCAGTTGGGGCACCCACGAAACGCTCTTTTCCAGTGGTTCGACGAACACCTGCTGGGTTTTCGAGGCTGCGTACCCCACTGCTACGAGCGGAACCAGCGCTAAGAAGTAGAGAGTTGCGGGCCCAAACCTGCGAACCAAACTGGGGGCCACCATTGCTGCAGCAAAATGCAGTACCAGCAGCAGAATCATGGGGAGCCTTTCCAAACGGTGCGACCCATTCTACCGACACACAGGGCGCAGTACCGGTCGAAGAAGGGCGGCTCTAAGCTGTACGCATGGTCCCCACCGCGGTCTCAGTTTCCTGCCTGGTCGTAGCCGGCGTCTCCACTGCAGTCGGCCTTGCACTCTTCATCAGGGGGATCGCGGCCATGGCTCGGCTGATAGCCGCAGGCGCTCCTGAGGGCGGCAGGTGGAATCCCTTAGGAAAGCGCATTTGGACCGCGGTGAAGGTCACCGTCCTCCACACCACGTTCAAGCAGAGGCCGGTGGTTCGGGTCGCTCACTGGCTGGTGATGGTTTCTTTCGTCGCCCTGGTGCTCACGCTCGTCACTTCTTACGCCCAGTTGTTTGACCCCCTGTTCGCACTGCCCCTCATCGGAGAGAGCGCCTGGTGGGGGTGGACGACTGAGATCCTGGCGTTCCTAGGCCTGATCTCCATATTGGCGCTGTTCGGGATCCGGACGTTCCTGGGGTTCCGCTATAAAGGGGATCCGCGCGAGTCTCGCTTCTTTGGCTCTACCCGCTGGCAAGCGTGGTTCGTTGAGAGCGTCGTCGCGCTGGTGACGGCAGCTGTTCTGTTTAGCCACGCTCTTCGCTTCGCATTGCTCTCCTCTCTTGGAGGGAGTCCGGTTCCCTCTCACTATCCTCTGACCGCGTGGCTCGGCCGCCAGTGGGCAGCCGCAAACCCGGAGACGTTGGCGGCGCTGCTGGTTGTGGTGGCGACCGTGAAGATTCTGGTTTCGATGGGCTGGATGATAGTGACGGGGTTGGACGTGGCGATGGGGATCTCCTGGCACCGCTTCCTGGCCCCGGTAAATATCATGACCGGGACGAATGCCGACGGGAAGAAGTCCCTTGGAGCACTCCCCCTCCCGCTGGTCCAAGGCAAACCGGTCTCCGACCTTGATGCCGCCGCAGAAGAAGATCCGGACCTGGTGATTGGCATTGGGACGCCTGCGGACCTCACCTGGAAAGACCGGTTGGACGTGCTGTCTTGCACGGAGTGCGGCCGCTGCCAGGATCTCTGCCCTGCCTGGAACACGGAGAAGCCTCTTTCACCCAAGCTCTTGATAATGGCGATGCGGGACAACGCCGTCGCGTCAAGCGGGCTCACGATGCCGGGGCAGCAGCACGCGGACACGAAGGACGTCCTGAAAGCACTCAGCTCGGTTGGCGCGAGCGGGCCTGATGGCGTTCCCTCCACGGCCGGCCCTCTTGTCCCAGATACGGTTGCGTCACAGGTGCTGTGGGACTGCACCATGTGTGGAGCCTGCGTCGATCAGTGCCCCGTTGACATCGAGCACGTGAACCACGTTGGGAACTTGCGCCGCTACCAGTTCCTAATGGAGTCGGCATTCCCCAGGCAGCTCACTAGGCCCATGCGTGGTATGGAGACTAAGTCGAACCCCTACAACCAGTCCCCGCGCAAACGGCTTGACTGGGCAAAGAACCTAGATTTTCCTCTCACGGTGGTTGGCGAGGACGTGGAGGACGCCAGCGGCCTTGACTACCTGTTCTGGGTCGGTTGCGCTGGCGCGTACGACGAAAAAGCGAAGAAGACAACAGCCGCCGTTGCAGAACTCCTGCATGTGGCTGGAGTCAGTTTCGGAGTGCTTGGCTCCCAAGAAGGATGCACGGGGGATCCTGCCAGGCGCGCCGGCAACGAGGTGTTGTTCCAGATGCTTGCAGCAGCTTCCATCGAGACCCTGAACGAAGTGAAGGCAAAACGCATCGTTGTTACCTGCGCTCACTGTTTCAACTCGATGCTGAACGAGTTCCCGCAGCTTGGGGGCGCTTACGAGATCATTCACCACACGCAACTGCTGAATACGCTGCTTCGAGACGGTCTGCTGAAACCCGTGCCTGCGGAAGAAAAAGAGCGGCGGAGGGTCACATACCACGACCCCTGCTTCCTGGGTCGATACAACGACATATACGAGGCGCCGCGTGAACTCCTGGACGGCATACCCGAACTGGAACTGGTTGAGATGAAACAGTCGAAATCTCTTGCCATGTGTTGTGGCGCAGGCGGAGCCCACGCCTGGTTCGATGAGTCTCCGCAGGGACCGCGCATCGCTTCCGTGCGGATGGAGCAGGTCCAGGCAACAGGCGCCACCACGGTCGCCACGGCCTGTCCCTACTGCACGCAAATGCTAGGTTCTTCCCCAACCAGTGTCCTGTCTTCCTCTACCGGCGTTGTGTCTTCCCCAACTGGCGCTCTCGGGGAAGCCGGCGGTGACGGCCAAACCCCAGGCTCTGAAACTCGCGCAACCGGCGTACGCGACATTGAGGTCAAGGACGTGGCGATGCTTCTTCTTGAGGGGGTTCGCCGGGGTCAACAAGGAAACCATCCTCGTCGATGACCGCAGCGCCACCCTTCTCCGGCGTGTTGAGTGTTTTCGTAAGAATGGCGGCAGCCGTCTCAACGGACTCTGCTCCGCGCCTGCGTTCTAGCCTCCCGGCTCGGGTCGGTTTGGCGTCGAGCGTGTGCAGGTCTTCGGGCATACCCCAGATGATTTCGTAGAGGAAAACTCGCTCTTTAGCCCAGATTTCCCAGCGCAACGCTCTGGGCGTGTAGTGCTCGGGCCGAACGCCGATCAAGACCTGCGACCTTGAGCCGGAGGGGGCGATCAGTGCGTAGGGAGCGCCTTCAGTTTCTGGAGGGGGCCCCGGTTCCCGCAGGCCCGGAAGCGCCGGCGACAGTAGAGCCAAGGATTCCTCCGGGCTGAGCCAAGTGCTTGCGTAGAGTCGCAGGTTAACGGAGCTTTCGGGGTCCGGCTCTAGGACATAGCCACCGGTGACGCGGAGTGCGCCACCCAGTCGCCTAGCCATCTGTTGCAGCACGCCCAGGACCCGCTCTTCAAGGCCGACCGGCATCCCATCGGGGAAGGCGCGTGCCATCTCCGAATACTGTTGCACTTCTGAACTAGGGGCGTTGCCGCGGACCGGAGGAGTCATCAGAGTGTAGACCTGGTAATCCCTCAGGTGAGACGGCAGCCCCAGAGCCTGCTCGGTCTGGTCCCCGAGTTGCCAAGGACCCTCCAGAGTTGCGCCTTCAAGCAACCGCAGGTGACCGGGGCTCAGCCAGCCCGATTGATTCCAGACAGAAACGGCTAGGGCCTCGATCTCCGCAGGCCTGACTTCTTGCGGGACCAAGAACAGGTGTTGGGACTTCGCGCTTTGCAGGTCCAGCTCTCCCTGGTGAACGTCGATCTCGGGTGCTAGGGGGAGGGGAGCCAGGTCATCCAAGATCAGCTCCCCCGTCTGAGCGACTGTGAACGTGTCCGTTTCCGCTATGGCAGGAATGTTGTCAAGCGTCGAAGTCGTTAGAGGGTGCTGGTCAAGCTTCTTCTCCGCAATACGTGCCAGTACCGACTTACGAGGAGGAGCTCCGGTTGCTGCTTTGAGTCCTTCCTGCCTCTTGCCCGTGCGCCCAGGGTCCGCGATGCTCACGTCACTCCGCGTCTTTCAAACCCGGGTACAAGTCCTGGAGGGTCGTGGTCTCGAAGCGTTCGTGAGAGCGCGAGGGGGTCGGGCCACGCTGTCCCTGGTAGTGAGACCCAGCAGCACTGGAACCGTAGGGGTGCTCCGCCGGGCTCGACAGGGTGAAGAAGCAGAGCTGTCCAATCTTCATTCCGGGGTAGAGCAGGATCGGCATGGTTGCGGTGTTAGAGAGTTCAAGGGTGACGTGACCGTCAAAACCTGGATCGATGAACCCGGCGGTGGAGTGCGTTAGCAAGCCGAGCCGACCCAGCGACGACTTTCCTTCCAGCCGCGCAGCAATGTCATCTGCGAGGCACACGCGTTCGTACGTTGAACCAAGAACGAACTCTCCTGGGTGCAAAACAAACGGTTCGTCTCCGTGGGTCTGAATCTTGCGTGTGAGACAAGGCTGGGAGACGGCAGGGTCGATGACGGAATAGCGGTGGTTGTCGAACAGCGCGAAGAACCGGTCAAGACGGACGTCGATTGAGGCGGGCTGGATCAAGTCAGTCTCTAGAGGAGTGAGCTTTATTCGGCCTTCATCTATTGACTTAGCGATGTCGCGGTCACTGAGAAGCATGCTTGTATCTTTGCACGGCAAGTTCCTTGGCAGCACTCAACGGAGGTCTGAAGCAAGAACCCTCCACTGACAAAGGCCCGGGAGGGTGAAAGACTCCTGGTATGCCAAAAGCTGAAACAGCCTCCCTGGGAGCGTCCGTCCCCGGGCCGCTGACCCTACTTCGCGACGCCTGGCAAAGAGTCCGCACAGTTGCGGGGAAACTCCTCTTACTGGTTATCTTGGCGCAGCTGCTGATCACTGTGATTGGGCTTCCGCTCGCAAGCTGGGTGTTCCGTGAAGCACTACGCGCGGGCGGGATGTACGTGCTCGACACGGGAACGTTCCAGCTCCGCTGGGGTTTTGGGTTCACTGTTCTGCTCTTATTCCTGGCGATGCTGCTGGTCATGTGGATGCTGGTCCTGGAGTTCAGCGCAATCATCCTTCTCTTAGAGCACCCGGGCTACTCCTGGCGCGAACTGGGGAAAGTTGCACTGAAGGCGTCTCTGCGGACGTGGCGACCCTCTTCCTGGTTGCTCATCCTGTACCTCTTGGTGTTGCTGCCACTGTCAGGCTTCGGCTTTACTTCCGCACTCATCAGGTGGGTGCAGGTCCCGAACTTCATTACGGGAGAGCTAGAGAAAGACCCGGTCTTTAGGGTGCTGCTCATTGTTGTTGGCGTGGCACTCCTGTACCTGAACCTGCGACTTGCAGCAACTGTGCCGATCTTTGTCCTATCGAACAACACCGGCAACCGTTCACTGAAGGAGAGTTGGCGGATAACCAAAGGTCTCTCCTCTTGGACCATCTTGGTTTCAGGTTTGGCTGTCGGTGCAGCCGCCCTACTGGTCTCGACGGGAATCTTCTACCTTGCGCTGTTGCCCACGGCTATCTCAGATTCGGTGACCCCGGGGGCCTCGTACGTCGTCGCCGCTCTTTCCCTTGGTTTCGCCCAGGTTCTGATGCTGGTTCTTACGGGTGGAGTTGTTGCTCTGTTCGCCGGGATACTCACCGAGTACGCGGAGTCCCGCGGGGCGCTTGCGGGCCCACCTCCGCCAGCGGAAGAGGAAAGCAAAGGGAGAATTTCTGGGCGGGTTGGCGCGGGCATCATTGTTGTGTCCGCTCTAGCGATGGGAATCCTCAGCGTGCCTACGCTGCGCACTCTCTCCGACCACCCGGAAACGCTGGTGCTATCTCACCGGGGGTGGACCGCTAAGGGGGTTGAGAACAGTATCGAGGCGCTGGAGGCGGCCGCTGAACTGAACCCCGACTTCGTCGAGTTCGACACGATGCGCACTGCGGACGGTCAATACGTCGTCATGCACGACACCAACCTGGAGCGCCTCGCCGGGAAAAACCTTCACGTCAAAGACCTGACCCTAGACGAGTTGACGGCCATAACGATCCATGACGAATCGGGGCACACTGCACAGATCCCTTCCCTAGTCGACTACGTGACCAGGGCGAACGAGTTGGACCAACCGTTGTTGATCGAAATCAAGCTCAGCGGAGCAGAGGGGAACGCGGACGAAAACGTTGCGGACGTCATTGAGGTCCTGCAAGCAAACGGCTTGCTGGAAGGACACATGTTCCACACCCTTGACCACGCCACGGCTGACGCACTTAAGACTGCTCTCCCGAACCAGACGGTGGGCTACATCATGCCCTTTGCGGGCCTGGGGGTCCCGGAGTCTCTCGCAGACTTCCTGGTGCTCGAAGAGTCCTCAGCAACCTCCAACATGCAACAGCACGCAGCAGATTCCGGGCTTGGCTACTTCGTGTGGACAGTCAATGACTCGGAGCAGATCCGGCTCCGCCTGCGTGAGGGCGTGGACGCCGTCATCACTGACCACCCTGATAAGGCCCTTCAGTATCGCGAACAGATCCAAGAAGAAACGGGGCTGGCTGGACGTCTCCACGACCTAATGCTGTCGTTCATCACCATCATTTAGAGCCACGGAGCTAGCGGGCACCAACCAGCCGCACCAGCTCTTGGGCGTTAAGGGGAGCAGCACCCGCCCCCGTGTTGTCGAAGTAGAAGTAGGTTCGCTTGCCTTCCGCCAGCCACTCCTTGATGCGTGCGGCCCACTCCTGCAGGACGTTGTCGGCGTAGCTGCTGAAATAGAGGCGCGGGGAACCGTGGAGGCGCACGTACTCCAGGTCCGTCGTGTTTTCATCAAACGTTGGGTAGCGTCCTGCGATGTCAGAATGCACCAGGGCAACGCCCTGCTCCCGCAGGATCGCCAGGGCCTCAGGTGAACCGAAACCTTCTGAGCGCGGCTCCAGCACGTGCCTGATCACGCGGTCTGCGGGAGCAGGCTCAAGGTTCGGATAGATCGTCTTCGGTTGCCGCGTCCCTTCTGGTGGCGGCTCTGCGTTCGCTGCAACAGCGCGAGCCTCACCGAACGTTCTAGGTAGGGAACCTAAGAAGGTGTCGAGCACTTCAGCGTCAAACTTGAGTGAGGGTGGCAGCTGCCAAAGGAACGGTCCAAGCTTGTCTTCAAGCTGTAGCGGCCCCGAGTCCAGGAAGGTTGCCAGGTGTTGGTCGCTGTCCTTGAGGCGGGAGTAGTGGGTGATCTGCCGCCAGCCCTTTACGGAGTACTGAAAAGCGCTGGGGGCTTCGTTGCCCCACTTACGCCACGTGTTCGGGCTCATCAGTCGGTAGAAGGAACTGTTCACTTCCAAAGTGTTGAACTGGGTGGTCATGTACTCCAGCTCGCGTGTCTTTGCCAGTCCTTCCGGGTAGAACTTGCCGCGCCAGTTTCCGTAGTTCCAGCCTGAGACACCAATGTTGACAAGTGGAATCGTTTCACTTGAGCTCATGTCCCAACTCTGAGGGTTAGGGGACGCGAGCGCAACACTGGCTGCGACCTGCTGCGTCATCTTGCTAGTCTCAAGTCGGCGCGGACTAGAAGTCTGAAGGCAGGGGATGTTTTGAACGCTAAGGGACGCGGTCGTAAGGACCGGGCAGCTTCTATTGACCCGGCGCTGGATTGGCCACTGTTTGGCTCGCTCGGCGCAGCCATTCTTGGAGTGATCTCCTTGTTTCTTCCCGGGGTTGTGGCCCCAGGCGAAGAGCCCGCAATAGCGATCCACGAGATAGACGGGCTGATGGCCTTCGGACTGCTGTCGCTAACCGCTTTTCTAAGCTTCGTAGCACTACTTATTCCGAAGCAGTGGGCGGGGATAGCGGCTGGGGCCTCAGCGATGATTTCGGGATCTTTTGCAGCCTTGGTTTGGATGCTTGCGCATCCCGGACCAGAGCGGCCGGCACAGTCCGGCATCGGCCTGATCTTGCTTCTGATTTCCGGGTTGGCTCTGGTTTGCCTGGGCATCATCATCCTGTTCTTCCGCCGCGAACGGTAGCGACCCAACTGCGCTAATCCTCAGCTGCAGGCGCAAAGGAGTTGCTACTCTCAAGTGACCACCAACAAGTGCGCTTATTCCAGGAGTGATAGTGAACATCGAGACGATAACGATCGCGGACCTCTCTGATCCCAACATCGACGCGGACACTCTAGTGGAGATCGCAGCAAAGCGCGGCGACCTACTGCAGGCCGTTGCCGCTCACCCGAACTGCCCGCCAGCACTAGCCTCCCAAATCAGAACCACCGCGCCTTCAGCCGCGGTCGCCGCTGGGCTTCAGCAGGCTGTTGCCGGCGCTGGAGCAGCTTTCGCAGGCGTCCAAAGTGGTGCGACACAGTTCGCTCAGAAGCAAGGGATCGACCCTAAGAAAGACTGGCCGTTCCTGGCGACAGCGGGTGCGGGGTTGCTGGGCTTCATCACGCTGTTCCTCCCGTGGGCCAGCATCCCCGGGTACTTCTCCATCTCCCTAATCGAAGGGGGAGACGGCGTCGTCGTCCTCTTCCTTATGCTCGCCGCCATCGCATTTGCCGTTGTGGCGCTCTTCGTGCGGAAGAAGTGGACGCCTCGCACGTCAGGCATCGTTGCGATCGCGGTAGGTGCCCTCACGTTCCTGATCGCGATTGTGGACTGGCCAGGCGGCTCGGGTCTGAACATAGGTTTCGGTGCAATCCTGTTGCTGTTGGTAGGACTCGCACTAATCGGAACGGGCGTTGTCACCCTAGTGTTTGACAAGAAGAGCCGAGCCCAGCAGTAGCAGCTTTCGTGAG
>ERZ1032852.323-NODE-323-length-12115-cov-4.795771_pt1 | contig 12115 bp, 15 predicted proteins | sample MGYA00516689_ERZ1032852 | MGnify/ENA primary metagenome ERZ1032852 (study PRJEB33719, sample SAMN04262499) | wastewater metagenome | biome: rural village; feature: composting latrine chamber; material: composting feces with ash | place: El Salvador | collected...
GTGTTCCTCCAGAAAGAACATGGCCTCAATTACTGCCTTTTCCTGTCCTGAACGGATCATTTCCCGGCTTGCCCTTCCACCGAGAACCATTTCAAGTGCCTCGATTATAATGGACTTACCGGACCCTGTTTCACCTGTAAGCAGGTTTAGGCCTTGTGTAAAATCAATTGTCAGATTATCAATAATTGCGAAGTTCTTAATCCTTAGCTCCTTGAGCATAAGCCTACCTCCATCTATTTAAGGTTTTCGTGTGCCTCTTCAATAACCTGGTCGATCTCCCTTTCATCCATGCCTGCCTCTTCCTTTTTTAGGAGAAGCAAAAATTCAATGTTGCCAGTGGTCCCTGTGATGGGTGAAAAGGTCAACCCATGGGGGTAGAATCCAATGTCCCTGGAAAAGGCAATTACATTGTCCACCACTTCCCTGTGGGTGGATTTTTCCCTGACAATTCCCTTCTTGCCCACCTTGTCCCTGCCGGCTTCAAACTGGGGCTTCACAAGGGCTACAAGAGCTCCTTCCTCCTTAAGGAGTTTGAAGGCCACCGGTAGAATAAGCCTAAGGCTTATAAAGCTCACATCAATGGAAATGAAATCCATCCTGTCAGGTATGGTATCAGTATCCATGTGTCTGATATTTGTCCTTTCATGAACAACCACACGGGGGTCGCTTCTAAGCTTCCAGTCAAGCTGGCCGTAACCCACATCAACGGAGTAGACCTTCCTTGCTCCAGATTGAAGCATGCAGTCTGTAAAGCCACCTGTTGATGCCCCCATATCCATGCACACACTTTCATGAAGGTCCAGGTCAAAGGCTGCCATGGCCCTTTCAAGCTTCAAGCCCCCACGGCTTACATACTTTAAGGGATTGCTCCTTATTTTTATGTCAACATCCATGGAGTACTTCTCACCTGGCTTGTCAACCCGGCTATCGCCAATAAAGACAGACCCTTCCATGATTATCCTTTTCCCCTTTTCCCTGGATTCCACCAGACCCTTCTCAAATAGAATCACATCTGCTCTTTTCTTTTCCATCCTATTTCTCCTTGCCGTTCTTTTCCTTGGCCCTCTTCTTGGTTGCAAATATCTCAACCTTAAGGACCTTCTCCGTAAGGTTCACCACTCTAGCCACCTGGTATATTATATGCTCATGGTGGTACTGTGCAATTGATTTTCCGACTCCCTTTCCACCCACGGTCAAAGCTGCTGTAAAGGCTGTCAAGAGTATGGTAAGCACTGTACCATCTGCAATCCCAACAATCATAACAAGTCTGAATATTATGCTTGCAGCAACCGTACCTGAGATGATCCCGCTTATGTCTCCGATTACGTCGTTGCAGAAGTTGCTCACCTGGCTTGAGTTTCTTACAAGCTTTATGGCTGTTCTAGCCTGGTCGATCTTGTTTGCTGCCATGGCATGAAAGGGCTTCTCACTGGCTGCAGTAACAGCAATCCCTATGGTGTCAAATAGTATACCTATGAATATGATAATCAATAGTGTTATAAATGCAAAAAGGACATCGAGATTCTGTACCAGATTTTCAGCAATAACTGAAATTCCAATGGCAAGAACAAACGTCCAGAAGGTTATAAACAACACCCATCGCATATTGTATTTTATGTAAAAACTCTCATCTTCCTTCTTGGCCATCTCTTTCCTCCAACTCCCTATAAGTATTAAAAAAGCTGATAGCAAAGCTATCAGCCCAATAATGTGGTAGTAATCTGAGTAAATCTTACGGCTTTAGGTCCAGCAGGATTTCCCTGGAAAGAACTGCCTGTCGCCAGCTCAGCGGTTTCCCTTTCATCTCTCCACTACCCTGTTGCCAAAAGTAGAACTGGATTACCACTTAGTCCGCACTGTAATCCTCCGATTACCTCATTATGAACAGTCTAGGAGTTTTCCTCAACAGCCATTCTATTCCCTAGCCTCTTTTGCAGATTAGGTTTCGATAACAAAACCTGGCAAAACCGGGCCCTGGTTATGCCAAGTCGAACTTATCATCCGCGCTACTCCACTCAAGGCAGGCTACTCTGCACTTTTAATTAAAAATTTATGTCTTGCAGGTTTATCACTACAGGGTACTATTTATCACCCTGCAATGTCTCCACGAAGGTAGGGTCTACGCCTGCATGCCATTGCAGATCGCCCCATCCTTCTTACTCCTTATGAAGACCCAAGACTGGGCGTCTCAAGCCACACATAAAGAACTTCATCGATATGCCCTTTGACGGATTTTTAGCCCCGCCTTCAAGAATAGTTGTGCTGACTAGAATACTGTACCACCATTAACTAAGCTGATTATATCATGTTTTACTCAAAATATCAATATTTCTAGACATCCCTGTGGATAAGTTCCAATGTAAGGTCCTGGAAAAACCGGGTGTCTAGATGGTCCAGACCCTTGAGTATTGAAATAGCTTCATCGCTCATTGCTAGAATCATTTCCATGGTTTCCTCCTGGCCATAGAAGCTCAGGTAGGTACTTTTTTGGATTTCACTATCCTCCTGAAGGTCCAGAAGATCATCCTGCAGCTGGTAGGCAATTCCAAGCTTCTCGCCGAAGGCTCTCAAGGCTTCAATATCCCCATCCGAACCACCACCTGCAATTGCACCTGAAAGGATGCTTGCCTGTATTAGGGCAGCTGTTTTCCCCCTGTACATCTGGAAGAGGTCCTCCTCTGACATTTTTTCATCCTCGCCCTTTATATCCAGGACCTGACCCCCTATCATCCCTGAATGTCCGGATGCCTTGGCGATCTCATAGCCTGCCCTGACTGCCCTGTTGTCCTTGCAAGACAAGGCTGTCTTAAGTAATGTCTGATAGGCAAGGTTTAACAGTGAGTCCCCTGTAAGGATTGCCATTGCCTCCCCAAATTTCTTGTGGCAGGTCGCTTTCCCCCTCCTGAAGTCATCGTCATCCATTGCCGGTAAGTCATCATGGATCAGTGAGTAGGTATGTATCATCTCAATTGCCAGAGCATATGGCATGGCATTGTGTATATAGCTATCGTACATCTCGTATGCCTTTAGTGTCATCAGTGGCCTAAGTCTCTTACCACCTGTAAACAAGCTGTATTCCATTGTCTCTTCCAGGTCCTTTTCATAAGGGTTGCCGGCCTTTACAGCCTCCCTTAGACAATGGTCTATCAGCTCAAGGTATTCCTTTATGTCCTTAGAATTCGTCATCCTTTTCCTCCGAGTTCAATTCAGGAAAATCGATTTCCTTAATGGAGTCACCCTTGTCAAGAATCATCCTCACCTCTCCCTCAGCCTTGGTGAGTATATTATTGCAGTGGTCATAAACCTTCATGGCCTCCTTGAATTTCGCAATCGTCTGGTCCAGCTTCATTTCATCCTTTTCAAGGTCCTCAAGCAGGTCTTCCAAAAGTTTCATTCCCTCTTCATATGACAGTTTATTCGTATCCATCCTTATCCTCCTTATCAACAACCAAAATATCAAGCCTTCCATCTTTCATACTGATATATAGCCGTTCATCCTTTTCAATTTCAGATACACCCCTTCTGACCCTTCCCAGGTGGTCGGTGACAATACTGTATCCTTTTTCAAGTATAGCCTCAGGATTTGCAAGCTGCAATCTGTTTCCCAGGCTGGAAAGTTTCCTTTCTTCCTTCATCAGCCTCTTTTCCATTGTATGATGCAGAATCCTGAAGGTATTGTCAAGCTCAAGCTTCCTGTCCATGATCCTCTGCTCGGGATTTAGGAAGAACAGTGTCCTGTTATAGGACATGAGTCTTGCCCTTTCGTTGCCTATGGTACCTTGGATTGTTCTCTCAAGTGTCCAGCCAATATTCCTAAGGTCTTCAAGAAGGGTCTCCCTGTCCGGGACAGCAAGCTCCGCTGCAGCCGAAGGGGTCGAAGCCCTAACATCTGCAACCAGGTCAGCTATTGTAAAGTCTGATTCGTGGCCTACAGCAGATATAACAGGAGTCTTGAGGTTGAAGATGCACCTTGCCAGTTTTTCATCATTGAAGGCAAAAAGCTCCTCCATTGATCCGCCTCCACGACCTGTGATGATAAGGTCAACATCATCCATCCTGTCAAGGGTTTCAAGGCCCCTGATGATGCTTGAGGGTGCCCCGTCTCCCTGTACCAGGGCAGGATAGACCACAATCTTTACAGGTGGGTACCTTCTTTTCAGAATACTGACAATATCCCTAACGGCAGCCCCAGTTGATGAAGTTACAACTCCAATTTTCTTGGGAAAGGCCGGCAGGTCCAGCTTGTACTGGGAATCGAAGAGGCCCTCCTCCTGGAGCTTGTCCTTCAAGATGTTAAAGGCCTTGTAAAGGTCCCCTATTCCCTGCTTCTCCATCTTCCTTACATAGACCTGGTAGCTTCCGTCCTTTTCATATACGGAAATGCTCCCAGTCACTGTGACCTTGGATCCATCCTTGGGCCTGAAGTCAACACTTGCATTGTCACCCTTGAACATGACACATCTGATCCTGCTCTTTTCATCCTTTAGACTGAAATACATGTGTCCACTGTAGTGGTGGGTGTAGTTTGAAATCTCGCCCTCTATCTGGATTGAATTAAGGAGCATATCGCTCCCAATAAGCTTCTTTATGTACTGATTAACTTCACTTACCATCAATGGTCTCATACTATTCCTCCCATCCTTTTTTCCAGGCTGCAAGGTATGCAACTCCAACTGCATTGTCTGTGGACAGGTCCATCCTTGGAAAACCTATCTCAACATCAATTTCTTCATGGGCCAATCTCCTTCTGATTATGGTGTTTGCAGACACTCCACCCACAAGGTATACCTTGTTGACCAGGTTACGTCCCTTGGCATGTTTTATGAGGTCTAAGATAATCTCACCTAGCTGGTGGAACAAAGTGTAGATAATATCCCCCCTGGAGTGGCCTTTTTCATCAAGAAGCATTGTGAAAAGATTCTCATATCCGGACAGGTTTACCCAGCCATCATTCATATTGGACCGAATCCTTCTATCTATAGGCTTGCCTCCCTCTGACATCCTGTCAAGTTCCCTGCCACAAGGAAAATCCAAGCCCAAATGGACCCCAATCCTGTCTATAAGCTGACCCATGCTGATATCAAGACTGCCTCCAACAACCTTGGTCATAAGGTTGTCCCGGTTGTTAAGTGTATGGACAAGCTCTGTTGTACCTCCTGAAAGATGAATGGATAGAAAGCTCTTATCATCAAGACTTCCCAGCAGACAGGTTCCAATGTGACCCTCCTGGTGGGAGAATCTTCTCATGGGTACATTAAGTGATCTGGAAAGGATCCTTCCGGCGTTCTCTCCAGCAAGAAATACTGGCATATAGGAGCCCTGGACATTTCTTGGTCTTGTACTCACCCCAATTGCCCTTATGTGGGACAGGTCCGTTGAAAGTTCTTCAATCAGCAGAGGAAGGTTCTTAATATGCTGAAAGAGGGCCTCCTGCTGACGGAGCCCCTTGCTTCCCCTTTCCACTTCAAGAGGCCTTCTTATGTCCTCAATAATCTCACCATATTGGTCGACTATTGCAATGGAGGTGGTGTAGTTGCTGGTATCAATCCCAAGGTAAAGATCATTCATCCTTATTCATGGACCTTACAAATCCACCCAGTACTCCGTTTACATATTTGTATGATTCGTCTGTGCTGTATTTCTTGGCAATTTCAATTGCTTCATTTATTGAAACCTCCACAGGTATGTCAGCCATATGCTGAATCTCAAATATGGCCAGTCTAAGGGTCGCAAGGTCTACCCTCGCAATCCTCTCCAGGGACCATCCCTGAAGGTTTTCCCCTATTGACCGGTCTATCTCTTCACGATTGTCCATAACACCCTCTATTACAGTTCTGATATATTCACTTTCCCCTTTGTCATAGGGAAAGTTGTCCAGAAAGGTCTGGAGGGTCTCCTTGGTGAAATCCTCATTGCTTGACATCTGGAAAAGCAGCTGCATGGCGCCTTCTCTTGCTTGTTTTCTTCCCATTTTTTACTCCTTAGTATATATATTTCAACTATATTTTAGAATCTGACTCGTCACTTCTGCTGCGGCTGATTCCTTCAATGTGAACATTTACTGATTTGACCGTAAGGTCAGTCATGGTCTCAATTGCACTTTTTGTCGCCTCCTGGACCTTGATGCCAACATCATTTAGCTTGGCTCCGTATTCAAGGGTCAGATGCATCTCAATTGTCACTTCCTTGTCCCGTATTTCCACCTTGACTCCCTTGCCAGGATTCTTCTTGCCAAGGAGCTCTGAAATGCCTCCTGCCAGATTGCTGGACATTCCAACCACACCTTCAACCTCCATTGCAGCGGTTCCAGCTATGGTTGCTATCACTTCATTTGATATCTGTATGCTTCCATTTTCAATGTATTCCATGTGGTCCTTTTCAGACATATCAACACCCCTATTCAATAGTACGTATACCATATTATAACAAAGCGGCTTGCCCATTACAATACAGCCTTATTCAGAGAAAAAGCCTAAAGCTAAGCTTTAGGCATCTGATTGCTACTCGTCACTGTCCTCATCACTGTCTTCATCCTCGAACAAATCCTCATCCTCGTCATGACCCTTGTAGCAATTGCAGCCTTCGTCGTCACAACAGTCATCGAAATCGTCGAAATCAAAATCCTCGTCAAAGTAGAAGTCTTCCTCATCGCCGTAGACGTCATCCTCTACGTCTGCCAGGTCCTCATCGATAAAGTTAACGTACTCCTCAAGATCGATCTGGTCCTCAACTACTTCCTCCATAACCTCAGCAAATTCCTCAAGCGTTTCAACGATAGCCATCAGAAGCTTGCCTTCCTTGGTCGACTCATCAATTCCCAGGCCGTCTGCAAGACCCTTTAGATAAGATACCTTTTGAAATAAATATTCCATTTTAACCCCTCCTTTAAACTCTGGACAGATACTCTCCGGTCCTTGTGTCTATTTTTATAACATCACCTGTGTTCACAAAAAGAGGAACATAGATGGTAACACCAGTTTCACATACAGCTGCCTTTGTTGCTCCCTGTGCAGTGTCTCCCTTGACTCCAGGCTCGGTTTCAGTTACCTCAAGCTCCACAAAGTTAGGTGGAGACACATCAAATGCCTTGCCTTGGTAGAATCTTATTGTGGCAATGTCATTCTCCCTAAGGTACATGATCGCATCCTCGACTGAATCCCTTTCCAAAGGAATCTGCTCGTATGTTTCATTGTCCATAAAGTAGTACAGCTCACCATCTGAATAAAGGTACTGCATTTCCTTTGTTTCAATGACAGCCTTCTCAAATTTCTCAGATGGATTGAAGGTAACCTCCTTGAATCCACCATTTATAACGTTTCTAAGTTTGGTTCTTACAAATGCAGCCCCTTTTCCAGGCTTTACATGCTGGAAATCAACTATCTGAAAAACCTGACCATCCATTACAAATGTTATTCCGTTTCTAAAATCTCCCGCTTGAATCAATCTATTCCCTCCTGTTCCATATTGCAAAATTGAAAGATGAAAATCCCCCGTATAGTAAATATTATACCAGTATAAGGGCACTGTAACAAGCTAAAATTAGTCCAAATGCATACTTTATGGACATGTGGGCTTCCTAGCGTATGGAATCCACTGTGGGGCTTATAAAGCCGGGAAGATACTTGGCGAAATTTCTGAATTCCTTGGAGTTGTATTTGATATTGATGGATTCATGGATGTCTTGGTAGTTGTTGGCAATCACCTTGCCATAGATGTTCACATCACCTTCCCCATCCTTGATTATCCTTCCATCTTCCACTACTATTATTCCATATATGGTCAAGTTTCCAGAAATAATAAGCTCTCCCTTTTCCAAGTATATTATACCCTTGACAACTCCCTTTCCTGACACACCTGACCTTCTGTAGATGCTAACAGTGTCTGGGTTACTTCCGTCAAACTCCTTGTAGAGTATGATCCTGTTGTTATTATAGAAGTTATCGTAGACAGCTTCTCCAATCCTGTATGATATCTTGCTGTTGCTTCCTCCACTAGCCCTTGCACCGATGGAAACATCATTTTCTGGATAATTGTATGCAAGGTAGTAGTCGCTGGGAAGCTTATCAGCATCAAAGTCATTTTTCATATGGTCCAAGAGGTCTGAAAGGTCGTCCGAAAACTCAAGAGCTTTGTCCTGCAGGTTCACCAAGCCATCCCTGCAGTGGTCAATGATCGGACTATACATGTGACCTGTTGCAATCTTTTTGCCCTGGACTGAATTTTTGTCACCACTTACTTCAATGCTGTATTTGACCCTTCCTTCCTCACATTCAACAAACCTGAGTGTCCCGGTGGTCTTGTCCATCCCGCTTGGATCAATGGGTATTGTCCATGTTGAGTTCTTACTTGGGTCTGAGTTAAAGATTGCATTATCAAGATGGTCAGTCAAGAGATACAATACTTCCTTGTCAGCTATTACCATTTCCTTGACCCTGCTCTCAAGAAGGAGGTCAGCCTGGATATTGTCCCTTCTGTTCTGGACCAGCCTGCTCTGGATCACTACTGTTTCCAGAACAAATACTATTGTTGCCATGCAAAGGGTGCTTATGATCAAAACAAGTATTATTATGCCTCCATCTCTTTTCATCAAGGTCTCCTGTCAGTAATTTCCCAGATATTTTGTTTCCATAAAGATATGTTTCTTGCCTGTATTTTGCTCAATTGTTTCAATGTCAATATAGAGGGTCTTTTCATGAGATGAATACCTGGTCCCATAAATGGATGTGACATCCTCTATGAGAAAATTGTGCCCCCCATTTGATGGGGCATTTTGTGGTCTGTAGGTATTGTGGCTGTAGGTAGATCTATATATGACATCACCTGTCAGCCTGTAGTAGATGTACTTGTATCTGAAGCCTTCTTCTATGTCCTTTCCCTCCACATTTACATCCAGGTTCTCATTTATCAGGATAAAGCCAAGGGTTCCCTCCTGTTGAATATTGCCTGGGTAATATTCTTCCATGGATACAATCTCATCGGCCAGCATAACATCCTCAATTATGTACTCTACAGCATACCTTCCGTTGAGCATTGAGTCATCCCTTTTTAGTATCCTTCCAGCAAAGGTCTCAGTCGTGTGCAGTAGGGAAAATAGCATGGAAATAACAACCCCAAGGAATCCAATTACAAGGATTATCTCAATAACTGTAAAACCTGGTTTATGGGATGATTCTAGACGCCTTGAGCTCAACATGATCATCCTCCCATAGAATCTTAACAGAGTAGGTTTGTAGCCTTTCACCATCATGGTCCAGTTTGACATAGGCTGTGGCCCCGTCATTAAGGTATCCACATGGATAGGGAACATAGTCATCCCCCTCAATGCAGGAATCAAAAAAATCATTGTTCTCCTCTGAATCCAGTTTCAAGGTCTCCACCACCCTTTGACATTGGTCAAGGATGATTGAACGCCTTTCAATCCTTACTATACCTACAGAGGATGTAGTAACTGCGTTTAGGATAACCAGGGACAACAGTCCCAATAGGCCAAGGCCAATCACAATCTCAACAAGTGAGAATCCCTTTCTTTTCAAATTACTCTACCTCCCTGAGGGTGATTTCTGTTGTGTTGACCCCAATTGCAAGATGGTAGGTCCTGTTATCGGCTCTTTTCAATGTGACGGTATTTGAATTCCCAACCCTACCTGTCCCATTAAAATAAAAGGTCTTGGCCTCCGTATCGAATATTTGAACTCCTGAGGTCAGGTCCTGGATCTTTATATCATTGCCTTCTTCATACTTGATGGAGTAACGGTTCCTCTCAGGATTGAAAGTCACCATTACAGTCCTGTTTTCAAGGATTGCCCTGGTCCTGGACTGCCTCATATCCTTTTCAACCATTCGCAACTCCTGTCTTTCATTTAAACTTCTGATCATTGAAGAATTGGGCAGAGTGATGGAGATGAGCAAAGAAAAAAGAGCTATCACCACAATCAATTCGATCAGGGTGAAGCCCTTTCTAAATCCTTCCCTACCTATCAGTACCGCCATTGATTGAGAACATATAGCATGTAAGCCACCTCTGCCCTGGTGATCTTATTGTTTATATTGTCAAAGCTCGGTGACCTAAAGGCCTTCTCATACATCATCTGTGTTGCCAATGAATTCCAGTTGAAGCCGTAGCTTCCCTGCACTCTTCCCATAATAAGCTGTACCTCGTAATATGAAATTGGATTGTTAGGCCTGAAGGTTCCATCAGTGTAGCCTATTACATAGCCCCTTGAAAGGGCATAGCTAATGATCCTGTCGTACTGTGCGAACTGTGCATGGTCCTTGAAATGGGTTGCATTCACAATGTAGTTTGGCAGTGTCCAGTTTTCTATCCTGCTCAAAAGGATCAGGAACTCTGCCCTTGTTATGCTCTGTGACGGCTTGAAGGTTCCATCAAGGTGTGTATAGCCTGGATAGCCTGTTATTATGCTTCTTCTTACCATTGTCTCGATTTCAGGCTTTGCCCAGTGGTCCCTTACATCGGTGAGAATCCTTATGTTTTCATCCATAAATACCGCATAGGTGCCTTCCCTGTTTGACATTGTGCTTGGAAGGACCTGGGCTGTTATGGCATCTCCTTCAACCTTTGACGGGATGTACAGCCACCTCTCATCAATCAGCTTGTAGATACCAGCCTTGTACTCTTCTCCATAGTATGGAAAGGCAATTGTTATCTTCTTGTTATCATCTAGGGTAGCAGCTGGATTATCCAGCTTTATTGAGTAAATCTCAGATGCCCTGATATAGGACCCAAACCTGTAATAGCCTGTATTCTGCTGGTTGATAGTTACATACACAGGCATGTAGAAGGTTCCTGGCTCCACCAGAAGTCCGATTCCATCTGCTGCAATGATTTCTCCACCTGAAGCCGGTATCTGGGTTGACTCCAATGCTGCCATTGACCTGTCTTGGTGAAGAGACCTGAAGGTCTCATTGTAGGTTATCTGGTATTGCTTCTTGAAGCCCTCAACAAAGGCATCCCTGTATTCATTTGTACCAAGTCTCAGCCTGTATCTCTCAATGATCTCTGAATCCCTTGGCAGGTCTCTTTCATAGTTCATAGAGCTTCCAAGCAGGTAGTCCTTCTCCGCGAAGGATGCCCCCATGGCTTCACCTGCAGCCTCTCCATCATCAAGCCCCTGGCTCATGCTTTCCATTGGGGGACTTAGGAGTGCCTGCTGGAACTCGTCCTCGTAGCCCTTCTGGAATCCAGATTTAAAGTCAGAGATAAAGCTCTTTTCATAGCTGGTGCTCATCCTGTCCAAATCAAACATCCTGCTGATGTTCCTGTCGCTGGGAAGGGCATCTCGCCAATCCGAATCATTGCCATCATAATAGTCGGTTAAGGCGGCAGTCCTTCCAAGACTCTCACCTAGACTGCTTGCATCAGCAACACTTATGCCAGCTTCCATGGCATCATTGTAGCCTTCAATAAAGCCTTCCTGAAAATCATTGTAGGAGCTACGTCCAAGGCTATCAATCTCATCGTACAGTTCCGGATCGTCATCCTCAATATAGTCAAGGTACTCGTCAAATGCATCGTCTCCATCATCAAAGGACGAGTCTATTCCAAAGAACCGTTTACCCTCATCATATCCAAAATCATAGTCAGCCTGTGCTGCCAATACTCCCCCTGAAAGAAGGAGAGTCAAAACTATAGTCATCACTAATGTAAGTCTTATCCTGTTCATGATATCTCTCCCCCTATCTCTTCACCAGTACCAGTATCTTGCCAACTGGGAGTACATCTCCAGCTTGTATACCGTTGTTTCTCATAATCTCATTCTTGTATTCCATGGTTCCATAAACATCCCTGGAAATGGTTGAGACGGATTCTCCAGGCTTGACCTCGTAGAATATGGTGTCAGGTTCATTTGCAGTCCCCTCATAGGCAGTTTCCACATGGTGGGGATAGATTGCCTCAAGCTTGTCAAATACAAGCACTCCAAAATCATCCCTTCCCTTGTCCATCTCATAGTATATATGGGTGATCTTTATTGGGTACTCAGCAACGCTTCCAGGAAGGTTGATCCTGGTTCTTCCCCATCCAAGCCATGAAATCCCTTCATTCACTGGAATGAATGCTTCATCCCCATCCTGGTTTATTATCCTTACACCAACAGTG
>ERZ1032852.324-NODE-324-length-12073-cov-7.305458_pt1 | contig 12073 bp, 6 predicted proteins | sample MGYA00516689_ERZ1032852 | MGnify/ENA primary metagenome ERZ1032852 (study PRJEB33719, sample SAMN04262499) | wastewater metagenome | biome: rural village; feature: composting latrine chamber; material: composting feces with ash | place: El Salvador | collected...
AAGCTTGCTTAAACTATGCCATAGCACGAAGAAAGCTAACTTTAGTGAACATGATTAAGGCGAGTTCACTACACTATAGTGTAAAAAATAAATTAATCGTATGAAAAAGTTACTATTTATATTTATCATTGCGCAAACATTATTGTTCAGTAGCTGCAACGACTGGTTGGATATCCTTCCTAACAACGAGCAGGTAACCGCGGATTATTGGAAAGCGAAGGAAGAGGTGGAAGCGGTACTGGCATCGGGCTATTACTACATGCGTCAAGCCACCCCTTTCATCATCGACTGGGGAGAACTACGCGGGGCGTCCATCTATGCATTCAATCAATCGGAGAAAGGGAAACTGCAAGATTTCCAATTAATCGCCTCCTCTTCACTTTGCAGATGGGACGTTTTCTACAGAGTAATTAACATGGCCAACTCGGTTATCACTTACGCGCCCGAAGTGCAAAGTATAGACGACACATATAGCGTGGAAGCCATGCGATCGCACCAGACCGAGGCTTATTTCTTGCGTGCTCTCTCCTATTTCTACCTGGTAAGAAACTTTAAAGAGGCACCGCTTATTTTACAGTCGTACGTGGACGACTCGGCCCCATTCTCGATAGCGAAATCAACCGAGGAAGAGATTATCAGCCAGATTAAGCTAGATATCACGACCGCATTGGATTTCAATGCTGCCAAAGAGGTATATGACGACAACCATTGGGCCGGGGCAAACAAAGGAAGAGTCACCAGATGGGCTTTGTACGCGCTCATGGCAGATGTTTGCTTATGGTCGGGAGATTACGACGGCACCATCACGTACGCCGACTACTTGATTCAATCCACTTCACCTTGGAGACCGGCATTCATGACTACTCCCGAGCACTGGTTCCGGATATTCAACCCAGGCAATTCCAACGAATCCATTTTCGAATTAAACTGGGATTACCCGACGTACAACCAAACGAGCAATTCTCCGAGCAATTATTTCACGATTGCAGAAAATGCACAATACCAGTTTTCACCCGCCATGGCAGAACGATTGACGGGAGAAGCGAACATGCTCGTCGAAAACGGTATAGACCCCATCAGGAGCTTGTGGGGAGCATACGTGCCATTTGGAGAAGTGAATTCAGAAAACACCGTTTATTGCATTTGGAAATACCGGGGAACCGAGATTAGAAATCTCGACGCGGTACGTCTTCAATCCGATGCCAACTTGATTATTTACCGGATGGCCGACGTGATGCTCATGAAGGCGGAAGCACTTATTTGGAAAGGACAAGCGGGTTGGTCGGAGGCCCTGGAGATAATCAACCAAGTACGAAACAGGTCCAACTTGGATAATTTGGAAATCGTGTTAAGCGAGACCAGCGAACTTGAAATGCTGGAAATCCTCTTGAACGAAAGAGATCTCGAATTTGCTGCCGAAGGAAAGCGCTGGTACGACTTGGTACGCTTTGGCAAGAGCAACAACTACCGGTACAAAGACGAGTTTATCAACTACATTGGAGATAACAACTCCACCGCTAACAATAGCTGGCTTCGTTCAGTATTGAAAAATAACTACGCGTGGTTCCTACCCATCTCGGATGGCGAGTTGGAAACGAATGAACTGCTGATCCAGAATCCTTATTACGATGTAACCAAAAAATAGCTGCAATATGAAGAATCTATTAAAAATATGTTTAGCGTTGATCATCCTCTTGTCATCATGTGATGATCCGTACCAAGACACCACGTTTCAGGTGTACGACGTGAATCCGGTGTCAACTTACCTGGAAAGCCGCTCCGACGAATTTTCAGAGTGGATAGATATACTGAAGTACGCCGACCTATTCAATGCCATTAATCAAGCCACCGAAGTGTTCACGGTGTTCGTTCCCGATGATGAGGCTGTAAAAGCATTCTACGACAGAAAGGGAGTGAGCGGCATACAAGATTTTGGTAAAGAGTACGCGGTAGAGTTAGCAAAATACCATATCATCCACGACTCCATCGGGCTGGATAAATTCATCGCCGGGGGACGACTTGTAGAGAAAACGCTCTCGGATGATTTCCTTACCGTGACATTTGATGAAGAATCGGGGGAAGGCGGATTCAACTCGGTATACCTCAATGAAGAGGCACAGGTTACCGAATTCGCGACCCAAGTCTCAAACGGGTACGTGTACGTCTTGAACACGGTACTCAGCCCACTGGTAGAGAGCGTGTACGAGCGTATGACCGAAGACGGGGAATACGGTATTTTTATTGAATTACTCGACAAAACCAGCTGGGGAGACAGCCTGAAGGTTATTTTTGAAGATATCAGACAACCTAATGGAAGCATCTTGAGGCAAAAAAGAGACTACACGGTACTGGCAGTACCCAATAGTGCCTACGCGAGCAGCGGTATTTCTTCGTTTAATGATTTAGCAACCTTGCTGGAAGCGGGGAGCGATTACGAGAACCCCGAGAACGAACTCAACCGCTACGCGGCCTATCATATCATCGAGGGCAACTACCCACTGTTCAACCTTTATACCTTTGACAGCAATGACAACAAAAAATTATGGGGAACGAAGGCTGAATCCGTTTTTGAACTTTCACTGGAGGAAGACGGCAACTATTACCTCAACTACGATGGTGGCGAAGATATCATGGCCCGCTTCATTGAGGCGTCCTCCAACGTGTTAGCTAAAAATGGAATATTGCACAGGATAGACGGGTACCTGCCCGTGTGGCAATCAGAAATACCGGTAACCGTACTTTGGGATTTCTGCAACCATCCGGATATCGCCGCGTACATCGCGGCCAAAGGTACATCGGGACAGGTATATCAAACCGCGCACGCGAGCAGTGAGTATAGAACCGCGCTCACCACGCTCCCCATGTTTAAAGTGCAGATATTGAATACCCCAGCCACTTCTACCAACTCGTTCAATCACGTGGACTACTTCACCGCAAAAGCTTCTAACAACTGGAACAACAGCATGTATAAAGACCTGCTAATACTCAACTTGGGTTATCTTGGTTCCGTTGAAATGAAAACACCCGTCCTGCTCGCGGGCAGGTACAAGGTGACGCTACAGGTTGGTTACGCCACTTCCATGAACTTCATGAGAACCATGACGGGCGGCAGTAACGGGGGAGGAATGCGCTTCTCTTTTGACGGGGAACACATGAACGACATATCGCCTTACGCGAGCATTCCAAATAACACGTTAAACGTGTACCAATCTGTTATCTATGACGAGTTGGAATTAACGAAAACAGGTACGTATGATTTCAAGATAGTTGTTACCGATCCTAGTGCCGGTACAAATTCTAGCTTCCGCATACTCCTAGACTATTTATTGTTTGAACCCATAATTGATGAAGATATATGAAAACAATACATTACTTTTATACAATAGCCCTTCTTGTAGCAGGTTTTTCCGCTTGCTCCGATAGCTGGGACGCTCATTACAACCAGGAAGACAATGAAGTAAATAACCAAACGGTCACGATTGTTAAATCGACAGCCGTAGATTACCTGAAATCAGAATCGGCCTACAGCACGATATACGGTTTATTTCATGAAACGGGTATCATAGATGAAATTCAGGGCAGGGATCAACTCTTTACCATCATGGTTGTTAACAACAGCAACGCGGGCGATACGGGCGATGAGGATAAAACATACCTCGCGAAATCACATGTATCTGATATAGCCCTATCTCCCGAGAACATGATTCACGGGCAGCGGCTGTTCATGTGGACCAACAAGGCGGTCAACATTACGAAGGAGGCCAGTTCGGGCGAAGCATACAATATATCGTTCAACAGCTCGAACGTAACCCGTATCATTAAGGCAGCCGACGCGTATATCTACGAAGTAGATTCCTACATCAGTGCTCCCAAATCGATGTACGAAATTATTCAAGAACTGGGAGATGATTATTCCATCTTCAGGGAGATGGTGCTTTCTAGGAATCAACAAGAATTTGACAGGGACGCGAGTATTCCTATTGGTGTAGACAACACAGGGAGCACGGTATACGATAGCGTGTTTATCATCACTAACCCATACTTCTCGTCACGAGGCTTCAACTTGATGTCTGAGTCGCTCGATGCGACGATGTTAATTCCTAGCAACGAGGTGGTGAACAACGCGCTGACAACGGCTAGGAACAATTTAAACGAATGGGGGTTGACGCGAGCCGACTCGATCGTGGATAATTGGGTATTCCAATCGGCCTTTTTCGACCAGCAGTTCAGCAAACAGGACTTCGCGGATAACGAAGACTTAACGTCCATATTCGGGAAACAGTGGCGAACTACCGTGCAACAGGTAGACTTAGATAACCCGGTACCGATGAGCAATGGGGTCGCGTACTACGTGGAATCCATGAAGATCCCGACCAACGTACTTATTTTCAGGATTAAAGACTTTTTCAAATGGTATGAATTCCTTACAGAAGTGGATAAGCAAAAGTACTTCCCTACCGAAAACCTCACTTTCGATAAAGTGACAACCGAAGTAGAAGGATGGTCAGGGTGGGCCTCTGCCGGATTCCCGAATATCGAAAACAGGGTGCTATATTTCAATCTTACAGATAGAGATTTACAAGAATACAAATTGGATTTTGTACCATTCCAGTTCACTTCACACGGGGATGGCACGTACACGGCAGCATCCTACCTGATACCTCCGGGCGAATACGACCTCTGCATGGGTTTCAAGCAACACTTGGGGCACGACGTGGAAATTTCCTTCAACGGGGAAGTAATCCGAACGGTTACCACTTCGGAGAGCACGGCTACCACTTACCACTACGACCGGGGAGGACAAGGTTATCCCGAGAACTACGACCCCAATAACGGATCGCATAACAGGAGTAGCCACTACGACCGCGACGGGGGTAGAATTGGTGTAGTAACCATAGAAGGGACCGAAGCAATCCCGGTTGAAATTACTATCCACGGGAAAAATGTGACCAATAATAGAACAATTCTGCATCACTGGTGCCTACGCCCCACTAAGAACTGTTATTAATATTTTTGATTAAGAAAAACATGAAAAAAATCAAACACCTATCTGTCATAATTAGTGTGCTTATCTCTTCCGTCGTTTTTAGCGCGTACGGACAAGATAAACGTACAATCAGCGGAAAAGTAGTCTCTTCACAGAACGAACCAATAGAGGGGGCAGTTATCACGATATCACAGGAAGGAAGCGTGAATACCCTGCCGGACGGCACCTTTGCCACCTCGTACACGGGTGATAAAGGGACAAGCATCTCCGTGTGGGCACCCGGGTATTACACGGTGAACCAACTCGTGAACAACAGGGAAGAAATAATCGTGATGATGATTCCCGAAGACAGCTACAAGTATAATGAAGCCATCGTATCTCCATTTGATATCGAGGGGATAGATCAGCATGCTACCGCCGCCATGAATATTACAAGTAAAGATTTCAATTTGGGCAGTTTGAAGATCGACAGGGCATTGGCGGGACAAGTTCCCGGCTTGCAAGTCACTCGAAGCAGCGGAATGCCTGGGGAAGGCAGCCACCTGAACATGCGCGGGATTCGTTCTCTTTTCGCGGAGAATGCACCGTTAATCGTGATTAACGGTATCCCCTACCTGCCCGATTCCAGAGAATCGCAGCTAATAAGCGGTTTCTCAAGAGATATTTTCCAATCGTACAACATAGGGAATATCCAGAACATCACGGTTCTGAAAGGAGCTGCCACATCCTTATACGGATCGATGGGTTCAAACGGGGTGATATTAATAGAAACCGATGCCGCCACTTCAACTGACCTGGAAACGAAAATTAGTTTCTACGGACAGTACGGGACGAGTTGGAACGACAAGCGAATGCCGTTGTTGCAAGGTATAGACTACAAATCATACCTATCGGACATCGGGATGACATATTACGACAACATGCTCGATTTCTTATCGGATTTCCATTTCTTAAGCAATCCGGACAACCGGTTTAATTACCTCTACAACAGCACCACCGATTGGCAAAACGAAATCTACAGGAATGGACTTGTAACCGATAATATGTTCAAGGTGGAAGGGGGCGATGCTATTGCCAAGTACAACCTGTCGCTGGGTTACATGAACGAGAATGGAACATTGGACAGGACCTCGTTTCAACGCTATCACACCTTGCTTAACACCAACGTGTTGATCAGCCCGCAGGTTGAGCTTGCCGCTACCTTTGGCCTGTCGTTCTTGAACGGGAGACTACAAGATCAAGGCATGATTCCCCAAACGAACCCGGTACTGGCAGCGTACGCCAAGGCGCCCCTGTTAAGCCCGTACGAAAAGGATCTGGATGGGAATTTACTCTCTTCATTTGCATCGTATCATTACGGCAGGTTAAGCAATATGGACTTTGCGATAAGTAATCCACTGGCGATCACCAATACCCTGGATACGCGTAACAGGCAGTACGACATCAATATTAAAGGCGCACTTACCTATAAATTGACTCCTCGTTTCTCGATCACGGGAAGCATGGGGCTGTACTACAATTACAACAAGGAAAGTCAGTTTATCCCGGGGCTTACCGACCAAGCCATTGTTCCTTTGTTCGACCAGTATGGAGAAGCCTATAACACGGTGAAAATCGGAATTGCAGAGACGAGGAATCATTATTACGATTTGAACGCCAAGTACAACAACACGTGGGATGGTATTCACGCATTCCATTTCTTGGGTGGTGTACAAGCCATGACGACCAAAAACGAGTACGACGTGGGTACGGGAAGGAACACGGCGAGCGACTTTTACCAGACGTTAGGTGATACACAAGGTATTGGACGCTACTTCTACGGTTATTTGGAAAAATGGAATTGGATGAACTTCTATGGTCACGCCAACTACACCTATAACGAACAGGTAACGGCATCGGTCAACATGGCTGTTGACGGGGCATCATCAGCGGGTGTACATGGCAACCACTTCACGGTATATCCCTCGGTAGGATTAACCTGGCTGGGAAAAGGCTGGTTACCCCTATCCAACTCGACGTTAGTGAATTTGCTTAACGTGAGAGCGGAATACGGGATAACAGGTAACAGTCGTTTCTCCTCAAAATTTGGCAAATACTACTACACGAACCTACCGTATCAACATATCTCGGGGATTGTGCGCGGTAACGTATCCAACACCTTGTTGAAGCCGGAGAAGAACCACCAGCTGAATGCCGGTATCGACATGAGGTTGCTTCATAACTGGGTAGATATTTCAGTTGACGTGTACCGTAACTTAACCACCGATGCGATATTTGCCGCACCCATCTCTTCCGCTTTTGGGACCTCGAGTTATTATGATAACCTAGGTGAAATTGAAAACAAAGGCATCGAATTATTCGTTCAGGCATCAGCTGTAAAAACCTCTAATTTCGAGTGGATTGTTGGAGGAACGATTGCCTTCAACAAAAACAAGGTGCTCTCTCTTGGCGGACACGACGAATTGATCACAAGATTTAGCGATGGCTCGCAGTTAATTACCAAGGTTGGCGAATCGCCTTACCAGTTCTACGGTGTTCAATCACTGGGCGTATTCACTTCTCAAAGTGCAGCGGAAGCCGCCAACTTGAGGAATACAACCGGTCAAACATTCCAAGCAGGGGACATCCATTTCGTTGATCGCGATGGGAACCACCGAATAGACGATAACGACAGGGTACTCTTGGGCGATCCTTCACCCGATTATTTTGGCGGATTCTTTACGAAAGTGAGCTACAAATCGTTCACGTTATCTTCCGAGTTCACTTACTCGAAAGGGAACATGGCGTACAACGCCGTAAGACGTAACTTGGAATCACTCTCCTCGCTCGGCAACCAGAGTGCTGCCGTGGAAAACCGGTGGAGCTTGGAAGGACAAGTAACCGATATTCCCCGTGCGCAATGGAACGATCCTATGGGGAACAACATCTTTTCGTCGCGTTGGATAGAGGATGCCTCGTTCATACGAATGAAGAACATCACGTTGAGCTACGATTTTGAAAAGAGACTATTCAACTTCATCCGATCGGGTACCCTCTACATTACCGGTGAGAACTTGCTTACAATCACGGATTACTTGGGGATGGATCCCGAGTTCTCTTACTCTCGGTCAACCAACGTTCAAGGATTCGATTTGGCAAAATTAGTGCAACCCCGAGTGATTAAATTTGGTATAAATCTACAATTCTAAATAAAATGAAAAAAAATAGTATACAATATGCCTTTATCGCGTTATTCGTGATGGCCTCGGGTTGTTCCGATTTCTTCAACGTGAACACGGACGACATGCTGGATTACACGCGTTATATTGATGAAGAGAGCGAAATGTACTCCGGCTACATTGGAATAATGGCAAAAGTGCAACAGATTGGTGACAAGATTATTTACCTGACCGATACCCGGGGGGAGTTGCTGGAACCTACCCGGAACACGCCCAACGAGCTTTACAGTATTTATAACTACGAGCAGGATTTGACGGGAAACCCGTACGCCGACCCGGCTCCCTATTACGATGTGATCATCGGGTGCAACGATTACCTGTTAAAGCTGTACGAGTACAAAGAGCAAAACCTCTCCTCGATTAATATGGAGCATTACGGGGGGCTCGTGAGTTCCACGCTGCGAGTCAAAGCATGGGTTTATTTAACACTGGGTAAAATATATGGGGAAGCGATTTGGCTGGATGATCCGTTACGGGAGAAAAAAGACCTTTCGCAATTCCAGGTGAAGGATATCGACCAAATTGTAACTGCCTGCAAGGAATTGCTGGATAAGGGATTCGACGGGGTAGACGGGAAACAAACAATGGTGTGGAAAGAGTGGATAGACCCCCATACTCCCACGGGCGAAAGTATCTATCGTTATTGGGACTTCGTTACGCCTGAATATTTCGCACTATACGCCGAGCTGTCGTTATGGAGTGGAGACTACCAGACAACGGTGAATCTCATCTTGGGAGCATTAAACGAAAGTTTTAGCAAAACAACAACTGATGCAACGGTTTGGATGCGAAACGTTCGGATTGGTAACAGCTGGGGGGATTTGTGGAACCGCCAAGAACCCCTACCCCAAGAAAACGTGTCTGCGATTCTTTACGACTACTCGAACAACCAGACGAATAGCTTGCTACGGCATTTTGGGACGGAGTTCCCCAACGAGTACCTCCTTGCCCCATCCGAAGCGGGTAGAAGCCGTTTCTCGGATCCCGATTTCAATCCACTGGGGGGAGCAACTTCCGACAGGCGCGGAAACGGTACGTTTGCTTTGAACAGCGAAGGTGATTGGGCAATCCGTAAGTACCGCCCTAACAGTTCTGCTAGACCACAAGCGTATCAAGATGACGTGCATATTTACATCTACCGGGCAGGCGATCTATATTTTATGCTCGCGGAAGCACTCAATAACTTGGGCAGACATACCGAAGCAAGTGCCTTGATAAACCAAGGAGTGAACGGGTACTTCCCTAACGGCGGAGTAACCTGGGAAGGTTTTACCGACGCTTGGACGGCAGTGACTCCTATTGGCTCTCGCAGTTATCCGGATATAGGCATCAGGGGGTCTTTCGCGTTAGGAGTTCGCCCGTTTTCTTCAGATACTCGAGAGAACGACTTGGCTATCCTTGATGAGATGATGCTCGAATTCGCGTGTGAAGGAAGGATATATCCGGCTATGATACGTGTAGCGAAAAGATACAACGACTACAACATTATTGCTGACCGGGTAGCTCCTAAATACAGCAACCCGGATGAAATTCGTGATAAAATCCTCGCGGGTGGTTACTTCATCAATTGGGATCTGAAATAAACTATCTACACGTTAAACAGAACCTTCTTTTTCATTTTGATCTCTTTGCTAAACACAAAGAGTAAGCATCAGGGAACTGATTAAAGATAAACCTTCATGTTCCCTGGTGCTTTATTAAATCCTGCACTTGCTTGTTAAAACAATAAATTCAGTCTTTGTTATTGTAAATAGATGGAGATGTACAATAATAGGGGTTTAAAAGGATAAATATCGGGATACGCGAAAGCCTAATATCTGTACATTTGTAAACAGCACGCATTGGTTGTGATTATGGATTATGGGAAATGAAAAAAACTCGACTTAGATTGACTTACTTGTTCGGTATACTGGCCTGCTTTTGCCAATCAATAGCGGGTCAGCCGCTCACTTTTTCCACGAGCAAAGGTTCTGGGATGTATACTCCTCCCGGACATGACGGTGCCTACCAGCACTATTTGATATTGAAGGAAGGTATCGATTTACAGGTAGTCGAAAAATATCCCGAGAATAAAATATCGGAGTTTAGCAAAAAGCTAAAGCCGCTGGGACGTATCATGGAATCGGAAGATTATTATGTGTGGTGTTGCGCCCCAATGTATGACGAGGATGGAAAGGTACATCTCTTCTATTCACGCTGGCCGCGAAAATATGGAATGGGAGGCTGGATCCACAAAAGCGAGATAGCACACGCCGTTGCCGATAACCCTGAAGGGCCGTATACTTATCTCGAGACCATACTGGCTCCCCGCCCCGGCTATTTCGACGCGACCACTTGCCATAATCCCCATATCCAGCACATCGATGGTACCTATTACCTTTTCTACATGGGAAACAGCGACGGGTCGGTCTATACCAAACGCATAGGTTTGGCCACCTCGAAATCACTCCACGGCCCATGGGAAAGATCCGATGCTCCTATCTTGGAAGCGGGTCCCGAAGGTGCATGGGATGATTGCAATACCACTAATCCCGCCTTCTTGATGCATCCGAATGGGGAAGCGTGGCTCTATTACAAATCATGGAACAAGGAAGCATACCAGAACGAGACAGGGCCCATCCGGGCAAACCGGAAATACGGCCTGGCCATCTCAGACAGCATACAAGGGGGGTACACCCGGTTTAGCGGAAACCCGGTGGTCGACTTCTCATCCCAAGGAGATAATAAGCAGGTGGAGGACGCGTACGTGTACATTGAAGAGGGTAAGTTCAAGATGCTGATGCGCGACATGGGATACTTCGACCACTCCGTGGGACTTATCTTCGAATCGGACGATGGTTTACAGTGGTCCGAACCAAAAATAGCGTGGTTCGGGGCCGACGCTTACCTGAACGAGCCCCCCGCGCCGGGGCACCTCAAAAGATACGGACGTTTCGAACGCCCGCAACTCCTCATGAAAGAGGGTAAACCGGCCTACCTCTTCGTTGCAATGCAAGGAGGTAAATATGGCACCGCCTCGGGATTTGTTTTTGAAATATTACACGATAATGAATAACTATAGAACAATGAAGAAATGGACTCTATCGTGCCTTTCGGCACTGTTAATCGCCTGTGGAACAAACGTACCGGCAAAAATCGATCGGCAAGCCCTCGTGGAACGGAATAGCCCGAAAATCACCGCGTTCAATGAATTGTCTTCCCTATCGGTAGGGAATGGGAACTTCGCGTACACGGTAGATGCAACGGGACTGCAAACCTTCCCGGAACTCTATTCCGAAGGGGTTCCCCTGGGAACACAATCGCAATGGGGATGGCACAGCTTCCCCAATCCTGAAAAATTTGAACCGGAAGAAGCACTAAAAAATTACAACTTCAGGGGACACGAGGAGCCCTACGCTGTTCAGTTTAATGAACCGGGAAGGCAACAGGACGCGGCCGATTATTACCGGGTTAACCCGCACCGTCTGCACCTCGGGTACGTGGGACTGGAACTGACCGCGCCCACTGGCGAGAAGATAGAAGCCGAAGAGATCCAAAATATAAACCAAACACTCGACCTCTGGAACGGTACCGTCATCAGCCGATACATGATAGGGGGCGACTCGGTGCTGACCAAGAGCTCTGTCCATCCCGATTACGACCAAGTATCGGTAGAACTCAACTCCGCGCTCATCAAAAAAGGAGGAATGAAGGTCAATTTCCGCTTTCCCTACCCCACGGGGATCCACGCGGATGACGCCACCGATTGGAGTGCTCCCGAAAAACATACCACCGAGGTACTACAACAAGACGATCACTCCTTCGTCCTGAAACGGACACTAGACACTACTGTCTATTACGTGTCCGTGACTCACGAAGGAGAAGCTGT
>ERZ1032852.326-NODE-326-length-12029-cov-14.279439_pt1 | contig 12029 bp, 9 predicted proteins | sample MGYA00516689_ERZ1032852 | MGnify/ENA primary metagenome ERZ1032852 (study PRJEB33719, sample SAMN04262499) | wastewater metagenome | biome: rural village; feature: composting latrine chamber; material: composting feces with ash | place: El Salvador | collected...
CATATAGGAGCTATATACTCCTTTATGGTACAACAGAAGAAGAGAACAACCCCTATTATGCCTGACGGAGGCATAGTGTATGCAAGGAGGTGTGGTTCTCTTCTTTTTTTATGAAATACTACCGCAAGTTGGTGGTTTTTGCAATCTATCTTGCAGTTATCCCCTATCTATCCTCTGTGTTTTGCTATTGCAGTGCACTGCCAAGCATCTTCTTTAAAACTTTGTAGATTAATGTCACCATCAATCATCAATCATTAATCTCTATAACTATTTATTTTCAATTAGTGTCGATTTGTTAAAGTTGTATAAAACAGACAAGAAAAAAGCTATTATGCATTGCATAGTAGTTGCTTCTACCTATATTTGCAAAGTTAATAGATTTTTGTAACCTTTTTCACTGGCAATAGTCTAACTTAAAAAGAAGCAATGATAAAACTAAACAAAATAAACAAATCGTATCACACCGAAGCTATATCGCTACATGTGCTAAAGGATATCGACCTAGAGATTGAGACGGGCGAGTATGTTTCTATTATGGGGGCATCGGGATCGGGAAAATCGACACTGTTGAATATATTGGGCATATTGGACAATTATGACTCGGGTGACTATTACTTGAATGGGCAATTGATAAAAAACTTGTCGGAAAAACGTGCTGCGCAATATCGCAACGAGATGATTGGGTTTGTGTTTCAATCGTTTAACTTGATTAATTTTAAAAATGCATTGGAGAATGTGGCGCTGCCTCTCTATTATAAGAAGGTGAGCCGCAAACGCCGCAATATAATTGCCCTGGAGCATCTTGACCAAATGGGTCTGAAGGACTGGGCACACCATTTGCCCAATGAGCTATCGGGGGGACAAAAACAGCGGGTGGCTATAGCTAGGGCTATGATATCGAACCCTAAGATAATATTGGCTGACGAGCCTACGGGGGCGTTGGATAGCACCACGTCGAAGGAGGTGATGAAGGTGATGTCGGATTTGAATGCTACGGGCATTACTACTATTATGGTGACGCATGAGCAGGCTGTAGCCGATTGTACCAATCGAATTATCAACCTAAAGGATGGTAAGATTGAGGTGCCTGAAATGAATGAAATAATTGTATAAAACGCCATGAGGGATATACTACAGGAGATATTTTCTTCGCTAAAACAGAATAAACTGAGAACTACGCTGACGGGGCTTTCGGTGTCGTGGGGTATTTTTATTCTTATTATTTTGTTGGGGGCTGGCAATGGGTTGAAGAATGGGGTGATGCACAATTTTCAATCGAGGGCTGTAAATAGTATTTCGTTGTGGTCGGGCAGAACGTCGAAACCGCACAAGGGACTGAAATCGGGGCGCAATTTGCAGTTTGCTGATAAGGAGCTTGATGTGGTGGAAAATGAGGTGGCAGAGAGCAGATACATTACGCCACAGGGCAATAGCAACACTACTATTACTTATGGTAGCGAGTATGGATCGTATTCGCTAAGGGGTGTGATGCCTGGCTATTTGCATATAGAGAAATTGGAGATTGCTCCTAATGATGGTAGGTTTATAAACCAACTGGATATGAATGAGGAGGAGAAGGTGATTGTGATTGATAGAAAGATTGAGGAGGTGCTTTTTAAGGACAAATCGGCTATTGGCAACTATGTGAAGGTGGGCAATTTGATGTTTAAGGTGGTGGGTGTGAATAGCAAGAAGCCTGGTTGGGGTGGTCCGGTGGCATATATTCCGTTTTCTACGTATCAAACTATTTATAATCCGAGTAAGAAATTCAACCGTATTATTTTTACGGTAGAGGGACTGGAGACGAAGGAGCAGAACGAGGCGTTTAATGAGCGACTGCGCGAGGATATGGGGCGCAGCATGAATTTTGATGCGGAGGATATGCAGGCGCTTTATTTAAACAACTCGCAGGAGAGTTACCTAGAAACGCAGAAGATATTTGGGGCTATAACGATGTTTGTTGCCATTATTGGCATATTTACGCTAATTGCGGGAATTGTGGGGGTGAGCAATATTATGCTGGTGTCGGTAAAAGAGCGTACGCGTGAGATTGGTATCCGCAAGGCTATTGGGGCTTCTCCTATGTCGATATTGAAGTTGATTGTGCTGGAGTCGATCATTATTACTGCTATTTTTGGATACATTGGTATGTTGGCAGGAATTGGACTGACCGAGGCGGTAAATTTTGTGATGGTGCAATCGGCTGAGGCTGCTGCACAGCTATCGAGCGATGGACCGCAGATGTCTGTTTTTAGGGATCCAACGGTAAATTTGGGGTATGTGCTAATAAGTACGCTGATATTGATTGGTGCTGGTGTGGTGGCGGGATATTTGCCGGCTTATAAGGCGGTGAGGGTGAAGCCTATTGAGGCGATGAGGAAAGATTAATGGTTAATGGTTAATGGTTAATGGTTAATGGTTAATGGGTTGATAGTGAGGAGTAAGGGGTGAGGGGTGAGGGGTGAGGGGTAAAGGGTGAGGAGCCTACAGGGCGTTGCGGCTAGAGTCCGCATTGACCATTGGTTTTAAAAAATATGCATATTCCTGTTGCAAGGCAGTTGTAGAGACGCTCTACATGGGCGTCTAATGTGTAGAAAACATTTATGCGTAAGGGGTGAAGAGTGAGGGGTGAGGGGTGAAATGAAGAATAAAATTCATAAGACCCTACAGAGTAGAAACAGCAGAGTAATCCCAGAGGGATGAAATTATTATAGAAACAAAATATTGAATAATGCACAATGCGGTCTTTAGCCACAATGTGCCGTAAAATGATGAGCAACGAATGCTAACAGCTAACAGCTAACAGCTATTATAATTCTTAACTCTTCATTCTTAATTCTTAATTCAAATAAAAATGTTCGACTTAGACAGATGGTACGAAATATGGGTAACAATTACGCACAACAAATCGCGTAGCTTCTTGACAGCCTTTGGGGTGTTTTGGGGCATGTTTATGTTGGTGGTAATGGTGGGTGCTGGCAATGGCTTGGCAACGGGTATAAACTCTCAGTTGGAGGGGTTTGCTAGCAACTCTGCGTTTTTTAATTCAAACCGCACTACCCTACCCTACAAGGGTTTCCAGAAGGGGCGTTCGTGGAATATGCTCAATAGCGATATACCCATTATAGAGGATAGAGTGGCTGAGCTGGAATACTTATCGCCTATGCTTTTTGGTGGCTCGGGTGATGATAATGTGGTGAGGAACGATAAATCGGGTTCGTATGGTGTGAAGGGTACTTATCCTGTGTACAACGAAATCGAACGTAGCATTATGGAGTATGGCAGGTATATAAATGATATTGATATAAAGGAGCGACGCAAGGTGTGTATTTTGGGAACGAGGATATATGAGGTGTTGTTTAATCAGGGCGAAAATCCGTTGGGACAGCAGGTGAGGATTGATGGTATATACTTTACGGTGATTGGGGTGGCTAGGAAAACGGCGCAGGCCAACATAGGGGGCGATACAGATGAGACGGTGGTGCTTCCGTTTACTACCATGCAACAGGCTTTTAATCAGGGCAATATTATCCATTTTTTGGCTGCTACTGCCAAACCGGGGGTGAAGGTGAGGGTGGTGCAAGATAAGATTGTGAATACCTTGAAAGAGATTCATCAAATATCTCCTGATGATAAAGAGGCTGTGTTTAATATGAATGTTGAGGAGCAGTTTACTATGTTCAACAACCTGGGTATTGGCATTGCTATGCTTATTTGGATTGTGGGGATGGGAACGCTGTTTGCGGGTGCTGTGGGGGTGAGCAATATTATGCTGGTGACGGTGCGAGAGCGCACCAAGGAGATTGGTATACGAAGGGCATTGGGGGCAACTCCTAGAAATATAATTGGGCAGATATTGAGCGAGAGTGTGGTGTTGACGCTTCTGGCTGGTATTGGTGGCATTGTGTTGGGTGTGGGTTTGCTTACTGCCACGGGTATTGTGTTGAGCCAAGGCGATCAGTTTATAAAAGACCCGCAAATTAGTTTTGCTGTGGGGGTGCTTGCGCTGGCTGTGTTGGCTATTATTGGTACTTTTGCGGGGTTTATTCCGGCGCAGAGGGCTATGATGATTAAGCCGATTGAAGCTATTAGTGAGGAGTGAGGGGTGAGGGGTAAAGAGTAAGGGGTAAGGAGTGAGGAGCAGCTAACCCTTGTCATTCTGAACGAAGTGAAGAATCTATCAAACTGTTCTAGAATTATTATCCTTGGAATAGTAAGGGGTGAGGAGTAAGGGGTGAGGAGCCTACAGGGCGTTGCGGCTAGAGTCCGCATCGACCATTGGTTAAAGAAATTAGTAACAAGTGAATAGTAAGGAGTAATGGGTAAGGAGTAATGGGTAAGGAGTAATGGGTAAGGGGTAAGGGGTAAGGGGTAAGGAGTAAGGAGTAAGAGCTGAGGAGCAGCTAATTACAAGTAGAAACAAAAATATTGAATAATGCACAATGCGGCTTTAGCCTCAATGTGCTGTAAAACGCTAAACGACAAATCAAGATGAAAAAAGTATTAAAAATTGCAGCATTGATATTGCTGGGCTTATTGGTGGTGTGGACTTTTGTGTTCCTCTGGAATAAATCGAGACCCAAAGTGCAAACCTACCAAATAGAGGAGGCGCAAATTACAACTATTGAGAAAAAAACCGTGGCTACGGGCAAGGTGCAACCGCGTAATGAGATTCTGATAAAGCCTCAAATGTCGGGGATTATTGGTGAACTATACAAAGAAGCTGGTGATAAGGTGCAGGCGGGTGATGTGATTGCTAAAATTCAGGTTATTCCGGATATGGTAACGCTAAGCAGTGCCGAGTCGCGTTCTACACGTGCCAAACTGGTGTTTGAGCAGAGTAAACGAAATTTCGAGCGTGATAGTGTGCTCTTTGATAAGGAGGTAATTTCGAGGGAGGAGTTTGAGAAGGTGCGTTTGCAGTATCAAAACGACCGCGAGGAGCTGAAATCGGCACAAGACAACCTAAGCCTGGTGCGTGATGGTGTAACTGCTAGTACTGCTAGCACAAGCAACACGCTTATCAGATCTACCGTAACGGGTACTATATTGGATGTGCCTATTAAGGTGGGAAATTCGGTTATTCAATCAAACAATTTTAATGATGGTACTACTATTGCAGCCGTTGCCGATATGTCGGATATGCTTTTTGTGGGTAAGATTGATGAAACGGAAGTGGGACGTGTATCGGTGGGTATGCCCATGAAAATTACTATTGGTGCTATGCAAGACGAGTCGCTTACAGCCGATTTGGAGTATGTGTCTCCCAAAGGGCTTGAGGAGAGTGGCGCTATCTTGTTTGAGATGAAGGCGGCTATGAATATTCCGTCGAATATATTTGTGCGTGCAGGATATAGTGCCAATGCTGAGATAATATTGGACAAACGCGAGGATGTGCTAACCATCCCCGAAACGTGTGTGTCGTTTAGCAACGATTCGGCTTTTGTGCACCTTGTTACTAGCTTAGAGCCTCAGGAATTTAAACGTACGCCTGTAAAGATTGGTTTGTCGGATGGTATTAAGATTGAGGTGGTGGAAGGTTTGAAGCTGAACGACAAGATTCGTGGCAACGAAATTATTGCTAACTAAGAAAAGAGAACAAAAAGTTATGAAAATTAGATATACCCTACTCTATCTCGCCCTTGTTTGTAGCGTGTTTGGCTCATGGGCTCAACAGAAATATACGCTAGAAGAGTGTGTGGAGATAGCACTGGAAAATAATAGAAATATAAAGCAGCAGGAGTTGAACAATCATCAAAGGCAGATAGCTTATAGTCAGGCGCGTGCCGATTTGCTACCCAACTTGAATGCTTCGGCAGGACAGAGTTTTGTGTACGGAAGGTCGATTGGACTCGACAACGTGTATCAGAATACCAACTCGTCGCAATCGTCGTTTAATATTAGTAGTAATATCACGCTGTTTGATGGTTTGAGGATGAAGCACAATATTGATGCTCGCAAGGCGGAGATGTATATATCTGAAGCCGATTTGGAGCGCATTCAGGATGATATAGTGATGAGTGTGTCGACTGCTTTTTTGCAGGTGTTGATGAACAAGGAGTTGGTGCAAATTTCTAACGAACAGATTGAGCTTACCAAGAGCAACTTGCAGCGTATGAGCGAGTTGGTGGATAATGGCAAGGTTGCAAGGGGCGAGTTGTATGAACTGGAGGCGCAATTGGCAAAAGAGGAGTTTAATCAGATTCAGGCAGAGAATAATTTGAAGTTGTCGCTATTGGATTTGGCTCAGATAATGGAGTTGGAAGATTTTGAAAGTTTTGATGTGGTTGTGCCGCAGGATTTGATGGTAAACGAGGGTTTACTGCTCTCTCCTACTGCAATATACCAGTCGGCTCTTGTGGCTCGTCCCGAAATACGTGGTGCTCAGTATCGTGTAACGAGTAGCGAGAAGGAGATACAGATTGCTAAATCTGCCTACTACCCCACCCTTAGCTTTGGGGCTTCGATGGGAACGGGCTATTACAACATGAGTGGGTTTAATAATGATACATTTAGAGATCAGTTGAAAAACAACCGCAGTACATCGTTGGGCTTTAGTTTAAGCATTCCTATTTTTAATAGATTTCAGATAAGAAATAGTGTGAAGAATGCACAAATAGCCTTGGAGATGAGCAAAATAGAGGTGGACAAAACTAAGATTGATTTGCGTAAACGTATCGAGCAGGCATTTTACAACGCTATTGGGGCAGAGAGTAGATGGAGGGCTGCAGAGAAATCGGAATTGGCTAGCCGTGAGGCGTATCGTTTTGCCGAGCAGAAGTATGAGAATGGACGTGGCACATCGTACGAATTGTCGCAGGCTAAGAGCAATTTGGCAAATGTATTGTCAGACCGTGCTCAAGCTAAATATGAGTATATGTTTAGGATGAAGATATTGGAGTTGTTAAAAGACTAACGTTTTGCAACCTTTCTCTTCCGTACATAGTCTTATTCAGTAAGAAACTTATTTTTTAAATAAATTGTGATTATGAAAAACATTAAAACGGTACTATTGGCTTTGTTGCTGGTGGTGGTTGCTACATCGTGTACGTTTGTAGCACAAAGTAAAGAAAGGGTGGAGAAGAATTTCTCTATCAAGTCGTTCACTTCTGTTAGGTCGCACATTGTTGGCAATGTTATCTACACCCAATCGGATGATGTGAGTGTGTATGCCGAGGGCGAGAAAAAATTGATGGATTTGCTTACAATAATTGAAGAGGATGAAGGCACTTTGAATATATTTTTGGATGCGAAAATTAAGAATTTAAGTAAAAAAGATTTAACGGTTTATATTAGTTCGCCTACCATCGAAAAAGCCATATTGAGTGGTGTGGGAAATTTTAAAATGGAGGGGTCTGTTGATGCTGACGATCTTGTTATCGATTTTGAGGGTGTTGGTAATTTTGAAGCTATGTATTTGAGGGCAAATAGTGTAGAGGCAACCTACGAGGGTGTGGGAAATCTAAAGTTGGGTGGAACAACCAATGATTTGAAGATAGACTCGGATGGTGTGGGCTTGGTGGATGCTGAAAAATTGCGGGCTAAAAATGCTGTTGTACGTTCCAACGGTGTGGGTGGTGTGAGGGTGTATGCATCCGAAAGCATCGACATTTATAACAATGGTGTGGGCAATGTGTCTTATTATGGCGATCCGGAGGTGAAGGAGTTGAAGAATGCGGGGGTTGGGAAAATAAGGGGGAAATAATGGTTAATGGTTAATGGTTAATTGTTAATTGTTGATGAGTTGGCTGGTTTAAGTTAGTAGTAATCAGTTACTAACCTTTGTAAACCAGCTATACACAGAAAAAACTAACCAAACACATTGTCAATTTTCAATTTTCAATTTATTCAATACATCAACCCAAAATGCCACAACGGTATAGTATTTAGATATCCATTTTCGATATCGTCTTTTACTACATACCCATTCTCTACGGTTTGTATCTGTTTCTGACCTTTGTTTCTACCCCCAATTTCAAAGTTCAGCTCATCAATAGAAAAATCGATTGTAGTGGATGAAGTAACTTTATGTTTAACACGGGTTTGATTCAAGAAAAATGTTTCTCTTATATTTCCTTTATTCTGAATGTTGTCAGCTAAATTAAAAATAAGGTTTGTGTTGTCTAAGTAAACTTTATCGACTTTGCCCAACCCACGAATACCTCCCGTATTATCTCTTAGTTGAGCAATCAGTCCTGCCTCTTCGATATACAAAAAATAGTCTGCTATATTGTTGCGGCTCACACCCAGCATTTCGGCAATCTTGCTCATATTGGGCTTAAAAGGAACGCTTTGGGAGATAATGCTAAGCAACTGCATTAGTTTACGACCCGTCGACACATTCATGTTGGCATAAATGGGTATGTCGCTTTCTAATGTTTGATTGATAATTTGACGTAGACGTATATCAAAGTCATCTTCTTTTGCAAAAGGATAGTATCCCTTTTCTAAATAGTGGGTAAAAAGGGGTAAGGGATGGCTCACATGGGGTAAAGCAACTTGGTGATTAATAATTTGATCTAACGAAAACAGATCTGCCTCGATGTTGTGAAATAGTGCTAGGTATTCTCTAAACGATAATCCTTGCATGTGATATACAACTGAACGACGACTGAGATCGGCACTTCCTTTTTTAATATCGAGGACTGATGAGCCTGTGAAAACTACCTTTAAATTGCTGTGGTAATCGTAAATTAGTTTTAGCTCTTTTGCCCAATCTGGGTATTTATGTATTTCATCGATAAACAGATTTTTTCCGCCTAGTTTCGAGAATTTATCAGCCAAGTCTAACAAACGGTTGTTGGCAAAATAAAAATCCTCTGCTGTAACGTATAGTGTTTCTGATCTGTTTAGGTTTAGATGAATATACTGAAGCACCATGGTTGTTTTACCCACACCACGAGGACCAACCACTCCAAGCAAACGATTGTTCCAGTTGATATCATTGTATAGATAGCGTGTAAAGTTAACATCTACCTCGTTTATGAGCTTGTTGGAATATTCAAATAACTGTTCCATAGTTCTATTTTTGTGCAAAGATATACAATATTGCACTATGATAGTGCATTTATTGCAATTATTTGCACTCACATAGTGCATTTTATCTGTTTGCTTGCACTCACACAGTGCATTTTAGTGGAAAATGTGAGTTTTTCGCTTAGTCACAGTTCGTTAGTTACTAATTTCTATAACTAATGATCGATGCGAACTCTAGCCACAATGCCCTCTAGGCTGTGTTTTACCCCTCACTTTTCATTTTTAACTATTATCTTGTCTCTCATCCAATCCATAGCCCTCAGGGGCCACTCATTCACCAAATGCCCCGTATCTCGCACACCATAGCCATGATAGCCAGTTGGATAAAGGTGCATTGCCACTGGAGCTTTTGCTTCTTTGAGGGCATAATAGTAAAATAAGCTACTATTGAGCAGTTTATGATCGTCTTGTGTTTGCACAATAAATGTGGGACAGGTATCTTTCGACACCTCAATTTCTGGTGCAACCGTAAAATTATCGCCATCCAAAAAACCTGGGTAGATGATAAGTGCAAAGTTGGGGCAAATGGGCATTTGGTCGTGCATATCGATGGGTAGGTAGCTGAGTTCGTCGTAGCAATTGCTTGCTAGGGCTGCAAGGTGTGCTCCAGCTGAAAATCCCATCACACCAATTTTATCCTCATGGATATTCCACTCCTTGGCATGGCTACGGGTGTAGGCAATGGCTCGTTGCATATCTTGCAAAGGGGCTTCATACATGGGTTGGTCTTTACGAATGGGCACTCGATATTTCAATAGCACACAGTTTACTCCATAGGTATTGAATAGCTCGCACACTTCTGTGCCTTCTAAATCGTAAGCCAATACGTTGTATCCTCCTCCTGGAGCCACAATGATGGTTGCCCCACTATTATTATCTTTGGGTGCCGGATAAAATCTGATGGTGGGTTCGCTTACATTGGTGATGATTTGAACGGACTTGCCTCCCACTTTTATATTAAAGGGGTTCACTTTTTCTTCCAACGTCTCTATCTCGCCTGGTGCTCCATTGGGGAAAAGTAGTATTTCGTTTGGTTGTGACATAGTATGTTTTAAAATTGTGAATAATGTATCTGTTTATAACCTCAGAGGTGGGGTAATTGTTCTTTGGATGTGGATTTGTTGGTTTGTGATTCTGTTTTTTTGTTGTTTGTTTTTTTTAACCGCAAAGAGCGCTATGAAGACGCTAAGGGCGCAAAGTTAATAGTGGTGTGACGCCCACTATAATCATTTTGATTTGTGCACATTCTTAGTTCTTCATTCTTAGTTCTTCATTCTTAGTTCTTAACTCCTAACTCTCTTCACATTAAATTCTTTTTCGTATATTTGTAACTCAATAAAAGCACATTTTTAAAACCCTTTTGAAATGAAAAAAGCGCTCCTTTCAACTATATTTGTTCTGTTTGTCACCACTGCCTTTGCCCAGGTAAATGTCAAGCAGAATCAAAAAGCCAAAACCTACATAGAGCAAGCCAGAAAATATGCCGCCAAGGAAGAGTATGGGCAGGTTGCACACTACCTTCAGATGGCATACGACATTACCCCAACTATGCTCGCCTGCAAAGACCTTCAGTTATTGGGGCTTTCGTACTACATGATGGAAAATGCCCCATTGGCAATTAAGTTTTTAAAGTTGGCAGCCAATTGCGAAACCAACAAAAAATCCCTAGCCCACATCTACACCCACTTGGGCTACTCATACGAGGATATAGAAGATTACAATAGAGCCGAAAAGAGCCTGCAAAAAGCAATAGACCACACCACCAGCAACGAGGAAATAGCTGTTATTTACGAAGATTTGGCACAGATGCACTTCGATAATGAGCAGCCCCACAAAACCATCCGACGCATGAAGCAGAGCATCGATCACTACCTCAAGCACCTATCCATTACCGAGGAAGATGTGATGATGGGAAGTGTGAAAAACGAAGAGTTGGGCAGAAAGTATTTCACCCTCACATGGTTTGCCTCCTCCTTCGAAATGCAAACCCAAGCAAATGAGTCAGTTATAAAATCTGCCCTTACCGGAAACAGAGATGCCATTAAATATTGCACCGAAAACAATATCGACTATCGCAGAGCTATAGTGTTGCCCCAAAGCACCAACAAAGAAGATCAAGCAGCGCAGGCATTGATAGACCAAGCTGCCAGTCACATATCCAAAAAAGAGTACAAAGCAGCCATCACCAATCTACAAAAAGCATACACCACCAGTCCATCGCTTTTCGACGGAAAAGTGTTTATGATGTGGGGACTTAGCTATACTATGACCAATGATAATGCACTGGCAATACAATATCTAAACAGAGCGCTCAACTACAGTTTAGAGAAAAAAGAACTCTACCTCCTCTACAGCGCATTGAGCCAAGCCCATCACAAACGAGGCGATTACAACAAAGCTGTAATTAATGCAGAGCGCTCGCTCTATCTTGCTAGCAACGACAAAGAGGTGCTCGACTGCTCATTAAAACTAGCCTCTAGCTACTTTGCCCAAGACGACATCGAGGGCACCATAGAGAGCCTGCAAAATGCAATAAGATACTACATGCACATCAACACTATTGCCAACGACGAGGTGATGAAGGGCAATGTGAAAAACAAGTTTTTGGCAAACAACCACATGCGACTGGCAAAACTGCTAAAGCAAGAGATGCGAGGCGATGAGGCAAAGAAACACCTTCGAATGGCTGCCCTGTGTGGTAGTGAGGTGGCTAGGGAAGCTTTGGAGGATGAGGAGCTTGGGATGAAGAATTAAGAATTAAGAATGAAGAATTAAGAACTATGAATGAAGAATTAAGAATGATGCGTGAGCAGGGAGCAGTGAACAGTAAACAGTGAACAGTGAACAGTTGAGCTTCCCTAAATAGGGTTGACCGTTTTGACAATCAGTCCATTAGCTATTAGCTATTAACCATTAACCATTAACCATTAACCATTAGCCATTAACCATTAACCATTAACCATTAACCATTAACCATTAACCATTAACCATTA
>ERZ1032852.327-NODE-327-length-12023-cov-8.084977_pt1 | contig 12023 bp, 7 predicted proteins | sample MGYA00516689_ERZ1032852 | MGnify/ENA primary metagenome ERZ1032852 (study PRJEB33719, sample SAMN04262499) | wastewater metagenome | biome: rural village; feature: composting latrine chamber; material: composting feces with ash | place: El Salvador | collected...
CCGCGGGCGGCGATGTTGTAAGCCGCATTCAGATCGGCGTGATAGCGCTTGCCGGTTTTCACTTTTTTAATCCTGCTCCTCTCTTCGTTTACATTGCAAGCGCAGCATACATTGCAGGGAACGGTGGTGGATCGGGGAAACCAGCCCCTGCCCGGTGTAAGTATCGCCATCGAATCCACCTTGGAGGGCACGGCAACAGATATTGATGGCCGGTTTAGCTTTACCACCAATCAAGAGCTACCGCTAACACTTACAATCAGCTTTCTTGGATACCGCACGCAGGAAATAGACGTATACGAGGCCAATGCCCCCATTCATGTCGTATTGTCAGAAGACATCAACTTCTTGGACGAGGTGGTCGTGGTAGGCTACGGCACGGCTAAGAAATCGGATTACACGGGATCGGTAGCGGTCGTCGGACCGCGAGAACTGGAAAAACTCTCCATCACGTCAGTGGGGAAAGCGTTACAAGGAACGGTTCCCGGTCTTCAATCGGTATCATCCGCGGGACAACCGGGGAGCGATGCGGCCCTCTACGTGCGGGGGATCGGTTCGGTCAATGCCTCTACCTCTCCGTTGTATGTCGTGGATGGCGTCCCGGGTGCCAACCCCAACCAAATCAGCGGGAAAGATATCCAGTCGATCTCCATCCTGAAAGACGCGACCGCGAGTGCCCTCTACGGGTCACGAGGAGCTAACGGTGTCATTGTCATCACGACGAAATCGGGGAGCCTGAACTCGAAACCGGTGGTCAACTTTTCAGCGAGCATGGGATTTACCAGTCGTGCTGTCCGGGACTACGAGTACTTATCGGCAAACGAATATTACGAATTACAATGGGAAGCCATACGCAATACCAGGATAGACCAGGGAGCCACGCCCGACGACGCGGCGCGATACGCGAGTGATTACTTGGTAGATGGCGCGCTCAAAGTAAATATCTACGGCCCGCAGTACCCGGTTCCGGTGGGAACAGACGGAAGGTTAGTAGCCGGGGCGACCCCGTTATGGAATGACGACTGGGGCAGGGCGATCTCCCGTACCGGAATCCGCCAGCAATACGATGCAAGCGTCAGCGGCGGAAGCGCCCATACCCGGTATTTCTTTTCAGGCGGGTACCTGAACGAAGAGGGATGGATACGAACTGCCGAGTTCGAGCGTTTCAATTTCCGCACGAACGTGCAATCAAAGGTCAACAACTGGCTCGAAACGGGAGTCAATGCCTCGCTCTCGTCGAGCTATCAACGATCCCCCAGCCAAAGCGATAGCAGCACCGGAAATTTTGCGAACTTTCAACGGCTTATCTCAAACATCTATCCCGTTCACGAACGAAATCCCGACGGATCATACGTGTTGGACGAGAATGGCAATCAAAAGTGGGACTACGGTATTTGGCGGCCAGCAACGGCCGTGAGCGGGACCAATATCCTCGGCAACGCGGAACATGCCATCTCGGGCAATAAAACCGAAGCCGCCTTGCTTAGCACGAACGCGACCATTACCTTCCTTCCGGGGTTACTATGGAGATCAACGGCAAGCATCGATTACAGGACGTGGAACTCGCACTCCTATTCCCACTCCTATTATGCCACCGGCGTGATTGCCGAGGGAGCGGGTACCGCAAGCAGGGGCTCAAGCCGTGCCCTCAACTACACGCTGAATAGCTTCGTGGATTATAGCTTCGACATTGGCAATCCACACTCATTTAACATTTTAGCGGGACCCGAGGTGTATGTTAGCGATATCTCATCCCTTTCGGGCAGCCGTACCGGTTTCCAAGTGTTAGAAAAAACCGAGCCCTCGGCAGGAACAACCAGTGGCGTTTTCAATGGTACTTCAGACAGCTATCGTTTAGCCAGCTGGTTAAGTAAAGTAGATTACGATTTGCTCGACAAATATCATTTTTCTGCCAGCTTCCGTCGGGATGGCTCTTCCCGTTTCAGCAAACAAGCGAGGTGGGGTGATTTCTGGTCGGTAGGCGCTTCCTGGAATGTGAAAAGGGAAGATTTCCTGCAGGGAGCCCGGGATATTGATAACCTCAATCTGCGTTTCAGCTACGGCGCGCAAGGGAACGACAACGTGGGCAATTACGCGTATGGCGGTTTCTACGAGATATACAACAGTTTAGATATGCTGGGACTGCTGCCTTCTGAACTCCCCACGCCCAATTTGAAATGGGAAACGAACTTGAACCTGAACTTTGGCGTGGATATCTCCCTCTTTGACAACCGACTGATTGCCCAGATCGACCTTTACAACCGGCAGTCAAAAGATTTGCTCTTTGAGAAACCACTCTCCCCTTCCACGGGCTACAGCGGAATCAACGCGAATATCGGCTCATTAAGCAACCGGGGGGTTGACGGTCAGATAACCGGTACTCCTATCCGGAATAGAAACTTCACGTGGGATATCACCCTCAATTTCGGGCACTACACCAACAAAATCACGAAACTGCCTCAGGAGGAGATACTCACGGGATCCATCGGCCAATACGGGAACACAAAGAAGATGGTAGAAGGCGGTTCAGTGTACGATTTCTACATCAAAGAATGGGCGGGAGTGAACCCAGAAAATGGTAAAGCCACTTGGTTTAAAGACGTGGTGGATGAGAATGGTAATATTACCGGGAGAACCACCACGGAAAATCAAACCGAAGCAACCCCTTATTTCCAAGGGAGTTCACTGCCGGATTTTTACGGAGGACTAAATAATCATCTCTCGTACAAGAACTTTGAGTTATCATTCCTCTTCTCGTACAGTATCGGGGGTAAAATTTTCGACGGGGACCAACCCATGATCATGCACCTAGGTTACGCGCCCGGCCGTAACTGGTCGAGAGAAGCATTATCCCGGTGGACCCCGGAGAACAGGGATACCGATTTCCCTCGCCTCTCTTACGTGTCCGATTCGTGGAACACCATCCCCTCTACCCGGTTTTTATACAGCGCCACATACGCCCGTCTGAAAAATATAGACCTCTCCTACTCGCTCCCGGACAAGCTGATCGCTCGGTGGAACGTGACAGAAGCAAGAATACACCTATCGGGAGAGAATATCCTCACCCTCTATGGCCATAAAGGGTTAGATCCCGAGCAAACTGTTTCCGGTTCTACCTTCTACCGGTATCCGGCACAAAAGCTCTATTCAGTCGGCCTCCATGTCTCATTCTGATCATCAAAATCAAACAACTAAATTTTTCGATGTAATTACTCGAACATGACACAGCTAAATATGAACGCGTCACGAAACATTGTCAGTCGAACTATTTCGTCAAGCAAGAGCAGAAACAAAGCTTGCTTTGGTCATGCCGAGCACAGAAGTAGTCTAATGTTAATGAAAAATTTAGCTGATCATAACACATACGAAAGTCAAAATAAACTAAAGATTATGAAGCAAAAAATAATATACATCATGATTGGTTTGGTGACGCTGGCATCCTGCGGCGATGATTTTTTCGCGACCTCACCGGCAACCCAGATCACTACACCGGAGGTCTTCTCCTCCGAGGATAACATCAACGCGTTTATCAACGGCGCGATCCGGTACCTGATGGAAAATAGTACTTCCCAGGATAACCCGGGGCTCCCGACCATCTTCCTCACGCACGAGGTGATGGGCGAAGACGCGTTCGCGCGTGACGGCCGCTACGGTTTCCGGGATTCCTATCCCTACCGGGACCCCTTTGACAATACCACCCGTCGCGCGTTATTCTTCTGGACACTGCAATACACCTCCATCGATCACGCCAACAACATCATCGCGAACATCGAGATCGATGAGAACAGCAAAGAGAGCCTGAAGCATCTCAAGGGGCAGGCGTACGCGTTAAGAGCGTACAATTACCTGAACCTGGTACGCCAATACCAGTTCACCTACGCGAAAGACGCAAGCGCGAAAGCCATCCCCATCTATACCGAACCCACTACACCCGATACCGAACCCAATCCCCTGGCAGCCGTGAGTGAGGTATATGATTTAATCATACAAGATTTGACCGAGGCGGAAAAACTACTGCCCGGCTTCGAGCGTACGGTTAAAAACCGGCCTAACCTAAACGTGGTACACGGCCTCTTTGCCCGCGTGTACCTCACGTTGGAAGAGTGGGATCTTGCCGCGCAACATGCTGCCAAAGCACGTGTGGGTTATCCTATCATGGCTCCTGACCGATACAGTGAAGGTTTTAACGATGTCTCCAATCCCGAATGGATCTGGGGCCATCCACAAACCCAGACACAGAATCGCGGCGGATCATCCTACATGGCCTATATAGAGACCACCCCCTACACGACCGACGCCAACGGGACAAACCTCTATTACGGGTACAACAGTATCATGCCCGACCCACACTTCGTGTCACTATTCGAAGAGGGCGATACCCGTAAATCGCTGTTCGAGATAGCAACCCAACCCGCGGAAGCATTGTACGCGCATTACCGGTATAAGAAATTTCGGAATAAATACCCACATCACGACGCCCATATCGTGTTGATGCGCTCCTCGGAGCTCCTTCTTATCGAGGCCGAAAGCCAAGCACGTCAAGATGACCTCGCGGGCGCGGTACAAACATTGAATGAACTGCGACGCGATAGGAATTTAGCTGATCTGCAAGCATCAGGCTTCAACAAAGAAACCCTCATCGACGAAATCCTTCTGGAACGCCGTCGGGAACTGTGGGGCGAGGGATTCCGCCTCTACGATATCCTGCGCTTGCAAACCGCGCCGGTACGGCTCGAGTCGACCGAGACCTTCGTGAACGATGCCTCGGAAACAGTAACCGTCAGGGGGCACTGGATTACCCGGTTCCCCGACGGCAGCGAGCTCGTGCCTAACAGCAAGTACTATCTTTTCCCTATCCCATTAAATGAAATCAATAACAACCCTAATATAGATTAATGATGAAAAAGATTTTTTTAGCATGCATAGTATTCGCCGTAATACTGTCCTGCACCAGCAAACAAGACAACAACAATTTGAAACTCGACGGAACCGTTGAAGGCGTCTCGGAAGGAACGGTCTATTTACAGAAGTTCCATAACAAATCGTTCTACGTGTTGGACTCAACGAAGATCACCAACGGCGAGTTTCACTTCTCGAAGGAGGTAGAACTCCCGGAGATTTACGGGCTCACGCTCGATACCACGAGGGGTTCGTTCTTGGTTTTCTTGGACGAGAACCGGGCAACCGTTCACCTCGATTCATCAAGCTACTACCGAAACACCACCATCGAGGGGTCCGAACTACACGACCTTTACGCGGAGTACAAGTCACTGCGAAACGTACCCATCGATTCGTTTATCCGGGAGAATCCCAACTCGCTGGTTTCGGCGTATGCCCTCTACCGTGACTTCTCCTACCGCCTCTCGCCCGAGGAGATAAAATCGAATATCCGGCTACTCGACCCTTCATTGTGGAATACCCCCTACGTGAAAGTACTGGAAGAGGTCGCCGCCACGCTGGAGGTAGTAAACATCGGCAAACCGGCACCCGATTTCACGCTGAATGACACCGGGGGCAATCCGGTACAGTTCCATGACCAACTCGCTCCCGGCAGGTACGTGCTGCTCGATTTCTGGGCGTCGTGGTGCGGTCCCTGCCGCAGGTCGAGCCCGGGCAAAGTAGCCGCGTACGAAAAGTACCACGAGAAAGGGCTCGATATTTTTTCCGTGTCGCTCGATAAAAGTGGAGAAAAATGGCTGGAAGCGATTGAAAAAGACAACTTGGCATGGGCCCATGTATCCGACCTTCAGCATTGGGATAGTGCCCCCGCGAAACTCTACGGTGTACGGGCCATCCCGTCAAACTACCTCATCAACGACCAAGGCATTATCGTCGCCAAGAACTTTAGGGGAGAAGAGCTGGAGAAAACCTTGGGGGATTTATTACAGTAAATTAATTTAATGATGTGATGATGTGCCGATTTGATAATGATTAAATCGACAAATAATAAAATTGATGTATGCAAAAAATAGTATCGCTCCTTGCCCTTTTACTAATAATTACCGCGGCCCACGCCCAGACGGAGAAAATTGAGTATTACTTCGATCCCGAAATTGTTTTCGATACCGCGATCCCTTCCCCCGAAGAGTTCCTCGGCTACCCGATCGGCAGCCGGGTGACCGAGCATAGCCGGATCAACGCCTACTTCGAGAAGTTGGCGGAACTATCCGACCGAACCCGGTTAATCGAGATCGGGCGAACGCACGAGAACCGGAAGATACTGGTGTTGACCGTGTCGTCTCCCGAAAATATCAGGGACCTTGATCGATACAAAGAGGCCCGGGAGATCGTGCGACGGGGAGACAAACCGGACAGCCCGCTGATCATCTTCTTGGGGTACGCGGTGCACGGCAACGAGATCTCCGCCTCCGAAGCGGCGTTGCTATCCGCCTACTATTTCACCGCGGCGGAGAATGATTTCGTGCGTGATCAGCTCGAGGAAGGGATCTACTTTATTGATCCGGTACGGAATCCCGACGGGCAAGAGCGTTTTGCCTCGTGGATCAACTCGAACACGAGCGTGAACAGCTACAACACCTCACCGTACGACCGCGAACACACCGAGGGGTGGCCTCGCGGGCGGGGGAACCACTACTGGTTCGACCTGAACCGCGATTGGGTGAACCTGGTGCATCCCGAGAGCAAGGCACGGGTAGCCCTTTACCAAGACTGGCTGCCTCACGTGCAAGCCGATCATCACGAGATGAGCACGAACACCACCTTCTTTTTCGAACCGACCGACCCCGATGGGAACGAAAGCCGCTTTGTCCCTCAGTCCAATTACGAGCTAAATCGACAATTCGCCGACTATTTTGCGAGGGCCTTAGACCAGATCGGGTCGTTCTATTACACGAAGGAATCGTTCGACAATAAGAATCCTAACTTTGGCTCCACCTACCCCGATTATAACGGGGGAGTGGGAATTCTTTTCGAACAGGGTTCATCGAGAGGGCTTCAACAGGAGTCTGAAAACGGGCTGGTTACCCTCCCGTTTACCATCCGCAACCAACTGGTGACTACCATTGCCACGGTAGACGCGGCCCACGCCAACAGGGAGGCGCTGTTCGACCTGCAGCAAGAGTTCTTCACTCCCTCCCGTGCAGCAAGGGGCACCTCCACATCATACATCATCGGCGACAGCCATGACGCGACGCGCTTGCATAAATTTATCCGCCTGTTGCTCGACCACCGGTTGGAGGTCTATGAAAACCCCAACGATATTACCATCAACGAGACCACGTACGAGAAGGGAAAATCATTCATCGTCCCGGCTAATCAGCCCAACAGCGCGTTGGTAGGCATCATTTTCGATGACAAGATCGATTATGCGGACGAAGAAGCGGACAAATTAGGGTACGGTGCCGGTTTTTCCGTGGTGCACTCCAGCGGGCTTTCGTACGATGAAACCACTACCACCCGTGGCGCACGAGTGATTGATCCACCCGCGGCCAGCCCGGCCAATTTGCAGCAGTCGGAGTACGCCTACCTGATTGACTTCCGGGATTCGGGAAGCCAGCGATTGCTGCTTGGCCTTTTGGAAAAGAATGTTTTCGTGAAATCGGCTTTCAAGCCCTTTTCAATCACCGGGACCAACGGGGAACAGGAGTTTTCCCGCGGCAGCTTGCTTATTCCGGTACAGAATCAAGCCATCGCCTCTTCCGAGCTACACGCGCTGTTGAAAGAAGCGGGAGAGCGGGAGAAAGTAACCATCGTCCCGGTTACTACCGGCTACAACGTGCGGGGGGTAGACTTGGGCAGCAGTGCTTTCAGGCGGGTCGAGAAACCAAGAGTGTTGGTAGTCACCGGGGGTGACGTCACGTCGACCGAAGCGGGCGAGGTGTGGCACCTGTTCGACCAACAGCTGCACTATCCCTTGACGCGTGTGGATGCCGACGTTTTCCGGCGGGTACCCCTGAACGAGTATAACCGAATTGTCTTTGTAAGCGGGAACTACGCTTTCCTGGACAACCGGGATATCGATAATTTAAAAAACTGGATTAACAACGGGGGAACCTTTATCGCGGTGAACAGGGCCTCCCGCTGGGCGATGAGCAGCAAGATCACCGGCGCGAAGCTGGTAGAGCGGAACGACTCGCTCGCGCGCGGAGGACAAAGTACTTTCGCCGGATCACGCTCGTTCGACCGCCTCCCCACGTCAATCTTTGAAACGAGCATCGACCTGGAGCATCCCTTGGCCTTTGGCCTCACCCGCGAGAAATTACCGGTAGCACGGGAAAATTCTCTCTTTCTGGCTTCCTCCCCCGGTACCGTTTCCCGCTACACGGATGAGTCGTTGCTCAACGGTTATATCTCGCCGGAGCAGCTCGATGGCTTGAAAGGCTCCGCCTCCATCGTGGCCGATAACCTCGGTAGGGGAAGCGTGGTGCTCTTCGCGGAGAATCCGCTGTTCCGCGGGATATGGGATGCCACCACGCGCACCTTCGTGAACGCGGTCCTGTTCGGCAACAGCACTTCAGGCCGGCAAGTCAAACATAATCAACAACTTTAATCATATGACAAAAAAGAACAGCTCAAATAATCATGTAAATGAAAAGGTTGTGCGGCTTGTTGCCGCGCAGGTGGTCCTTCTCACACTGGTCACGTTACTGACCGGATGGACTTGGTTGGCACTCCTTTTGACGGCTGATTTTGCCTTGAGGGCTTTTACACGTGCACCCTCGCCATTGAGCGCCATTGCCAAAGGATTAGCCAAAGCATTCGGGTTAGCACCTAAGCCCATTTTCGCGCCGCCCAAAAGATTCGCGGCTGCCCTGGGGTTTATATTCTCGTTGGGGATCACGGTATTCTTGTACCTTCACTATCCTGTAGCCGCGAATGGTATAGGAGGAGTATTGATCGCCTGCGCGATACTTGAAGCCGTCTTCAATATCTGCCTGGGATGTTACGTGTATAATTGGATCGTGGTTCCCATTGCCCACAGAAATACGGTAAGATGAAGAAAATTATTTCAAACACGAGTTTTCGCCTGTTCTTGGCGGTTATAGGCGGGTTGGTGATCGGGCGGTTCGCGACGGAAGAGGTGATCGCTATCATCCTGCCGGTAAAGCATCTGCTGGGACAGGTTATCTTTTTCCTCATTCCCCTCATCGTCTTCGGCTTCATCGCGCCTGCCATCACCCGGTTGAAGAAGAACGCGTCAAAACTACTGGGGCTATCACTCGTCAAGGCCTACGTGTCGTGCGTGGGAAGTGCCGCCCTGGGGGCATTCGCGGGCTACAGTACCATCCCGCTTATCGACATCACGCCGCACGCGGGTACATCGAGGGCACTCCCCGACATGCTGTTCCGGCTCGACATCCCCCCGTTGATGCCGGTGCTGAGCGCGCTGGTGTTGGCATTTATCGTGGGGATTGGTGTACTACTGGCCAAGACAGGGAGGATTGAAAAGGTCTTATACGAGTTCCAAAATATCGTGTTCGTGGCGGTCAAAAGGATCTTGATACCCCTCCTTCCCTTCTTTATCGCGGCCAACTTCGCGGTGTTTGCTTACGAGGGAAACCTAGTGTCTCAACTACCCGTCTTCCTACTGATCATACTTATCACGATTCTTTGCCATTTGATCTGGCTCACGTTATTATACGGGGCGGCAGGAATCTACTCGGGCAAGAACCCGTGGCACGTGATCAAGTACTACGGACCGGTAGCGTTGACCGCTTTGGGCTCGCAATCTTCGGCGGCAAGCCTGGGTGTTGCCATCGAAGAGACTCGTAAGAGCCCGGTGCTCAAGCCGGAAGTACGGGATTTCTCCATCCCTTTGTTGGGCAACATTCACTTCCCCGGGTCAGTCTTAGATATTTCGTTCTTGGCATTGGCCGTATCCTTTTTGCTATATGGTACCCTGCCCGGCATTGAAAAGATGATCCTTTTCATCCCGCTACTCGCTATTTTCGGGGTGGCTGCCCCTGGGTTACCCGGCGGCACACTCTTCGCTTCGATCGGGCTGATACAAGCCATTCTGGGAATTGATGAGGCTGGCATCGCGCTGATGATCACTATTTTCGCGTTGCTCGACAGCTTTGGCACCACGCACAATATCACGAGCGACGGGGCACTATCATTAATTCTCACGAAGTATTCCGAAAAACGGGACAAAGATCCTATCCCCGGTACGCGCGTCACGGCGGCGATAAAACAAGAGAGTGTTTATCATAAAGAGTTAATAAGCACGGTGATGGAAAAGGATCCCGAAAGAAAAGAGGCAGAAACAACGGTGCGAATGAATTAGGAAATCAGAACAACGTTGACGCGAGGGCGTTGTACGAGTCAAAAGCGTGGTCGGCACCGGCACCGGTCAAAACTTCCTTGGTGAACGAAGTAGTCAACCCGCACACCGTACACCCTGCTGCTTTTCCGGCAGTAATGCCGATGGTGGAGTCCTCGATAATAATCGTGGACTCCCTGTCGGCTTCTGTCTTTTCAAAGGCCAACAGGTAAGGATCGGGATTGGGTTTATGCCTCTCGGTATCCTCTTCCGCGATCACCGCGTCGAACCACTTCAAAATTCCCAGCAGCTTATCCACCTTGTTTACTGTCCAACGAGACGAGGAAGTGACCAGTGCCGTTTTCAAGTCACGTGCTTTGACGGCCAAGATGAAATCTTCGAACCCGTCCACGAAGCGCAACTCCGGCAAGAGGGAATCAAATAGCTTGTCCTTTTCACCCAGGAACTTCTCGATATCAACACGCCCCTCGGTATCAAGATGGTCGCGCGCGTACTCGAAAAAAGAGCGGTCCGATTTTCCGGTGAAGCCGGGAAGCATCGCCGCGGGGTAGGCGATGCCATTATTATCCAACGTGAGGCCCAATGCTTTCAGGTGCAGCTTTTCGGAATCAATCACTACACCATCCATATCAAAAAAAATTGATGTTATCAACATATTCTATTAAAATTATACGCCGTGAGAAGGAGTTGTTGGGCGTGGTAAGCAAATTTACTCAATATCCTTATTATCTCCAACTATTCCTTGGAGTCCCGAGTGACTATACAGGTGAAAAGCACGCGTAAGGATGAATACACGTAGAAAGAAACTGGAAGCCGTACAAACACGCTCATTTTTTTTAGTTTTTATTTCATATTTTCGATTATTGCCCTATCTTTGTAGCAAATTCATGCAATTACAATGTTAGAATTGTATTTTATATACTTCCGCACCTCCACTACAACGACCATGACCCCTTGGGGGGTTATGTAAATTTTCACATCCGTAAGCAGGCACTGCTTTATTCGCGCACCGACCGGTGAGTGTTTTCAAAATTAGCATTTTCGCTCGTTCAAGCAACAACTAACACTCTAATCCTAAAGCAAGGATAGTATCTTGACGAGTATTATTCGAATAAAAAAATAATTATGAAGCTGATGAAATTCGGTGGGACCTCGGTGGGAAGTCCCGAAAGTTTGCAGCTGGTCAAACAGATCATAGAGAAAGAGCAAGAACCGGTGATCGTGGTGGTTTCGGCATTAGACGGGGTCACGGACCGCCTTCTCTTGGCAGCCGATTTCGCGCTGAATAGCAATCCCGGGTACAAAAGTTTGCTGGAAGAGATCATCGCGCGTCACGACGAGATCATCGAAAAGATGCTGGTGCCTCCTTCCAAGCAGGAGGTAGAACTAAAGGTACGGCAACTGTACGACGAGCTGCAAAATATTTTACGGGGTGTCTTTCTTATCGGCGACTTGTCGCAGAAGACGTCCGACAAGATCGTGAGCTACGGTGAACGGCTCTCGTCGCTTATCATCAGCAAGGTGATCGACGGGGCACAACTTTACGATGCCAGCACGTTCATCAAAACCAACAAGCAGTTCAGCCACCACATCCCGGATCTCGAACGCTCCAACGAGTTGATACGAGAGACGTTCGCGAAGATGCCACCTCCACACGTGGCTGTCGTACCGGGATTCGTGTCCTCGAGCCACGACAATAACGACATCACCAACTTGGGGCGAGGGGGATCGGATTACACCGCCTCCATCATCGCCGCGGCCATGAACGCTTCGGTGCTGGAGA
>ERZ1032852.328-NODE-328-length-11997-cov-16.431670_pt1 | contig 11997 bp, 10 predicted proteins | sample MGYA00516689_ERZ1032852 | MGnify/ENA primary metagenome ERZ1032852 (study PRJEB33719, sample SAMN04262499) | wastewater metagenome | biome: rural village; feature: composting latrine chamber; material: composting feces with ash | place: El Salvador | collected...
AGCCGCGGCCGGGCACCGGCTCGATGCCGGGCAGCTCCTCCTGGGCGGGCGCCCCCCTGCCGGGGCCGCCCCCTCGTCGAAGTAGGCGACGTGGGACTCGTCGGCCGACGGCGGGCCCACCAGTGGCTCGGCCACCTCCACCTCGGGCACGGCATCGGAGAGGTCCTCCATGTGCTCGTGCTCGATGGCCCCCTGCACCATCTCCTCGGTCACCACCAGCTCGGCACCGGCGGCGGACATGGGCGCCGTGGGCTGGAAGGGCGCCACCGGCACCGGCGCCGGGCGCACGCTGCGTCGCCAGCCGAAGAAAGCCACCAGGAAGAGGCCCAGGGCGCCGAAGCTCCAGAAGAGGCCGGCGTCGCCCAGCACCCCCATCACCGGCGAGACCAGCGGCGGGCTGATCGCCGAACCGATGGCGTTGATCAGCAGCAGGCCCTGGCTCATGCGCACCAGGGCCCCGGCCGGGGCACGGTCGGCGGCATGGCCCACCGCCACCGGATAGAGGGAGAAGACGCCCCCGCCCAGCAGGAACAGCAGGCCGGCCAGCATCCAGAGATTCATCGGCAGCCAGAGGATCGCCGCCGACACCAGGGCGCAGAAGGCGCCGATGCCGATCAGCACGATCTGGCGGTCGTGGCGGTCCGACCAGCGCCCCACCGGGTACTGCAGCAGCAGGGCCCCGAGGATCACCACCGCCATCATCTGGCCGACCCGGTCCACCGACAGGCCGACGCGCTGCAGGTAGAGCGGCAGCAGCGCATAGACCGCGGCCACCGCCAGCCCCGACCCGAAGCTGCCCATCACCCCGGTGGGGGTCAGGGTGATCAGGCGCAGCGGCGAGAGCGGTTCGGCCTTCTCGATCAGCGGCGTGACCCGCGGGATCATCGCCATGGGCAGCACCGAGAGCGAGGCCAGCATGCCGATCACCATGAAGGAGGCCGCCCCGCCCATGGCCTCGGTCACCCCCAGCAGCAGCTGGCCGAGCACCCCGGCGGCATAGAGCGAGATCATGTAGAGCGCCAGCAGTCGTCCACGCACCTTCTGGTCGCCGGCGGTCAAGAGCCAGCTCTCGATCACCAGGTAGACCCCCACCGTGGCCCAGCCGCCGATGAAGCGCAGCACGAACCAGGCCCAGGGGTGGTCCACCAGCCCCTGCAGCAGCACCGTGACCGCCACCAGGGAGGCGAAGCTTCCATAGGCGCGGATATGGCCGATGCGCAACAGCAGGCGGTCGTTGAGCATGGCGCCCAGGGCCAGGCCGATGAAGTAGGCCGAGGAGACCCAGCCGATCACCACCGCCGACTCGCCCGCGGCATCCAGGCGCAGGGTGATCACGGTGGAGAGAAAGCCGTTGCCGATGCCCAGGATGAAGAGCCCGAGCAGCGGCGCCAGGGCCATGGTCAGCAGTTGCCGCGACATTGCATGCCTCACAGCACAGAGTGGGGAAAACGGGAAGGATGGCAGAGAGCACCGACGGGCGCCCGGAGAAACTGCCGGCAGGACCTCGACGCTACCGACCGCCGGAGCGCGCGAATCATACGCCCCGACGGGGCCGCGTCAATCGCTTTTCCAGCCTCTGGCATAACCGCGGGACTTTCATCGGCAACAGGGCGCCTACCCAGCAATATCCTCCGAGCACTCCTCCCCCGCCTCGCGGGTCAGGCCTTGCGCAGCAGCACCACGTCGGCGGCGGGAAACTCCACGCTCATGCCCAGCGCATCGGCAAGCCACTGGAAGGTCGCCTCGCCGAAGAAGCAGACATGGGTGGGGTCGAGGATGTAGTGCCAGCGGGCGAAGGCCTCCCGGTCGCTGACCCGCTTGGTCATCAGCCCCAGCCAGCCGCCGGGCCGCAGCAGCCCGGCCAGCCGGGTGAGCTCCTCCCCCGGCGCGAAGAGGTGCTCGACCACCTCGGTGGCGGTGATGAAGTCGTAGGTCCGTGCCAGCATGCTCGCATCCGGCGCATAGAAGGGGTCATAGATCGCCATGGGGTGGCCCGCCTCCTCGAACATCACCGAGAGGGTCGGCCCGGGGCCGGCGCCGAAGTCGAGTCCCCGGGCGCCGGGGGCGAGCCGCTCGCGCAGCGGGTCGGCGAGCCGGGCCAGGAAGCGGCGGTAGCCGAGGTCCTCCGGGGAGTTCTCGTGCCGGTCATAGACCGCCCGCTCCTCCGCCGGCGACAGCCGATAGGCCGGCGGCACGAAGACCAGCTCACAGCGCCGGCAGCCGAGGTACTCCCGCCGTTGGTCGCGGTGGTAGAAGGCCGTCTCGGCAGATGCACATAGCGGGCAGGTCGCCATCATCGTATCCTCTGTGGCAGAACAATCCTCCAAGGAGAAGCGAATGCTGTCAGGTCTCGACCATCTGGTCATCACCGTGACCGATATTTCCCGCGCCGTGGACTTCTACTCCCGGGTTCTGGGGCTGGAGGTGCGCTACCGCGACCGCGAGCGCGTCGACCTGATCCTCGGCGACATGGCCCTGCGCCTGCACTGGACCGCCACCGACATCGAGCCCCGGGCCGCCACCCCGACCCCCGGCAGCCTGGACCTCTGCCTGCGCAGCCTGCTGCCCCTGGACGAGGTGGCCCGCCACCTGGAGGCCCTGGAGGTGGAGATCGAGCTCGGCCCCGTGGAGCGCCAGGGCGCCACCGGCAAGCTGGAGTCGCTCTACCTGCGCGACCCGGACGGCAACCTGATCGAGATCAGCCGGCCCCTGCGCCCGGCGGCCGCCGAGACAGCCGACGCCTGAGCGACCGACCCGGCCGGCGCTGGCAATGTGTCTGCCGGCCGGTATCATGTCGCCCCGAGAGCCGATTCCACGGGACGCACCATGAGCGACAACCTCCAGAACGACAACGTGATCATCGAGCAGCGCAAGCCCCCCGATACCACCATGCCCATGGTGGTCTACGCCCTCTACCTGGCCAGCTTCGTGGTGGGCTTCACCTCGGTGATCGGCGTGGTGATCGCCTACGTCTACCGCGGCAAGGGCCCCGAGTGGCTCGACGAGCACTACCGCTACCAGATCCGCACCTTCTGGATCGGCCTACTCTACGCCAGCGTGGCCACCCTGCTCACCGTGGTGCTGATCGGCATCCCGCTGCTGATCGCCCTGGCGGTGTGGCTGATCGTGCGCTGCGTCAAGGGCTTCCGCGGCCTGCAGGAGAAGCGCGCGCCGGACAACGTCGGCACCTGGCTGTTCTAGGCGACGCCCCCATGGACGACTCTCGCTCCCACTCCAGTCCCCGCCAGGCCCGCGCCATCGCCGGCCTGTGGCAGGCCCTGGCCGGCCGTCGCCTCAGTACCCTGTGGCGCCTGGCGCGAATCGCCGGCCCCCTGGTGCACCGCTTCAGCCGCCGCGAGCGCGAGGTCACCGAGATCAACCTGGCCGAGGTCTACCCGGCGCGCAGCGCCGCCGAGCACCGCCGCCTGGCCCGGGCGAGCCTTACCCACTCCACCGCCACCATGCTGGAGCTCGGCTTCGCCTGGATGGGCTCGCCCGAGCGAGTCGAGGCGGCGATACTGGCCGTGCACGGCCAGGAGCTGCTCGACGAGGCCCGCGCCGAGGGCCGCGGGGTGATCGTGCTGGCGCCGCACTTCGGCAACTGGGAAGTGCTCAACTTCTGGCTCTCCGGCCACTTCCCCTTCACCGCCATGTACGAGCCGCCGAAGATCGCCGAGCTCGACGCCGTGACCCGGGCCGGCCGCGAGCGCATGGGAGCGAGCCTGGTGCCCACCAATCCCCGGGGCGTGGCCGCCCTGCTCAAGGCGCTCAAGCGCTCCGAGGCGATCGGCATCCTGCCCGACCAGGAGCCCGACTGGGGCAGCGGCGTCTTCGCCCCCTTCTTCGGCCGCCCCGCCTACACCGCCACCCTGCTTCCCAAGCTGGTGGCGCGCACCGAGGCGCGGGTGGTCACCGGCGTCGCCCGGCGCATCCCCGGCCAGGGCTTCGAGCTCCACTTCCTCCCCGCCGACGAACGCGTCTACTCGCCTGACGAGGCCGAGTCCGCCACCGGCGTCAACGCCTGCGTGGAGGCCGCCATCGCCCTGGACCCGGCCCAGTACCAGTGGGAGTACAAGCGCTACCGCAAGGTGGTCGAGGAGCAGCAGGGCGTCCCGAACCACCAGGCGTTCCGACTCTACTAGCATCTTTTACCCACCCTGCTAGACTGGCCGTTCGCTTGACGGGGTGCCGGTGGAGCCGGCTGAGATCGCCATACGACACGACTTGTTCGAAGTGAGCTATCGTCACGGCGGGGCCCGTTGAACCTGATCCGGTTAGTACCGGCGTAGGAATCAAGCGGCGGCCTCCCGGCTACCCTCGCGTAGCGCTCCACAGCAAGGCCCCACTCCCTCCCTCGCCCACTCTCCGGATCGCCTTTCAGCTTCGGAGAAGACCATGGGCTATCGCTTCAGCGACCTGACCGCCGCCTGCCAGGATGACTGGCGCGCCTATATCGAGCATGACTTCGTGCGTCAGCTTGCCGCCGGCACTTTGCCGGAGGAGGCGTTTCGCCACTACCTGAAGCAGGACTACCTCTTCCTGATCCACTTCGGGCGCGCCTATGCCCTCGCGACCTACAAGAGCCGCGATATCACCGAGCTGCGCCATAGCCTGGATGGTCTCAAGACCATCATCGATGTCGAGCTGGGCCTGCATATCGACTACTGCCGCGAATGGGGTATCTCGGAGGCCGACCTCGCCGGCCTGCCGGAAGCCAGGGCGACCATGGCCTACACCCGCTACGTGCTGGATACCGGCAACCGCGGCGACCTGCTCGACATGCACGTGGCCCTGGCCCCCTGCCTGGTCGGCTACGGGGTCATCTCCCGGTGGCAGGCCGAGCAGCCCTTCACCGTCCGCGGCGACGCCAACCCCTTCGAGAAGTGGCTGCAGATGTATGAAAGCGAAGCGTTTCAGGCCGCGATGCGCGACGAGATCGCCTGGCTCGACGCCCGCCTCGCCGACGTCACCCCGGCGCGCTTCGCCGAGCTCACCCAGGTGTTCCGCGACGCCACCCGGCTCGAGATCGACTTCTGGCAGATGGGACTGGACCGCGCCGACTGAGGCACTGGCCCCATCGCCACCCGCTCGCTGGCTCTGGTCAGGCCGACGGGCAGCGTCACACTGGTGGCCGAAAGGTCGCCCGACCACTCGCTTGACGGGGTGCCGTTACCGACGGCTGAGATCATGCGCCCAAGCATGGATCCCGTTGAACCTGAACTGGTTAGGACCAGCGTAGGGATCAAGCGACACGCCGCCCGGCACAGCACACGGCGGCCCCTGTCCCTCCCACCTGTCCTCCCTGACAACACCACAATCCCCTGGGGAGACCGCCATCATGAGCAAGACCGCCCACTTCCTCGCCGAGACCGCCCGCGTCGACGAGGCCGCCATCCAGCCGCTGCCCGGATCGCGCAAGGTCTACATCGAAGGCTCGCGCCCCGATCTCCGCGTGCCCTTCCGCGAGATCTCGCTCTCGCCGACAAAGACCTCCGGTGCCGATGAGGAGAACCCGCCGCTGCTGGTCTACGACACCTCCGGCCCCTATAGCGACCCCGAGGCCGAGATCGACCTGCGTCGGGGCCTGCCCGAGCTGCGCCGGGCCTGGATCGAGGAGCGCGGCGATACGGAACGGCTCGACGGCCCCACCTCCGAATACGGTAAGCGCCGGGCCAACGACCCGATGCTCGCCAACCTGCGCTTCGACCTGACCCGCTCGCCAAGACGCGCGAAGGACGGCCGTAACGTCACCCAGCTCCACTACGCCCGTCAGGGGATCGTCACCCCGGAGATGGAATTCATCGCCATCCGCGAGAATCAACGTCGGCAAGCGCTTGGCTCCGATGAGGTCGAGCGCATCCTCGGCCACCAGCACGCCGGCCAGGGCTTCGGCGCCCGCCTCCCCGAGGAGATCACCCCCGAGTTCGTGCGCGCCGAGGTGGCCGCCGGCCGGGCGATCATCCCCTGCAATATCAACCACCCGGAGTCCGAGCCGATGATCATCGGCCGCAACTTCCTGGTGAAGATCAACGGCAACCTGGGTAACTCCGCGGTGACCTCTTCCATCGAAGAAGAAGTCGACAAGATGACCTGGGGCATCCGCTGGGGCGCAGACACCATCATGGATCTCTCCACCGGGGCGAACATTCATGAGACCCGCGAGTGGATCCTGCGCAACTCGCCGGTGCCCATCGGCACGGTGCCGATCTACCAGGCGCTGGAGAAGGTCAACGGAGTGGCCGAAAACCTCACCTGGGAGGTGTTCCGCGACACTCTTATCGAGCAGGCCGAACAGGGCGTGGACTACTTCACCATTCACGCCGGCGTGCTGCTGCGCTACGTACCGCTGACCGCCAAGCGAGTTACCGGCATCGTCTCCCGCGGCGGTTCGATCATGGCCAAGTGGTGCCTCTACCATCATCAGGAGAGCTTCCTCTACGAGCACTTCGAGGAGATCTGCGAGATCTGCAAGCGCTACGATGTGGCCTTCTCCCTGGGCGACGGCCTGCGCCCCGGCTCGGTGGCCGACGCCAACGACGAGGCGCAGATGGCCGAGCTCAAGACCTTGGGCGAGCTGACCAGGATCGCCTGGAAGCACGACGTCCAGGTGATGATCGAGGGCCCCGGCCACGTGCCCATGCATCTCGTGAAGGAGAACATGGACAAGCAGCTGGAATACTGCAACGAGGCGCCCTTCTACACCCTGGGCCCGCTGGTCACCGATATCGCGCCCGGCTACGACCACATCACCTCCGGCATCGGTGCGGCCATGATCGGCTGGTTCGGCTGCGCCATGCTCTGCTACGTGACCCCCAAGGAGCACCTCGGCCTGCCCAACAAGAACGACGTCAAGACCGGGATCATCACCTACAAGATCGCCGCCCACGCGGCGGATCTCGCCAAGGGCCACCCGGCCGCCCAGCGCCGCGACAACGCCCTCTCCAAGGCGCGCTTCGAGTTCCGCTGGGAGGACCAGTTCAACCTCGGGCTGGACCCGGACACCGCCCGGGAGTACCACGACGAGACCCTGCCCAAGGACTCCGCCAAGGTGGCCCACTTCTGCTCCATGTGCGGGCCGAAGTTCTGCTCCATGAAGATCAGCCAGGAGGTGCGAGACTATGCTCGGGATAACGGCCTCGATGGCGATCAGGAAGCGGTGATGAAGGGCATGGAGGAACAGGCGGAGAAGTTCCGAGAAACCGGCAGCCGGCTCTACCAGGAGGTGTGATGCCTCCACCGCCCACCTGAACGGATCTCGCCGGCCCCCGGGCCGGCGTGTTGCGTCAGCGGATGCCGCCAGGCTGGCACGGGCCCTGCATGGCTTAGGGGTCGCCACGAGGAGACCCGACCATGCCCGACCGCCCGACCTTCACCCCCTCCCTGGCCACGCCGCTGGACGCCGCCGCCTTCCGCCGTCGCGCCCACGACCACCTCGCCTTTCTCTACGGTCCCCGCGCCAACGAGGTGCTGCGCCGGCTTACGACGCTGCTGGCCCACCAGGCACCGCCGCTCCACTCCCGGGGTGAGGCCAGCGTGCCGCTGTGGAGCGAGCGCGACCAGTGGCTGATCGGCTACGGCGACAGCCTGCTCGACGGTGAGCGCCCGCCCCTGGAGGTGCTGGGGGACTTCCTCGATACCCGGCTCCCCGACACCTTCAGCGGCGTGCATGTGCTCCCCTTCTTCCCCTGGAGCAGCGACGACGGCTTCTCGGTGATCCACTACCGGGAGGTGGACCCGGCGCTGGGCGACTGGCCCCAGGTGCGAGCCCTGGCCGAGCGGCGCGACCTGGCGGTGGATCTGGTGCTCAACCACGTCTCCCGGGAGTCGCTGTGGTTCGTCGACTACCTGACCGGCAGCCAGCCGGGCCGCGACTACTTCATCGAGATGGACCCGGAGACCGACCTCTCGGCGGTGGTGCGCCCGCGCAGCTCACCGCTGCTGGTGCCGGTGCCCACCCGCCGCGGCACCCGCCACCTCTGGGCGACCTTCTCCGAGGACCAGATCGACCTGAACTTCGCCAACCCGGACGTGCTGCTGGAGTTCATCGGCATCCTGCTCTTCTACCTCAGCCAGGGCGCCCGCATCGTCCGCCTCGACGCCATCGCCTACCTGTGGAAGCGGGTGGGCACCCCCTGCATCCACCTGCCCGAGACCCACGAGGTGGTGCGCCTGCTGCGCGCCGTGGTCGACCACGTGGCGCCGGGCACCCTGCTGCTCACCGAGACCAACGTGCCCCACCACGAGAACCTCAGCTACTTCGGTCTAGAACGGCTTGCAGAGGGCGGGGAGCCCGACGAGGCGCATCTGGTCTACCAGTTCTCGCTGCCGCCGCTGCTGCTGCACACCCTCACCGGCGGCGACGCCACCCTGCTGGCCAGCTGGCTCGAAAGCCTGCCCGAGCTGCCGCCCGGCTGCAGCTACCTCAACTTCACCGCCAGCCACGACGGCATCGGCGTGCGCCCCCTGGAGGGCTGGCTGCCCCCCCCCACGAGATCGAGGCGCTGCTGGAGCTGATGCATCGCTTCGGCGGCTTCGTCAGCATGCGCAAGCGCCCCGACGGCGAGGACGCACCCTACGAGATCAACATCACCTGGTTCGATGCCATGCAGGGCACCCGGCGCGGCCGGGACCCCTGGCAGATCGAGCGTTTCCTGTGCAGCCAGCACCTGATGCTGGCCCTGCAGGGCATCCCGGCGCTCTACCTGCACTGCCTGACCGGCACCCTCAACGACCTGGAAGGCGTGGAGCGCAGCGGCCGACTGCGCTCCATCAACCGCCGCCGCTGGCATCTGGACGAACTCGACGAGCTGCTCGACAGCCGCAACACCCCCACCCGGGAGGTGTTCCTGGCGCTGAAGAAGCGCCTGGCCATCCGCCGTGGCGAGCCCTGCTTCCACCCGGACGCCCCCCAGCGGGTGCTGCCCGCCCCACCGGCGCTGCTGGTGGTGGAGCGTGGCCCGCTGGCCGACGGCAGACGCCTGCTGGCGATCCATAACGTCAGCGACCAGCGCCAGCCACTGGCGGTGGCGGCGCTGGCCGCGGGGGAGTGGTTCGACCTGCTGGAGAATGGGCCTTGGGCGCCGGTGGAGAGCCTCGCCCCCTACCGCACCCTATGGCTGGTCCAGACGCCCTGAGTGATAGCAAGATCGGCTCGAGGCTATTACGGCGACAGGCCTGCTACACCTCCCCGCGGTTGTCGGCCTCCACGGCGTCGTGGAGGCGGCTCAGGAGGTCGGGAATCGCCGAGCGCACCCGGTTCCAGCTCGGGATGAAGGGGCGCTCGCCGGGATTGTCGAGAAAGGCGTTGCCCGCCTCCAGCAGGTTGGCGGCGAACAGCTCCACGGCGCGCTCCTCGGCGTGGCGGTCCAGGGCGAGGCCGTTCATCACGGCGTCGTGGTGGTAGGCCTCGATCAGGTCCAGGGCCAGGCGGTAGTAGGTGGCCTTGAGGGTGCGGAACCCCTCGGCGCTGAAGGTCACGCCCTGGGTGGCCAGCTTGCGGTAGAGCGCCTTGGCGATGTCCAGGCTCATGCGGTTGAGCCCGGCCGAGGCATCCTCCTCCGAGACCGGCTGGTGCTTGTGGTCGTAGCAGTCGGCCAGATCCACCTGACAGAGGCGCTTGGTGGAGTGGTTGCGGTGCACCTCGGAGAGCACGCCGATCTCCAGGCCCCAGTCCGCCGGGATGCGGATACCGTCGAGCACCTCGGCGCGCATGGCGAATTCCCCGGAGAGCGGGTAGCGGTAGCTGTCCAGGTACTCCAGGTAGGGCAGCGGCCCGTGCATCTGCTTGAGCGCCCGCAGCAGCGGGGTGACCATCAGCCGCGACACCCGGCCATTGAGCTTTCCGTCGGCGATGCGCGGGTAGTAGCCCTTGCAGAACTCGTAGTTGAAGTGGGGATGGGCCACCGGGTAGAAGAGCCGCGCCAGCAGGCCCCGGTCGTAGGTGAGAATGTCGCAGTCGTGGAGCCCCACCACCGCACCGCGGGCCGAGGCCTGCACGTAGCCCGCGCAGAACCAGACGTTGCGCCCCTTGCCGGGCTCCCGGGGCGAGAGGCCGTGCTCCTCCAGCTCGGCATCCAGGGCGCGCAGCCGCGGGCCATCGTTCCACAGGATGCGATGGCGCTGGGGCAGCCGGGCGAAGAACTTCCGGGCGTGCAGGAACTGCTCGCGGTCGGCCCGGTCGAGCCCGATCACCACCTCGGCCAGGTAGGGCACCTCGGCCAGGGCCTCGACGATGTGGGCGAGCGCCGGCCCCTCCAGCTCCGAGAAGAGCGACGGCAGGATCAGGCTCATGGGCCGACGACGGCCGAACTCGCAGAGCTCCGCCTCCAGCGCCGCCACCGGGCGGCGGGTGAGGTTGTGGAAGTCGGTGATGATGCCGTTCTGATGGAAGTCACTCATACCGCCGCCCCCTCGCCAGCTTCGACCGTTTCACGCAGCGCCGCCGGTATCACCCAGCGGTCGGCTCGCCCCCACCAGTAGGCCACCCCCTCGGCCCAGCCGGCGGGTCCCGTGGCCGCGCTGCGATAGAGCGCCGGCTGACACGGCGATACCGTGAGGCCGTGGCAGCCGCGGATCACCACCGCCTGGTCCACCGCCTCGAGCATGGGAATATCGTTGGGGCCATCCCCCAGCGCCAGGGTCAGCGGCCCGCGGCCGCGCAGCGCCTCGAAGTGGGAGATCAGCCAGCTCACCGCGTTGCCCTTGTGGGAGGTGCCGGTGGCGTGCCAGAAGCGCCCGCCCCGCACCAGCTGCAGGCCGTCGCCGGCGAGCCCCTCGCGCAGGCCCTCGAGACGCGCCTCGTCCTCCTCCCAGATCAGCGGCTCGCTGCCCTCGCGCATGCGCGCCAGGCGAGCCTCGGGTTCGGGGAGCCCGGTGAAGTCGACGAGCTCATCCAGGGTCATCTCGCTGATGGTGGTGAAGCGCACGCCGAGGCGCTCGCGCCACACCGCCAGGCGCTTGCGCACGAAGCCGATGTCGACGCCCAGGGTGCGGATGCCGAGCCCATCGGGACCGAGGCGGTCGATGCGCGCATGGCACCAGGCCGGCGGCAGCCCCACCACGGCGCCGTTCTCGGCAATGAAGGGGGTATCGGTCAGGCCCAGCTCGCGGCGCAGCGGCACGATCTCGCTGCGGGTCTTGCTGGTCACCGGAATCACCGGCACACCCAGCTGCTTGAGCCGCTTCAGCCAGGGCCTGGCGGGTTGCCAGTCGTAGCTGTGGTGGTCGAGCAGCGAGCCGTCGAGGTCGGTAAACAGCAGCCGCGGCGTGAGGGCGGCATCGAGGCCGGAATGGGGCGTGAGGCGTGAGTCGGTCATGGCAGCTCCCTGGCGTGACATCGGGTCGTTGCCCTTACCTTGCACAGGGCGTGCCAGGCCGCATTGCGGCGGGTGTTGGCGCGACGGCGGCGAACCTTGCGCACCATCCCGGCGCATCATGACGCACCAAAAAAGAGCGCCCCGAGGCGAAAAAGCCTCGGGGCGTCGGGAACCGCAGCCGTCGCGGATCAGAAGCGGTAGCGAAGACCCACGCTTGCCGCATCGAAGTTGTAGCGGGACTTGTCCAGGTAGCGCATGTAGTCCGCGCCCACTGACAGGTTGGGGGCCACGTCGAACTCGGCGCCGGCTCCGTAGGAGAAGCCGCTCTCGCGATCGATGTTGAAATCCACCTCGGTAAAGCCGGCGAGGCCGTAGAGGCGGAATTCCGGCGCCACCGGCAGGATACCCTTGGCGTAGGCGCCGATCAGGTAGTCCAGCTCGGCCCCGCCATCGGAGCCGCCAGCGCCCAGGTGGCCCTCCACGGCGAAGTAGTCGTTGACCTGGGCGCCGCCGCGCAGGCGCAGGCCGACGCTGTCACGATCCGGTCCGCGGTCACGGTCGAGCTCCCAGAACATGGCGTCACCGCCGATGTAGGGCTGGGGATAGAAGGTCTGCTGGGCCTGGGCTGTGGTGGCCGCGCCGGCAGCGAACAGGGCAGCGGTCGCAGCAACGAGAGTGAGGC
>ERZ1032852.329-NODE-329-length-11992-cov-5.938511_pt1 | contig 11992 bp, 11 predicted proteins | sample MGYA00516689_ERZ1032852 | MGnify/ENA primary metagenome ERZ1032852 (study PRJEB33719, sample SAMN04262499) | wastewater metagenome | biome: rural village; feature: composting latrine chamber; material: composting feces with ash | place: El Salvador | collected...
GGGTAAAGAGTGGGAGTTGATAAAGCTGGATTTTATAGAAAAAACTGAGAGCGATTTTTAGGATTATAATGGTAGCTGTTGTCTCGCTGAAAGACCTTCACTATCTCCATCGAGAAATAAGTTTAATATGTCAGATATGTATTTATATTTTACCATTTATACAGTTTTGGTGTTCCTTAAGCTTTTACTTCTTTGTATGCACAAAGATAACCATTCAAACGATAAACTAAACCATTGAGTGAGTTAAAAAGATGGGGTCAGAGTTATACTATGCAAAGCGATAGGAAAAAGGTGAACACACGAATAAACTTTTCATTCTATAATTATGACGAAAAACTTTGCTCTTTTCAACTTTATAACTACCTTTACAACTGTAAGCAATCCGACGCAACCACTTGATTGTCTGCATACAACATGTAGGTAGGCGAATAATTGGTTAACAACTAAAAAACTTTTTAAGGTTGCAAGGGTCGTAAGACGAAAAACCGAAAGCAGTCAACAAATTGTGAAGCTAGCAAGTTAGAAAACTACAAAAAGTAAAGAGCTTGAGAGAATCGCAAACTAGCAAAACGAAAAAGTGCATTGAGTTACGAGCATCGCAAGTTTAAAATACTAAAAAGGGATGTGGGTTGCGAGAGCTACAAGTTAGAAATACGAAAAAATGCATCAGACTGTTAGGGTCGTGAGTTGGGAAATATAAAAACTGCATGTGGTTGCTAGGGTAGCAGGCTACAACAAAGAAAAAACATAACAGATTACGAGGGTCGCAAGTCCGGAAACCAAAAAAAGATATTAAGTTGCGAGGGTCCCAAGTTGGAAAACTGAAAAAAGTTACCAGCTTGCGACCCTCGCATTTTCAATGCACATTATCGATGCTATGCATGCGAGTGCGTATTTGTGTAATCCTATAGTTTGGAAAGTATCCAACAGGTGCTCAAGAGTGACCACCTAAGGTTTGGAGGGTATCCAACAGTTGCTCAAGAGTGACTACCTAAAGTTAGGAGAGTAACCAACAGGTGGTGATGGGTAGCTCCCTAAAGTTAGGAAGGTAACCAACAGGTGGTGGCGGGTGACTACCTAAAGTTAGGAAAGTAACCAACAGCTGGTGGCGGGTGACTACCTAAAGTTAGTAAAGTAACCAAAAGTTGGTGACGGGTGAATACGTAAGTTAGGAGAGTAACCAGCAGGTGGTGACGGGTGACTTCCTAAAGTTAGGAAAGTAACCAACATCTGGTGAAGGGTGACTACCTAAAGTTAGGAAAGTAACCAACATCTGGTGAAGGGTGACTACCTAAAGTTAGGAAGGTAACCAACAGGTGGTGACGGGTGACTACCTAAAGTTAGGAAAGTAGCCAACACTAAGTGACCGGTAGTTATGTCAGATGACAATAAAACCGACACAAAATCTCTCCTAATGGTAAATTGAGGGGGAGTGCAAGATTGTCATTATTTCTGATAAGCCTGAAGCTGTTGGATGATTATCTTTTTGAGTTCCTCTCTAAGCCATTGGGGCTTCAGCACCTCTACATCGGCACCGTGCGATAATATTTCCTGAATAAAATCGAACGTTGGGCGCAGGTAATAACCAAAAATGGTGTGGTCGGACTCGGCCTTTTCGATATGCTGAGAGTGATGCAGAGGGAGTGTTTCGAAATATTGTGCTTTATCGGGGCGCACCCTAAGCAGTACATTTTCTGCTTGCAGCTCTTCTTGGACGATGATTCCAAAGCTGTCGTGAAAGTACTGCTCTCCGTTAAAATCTTCAGGGAAAAGAAATGTATCATCTGTGAGGGAAATACCCTGAATGCGATCTAAGGAATAAGTTAACACTTTATCTTTTAATGGATTGAAGGCAATCATATACCAGCGCTGCTTGAACACCTTGACGCAGTAGGGATGCACAATGATGTCTCCTTCGGGTAAATGAGAGAGTTAGTTGTGTTGATTGTGGGTGTCAGACAGGTGAACAATACGCATAAGTGAATCTACTTTATAGTTTAATACAAAGTTATACAAACGTGAGTTCGGCCTAAGCGGCTCTCCATCTTTCTATATCTATAATGTCTGTATTTGTATTAATCGAAGGTTTTTTAGGAAAGAATGAATACGCTGCCAAGGCGGAAAGAATGTTTATTACAAAGTTGTCGAAACTCCTGTGACGGGTATGTTCTATTTGACACATGTTTTTCAATTCATCGTTCACGGATTCTATTAATGCTCTTTTACGCAGCATAATCCTATCCTGTAGAAGCATTAGGGCATTTTTCATATTCTTTCTCAGTTTGGTAATCAAATGCACTCCGTCTAAGAAAAGCTGTTCAAACAGGTCTTTTGAGATATAACCTTTATCCCCGAAAAGTTTTCCGAAGATGCGTTTGTGTAAGTCCATACTTTTGAGTGGTTCTCTGTCATCCACATTGCCGGGGGTTAAAATGAAGTCCAAAATCTCACCCTTGTCATTGATGATTAAATAAAGCTTGAATCCGTAAAACCAACCAATGGAACATTGTCCTTTCTCGGCAATTCCTTTAAAGGTTTTGTGCTGTTTCTCCCGTTTAATGTGGCAACTTCGAAGAGGCGTGGAATCGATGAAAGAGATGCCCGTACACTTGCCCAAGCACATCATCTTTACAAAGACAGCCAATGGAATGCACACTTTTCGTTGCAATTCCACAAAGCGGTTATAGGATACGGTTGCCGGAAAATCTTTCTGCATGTGCTTTTGAACGTAGAACACATAAAAACTTTTCAAGTTCCTGAATGCACCGAAATGAAATAAAAGTAAAATAGTCATCACTTCACTTTCGGACATCGTAAATTTACGGTTTCTTTTCTTTGTGTTTGGGTTTTCTAAAGAATGTTCTCGTATGATGGTGTCAAATTCTTTGAAAAACTCATCGATTATAAAATAAATCTCTGTAACTTTATCGTTGGGAATCATAGCGGAAATTTCATTAATTATTTGTAATTCAGCACTATAAAATTACTGATTTTTCTGCTATATTCCTAATTTTCAAGCGTGTTTCTTATATCGAACTCACGTTATACAAAGTATATGCAAAAGCGGGGCATAGGCGGTAAAGAAATTAGAAACAAATTCTCACCTTCTCAATTTCTTCTCTTCCCTCTTTATTGCATCAACCGATGCGCGCAGGGCCTTCTTGGTGCTTTTGTATTTAAAGTCGTAGCCGGCTGCCACAACTTTGTCACTGCTGATGCGACTGCCACCAAGAATGAGGCCGGCAGATTCACCCATGACCAACTTCATTACGAATGAGGGAATGTTCGGCATAAAGAAGGGGCGGCGGAGCGTACGTGCCAGTCGGCGCATAAAGCTGCGGTTGCGAATATATTCGGGGGCAACGGCATTATAGACTCCACGCATTGAGGTGTCTTCGATGGCTTTGATATATATTCTGCAGAGGTCGTTGAGTTGTATCCACGACATGTATTGCCGACCGCTGCCGATGGGCGAACCGAGACCCATTTTGGTGGGGATGACCATCTTTTTGAGTGCTTCGCTGTTTTTGGAAATAACAAATCCGGTGCGAACAATGACGGTGCGGATACCCAAAATCTCATCAAAGGGCTGTGCGGCTTCTTCCCATTGCCGGCAGGTGGTGGCAAGAAAGTCAGGTTCGTTCAGGATATCCTCTTCAGTAAATATCCTGTCTGTGGTTTTGTTGCCGTAGTAGCCAATGGCGGAGGCGGAGATAAAGGCTTCAATCTTTTTGCCTCTCTCTTTTATAGTATCAAACAGAAGTTTAGCGGTCAGCACACGACTGTTTACGATAGTGTTCTTGCGTGCAACGCTCCAGCGACGGTCGCCTACGCCGGCGCCTGCCAGATGCACTATGATATCTGCCCGGTCGATTGCTTCGGTATCTATATCACCGGTGCGATAGTCCCACCGATAGCGGGGAGTTTCACCTCTGACATGTCGGTCGCGGCTCAGCCATATCACTTCGTAACCTTTCTGTTTGAGCAATTGTGTTAATCGGCGTCCCACCAAACCGGAACCGCCGGTAATCAATACTGTTTTCATTGTTATCTCCGTCTTTGTTCTTGTTATTATATCTGTTATAACATCAACGGGGTAACAGATGTTTTACAATATCGATTACCGGCAGTTGTGGTTTTATCATTTTATGCTCTTAATCGCCTGACCTGAAGAGGTAGAGCACTCGATCGGTGAGTTGTCCATGAATATGGTTGAGTACATTTTGCAGGTCGTTGCGGGTTACTCCTGCGCCCAGCGTCACCATGCTTACTCCGGGTCTGTCGGGGTTGGTCAATGGATAGACTACATCTCCTTCAATGGGCATATTGGCTCTGCCTATCATTGCATTGGATGATTTAGTTTCTCCTTCACTTTCTGACCAGGCGTAATAGTATTTGCCATGTTCGCGCCACTCATCGGGCAGGTCAAATTTACCTGTGTAGTAGGACAGCAGCAACGGGTAGCGTTGTTTCATCTCAATCAATGATTCTTCGAGAAGGTCAGCTTGGTTACTGATCGCTTTATCGTAAGCCATGGGCAGTGCGTAGGTGAGGGTGTGGTGTATAAATTCGACGGATGTCTCTGGATCTGCTTGCATCAAAAAGTGTACAGGTCTTGTTCTATTGTTTTCCATCACCTTGGATATCTGCTGAGCCATATGATCTATAAATTCATCTTTGATTGTTAGATTTTCGGGCGTGTGATATTCAGCTTCCGACTTTTCACCTTTTATCATCAATCTGTTTTCGGAATTAATTAGAATAACTACTGTGTTATATCCATAATTTGTTTCAGTCATGAACTCATTGGGATTCATTCGTAATCTTTTGCTTGGACGTTGCACTTCCTCCCAATAGAAAAGTGGGTTTTTGCTGATTTTATCGGCGGTGCTGATATAGACATCATTCAGCTGAATGAATTTAATGGAGAGCAGCATCTTACTTTTCACACCTTCCGTTTCGTTATCGTTGGGAGTTGTTGATGACCACTCTGCATAAGCCTTACGCAGGTTTTCTTTGATATAGGAAATCGCTTCCATTTTCACTTCATCTTCAGCACCTATCACGAAGGAGAGGGTGGATTCTTTGTTGGTCAATGCTTGGTCATAGGCGGTGCGAAATATTTTTCGCAGGAGCACATCGTCATTCATCTTGAAGCTATTGAGGGTAGCGTAGCTTTCATCTACTCTGTGCATCACGTGAATGTTTTCGCTGAGGTCAACATAGATATATCCAACACTGTTGGGGTTGTTGTGATTCATGTAGGATAGATAATCGATCTTTCTTTGCTCGGCGGCTTCTTTTTCCAGCACATCTTTAGGGTTCTCAGGAACAACCTGATCGATGCCGGAAAAAGCAAGTAGTGCCAGGGCCGCAAGGGGCACGATAAACAGGGCTTTGAGCCGTGCCCACGGGGTGGATTGGGTTTTGAGCATCATAGTAATTCGGTTTTTAATTTTTGATTGGTTGAAGTTGTTTACCACGGCAGCAAATCGTTTGTCGCCTACTGCTTTCTTAACCAGCAGCAGCTGGTATTGCTGTGGTGCAATGCCTTCGGCCAGTACGGCACTGTCGGCTTCATATTCGTGTATCTCGCGAAGGTCGCGGCTTAGCATCCACACCATGGGATTGAACCAATGTAGTGTGAGCACAATTTCCGACAGGATGACATCGATGTTGTGCAGTTTGCGCATGTGCATCTGCTCGTGCAGAATGATAGCATCGGGATTGTCGCGATAATCTTTTTCGGACAAAACGATATAGCGGAAGAAGCTAAAGGGCATCACTTCGTCGGGGGTAATGACAAGGCGGTATCCGTTGTCCGTGATAACAGTGTTGCTTCTTAGCAGTTGTCGCAAGCGCACCAGTGAGATTATCAGGCGCAGCAGCATCAGTCCCACACCTGTCAGATAGACAGTGGTGATGATTGTCCACCAGTTGATGTTGAATTTGTTGGCAGAGTTGATTAATGCGGGAGTTTCGACGGTCGCTTCCGTCAGTTCATGAGCGGCTTCAGCTGTTGGCACTGCAATCTGCGCTTGCATTGTTTCCACAGCTTCTTCCAGGTGGATGGTGAACTGCTGAATAATGTTTGGTTGCTCCGTGCTGATTTTGATTAGTGGCAGCAACGAACATATTAGCATACCTGCCAGAAGTACGATGCGTGTGAATCGGAAAAATGTTTCGCGCAGCAGCAGCAACCTGAAAAGAACAGCGAAAATGGTGAGGCAGGCAGTCGCTTTGATTAGATAAATGGCAAATGCTTCCATTGTTCGGGGTGTGTTTATCGGTTATTTTCCTTTTTCAATAGTCTCAATCAGCTGCTTGAGTTCTTCGAGAGATAACTCCTCCTCTTTTATCAGGGTTGACACTACTTTGGTGTAGGAGTTGTCAAAAAATCGGTTGACCACATTTTTCAGCGCTTTGCCTTTGTACTCTTCGTAACTTACCTTGGCAAAGTACTGGTGGGTGGCTCCATAGGTTTTGTGATCTACAAATCCTTTTTCTTCAAGGATGCGTATCACTGTTGATACGGTGTTGTAGTGAGGTTCCGGTTCGGGATATAGTTCACGGATTTCTTTTACAAACATAGGTCCGTTGTCCCAAAGATATTGCATTACCTCTTCTTCCTTTTCTGTTAACTTCTTCATACGGCACAGGGTTTTATAATGTTTATGATGCAAATATAATCAAAGAAATGAGACATCAACTACAAACAATGTAAACATAACTATAAATAACAGTTGTCGAACTGCATTTCTTAGTTGTTAACTACAACAAAGGTTTTTATCACTATAATCGGCACAAAAAAAAGCTGCCTCAGTAAAAATCTGAGACAGCTTCTGTCATCTATATTATCTAAAGTATGTCAGCCTGTTATCTTCTGCTGCCACTCATTGCAATCATGATGTAATAAACAAGTGTGGCCAATGAGCTGAGTGCAGCTACCACGTAGGTGTAACCTGCCCAGCGAAGAGCGTCTGTTGCTTCGCGATGATTGCTTACATCTGTGACACCTGCACTGCTGAGCCACTTGAGGGCACGTGCCGAAGCATTTACCTCAACGGGCAGGGTGACAAAACTAAACAGGGTGGTCATTGCAAACAAGGCAATACCGAACCACAGAAGGCCGGGGAACAGATTGACTGTAAAGATACCTGCAAGAAGTATCCATGTTACCCAGCGCGATGAAGCACTTACAACGGGCACCAGTGCCGAACGCATCTTGAGCGGAGCGTAGCCGAATGCATGTTGCAGGGCGTGTCCTGTTTCGTGAGCTGCCACGGCGGCGGCTGCCACACTGTTGCTTCCATATACCGGTTCACTCAGGTTGATGGTTTTGTTGGTTGGGTTGTAGTGGTCGGTGAGCTGTCCGGGTACCGATAAAATCTGTACATCGTAGATTCCGTTATCGTGCAGCATCTTCTCTGCCACGTCGCGACCTGTCATACCATTACGGATGGCAATACGGGAGTATTTCTTAAATCTGCTTTGCAGCATACCCTGCACAACAAATCCTAAGATTCCGATAACGATTAATAGTATCCAAGCTAATGTCATAATAGTTTATTTTTTATTTGTTCGATGTCATGTTGGTTATCCAACGTATGAAAGTTATAAGGCAAAACCTATGCCAAACAGTTTAGTTATATAAATTGTCAATGACAATAAGTCATAATTCTAATATCCTGTACCTTTAATCATGGGCACAAATTTGAAAAACCCGGCATTTGTTGTTTCAAATATGTTCTCGTCTATCATTTCAACAACCATCATCTCCTGCATATCTTTGCCCACGGGCACAACCAGCCTTCCGCCTATGGAGAGTTGTTCCTTTAGCTTTTCGGGCATTTGAGCAGCTCCGCAGGTTACTACAATTCCGTCAAATGGCGCAAAGTCGGGAAGCCCCTCAAAACCGTCTCCATGAATCAACACGATATCTTTTTCGAATCCAATTTTTGTCAGATTCTTTTTGGCAAGGTTGTGCAATCGCTCCAGTCGCTCTATGCTGTACACCTTGCATCCCATCTGATGAAGTATTGCCGCCTGATAGCCGCTTCCGCTCCCAATCTCCAGCACCTTGTCGCCCTTCTTTACATTCAGCAGATTGGTCTGAATAGCAACCGTAGTTGTTTGCGATATGGTTTGTCCGCCTTCTATTGGCAGCGGTTTGTCTTCGTAGGCTTCTTCCTGCTGATAGTCTTCAACAAAAAACTGTCTTGGCACTTCCCGCATTGCATCAATCACATGTGCTGAGATTGACTGATCGGTTGCAATCTGGTCGAGCAATAGATTACGTAAGTTTTTTTGAAAAAGAGTATCTTGTTGTTTCATTTATTTTATCGTACGATGGTTTGTGCCCTGTTTGGACCCACCGACACAATAGCTATAGGTACACCAAGCTCCTCTTCGAGGAATGAGATGTAGTGGTTGAACTCTTCGGGGAATTCATTTTCTGACTGCACTTGTGTCATATCGGTTTTCCAGCCGGGGATATCAACATATATTGGTTCGATATCTTCTGAGATGTCGAACGGGAAAGTATCAACTTCTTCGCCTTCTACTTTGTAGGCAACAGCTGCCTTTATGGTGTCGAAGGTGTCGAGCACGTCACTCTTCATCATCACCAGTTTGGTGACACCGTTAATCATAATAGTGTAGCGAAGCGCAACAAGGTCAATCCATCCGCAGCGACGGGGGCGACCTGTAACAGAGCCAAACTCGCGACCAATCTCGGCCATCTTTCTACCCTTCTCGTCGAACAACTCTGTGGGGAAAGGACCGCTGCCTACTCTGGTGCAGTATGCCTTGAAGATACCATACACTTCGCCAATCTTGTTGGGGGCTACGCCAAGGCCTGTGCATGCACCGGCACAAATAGTGTTGGAAGAGGTAACAAAAGGGTAAGAACCAAAGTCGATATCAAGCAATGAACCCTGTGCACCTTCGGCCAATACTGATCCATCTTCTTTTATAAGATTGTTTATAAAAGTTTCGGAATCGATTAGGCGGAACTCTTTCAGCTTCTTTACTCCCTCGAACCATGTTTTTTCTTCTTCTTTCAGGTCATACTCAAAGTCATATTGCTCAAGCATCTCGATGTGGCGAGCTGTTGCTGCCTCATATTTCTCGGCAAAGTTGTGCAGCAAATCACCTACACGAAGTCCGTTTCTGCTGATTTTGTCTGTATAGGTTGGACCGATGCCCTTGCCTGTGGTTCCGATTTTGTCATCACCTTTTGCCTGCTCCATTGCAGCATCGAGCAAACGATGTGTGGGCAGGATAAGATGTGCCTTTTTGGAAATAAACAAACGGTCGGTCAACGGATGACCTGATGCTTCAAGAGCATCTATTTCTGCTTTGAACATTGCGGGATCGAGTACTACACCGTTTCCGATGATATTAATTTTCCCTACCTGGAAAATTCCTGAAGGAATTGATCTCAGTACATATTTCTGATTTTCAAACTCGAGAGTGTGGCCTGCGTTTGGACCGCCCTGAAATCGTGCCACAACATCATATTGAGGTGTGAGCACATCCACAATCTTCCCTTTACCTTCGTCGCCCCACTGGAGGCCTAAAATAACATCTACTTTCATTATTATTGTTTGATTGTTGTGTTTGTTGTTTTTAATTAGGAAACACAATTGCTATTATTTTTTCTTATCACTTTCACGTCTGATTCTGCTCAATGCTACCCGCTTGGCATGGCTGCACTTGCTGCAGATTCCGTATATATACATGCTGTAGTAGCTGACGGTGAACTTCTTGATTTTGCGTTTCATGCCTTGTGTAAACAAGTCACCATTTTGTGACTCCCATACTTTGCCGCAACTTGTACAAATTATATGGTCGTGATTCTCATTTCCTTCGGCACGCTCATATTTTGATATATTGCCCCCGAACTGATGTTTTACAACCAAACCACAATCAAGCAACAGCTCCATAGTGTTGTAGAGTGTGGCACGGCTAACCCGAAAGTTCACATCATCCATGGACTTGTATAGAGAGTCCATATCGAAGTGCCCTTTGGTGCTGTATATTAGGTCAAGTATAGCAAAGCGTTCGGGGGTTTTACGATGTTTGTGCACCGACAAATACTCCTCAAATTTTGCTTTTACCTGCTCTTTCAATTCATCACTGTTGTCCATTTCAACAAAATTAATTCTTTTTTTCGTTTTCTCCTAACATACAATTATAAGATTATCCCGACAGCTCTTTCATTAACATTTTTCACCCGACTACCACAAGTTCAAACCGTTATGAGCAACAGCTATGAGGTAGCACTTAGTTTATTTCTCAAGTTCTGAATGAAAAAAGAAAGCAGGATAGCATATATTGCTTTCATTTCGATATGCATCGGAAACCGTTACATAGTAATAATATGCCTTATCGTTTACTTCGGGAATATACTCATAATGTGCATCCCTAAGTCCCACGGCAATCAGGTTTTGACCGTCATTGATGTCAAGCTCCTCATTCTCACTTCTGTAAACATTGTATGTTACTCTGTTGCCGTTGCTCTCTTTTGGCTCATCCCATTTAAGCGTAAAAATTCCATCGTCCTGTTTTTCGGCACGAAGGTCTATTGCTTCAGTTGGCTTTTCGTCCGAAAGCCAGGTGAGTGCGGGAAGTTTGGCAGGAAATTGATAATACTCACTCAAAGAGTTCATTATCTCTTTGGTGTTCGAGAGCAGATTGTCTGCCCTGAAATAGGCCTGACCATGAATTGGCTTCTTGCGCACATAGTCAACCTGATTGATAATATCCTGCTTGCTCCAGCCTAGTTCAATCATCTGATAGGGTCCCAGGCCCGGCACAAGTATGCGGTTGTTGCCGTTTTCTATCCAATCGTCAACAAAGGGATAGAAGAGATGCTCTTTGTAGTACATCATCGGGAAAAGGGCATCATGCTTACCAAGTTGCATCCACTTTCCCGCATCCTGATAAACGGTTTCGTAGGCGGTCCAGCCATTTCCGTTTCTGCCAAGAGCGCGATAGCGCCCCAGTGGTGAGCTGCTGACTGTAACCCACGGCTTTTCGCTTTTCACCCAATCGTAGGTTTTGGTGACGAAACGGGTGATATTGTCTCTGCGCCAATCATCGCGTTTCATTCCCTTGCCATGTTTCTTAAAAGTGTCATCATCGGGAAATCGCCCTCTGTTGTCGGGATAACGAATATAATCGAAATGAATACCGTCAACGTCATAGTTGGTCACTATCTCTTTTACTATCGAAAGCAGATAGTCGTCGGTGCGCGGATTACCTGGATCCAGATACCACTCGTTCCCAAATTTTTTCACAATATTGGGATTGGTTTTTGTGACTGAACTCCGACCCAGACTTCTGACATGCTTATCGCCTCCCAACGGATAGGTAACGACCCACGCATGACATTCGAGTCCGCGCTGGTGACACTCTTCTATGACAAAGGCAAGTGGATCAAACTTCTCTTTGCTGCCGGGGTTGCCAACAATAAGTGATGACATTGGCTCAATTTTGGAATCATAAAGCACCTCGCCCCGCGCCCTTACCTGAAAGAGAACAGTATTGAAGTTCCACTTCTTCAGATTATCCAATATTGATATAAGTTCTTTCTTTTGCTGCTCGTGGCTCAGTCGGTTGCGAGGCCAGTCGAGACCGTAGTTGGTGGTAAGCCACACAGCCCTCACCTCAACCGAAGGCGGCTGGCTAAATGAGGGCGAAACTACAAATGTGAGTAGAAGGACAAACAAAAAGTAAATTTTGTTCATTGATAATTCTGTTTCTAATCTTTAACACACAAAAATAAAACAAATAGGATGTTGAATGTTCTTTTTTCTGAAACTTAACATTTTGTATTTACTATTGGCCGCTATACCTTCTGCTTTTTTTCCAAACTTTATATCAATAAAATTGCATTACAATATAATTAGTTTTACTTTTGTGACAGTCATTATAATGTACAACTAAACAAAAGAAAAGGAAAAAAAATGAATCCATTACTTATCAA
>ERZ1032852.331-NODE-331-length-11947-cov-9.707703_pt1 | contig 11947 bp, 8 predicted proteins | sample MGYA00516689_ERZ1032852 | MGnify/ENA primary metagenome ERZ1032852 (study PRJEB33719, sample SAMN04262499) | wastewater metagenome | biome: rural village; feature: composting latrine chamber; material: composting feces with ash | place: El Salvador | collected...
GTTTGGGGCTGTTCAGCTTCACTACAGATTTTTGGTCCAGGCTTATAATTCTTGCAGCGGGAGTTGCTTCTCATATTCTTGGCCTCCACCTTGTCAACATTGGGAGCAGGTCTGTCAATTCCCCCTATAACCTATACTACAATATCCACCAGCCAGAATTTGCCGTGGATAAGTTGGGACTTTTAACCTACATGAGATTGGATCTTAAAAGACAGGTATTTGGGTGGACACCCAGGCATTTGCCAGATGAGGATTCCCTTAAAATTTACATGGACTCAAGTACAATCGACAAGTCTAATAATATGGATAATAAGAGATTCAATATGCTTCCACTGGATTTTAAGTCTTTGGAAATGGGGGAATCAGATGAAAAAATCAAACAGCTACACAGGTATTTCTCCCTTATGGAGCCTTCTGAAAAAAATGAGTACACAGGCATGTTCAAGGACCACAACCTGATTCTCATTACAGCTGAAAGCTTTTCACACCTTGCCATAAGGGAAGACGTGACACCCACCCTTTACAAAATGGTCCATGAAGGCTTCAACTTTACAAACTTCTACACCCCCATCTGGGGCGTCAGTACAACCGATGGGGAATACGTTGCAACCACCGGTCTGCTTCCTAAACCAGGCGACTGGAGCTATCCCAGATCAAAGGACAACTACATGCCCTTTGCCATGGGCAACCAGCTGAAAGGAAAGGGCTATCTCACAAAGGCCTATCACGACCACTCCTACGACTATTACCAGAGGCACCTTACCCACAAGAACATGGGCTACGATTACAAGGGCCTGGGAAATGGCCTGGACATGGACCATACCTGGCCTGAATCAGACCTTGAAATGATGGAAAAGACCATTCCTGATTACATTGATCATGAAAGGTTCCATGCCTACTACATGACAGTAAGCGGACACCTTATCTATGATTTCAAGAGCAACCAAATGGCTAAGAAAAATAGGCACCTGGTCCAAGACCTTCCATATTCCAATAGGGTCCAGGCCTACCTTGCGGGGCAGATTGAACTGGACAGGGCTTTGGAATATCTTCTCAAAGAGCTTGAAAAAGAAGGGATAGCCCACAAGACACTAATTGCAATAAGCTCAGACCATTACCCCTATGGTCTTACACTGGATGAGCAGGAGGACCTTAAGGGTGGAAGGATTGAAAGAAACTTTGAGCTATATAAAAATGCATTTATTCTTTACTCCAAGGGTATGGAGCCAATTACAGTGGAATCCCCTGCCTGGAGTCTGGATATCCTTCCCACTCTCTCAAACCTTATGGGTCTGGACTTTGATTCTAGGCTGATGATGGGGAGGGATATATTCTCGGACAAGCCACCCCTTGTATTTTTTTCAAACAGGAGCTTTATTACAGATAAGGGCATGTTCAATTCAACCACTGGAAATTTTAGATCATTTGGAGATTTTGAAAGTGAAGATGAAAAAGAAGGCTACATTAGGTCTGTATCAGAAACAATAGATGCTAAATTTCTCTATTCAGCCTGGATGCTCCAAACCGACTACTATAAAAAGGTGCTGGGTGGATTTTAGTCCACCAGCACCTTTATTTGTTTTTATTCGTTAACAACATTTATTGGATTACCAGCAATATATTCCTTAAGATTTTCCACGGCCACATCCATCAACCTCTTTCTGGATTCCTTTGGAGCCCAGGCAATGTGTGGAGTTATGATGCAATTCTCAGCCTTTAGAAGTGGATTGTCAGGATTTATGGGCTCAGATGATACAACATCAAGTGCAGCTCCTGCGATCCTTCCCCTGTTCAGTGCATCTGCCAGGTCCTCCTCCACAATCAGGGGACCTCTTGATGTGTTTATGATCATGGCATTCTTTTTCATTTTCTCCAGTGATTCCCTGTTTATCATCCCTTTGGTTGAATCAAAAAGTGGAACATGAAGACTTATCACATCTGATTTTTCTAGGATATCTTCCAAAGGAGCAAACTTAAGGTTTTCTGTCTCAAGCTCAGGTTTTGGTCTACTTGCCATTCCTATCAATGGAGGAAGCCAACACAGCCCTTTAGTGCACAACTCACGAAAATCTGGGGCCCTACGCGCTTTACCGATCCATAAGCCAAAAAGCTTACAAACCCCCACCTTTCCCCACCATCCCAACGAAAACCCCAGAGTTTAGACATCAATTATGGCCGGCAGCCCGGTAGCACGGTTCTCCGCAAGTTCGATGCTTATAAGCCCGTAACCGGCTTTCCAGCTAGGAATTCCAGCTAAGGAATCTCCGGCATCAAGCGGGGCATCCTGGCACACACGGGATCACCTGGTGGCAGGAATCGTTCCCATCCCCCATCGATCATCTTCAGCTTTGTCCACAGCCTCCCATTTTGTGGAGGACGCCTTGGGCTGATGATTCCTAGCGTGGTCTTCGTCCAGTTTTGTGGCCGACAACTCGGCACAAATCGGAGAAGATACCACGCCTCCAAGGAGAAGAAGATGACGATAACGGTCAAAGCACCTCGGCGCCGCAGATTGGTGCGGACAGCAGTCTGCACACTGTCTGCGGGCGTAGCCGCGGCCACACTCGCTGCCACAGCGATGGCCGCTGGAATCAGTGAGGATCCTGGGTCCCCACCCCCTGAAGAATCCTCCGTTTCAGGTTTGGAAAGTGTCGAGGAAGGCTTTTCTGAAGGTGTTGTGCCACATGGAGACCCCTCGGAAGACCCGCTCGAATCGTTGCCGGAGAAAAGCACTTCTCCCGAAGGAACTGACGGTTCACCTGAAAACAACCCGACAAGCGAAGAGGAAATCTACAACGACCAGAGCCATTTCGACGAAGAAGTCTTCGTTGATCCAGACACGGGTGAGCGGACTATCTTACGCTCGGGAATCACCCATTACGAAGATGCCCCCGGTAAGACTCCTATGTCTCGCATGCTGCGCTCCATTGCGCCCCTCAGCACGGTTTCTTACGCCGACATCTTCCCCAGCGTGACGCTCTTGGATTTTCCCGCCGGCGGGACCGTGTCAAGTGAGACTCCATTAGCGGTAACGATGGTTATCCATGTCCCCGATAATGCCCAACCCGGAGACGTTTACAGCGTCACCGCTCCTCTCCCCTTCGGCTTCGCGAGTAATGGTGTAAATCGAGAGATTAAGGATTCTTCTGGGAAAGTTCTCGCAGTAACGAAGGTTGGCGAAGGCACAGATGGCGTCCCGGGAGCCGCGTTCAAAACCTTGAACGTCATCCTCACGGATGAGGTTGCTGGACACGTTGCGATAGAAGGCTTTATCGAACTACAAATCAAGACCGCAAATAAGAACACCCTTAAGACGTATACGTTCAACATCTTGGGGGCAGACGGGACACTCTTGGGGCCAAATGCCACTGTGAAGATTCCCGGGCAAGCCAACCAAACCAATGATTTTGTTCCAGGTTCTGGCACGGCCGCGGGCAATCTGCCGTCCGTATCGCCCGCACTCAAAGTTGCGCCACCTCAAATGAAGAACGGACTCAAAGTCACATTCGCATCCGGAAGTCCAGGTCTTCAATACGGAGGATGTGAGCGCCCATCAGTTATTTTCGAGGGCTTTCGTGCAGACGGATTCTATGAAAGGCGCAGCCTCGGGAAAATCAGTGCCATACCCGGAGCCAGCTGCTCCGTATCTTCAGATAATTTGAGCGCAACACTAACCTTCGCACAGGCCGTGGCCACCCCCACCGACGTACCATCGGGCACATTTCGGATCGAGGCCGGACCCTTCTTTGGAGAAGCCGCAAAGAGTTACCCATTCAAAATCACCACGAACTGGAATGCACCGGGCCGAGATTTGCAGTGGCAAGGCACGGTTACGACCGGTACCCCCTCGGGAGCAGGCGCAACCCACCTGTCATTGACCACTAAGAAATCAGCTACTTTCACGACGCAGGGAAGTAACTCCAAGCCGACGCTGGGCGACACGATAACCTACACAATCACGACCAAGCCAGGGGCGGACAACTCACGTGCCGTCAACAACGTGGTGACCACTGATGTTCTTCCAGCGGGACTGCAGCTCCTGTCGGTAACAAATGGGGGCTCCTACAACAGCGCAACGCGAGAAATCGTGTGGGGACCACGCATTCTGACTTCGACTGGCTCTTTCACGGACGTAGTCGTAGCAAAAGTGGTTTCTATCCCCGCATCGGGTTCCCTTGTCAATACCGTAGAAAATATCGCCGACAGTGTTTGCACGAACAACGACGAGGTCTCCGTCTGCAAGAGCCATGTGACCACTCCTATAGGCACGCCATCGTTCCAATTTGTAAAGCACTCAAAGGTGACGTTCGCTGAGAACGATCGAGGCTTCGACGGCGCGATTGCCGGCGACAAAATCACCTACTGGTTCACTGCAAAAAACACTGGAGACGTGGCCCTAACAACCCTCAAGATCGATGATGAGCTGCTGGGCTTGTCAGCAGTGGAGTGTTTTGCCCCTCAGTCCTCGCTCCTGCCAGGCGAAAGTGTCGAATGCGTCAAGAGGTACACGCACACAATCACCAAGAGCGACCAGACAAGTGGGAAAGTCGTGAACCAAGCAATCGGGAATGTTCCTGGTCTGCCGCCTGCGACATCCACGACAACCGATCTCACGATCGACCCGAAATATCAGTTCAGTAAACGGGTTGTTGAAATCAAAGATGACTCTGGGAAGAAAATCAATGACGGTAAGGCCATGACGGGGTACGTCATCCACTATGGGTTTACCGCTAAGAACACCGGAAACGTCGACCTGAAGACCCTGCGTGTGTCTGACCCTTTGCTTGGCGCCAAAACAGTTGAATGCCTAGCAACAGGAACCGTGCTGAAACCCGGGAAAACAGTGAACTGTGTCGACAACCCCGCTTACTTCTACACGGTTACTAAAGCCGATGCGGCAACAGGCTTGGTGCACAACGTTGCCACCGGCTCCGTGCCAGGTTTGCCCGACCAGGAAGACGAAACTGAAACTCCGGTCCTCCCTGACCCGGTCATTCCTGATTTGCCCCACACAGGTGCGGGCGGAGTGGCCATCCCGATCGCGGCCGGAACGCTTCTCTTGGTCGGGGCAGGCGTGGTTTTAATCCCCCGTCAACGCGCATCCAAGCATGTGCAGAACATTCTGCACTGACGGTCGTACCTAGCGATTCAATAGCGAAAGTTCAGGCAGCGCCGCGCAGAACGCGCTTGCCTACCCACCAATATTCACAAAAACACTCGCGCAGACTTCAGCGCAGAAAGACAACCATGAAATCCAATATTCTGGCCTCCCGTAAAACCGCGGCGCTAGGCCTTGCCGCACTACTCTCTGTCGGGGCAGTCGCCACGGCCAATGCAGCACCGCAATCTCTGATTCCACCAAACACAACAGGGTCTATCACGGTCCATAAGTTCGAGCAGCCTGTCGCCTACGGGGCAGACAATCTAGGAATGGAACTCCCGCCAAGCGCGACGATCGGTTACGACCCCCTGGGCGGAGTCACGTTTCAAGTGCAACAGGTCAAGGGGGTTGACCTGACCACCAACCAAGGATGGCAAATCGCGCAGGAGGCCGTGGATTCATTCAACCCATTCGCAGCCGAGGCCTCCGTTGCCTCATACGGGCTAGGCAAAGCGACTGCTCAAGTGACCAACTCGTCTGGGATCACCAAGTTCGCGAACCTTCCCGTGGGCCTGTATCTGGTTCAAGAAATCGCGACACCCACCGTCAACCAAGGCGAGGCGATCACGCCCGCGATGCCGTTTTTGATCACTGTGCCTCTCACAGACCCGACAGATCTACACAAGTGGGTGTACGACGTTCATACCTATCCGAAAAACGTCATGTCCACCATCGAAAAGTCTGTGAATGACAGAGATACGGTCGCTGTCGGAAAGGATCTGACCTACACGATAAACAACTCAATTCCCGGCGGTGCCGTTACCGAGAAATACGTCATTACTGACAAGTTGGATTCCAAGCTCACTTTCCGGAGCGCGACAGTCAAAATCGATGGTGTGGCAGAGAAAGACATTCAGGTAACGCACGCTAGCGGAACACTGACGGTCACGCTGGGGCAGTCAGCCCGCGCAAGAGCTTTTCAGAGTCTTTCCAATAACTCAGACGCGAAGGTCTCAATCCTTGTTACAGCTCGTGTGAACGCAGCCGGGGAAATCGACAACGATGCCACCTTGACCTTCAAACGAGCGGACGAGCTCGAAACCAAGCTGCCGTCCGTCCCCGTCACCACCAAGTTTGGGGGCATCCAAATCCAGAAGAAAGACCGCGAAGGTCGCGGACTGGCCGGAGCTGTGTTTGAAGTTTGGGCATCGCATTCGAACGATTTCGCTTCTGCCCAAAAGGTAAGTGTCGACGGAGTCTCATCTTGGACAACCCCCACGTCCGGGCAACTCACTATCGATGGCCTGCGGTATTCGGCATGGGCAAATGGGGTGGGGCTGTCGCAGTCCTCCCCGGCTTACTTCCACTACTGGCTTGTGGAGGTCAAGGCGCCTGCGGGATACGAGTTGTTGGCCGAACCGATCCACTTCGCTGTCGCCTCCCAGGCTGGAGCGGCCGCACAGATACAGGTGCTGAACACCCCTCATAACGCAGGTGAGCAACTACCTTTGACAGGCGGTAACGGTCTTGTGGGTCTGATTGGCCTGGGATTGGTAACCCTGGGTGGGGGCATGTACGGCATATCCCGTAAGCATCGTTCCCAGGCAGATACCGACACTCCAATCTGGTAAATACACGATCCGGCAAGGATAAGGGTAGAAGATGACCTCCACTAGGCACGCCCCTCAGCATGCTCCTTCGCAGACGCGGGGGCGCCGCGGAGCACGAAGCAACGTAGTCGGGTTCAAAAACCCTCAGTCAAAAGAACGAGGATTGGACCTAAGGCATCTCGCGTTCGTGTTGACAGCCGTTCTAGGGCTGTCGGTCATTTTCTATCCTGCCGCGGCGCAGTGGCTCTCCTCGCAGAGCCAGGCCCGCCAGTTGACGCAATACGCCACAATAAGATCCAACCCTGAGTCTTCGCAGATTCTGGAAGCGGCTAAGCAATACAACAAAGAACTAACGATCTTTGATCCAACTGAGTATTCTAATCAACTCCGTTTCGAGGGGACGCCAGTCATGGCAGCGCTGCGCGTCCCCTCGGTCGGGATTAACTTGCCCATCTATCACGGCACTTCCGCGGAGGTTCTGTTGCGAGGAGTGGGACACGCCGAAACCTCACACCTGCCTGTTGGAGGTTCCGGAGTCAACTCCGTTTTGACTGCTCATACAGGGCTACCAAACTCCTCAATGTTCGACCCGCTTCATTCGGTCAAAATCGGGGATGAAGTTCTCATCGATGTCGGAGGAGCCGAGCTGGCCTATGAGGTTTCCACCAAAGAGATCTTGGATCCCGAAACAGCTGAGATGAGAGCAGCCGCACGTCCCAGCGGAGACCATTTGACCTTGGTGACGTGCACTCCATACTCGGTAAACAGCCATCGACTGGTGGTGTCCGCGCAGCGCATCGCAAGTGACCGAGGCGTGCCTCAAGAAGCGCTGGGAACCCCGCGTAGAGGCTTCCCGCTGTGGCTTGCCGTATATGCGGTGGGAATCGTGGGAATCCTCGGGCTCGCCCGTTTTTCGTCCACGTCGTCGCGACGACAACCAACGGGCCTCTCTGCGCAGACCCAACGATCCACAAACGCCCAGCGAACTACAAGTGCCCAGCGAAGGAGCGCGAAGAGACTAACTCGGCTGTTCTGTGAGCGCCCCCGCAATTCCCACGCCCCATCCGGCACGCACTAGAATCTGTTAGGCACCGTTACCGGCACCCGTTTGAGACTGCCCCGCCAGATTGGAACGTTCATGACAGAGCACGCCACCATTTCTCCTTCTACCTTCCGTTCAACTGCGCGTTGGGTATGGATGATAGTGATAGGCCTGGCGATCCTGGTCGGTTCGTATCTGTTCTTCGTGCGCACCTACACCGGGCAGTACCTGGAAAACTCGGCGCTGATCGGTGCGTCCCTAGAGGCCAACGCATCACAGGTGGCCGAAGCGCTGGAGGATCTGCGGGTGATCTCTTATGTCTCGCTGGGGGCCGCCCTAGTGGCGATAGTCATCATCGGCCTAATCAGAAAAGCGTGGCAGATCGCAGCCGCGGGGGTATGGGTTTTAGCCGGTGCCACGGTCACAACCGAGCTGCTCAAGAAAGTACTTTTAACCCGCCCAGACCTTGCTCCCATCTATCAAGATAACGCTCACAACTCGTTCCCCTCGGGTCACACCACGATCGCTATGGCAATCCTGGTTTCGCTGCTGATCGTCGTTCCCTACCGCTGGCGCGGACCCGTAATGTTGGTCACCGTCACATGGGCCACCACAATTGCTTCTGCGACGATAACCGCCCGTTGGCACCGGTTTTCAGACACTGTTAGCGCCAACGCTGTAGTCCTGATCTTCGGAGCGATCGCGCTGATCTGGCTGGCCCGGCAGGGTCTCCTGGTTGTGGAACAGGGCCGCGCTTATCCTCTTCGCACTACCCTCTACGTCATTTTGACCGTAACTGCAGTCGCTGCCATGGCCGTCGGACTGCTGCTGGCATTCATGATGGTGCACAACTATGGGATTGGTTCGGCCGCAGCAACAGCAGCATCTGATGCCGTCGCTGACACGAATTTCACAAGGAATCTTTTCTTAGCAGCACAATCACTTGCGCTTGGACTGTCAACCTCGAGCGTGCTTTGGTTCTGGGCCACTATGCACAGGTTGGAATCCTCGCACGCATCAGTTTCCTCGTCGTTGCCGTCAGCCTGACCGCCGCCCGAAGCAGCCCCGAGCGATCAGCGTTGCTCCAGGTTTTCCTGTACTGCCTCGAAGAGCACCCCGATTGGTTCATGAATCACCAAGTCAGCCATTGAGTCCGCCCCAGTGCGATCAAGATTGACCACCACAAGGTTCTTGCCGTTGAAAAGTCGAACTAAACCAGCTGCTGGATAAACAACCAGCGACGTTCCCCCAACGATCAACGTGTCTGCTTCCGCGATGGCATTCATCGCAGCCGTGAAATCCGACTCTGGAAGCGCCTCGCCATAGAGCACAACGTCCGGTTTCAGGATGCTTCCGCATTCGCACACTGGGACCGAGGAGCCCTCGTTCAATTGAGACATAACGTCTTCTTGAACGTACTGCTTCGCACAGTCAACACAGTGGTAGGTGGCAAGGGATCCATGGAGTTCCCACACTTCCTCGCTACCGGCGCTCTGATGCAACCCGTCGATGTTCTGGGTGACAACGCCCAGGACTTTCCCTTCTTTTTCCCAGTGTGCGAGTGCCTTATGGGCCGCATTCGGCTCTACCCCCGGAACGGTGAGTACCGCACGCAAGTACTTGTAGAAGATCTCCGGGTGCGCATAGAAGAAATCCGCAGACAGCAATTCCTCTGGCTGATAACCGAACTCTGTTTGTGCGCGTTCACGGGTTGCTTCGCTCCGAAAATCCGGGACTCCCGACTCCGTTGAAACACCCGCTCCGCCAAAGAAAACGATTTTCTTCGACCCCTCGATGATGTCGGCCAACCTCTCGACCGCCGCCTCATTCACGCTTCTCTCTGACTTTTCTTGCTTCTGGTTCTTAGACTCACTGCCCACGAAATTTCCACCCCAACCATGAAACGCCACTCAAAACCGCCATCGCATCTAACGCTGGCTACGGTCGTGTCCCCTCACAGAGACCACACGAGCGGCACCAACAGAATCTTCACCAGTATCGCCACGGCAAACAATGCGCTGTAGGAACTTGCGATGCGCTCATCTTTCACCCTAGCGTCCGCTGCCTGCAGCACAGCGGGTTGCCCCAAAAAACCAGCGACTGCGCCCGCAGTTCTGGGGGCAGAAAGCCCCATGAACCATCCCGCAAGCACCACTGTCAGGCACCCAACGGCAGCAATAATGACAGACAGCACTATCGCTTTGACACCCATCGGACCTTGGAAAAGCGCCGCGACGTCCGGTCCGGCGGACAACCCCAAAGCAGTGAGGAAGAGCAGCAAACCCAGATGGCGGATGGTCAGGTTCGCTGACTCTGGCATCGACCAAACAATCAGGCCCGTGCGTCGCAGCGCACCAAGGATCATCCCCACAACCAAAGGCCCAGCAGCCGTGCCCAGTTGAAACACGCTGCCTCCCGGCAGCGGGATTGCGACCATGCCAAGAGCCATCCCAAGTACCAAACCAATCCCCAGAGGCAACGCGTCAATCTCTGAGACCCTCTTCTGAGAGTCCCCCAAGTAGTCCTTGACCTGGTCAAAATGCTCTTCTGGGACCGCTACAGCAAGATTGTCGCCAGCCTGCAGTGCAAGGTCGTCACGCGCCAACAGGTCCAGATCTCCCCGACGCACGCGGGTGATCATTGCACCGAATTTCGATGACATCCCCAGTTGAGCGATTGTTCTTCCTGCGAGATCTGGATTTGAAAGAACAACCCTCTCAAAGTCAACGCTTGTCCGGTCGTCCGCAAGGTGCTTTGGGACTACCTGCCCGATCTGTTCGGCTACGTCCTCGGGACCCCCTGGCTCCCCCACCACGACAACCAAGTCGTCCGCGCGTAACTCTTCACCCGGGGCTAGCACACGCGTCCGCCCCTCCCTGTGTACGAGGGAGAAGCGAACCCTTTGCTCTCGCCATTCTTCAATGTCCATGGGCATGATTGGTTCTTCAACCCGCACCGTCAACGCATGCAGTCCCCGACCAGCCAAAGCCTCGGTGTCCTTGGGTCCTCGCCAATGCGCCGTCGCAATGAAACTGACAGCGATGATCCCCACTAAGACGCCGAGGGGATAGCCAGCCGAATACCCTACCGCCGCATCGCCGCTTCCTGTAAGCCGCGACGCAGCTTCCAAAGCGGGGGCAGCGGTGAGAGCGCCCGTGAACAAACCCGTGGAAAGAGCTTTGGGCAATCCCAGCAGAGTCCCTCCGACTGCGGCCACGACACCCCCTACAACCGCCGCACCTGCTCCGCCTAGAATCAGCGGCATGTTGGTTCTCAGGGTTGCGACAAACGTGGCTCCGGACGCCAGTCCGACGGTGTAGACGAACAGCGCCAAGCCAATCTGTTGTACGAGGGCGTAGCCTTCAGCGAGCTCCGGATTGAAAGCCGAGAAAAGCAGGCCAACGAATAACGCTCCCGCCGCCCCCAACCGAACCGGGCCAACACGGATGGCGCCGACAGCTGCGCCTAACGCGACAACTAAAAATAGTGTTAGAAGCGGGTGGTCGACAAGGACTTGCGTCATGCCCTAAGCGTAGAGGCTTCCAGAGCTAGCGTTTGAACCGTTCAACGATCTTCCAAAACCCAGACAGCAACGCACTGACGGCAAAGACCTTAATCGCGTCGCCGAGGAGGAAAGGCACGGCTCCGAGCGCCAGGCCTCCCCCACACTGACCCTCAAAGAGAACATTAGCCACGGAACTCCAATCGCGTAGATCGTTGCTGACCCGGCGAGCGTCACGAATAACGTCCTAAGGAAACGACTGCCTGCCTGCCGTTGCGCAAAAAACCCGACCACAACAGCGGCTGCGATGTACCCGAGCACATATCCAAATGTGGCAGACATCCAGCCGGATCCAAATCCCGCAAAAACAGGCAGCCCCAAAACCCCAAGCAGCATGAAGATCACTGTGGACAAACCTGCCTTGACCGGCCCGTAAGTGGCGCCCATGAGCAGCACCGCGAAGGTCGCTAACGAAAGTGGGACGGGAGTGAACCACAGGGGCACCACGATCTGGGAAGCGACTGCTAAGAACGCCGTGCCACCAAGGACCAGTGCGGCATCTTTCACACGCTCCCCGGGAATAAGGTCTGCCAAAACCGGAACCGTCTGAACACTCATGCTGTCTCCTTTCAGGAGTTTGGATGGGAAAGCCAACGATTGTTGTCGCGCTCCACCTGGTGCCTCGCTGGTTA